>Ga0123328_1000035_pt1 | contig 112754 bp, 87 predicted proteins | sample BioC12SIPDNA_2_FD_89702 | JGI IMG/M metagenome (GOLD analysis project Ga0123328, IMG submission 89702) | Anaerobic biogas reactor microbial communites from Washington, USA - Biogas_R1_A C12 SIP DNA | ecosystem: Engineered > Bioreactor > Anaerobic > Unclassified | place: Washington, USA...
CGGCGAGTACGAAATCGCCCGCCTCAGCGCAATGCAGCTGCTCCAATGGATGATCCGGGTGTATGAGCAAGGGGTCCACTACCTGGAGGTGAACCCGAGCCGCCTGGCGCGGTTCGGGGGCGATCCATCGGGGCGGCTGGCGATCGAGAAGCAGCTTGCCCATTTTGCCGAACTGCTGACGCGCGATGTCGTAGCCTGCGCGGAATCGGCCCGGCAGGCGCGGCAGCAGCCCGGGTGAACGCCGCCGGCATCCGCGACACCGTTCGCGGGAGAACAAGTCACCCTTGACGGACAGGTTACGATTAAAGACACGAGCAGCACGATTAAAGACACGAGCAGCACGGTTAAAGACACGAGCAGCACGGTTAAAGACACGAGCAGCACGGTTAAAGACACGAGTATGAACCAGCGCAGTCAGCAGGCGGAAGGAAGCTCTCAAGGGATCATGCAAGCGCCCCCGAACGGCAATCGCTATACGGGCAACAGCGACATGGGGACGGGCAGGATCGCGCCGACCAGGCGGCGCAGCGCCAGGCACCGCGGCGAGACCCTGCCGGTCGCGCCCGATATCGCTCAATTGAAGCGTTTCTGCTATTACCTGGGCGCGTTGGATTCCCATTTCTTTCTGGCCGACCAGATCCAGGCGCACCTGGCGCACTTTCTCGAGACGGAGGGGGACGCCAGCGGTCCGGCCGCGGGTCTGCTCCGGCGGCTGTTTCGCGGGTGCCAGGAGATCATTCAAGAGGCGGACTACACGTACTTCCTGCTCCGGCCCCGCGCCGGCGCCAAGCTGATCATGCGGCTGCATCCCGAGCAGGACGCCTTGGAGGAGGTCTCCCGCGAGCAGTACCTCCAGGTGAAAGACACCTTGGTGCAGGGGCCGGAAGTCGCGTCGCTGCGCGGACTTGCGATCGACTTCCGGCCGTTTTTCGCCGGTTTTCCGCGGGTCGCGCTGGCCAAGGAGATGGGCGAAGGGATGTCCTTCCTCAACCGCCATCTCTCCGGCCAGATGTACCGCAATCCCGAGGTCTTCCGCAAGGCCCTGCTGCAATTCCTCCAGGATTGCCAACTCAACGGCCGGAGCATTCTTGTCGCCAGCCACGTGGACGGCCCGGAAGCCCTCGCCGGAGGCGTCGAGGTGATCGAGACCGCCTTCGCCGATCGGCCCGCCGAGACGCCGTATGCCGAGGTTGCGCACGAGCTGCTGCTGGAGGGTTTTGAGGCGGGCTGGGGGCGCGATGTCGGCTCGATTCGCGAGAATCTTTCGCTCCTCGGCCAGGTGCTGGATTCCTCGGACCCCGGGCGTTTCGAGCGGTTCCTGGGGCGCCTCCCGCTGGTTCGGAGCGTGCTGATGGTGTCTCCCCATGGGTGGTTCGCCCAGGACGGCGTCCTCGGGCGGCCCGACACGGGCGGGCAGGTCACCTATGTGCTCGATCAGACCCGGGCGATGGAAAAACGCCTGATCGCGCTGTTCCACGAGTGCGGGATCGACGCTGCGCCGCGGATTGTCGTGCTGACGCGGCTGATCCCCAACGCCGACGGCACGACCTGCGGCGTGCCGCGCGAGAAGATCCATGGCACGGAGGACTGCTGGATCGTCCGCGTGCCGTTTCGCGATCGCAGCGGCGAGGTCATCCCCGACTGGATCTCCCGGTTCCAGATCTGGCCCTACCTGGAGTCGTTCGCCGACGAGGCGCGGCACACGGCGGTTACGGAACTGATGGGCCGGCCCGACCTGATCATCGGCCACTATTCCGACGGCAACCTCGTGGCGCACCGCCTGGCGGAGGACCTCGAGACAACCCACTGCGCGGCGGTGCATGCCCTGGAGAAGACGAAATACCTGCTCAGCGACATGCATTGGGCCGACATGGAGAACGACTATCACTTCTCGCTCCAATTCACCGCCGACATGATCGCCTACAATTCCGCCGACTACATCATTTCCAGCTCGTACCGCGAGATTGGCGGCACGGACCAGGACATGGGGATGTTCGAGGCGTACGAGACGTTCTCCATGCCGGGGCTGTACCGCGTGATCTCCGGGTTGGATGCGAAGCTCGCCCGCCACAACATCGTGCCGCCGGGGGCGAACGAGGAGTATTTCTTCCCCTATTGCGAACGTTCCCGGCGCGTGGCGGCGATGGGCGACCGGCTCGCCCGGCAGTTCCTCTCCGCCGAGCCGGGCGAGCAGGCGGTCGGCGCGCTGGACAATCCCGACCTGCCGGCGGTGTTCGCCATGGCGCGCATGGACCGGATCAAGAACCTTGGCGGGCTGGCGGAGATTTTCGGGAAGCACGCGAGCCTGCGCCAGGCGGCGAACCTGTTCATCATCTCCTCGATCACGGACCCCCGGCAATCGAGGGACCAGGAGGAGATCGCCGAAATCCACCGGATGCACGAGCTGCTCGACGCCTACGGGCTGCACGGGCACGTCCGCTGGTGCGCCGCGCGGCTGAACAAGGTGGAGACGGGGGAGATCTATCGCGTCATCGCCGACCGGGGCGGCGTGTTCGCGCAGCCGGCCTTCATGGAGACCTTCGGCTTGACGGTTGTCGAGGCCATGGCCTGCGGGCTGCCGGTCGTGGTGACCTGTTTCGGCGGGCCTGCGGAGATCGTGATTGACGGGCAGTCCGGCGCCGTCTGCGACCCCAACAATCACGCCGCCTTCGGCGACGCCCTGGCGGGCGTCGTCGTCGATCGGGCGTCCTGGAACGCCTTCAGCCAGGAGGGAGTGAAGCGGGTCGGCGAGGCCTTCACCTGGGCCAGGCACGCGGAACGCATTCTCCAGTTGTCCAACGTCTACTCCTACTGGAACTATCTCGACGTGATGAACCGGCCCGCCTTGGATCGGTATATCGAGACGCTGTATCACGCGGTCTACCGGCCCCGATTGTGGGGCGTTGACCCGATTGTGGGGCGTTGAAAGGGAGCCAGGATGTATATCCAGATGATTAGTGTCCACGGACTGGTGCGTGGCAAGCAGATCGAGATGGGGCGGGATGCCGACACGGGCGGCCAGGTCCGCTACGTCATCGAGCTTGCCAAGGCGCTGAGCGAGTGCGACCAGGTCGAGCAGGTGGACCTGTTCACGCGGCGGCTGCGCGACAAACGGGTCTCCGCGGACTATGCCCGCCAGATCGAGCCGCTGGGCCCCAAGGCGCGGCTCGTGCGGCTGTCTTGCGGCGGAGGCCGCTATGTCCGCAAGGAGCGGCTCTGGCCGTATCTCGACGAGTTCGTCGACGCGATCGTCGCCTTCACCCGCCGCGAGAAACGGATTCCGACCGTGGTCCACGGCCACTACGCCGACGCGGGCTACGTGGCGAGCGAGGTTGCGGGCGTGTTCGATGTGCCCTTCGTGTTCACGGGGCATTCCCTAGGCAAGCCGAAACTGGAGTATCTGCTCAAGGAGGGCTGGTCGCACGACGAGGCGAACCGCGAGCTGGCGATCGATCACCGCATCGCCACCGAGCAGTCCTGCCTCGCCCTGGCCGACCTCGTGATCACCAGCACGCGGCACGAGCGAGACAACCAGTACCGCGAATACTACCGCGACGAGAACCTCCGTTTTGAAGTGATTCCCCCGGGAACCGACCTGGAGCGGTTCTTCGCGTACTACGAATACGAGATGCCGAATTCCGACGTCGCCGAGGAATTCAAGCAGGCTCGGGTGCGGATGCAGCATGACCTGGGCCGCTTCCATTTCGTCCAGGAAAAGCCGCTGATCCTCTCGCTCTGCCGCCCCGACCGCCGCAAGAACATCGGCGCTTTAATCGACGCCTACGGGCAGAGCAAGGAGCTTCAGGCCCTGGCGAACCTGGCGATCTTCGCGGGGATTCGCACGGACATCGAGAAGATGGCAGACAACGAGCGGCAGGTTCTTACCGACATGCTCCTGGCGATGGACCGCTACGACCTGTATGGGAAGCTGGCGATCCCCAAGACGCACTCGTCGGAGACCGACGTGCCCGAGCTGTACCGGATCGCGGCGGAGAAGCGCGGCGTCTTCGTCAACTCGGCGTTTATCGAGCTGTTCGGGCTGACCGCCATCGAGGCCTCGGCCACCGGCCTGCCGTTCGTGGCCACGCACGACGGTGGCCCCCAGGACATCGTCGAGAATTGCGATAGCGGCCTGCTCGTCGACGTCACGGATCGCCGACAACTGACCGGCGGGATCCTCAAGCTGCTGACGGACAACAAGCTCTGGGAGGAGAAATCGGTCAATGGCATCAATCGCGTCCGCGAGTGCTATAGCTGGCGGTCGCATTGCAGGAGATACCTGGAGTGCCTCGAGGACGTGATCCGCAAGCCGGCCAAGGTGGCGCCGCGCGGCGGCATCGGGGGGTTCGCCCGCCGCTTGGCGCAGCTCGAAGGGATGCTGATCTCCGACATCGACAATACGCTGTTGGGCGACGACGAGGCGCTGGCAAGGCTGGTCGCTCTGCTTGAGGAACACGGCGAGCGATTCGGCTTCGGCGTGGCCACCGGGCGGAGCATCGACCTGGCGATGGAGGTCCTCCGCGAGGCGGGCATCGAGCAGATCGACGTCGTCGTGGCGTCCGTCGGCGCCGAAGTCTACTATGGCCCCGAATGCATTCCCGACAAGGGCTGGGCAAGCCATCTCCGCGCCAAGTGGCGTCCCGACCGCGTGCATCAAGCGCTCGATTCCCTCCCATTCCTCTGCCTCCAGACCGGGGATCACGCCCAGCGCGAATTCAAGATCAGCTACAACCTCGACGAGGCGGTCGACCCCGCCGAGGCGCTGCCGATCATCCACGACGCGCTGACGAAGGCCAAGGCGGCGTACAACCTGGTCTTCTCTCATGGGACGTTCGTCGACATCCTCGCGCCGCGAGCGTCCAAGGGGAAGGCGATCCGCCACCTCTCGGACAAGTGGAACATCCCCCTGAAGCGGATCGCCACCGCCGGCGACTCCGGCAACGACCGGGACATGCTCATGGGGCGGACGGCGGGGATCGTCGTCGCCAACCATTCCACTGAGCTTGATTCTCTCCAGAATACGAGGGCGAACCTGGTCTACTTTGCCAGGTCGGCCCATGCCGCGGGGATCCTGGAAGGGCTCCGGCATTATGGCTTCCTGACGGACGGCGCGGCGTTTGCCGTCAAGGAGGAGGAAGCTGCCGTCGGGGTCTCGTGAATTGCCCCGGCGGTGGGGCGGCGACCCTGGCAACGCGGCCTCGGCAGCGCCTGGCTCAGCACGACCACGTGAAGCTGATCGGCTCGGGCTACACGCTGCGGGCCAAGTTCTTCGAGCGGGTCGTGGTGGATACGGGCGAGGGGGAAGACCTGGCGCGAATCTGGGACACACCGTCGGAAGACCACCTCTTTTTCCAGCCCGGCCAGTTTCAATTCATCAGCCTGGTCGGCTGGGACGTCCGCGCCGCGGGAATCGAAAGCGCGATCTTCCGATCGACGCTTGGGGGCACCGACAAGGCGATACTCCAGGACTCGCCCGGCGACGATCTATTCTTCGCTCGGCCTCACAAATCGATCTGGTCGGGGCCGGGCTTCGATCTGACGGTCCGCGGAGCGTCGTTCATCGAGGTCTACTCCACGGACGGCGGCTACGATCGCGCCAAGCTGCACGGCAACCAGGCCAGCAACCAGTTCGAGACGCTCGGGCGGAATGCCGGCCTGAGCCAGACCGGCGGAACGTTCACCCCCCTCTATGCCGTGCACGCCTTCGACTGGGTCAAGGCCTACGCGCACGGGGGCGAGCAGGACGTCTGCGCCCTGGCCCCCGAGGCCGCGTTCGAGACGGTCCTCGACGGCGAGTGGGCCGAGGCTTCCCAAGAAAAGCTAACCGAACGCCTTCTCCAGGACGGCGGTGGTTTTTTCTAGTCCCAGCCGGGCGTTGGTCAGCGCGTCGTACTGCTCCCAGTAGGTCTTGTTGAAGAGTTCCAGGGAGAGGACGCCGCGGAAGCCCGTCTCGTGAAGGGCTCGAAGCACGTCGGCCAGCGGACAGACTCCGTCGCCCGGATAAACGCGGTGCGAGTCGTTGATCTGGTCGACCGGCGGGTCGGCGGGGTAGTCGTTGATGTGGAAATTGACCATCGCCGCGCCGTTGAGGAGCCGCAGGCCCTCGAAGGGGCTTCCGCCCTTATACATGTGGTAGGCGTCGAGCAGCAGGCAGGCTTTCGGGTGGCCGGTCTGCATGGCCACGAGGGCCGCCTCGCCGGCCCTGCCGAGCGTTTCCGCTCCGCCCCAGATCTCCAACTGGGGGATGACGCCGATCGACGCGCCGATTTCGAGAATCTCGCGGTAGCGGCGGGCGACGTCCAGCAGGTCGATCCCCGGCGTGCGGTGGATTCCAGCCGGCGCGGCGGCGATGTGGCGGCCGCCGAGTTCGGCCAGCATCCCCATCGCGTGTTTCATCTGCTCGATGCCCCTGGCGCGCGCGGCCCGCTCGGCAACCGCCCACGGGGAGAAGTCGATCGCGCTGGAGACCAGCAGTCCCGCGTCGTCGATCCGCTTGCGAAGGTCCTTCAGCGAGCCGCCCCCGTCGACGTATTTCTTCAGGTCGCCCGTCCAGGGCTCGATCGCCCGGTAGCCGGCCTTGGCCGCCACGTCGACCTGTTCGGGCGCCGAGAGATGATGCCCGAGGATCGTGCCGGTGTTCAGCCCGAGGATGAACCTCTGCGAGGGGGCGGTCGCAGCCGGAGCCCCGGCCGGCGCGCCGGCAGCGAGGATCGTGGCCCCGGCCAAGGCGCCGGTGGCGGCGACGAAATCGCGTCGCGAGAGTCGGTCGGTCATCGTCTTGCCTGACTTGGGGGGCGGTCTATTCCGGGTCGATCGGCCCCGGCAGCGGCGCTTCGGCCCGGGGCAACTGCGGGCGCTGGTCGGCGGCATCGGCGGCCTCTTGCTTGTGGGGCGCCCGGGTGGGCTCCTGGTCGGCGGCCGCCGGCTCGCGGGCGGTGGTGGTCTGTCGATCGGCAAGCGGCTCAGCGCAGGAGTCAACCGGCACCATGCAGGTGCCCAGCGGAATCCGGCAGCAGACGGTTCGCGGCACCCTGCACGTGTAGGTCACCGGCACCCGCTTCTCAACGCACCGCGGTCGGCGGACCGTCTGCTCGTAGGCCACCATCCGGCAGGTGCGGACCGGCACCTGCTCGACCCGTTCTTCATAGACCGTCTTGTAGGTGGTCACGGGCACCTGGCGGACAACCTCTTCGTCGACCCAGCGGCAGACGCGGACGGGCACCTGCCGTTCCACCCGCTCGCAGACCGGCTTGCGGACCGTGTACGGCACCTTGCGAACGATCTCTTCCTGGACCATCCGGCAGACCTGGTAGGGCTCCGTGCGGCAGACCTGCTCGGGCTCGTAGCGGCAGACTTCGACCGGCACCTGGCGGGTGACCACCTGGGGCACGAGCGTGGTCACGGGCACCTGCTGGGCGACGATGTTCGGGCGCCATATCTTCTGCACCTCGTAGGTTCCGCGCTGCGCCTGGTGCCAGTAGAGGCCGGCGGGCTGGTTGACCTGCGTGCCCGTGATCGGGTCCCAGCGGGTTTCCGGCGACGACCATTGCAGGCGGTTGCGGGGGAGCCCCGGTTTGAGCACGACCTGGTCCTGGTAGCAGCCGCGGTCCACATATTCCGTCTTGCAGGTGGTCACCGGCTGGTAGGTGGTCTGGTTCTCCGTGCGATAGACCGTCTCGCGGACCGGCTTCATCACGGTCTGGCAGACCTGGCGTTCGGCCGTTTCCCAGACCGGCTTGTTGACCACCACGCGCTCCTCCCGCTCAGCCGTTTCTTCGACGTATCGGGTGCGGGTGTAGCTGGCGTCGCGCATGACGGTCTCCCAGACCGGCTTGCGGACCGTGTAGCGCTCCTCGCGCGTCGACGTCTCCTGGACCGGCCTGGCGACGCGGTAGCGCCGCTCTTGGGTCCTGGTTTCCCACTCCGGCCGGTAGCTGGTGACCTTCTGCTCCTCGTAGACCGTTTCGTATTCGACGCGGTAGGCGGTGACTTGCCGCTCGTCGTAGACGGTCTGGTACACGATGCGGTAGGTCTGACCGTCGCAATTCAGGCAGGCGCCGCCTGGATAGGCAATCTGGCCGCTGGCGGGGATGGTCAGACACATCCCCAGGGCCGCGGACAAGGAAAACACTCGGTAATTCATATCACGTCCACCCTGAAGCAAACGAGCCTCGCGGCGAGCGCCGGTCGGGTGCATGCTAGCACTGCGCGCAGCCGCCCGCCGCAGACGGGGAATATTCTCATACCATGAGTTTGTCTAAAAATCGCCCGGACGGCAAACGTTAAGGTTTAACATTCCGCCGTCCACTGGTTGTTAATTCTACGCTGCCAAGCAGTTAGAGTTTATGAAAATTCTTGGAGAATTTTTTCCCCTGCGCCGACACCTGCCGCACCGTGTTCTGCCTAATGGCTTTGGGGGCCGCAAGTTCCGCCGACAGGCGGCACAATCGCTACAACCGGAAGAGCCGGCGGCGGCACGCCGGCGTGGAAGAGATTCCGCTTTCACCTGATCCGGGCAAGGACGAATTCCAGTGCCGCCTTGCCATCCTCGTAGCTGGTCGCGTGGCCCCCTTCGGGCCGGTGGATCAGGAGCACGTTCGGCTGGAGCTTGTTGAGCACGGCCGCCAGCCGGATCACGCTGTCCGGCGGCACCGAGTGGTCTTTTCCTCCGCTAGTCAAGGCGATCGGCATCGTCAGCCGCTCCGGCCAGTATTCTGCGCTGCGGCGCTTGTATTGCAGGGGGATCTCCGCCTTGCCGCCGCCGAACGACTGGCGAATCGCCTCCTGGAAGTTCTCGTACTCCAGGTGGTTGGCCGTGCCGTTCATCGCCACCAGGCCATCGACAAGCCGCGGGTGGATGGCGGCAAACGTCAACGCCGAGGCCCCGCCCATCGAGCCTCCGCAGAGCACCGTCTTGCCGATGCGGTAATCGGCCTTGAGCTTGTCGAGCATCTGGAGCACGTCCGCCTCGGCCTTGGGGCCCATCCAGGAGGTCTTCGCCCGGTAGTCGGGCGCGACGAGGATCATCCGCCGGGCGGCCGCCACGTCCCTCGCCACCCGGCATTCGTCCCGCTCGCTGCGGATATACTGCCAACGGTCCGACCCGTGCCCGTGCAGGACCAGGAGCAGATCGTGGGCGGCGGCCGGATCGAACCGGTCGGGCAGGATGACCGCATAATGCTGGATCGACCCGTCGTCGTCGGCGACGAATTCGGCGTCTTGCGCGGGCTCGGCCGCAGAGGCCGAGCCTGCCGGCCAAGTCAAGGCTGGGCAGGCCAGCACGCACCCGATCATCGCTCGTCGCAAACGGCGCATTTCCGTTTCCTCCCGCGTAAACCTGGTCGACCATCGCCGCTTCTCCCTTATACGTCGCAGACGCTGGGCGGCATAGTGCGGGGCAGGTGAGGAGAAGAACGGAAGGGATTCGCGACAACACGATCCTGGTCTTACGGGTTTTCAGGCCCGTCTTCGTTCGTTCGCAAAGGCCGGATTGCAGTTGACGACCCCTCTAGTAAGGGGGGTTTGTTGTTTCGTCATGGGTGCCAAGCGGGGGAATCCGAGGACGCAAGAGGCGTCGTGCGGGGCGGCTGAAGATGCTTGGCGGGCCTGGAGGAGGCGTCCTGCGAATTGGCCGCGGTAGACTGTATTCGGAAAAGAAGTAGATTGTAGAAACGAGCAAATGACCTATACTTGGGCAAATTGGCATTATTGGGAAAAGATTGCGGGCCAGGGGCCCGTGGGACAATGCACGATGGTCTGATCTGCATCGAAGGCATTCAGGCCCGCACTTCTTCTGATGCCAGCAACTGGACCTTCCGATTTCCGCCGAGACTTGGAGCCACTGGAATGAGACACGTTTCCTACTTCGTTGCATGCTGGGCGCTGCTGGCGATTGCCGCTTCCGGTGCGTGGGGGGCGGATGAGCCAGCCAAAGACAAGGTTGACGCGGCGGCAGCCGAGAAGAAGACCGAACCGGAGAAGAAGGCTGAGGCGGAGAAGAAGGCCGAGCCGGAAAAGAAGGCTGAAGAGGCCAAACCGGCGGAAAAACCGGCGGAAGTGCCCGCCAAGACCGAGACCAAGCCGGCGGAGGCCAAGCCGAAACTTGATACGGTCAAGGCGGAGATGTTCAAGATCGACCTGGTTCTCGACGGGACGTTCGTTGCCCAGACGATGACGCCGGTCGAATTGAAGCCGGAAAGCTGGACGACCTTCAAGGTCGTCAAGGCGGTAGCGCACGGAACGCAGGTCCGCAAGGGCGAGGTCTTGGTGGAATTCGAGTCGGACAAGCTTGAAGAGGCGATTGCGGACCAGGAGACCGCGCGGCAGTTGGCCGCCCTCTCGCTTCAGCAGGCGGAAATCGGCCTGAAACTCCTGGAGGCCACAACTCCGATCGATCTGGCGATGGCCGAGCGGCAGAAGAAGATCGTTCAGGAGGACCTCGCCCGGTTTCTGAAGATCGATTTGGAACTGTCGCAGAAGAGTGCCCAATACAGCCTGAAGTCGGCGGAGGAGACGCTCGAAAACCAGCTTGAAGAACTCAAGCAGCTCGAGAAGATGTACAAGGCCGACGATCTGACCGAGGAGACCGAGGAGATTATCCTCAAACGGCAGCGGAACGCGGTCGATCGAGCGCGTTTCTACCTGGAGTTGGCCAAGAACCGGTTCGATGAAACGACCAACGTCCTCCTGCCCCGCGAGACCGAGACGGTCAAGGTCTCGGCCGAGCTGCTCAAGCTGGCGCTGGAGCGGGTGAAGTCGACCGTGCCGCTCGACCTGGAGCGCGAGAAGATCAACCTCCAGAAGCTGAAGATCGAGCAGAAGCGGGATGCCGAGCGGTTCGCCAAACTCAAGAAGGACCTGAGGCTGATGAAACTCACCGCTCCGGCCGATGGGATCGTCTACTATGGCAAGTGTGTCCGCGGCAAGTGGACCGGCGGCTCGGCGATCGCCGACAAGCTCGAGCCGGGCGCCAGCGCATCGGTCGGCGTGCTGATGACGATCGTCAATCCGCGTCCCGTCGCGATCCGCGCCTCGGTCAACCAGAAGGACCTCCAGTGGCTGAAGGCGGGCCTGGCCGGCACGGTCACGCCGACGGTCGCCCCGGATGCACGGGCGGCCGCTTCGGTCACGCGCGTGGAGAGCATCCCCGGCGTCGATGGAGGCTTCGCCGCGGAGCTGCGCGTGACGCTCAGCGACGAGATGAGCGCGATCATGCCCGGCATGGACTGCAAAGTCAAGCTTGTCCCCTACCTGAAGAAGCGGACGCTGACGATCCCCGCCAAGGCGATGAAGGTCGACGAATTGGACGACACGCGGCACTACGTCCAGTTGGTGCAAGACGGCGGGCGAACCGTGAGACAGGCGGTGACGGTCGGCAAGAAGAGCGGCGAGAAGGTGGAGATTCTTGACGGGCTGGCCGCCGGCGACAAGATCCTCGCCGAATACCCCAAGGACAAGGACTGACACGGTGACGAGAAACATGCCAAGGCCCGGCCGCCTGGCCGTCTGGCTGGCGGTCCTGTTGGCGGCTGGGTTTGCCGGCGCGGTGGGCGAAGACGCCGCCGTCCACCCCTACCCGCTGGCCGCCCAGGGCCCCAAGCCCGAGCCGGTCCCCCCGGTGGAAAACGCGGCCGTCAACGCGGCGATCGACCGTGGGATCGCCTTCCTCGTCAAGCGGCAGAACAGCGACGGCTCCTGGGGCTCCGCCCACAACACGAAGGGCTTGAACATCTACGCGCCGGTGCCCGGCGCCCACCACGCCTTCCGCGCTGCGACCACGTCGCTCTGCATCTCCGCGCTGATCGAGTCGGGCACGCGGGACGCGGCGGCGATTTCGGCGCTGGAGCGCGGCGAGGCCTGGCTGATGGACTCCCTGCCCCGCGTCCGCCGCGCCACCCCCGATGCGATCTACAACTCCTGGGCCCATGCCTACTCGATCCAGGCCCTGGTGCGGATGCACGAGCGAGCGGCCGGCGCTGGCCAGCGCCGGGCGGCAATCGTCTCGCTGATCCAGAGCCAGATCGATCTGCTCGGCCGCTATGAATGCGTCGACGGCGGCTGGTGCTATTACGACTTCGACTACGGGACGAAGCAGCCGGGCGGCTCGTCGATCAGCTTCGTCTCCGCCAGCGTGCTCGTGGCCCTCCACGAGGCCGCCCAGATCGGCCTGGAGATTCCCGAGCGGATTGTCAGCCGGGCCGTGGAATCGATCCGCCGGCAGCGGAATCCCGACTTCAGCTACTGCTACGGCGAGTATCTGAAATACCGGCCCCGCTATGGGATCAACCGCCCCGGAGGGAGCCTGGGCCGCTCGCAGGCCTGCAACCTGGCGATGCGTTTCTGGGGCGACGCGTTGGTGACCGACGAAGTGCTGACCACCTGGCTCGATCGGCTTGTTGCGCGAAACCTGTGGCTCGACGTGGCCCGCAAACGCCCGATTCCCCACGAGTCGTGGTTCCAGGTGGCGGCCTACTTCTTCTACTACGGCCACTACTACGCCGCACTCTGCGTCGACCAGCTCCAGCCGGAAGTCCGGCCGCCCCACCAGGACCACCTGGCCACGATCCTCTTCAGACTACAGGAAAAGGACGGCTCCTGGTGGGATTTTCCCTTCTACGACTACCACCAGCAATACGGCACGGCCCTGGCAATCATGACCCTGACGCGATGCCGGAAGCCGTAGCGCGGCGCGCTCGACCGGAGCACGGCCAATCGCGGCCGGCGGCAGAGGCAGCGCGCGGCCCGCCGGCTGCTGGGGCTGATCCGCGCGGCCGGGGGGGGCAAGCGGAGCGTGCCGGTCTTCGCTGGCATGTCTTCGAGACCCGCGGCGCTGCCAGCGAACGTCCGGCGGGCAAGGCGTCCCCCGCCCGGGAGATCGCGGCAGTTGACATCGCCCGGCATCCACCCGAGACTAACATTCGCTCTGACCGTCGGCCCCTCGAGCCGGAATGTGGCCCGCGCTGTCTGCGGCTCGCATCCAGGGTCGCGAAGAACAACACGATCCGCCCGCCGGCGCGGGGCGGAGGCCGGCATCGCCAGAGCAAGAGTCCCAAGAGCAACCCCCCGCTGCAAAGGAGGTCCTGATGGCATCCGAGAAGTGCAAAACCAGACTGGCGCCGCCAGCGCGTCCGCGGAAGGCGTCTTGGGGACGTTCCTTGGCGGATCGGCTTTCGCCCGGCGTCGTTGTCCTGGCGGCCTTGATGCCTGTCTGCGCGCCGGCCGGAGGCGGCGAACCGGCCCCGGGTGATTCCCGCCAGGTCGACCTGGGCGGCGGCGTGACGCTGGAGCTGGTGTACCTTCCACCCGGCGAGTTCACGATGGGCAGCACGCCGGAGGAGAAGGCATGGGCCGTTGGCCAGGAAGGGGGATGGCGTCCCGGGACGGGCCGCGAAGAACCCGAAGGCGAGCCGCGGCCGGCGCGGATCAAGGACGGTTTCTGGATGGGGCGGACGGAGGTCAGCGTCGGGCAATTCCGGCGTTTCGTCGAAGAGACCGGTTATGTCACCGACGCCGAGAAGCCCGGCGGTTGGACGCAGTGCTTCGACCCGGAGTGGGACGGATATCGCTTCACAACGGGGGTCGTGCATCCATGGAAACGGATGCCGGGAAAGAGCTGGCGCGACCCGAACTGGGCGTTCCCGAACCTGGACAGCTACCCGGTGGTGTGCGTCAGCTGGAATGACGACCGGGCGTTCTGCAAGTGGTTGTCGGACCGGGAACGCGCGGCGGGCCGGCTGCCGGAGGGTCTGGAATACCGCCTGCCCATGGAAGCGGAGTGGGAGTACGCCTGCCGGGGCGGCCGCCCGCGGGCGTTCTTTTGGTGGGGCGATGAACTCGAAGAGGGCGAAGGCAGACTGAACCTATCGGCGATCGATTTTCTGCCGGGTCGGAAGAAGACCTGGCCGCTGGCCAAGGCGCCGTGGAGCGACGGGTTCGCGTTCGTCTCTCCGGTGGACCATTACGGCGAAAGGGGCCGCAACGGCTTCGGCCTGGCCGACATGTGCGGCAACGTGTGGGAGTTCGTGTTGGACCACTTCGACCCGCAAGGAGCGCATGAGGAAGCGCATTTCGTCGACAAGGACCTGCGGCCGGTCTGCCGGGGCGGGAATTATTTCGATGTGCCGGGCAACGCCCGCTGCGCCGTTCGCCTGGGCATCCAAAGCACCACGTACTCCGACTCCCGCGACGGATTCCGCATCTGCCTGGGACGCCCCGTGGCCGGTGAACCACCGAAGTAGGAGACGGGGAAGACGCCCAGGAATCCGCGACAGGCGACGTACCGGGCGATCATCGTCGCCGCCAGCAGCCGGTGATTGTTCCTTGGAGACAGATGCCAAAACCACGTTCGACAACCCGGGCCACGCCTGCCGCCTCGCCCCCCCTGCCGATCAGCCCCGAGGAGGTGGCCGGGCGCGGTTGGGACGGGGTCGACGTGGTCTTCGTCACGGGCGACGCCTACGTGGATCACCCCAGCTTTGCGATGGCCGTGCTGGGCCGCCTGATGGAGGATGCCGGGTACCGCGTGGCGATTCTCAGCCAGCCCGACTGGCGCTCGTGCGAGCCCTGGCGGCAGTTCGGCCGGCCGCGGCTGTGTTTCGCGGTCAGCGCCGGCAACATGGACTCGATGGTCAACCACTACACGGCCAACCGCAAGGTCCGCAACGACGACGCCTACAGCCCGGACGGCGCGCCGGGGCGGCGGCCCGATCGGGCCACGCTGGCATATTGCCAACGGGCGCGGGAGGCCTTTCCGGGCGTGCCGGTGCTGGCCGGCGGCATCGAGGCGAGCCTCCGCCGCCTGGCCCACTACGACTATTGGAGCGACAAGGTGCGGCGTTCGATCGTGCTCGACGCGAAGGCCGATCTGGTTGTCTTCGGGATGGGCGAGCGGGGGCTGCTGGAGATTCTCCGCCGCCTCGCCGCCGGCGAAAGCGTCCAGCAGATTCGCGAGGTGCGCGGCACGGCCTACGCGCTCGGCGCCAGCCAGCCGCCGCCCGAGGAAAACGCGATCCGGCTGCCGAGCTATGAGCAGGTCGCGGCGGACAAGCGCGCGTTTGCCGAAATGACGCGGATTGCCCACCTGGAGACCAACCCCTACAACGCCCGGCGGCTCGTCCAGTATCACGGCGCCGAGGCGGTGGTCGTCAATCCGCCGCAGTTTCCCCTGGAAGAGGCGGAGATCGACCGCGTGTACGAGTTGCCCTACACGCGCCGGCCCCATCCGGCCTATGGCGCGCGGCCGATCCCGGCCCTGGAGGTCGTTCGTCATTCGATCCAGATCATCCGCGGCTGTTTTGGCGGCTGCGCGTTCTGCTCGATCACCGCCCACGAGGGGCGCATCATCCAAAGCCGCAGCGCGCGGTCGATCCTCGCCGAAATCCGCCGGCTTGCGGAGGACCCGGCTTTTGCCGGCGTTGTCAGCGACCTGGGCGGGCCGACGGCGAACATGTACCGGATGAATTGCAGCCGGCCGGAAGTCCGCGCCCGGTGCCGCCGGCTGAGTTGCCTCCACCCGACGATTTGCCGGCTGCTCGACGCGAGCCACGGGCCGCTGATCCGCCTGCTGAAGGCGGCGCGGAGCGAGGCGAACGTCAAGCGGGTGCTCGTCGCCTCCGGGATTCGCACCGATCTGGCCCAGCGGAGCAGCGCCTACCTGGAGCAGATCGCCCGGCACCATGTCGGCGGCCATCTGAAAGTGGCCCCGGAACACGCCGACCCGGGCGTCCTGAACCTGATGAAGAAGCCCCCAATCGAGAACTTCGAGGCGTTTGCCGGGCGATTTCGCAGCGCATCGCGGAAGGCCGGCAAGCAGCAGTACCTGGTGGCCTATTTCATCGCCGGCCATCCGGGCAGCGACCTGGGCGCGATGATCGAGCTGGCCTGCTACTTGAAACGCACCGGCCAGCGCCCCGAGCAGGTCCAGGACTTCATCCCCGGCCCGTTCGACCTGGCCACCTGCATGTACTACACGGGCATCGACCCGATGACCGGCCGCTCGGTCTACGTTGCCCGCGGCATGCGCGAGCGGCGTTTGCAGCGGGCCCTGCTGCAATTCTTCAAGCCGGAAAACGACGCCCTCGTCAGGGAGGCGCTGCACAAGGCCGGCCGCAGGGACCTGATCGGCCCGGGCCGCAAGTGCCTGGTTCCGACCCACCCGCCGCGGAAATCCGGCCGGCGGCTGCCGGATCGACGCCGCGCCAAGAGCACAGAGCCGGTCGGCCACGGCTACCGCCCGCACCGGAAGACGGCCCGGCGGCGAAAATGACCGCCGCAAGCCGCTGGACGAAACGCGACGGTTCACGCCGTGCGCCGGGATCGAGTTCTCGTCCGCCGGGTATGGGAGAATGGATCGCGAAAACGCGAAAGCGCGAAGAAGACAGGTGGCCGAAGAGAGCGCGTTTGGTGGCGTGTCTTGTTTCCGCGGTTTCGCTCTTTCGCGGTTATCCTATGCGAAAGTCCTTGAGTTTCTGGGGATTCCGGCGATCGCCGGGAAGACTTTCGAAAGACAAGACGTGGCCCTTTCACCCTGTCTGTTTTGAGGCGTCTGTCGGGCAATCGGTTCTTCCGTGATGAGCGGTTCCACGCCCCTTGGTGTGGCACAACGTTCCCCGAGACGTGTTAGGCGGCTGCCGCGTATTTCTCGGCGAACTCGAGGATCCAGAGGTCGATCAGCTCGGTGAATGAATCGATGTCGACTTCGACAAGCCGCTGGTAGTGGTTCCGCGAGAAGACTTCTCTGTTTCTGACGGTGGCTTTCGCCGTCACGTCCAGCACGTAGTATTCCGACAAGGGCCGGATGAGAATTTCCAGGCGGCTGAAGAAATTCGTCCGCCGACTCGACGCCCTCAGATCGACGTCGTCGCGGCTGGCGGCCGCGCCCCAACCGCGTTCGGCGACGATGGGCTCCACCTGGAACCCCGGAAGATGGCCCGGCAGGCGCCTCAGGCAGCGCTCGATATGCTCCGACAGCTCGATCCGGTACTGCGTATGCAGGCCCCGCAGTTCCTTCTCGGAAAGCGCTTTCTGCGCCTCGGCCCGGGCGCGCTCGTCTCCGGCACGATGCCCGCGCTCGATCGCTTTCGCCAATCGCTTTTCGAAGTTCGTCATGGTTTGGTAACGAGTTGCCCTGGCAGCAACGGGCGTGGGTGGAACGGAACGGATTCCGGCTGGCTCATGGTTCGCCGGCGGGAGGATTTTCGGGTTTCGCCTGATCCTGGCCCGGCTGCTCGGCCGGCGGGCTTTGCGCACCCGCATCCGTGTCGGCGTTGGGCGGAGGGCCGACGTCCGGCGCTTCGGTCGGTTCTGGCAGGGGCGGAGGATCGGCGTTGCCGGAGGCAGCGGGCGGGTCCGCGTCCTTCGGGGCCGTGGCCGCCTGCCCGTCGCTCTGCTGTCCCGGCTTGCGCTTGCGTTTCTTCTTCTTTTTCTCCGGCGGCGGCTCGACTTCCTCGCGACGGACATCGAAGAATTGGGCCAGGTCGCTGAAACTCCGCATCGGCTCGCGCCCCTTTTTCATGTCCTCGGTGATCGGCTTGATCGGCCGAGGGGGCGGTTTCGGTCTGTGGGGCGGCGGCCCGCCGCGCCCCTGGCCGTGGGAGCGCTGCCGGTCTCGCCACTCTCGCCGCTCCCCGCCGCCGTGGCGCCCGCCGCGTTCCCGGGGTTTCCGTTCACCGCGTGGCGCCTCCGGCCGCTTGGACGGCTCGCGGCGTTCGGGCTTCGCATCGCGGTGCGCCGCGCCGCGGTGCGCGCCCGGCGGGATCATGGTCAGCGACACGCGTCGGCGTTCCTTGTCGACCTCCAGGACCCAGACTTTGACGACGTTGCCGACGGCGGCCACTTCGTGGGGATCGCGGACGAACCTGTCCGCAAGCTGGCTGACATGGACCAGTCCGCTGTCGTGCATGCCGATGTCGACGAACACGCCGAAGTCGACGACGTTCAGGACGGTGCCGTTCAGCTCCATGCCGGGGGCGAGGTCTTCGAGCTTGAGCACACCGCGGCGGAAGATGGGCGGCGGCAGGTCTTCCCGCGGGTCGCGGCCGGGCCGGGCAAGCTGCGAGAGGATATCCTTCAGGAGCAGCATCCCGACGCCCAACTCCTCGGCCAGCGCCTTGGCGTCCACCTGAGAAGCCTTTTCGGCCAGCCCTTTGAGGCTCTCACGATTCCTCAGGTCCTCGACGTGGTAGCCGAGGCACGCGAGCACCCGCGTGGCCACCGGGTAGCTTTCGGGATGGATCCACGTGGCGTCCAGGGCGTTGTCGCCCGAAGAGATCTTCAGGAAACCGGCCGCCTGGACGAAGGTCGCCTCGCCGAATCCCGGCACGTTCTTCAGTTGCTCGCGGTTGCGGAAGGGGCCGTTCTGTAGCCGGTGCTCGTAGACGCGCCGCGCGGTCAATTGGTTCAAGCCCGAGACATAGCTGAGCAGGGAGGGGCTGGCCGTGTTGATGTCGACCCCGACGAAATTGACGCAGGAGCGGACGACTTCGTCCAGGGACAGGCGGAGATGTTTCGCCTTGACGTCGTGCTGGTAGAGCCCCACGCCGATGTTCGCCGGGTCGATTTTGACCAGTTCGCTCAACGGGTCCTGAAGGCGGCGGCCGATCGAGATCGCGCCGCGAAGCGAGGCGTCGTAGTCGGGGAATTCCTCGCGGCCGATCGAGCTGGTGGAATAGACGCTCGCTCCCGCCTCGTTCACGATCGAGTAGACCCAGCCCGCCTCTTGCGTTTCGCCGAGCAGCTCGCCGAAGAAGTCCTCGGCATCGCGGCAGGCCGTGCCGTTGCCGATCGCCACCACGGAGAGCTTGAATCGCTGCATCAATTCCTTGACGGTGGCCTGTGCCTCTTCCTTCCGTTCGGGCTTGCCGATCAAGAAGATCACTGCATGGGCGAGCACGTTGCCGAACTGGTCGAGGGCGACCAGCTTGCAGCCGCTCTTGAACCCCGGATCAACGGCGAGCACGCGGCGATCATGGACGGGCGGTTGGAGCAGCAAGTTCCTCAGATTCTTGGCAAACACGCCGACGGCGTGTTGTTCCGCCCGATCCGTCAATTCGCGGCGAACCTCGCGTTCGAGGCTGGGCACGACCAGCCTGGCCAGCGCGTCCCGGGCGCATCCGCGGAGGAAATCGAGGTGGGGGTGGTCCTCGGGCACGCAGAGTTGGTCGACGGCCTGAAGCATCGCCTGCTGGTCGCAGTCGACCTTCACGCGGAGGTATTTCGCCCGTTCGCCGCGGTTGATCGCCAGCACGCGGTGGGGCGGGATCTTGCGCAACTCCTCGCCGTAATTGAAGTAGTCGCTGAAGGCCTTCTGCTTCTTCTCCTCCGCCCTCCGCTTCTTCTCCCGCTTGCGATCCGCTCTTCGTTCGAGACCGCCTCGTTTCGACCGGCTCCGCTTGGGCCGGGAGCTGGTCGGCGGCGGTTTGGCCGGCAGCGCGGCCGGTGGGGGCGATTGGCCGCCGTTGCCCGCCGGGTCGCCGGGTTGGCCCGCGCCGGCCGCCGTGGAGGGCGGCTGCTCTGGGGCGGGCGACTCGGGCGGCGGCACCGGCTGCGAATCGGCCGGCCCGGGCGAGCCGGACTCGATCGGCATCGAAGCGGCTTCTGGAGACGCTGGGGATTCGGGACCGGCGGATTCAACCGGCTCGCCGCGGTCGGAACTCGACGGGACTTCTGTTTCCGGTTCGGGCTGGGACGAGTCACCTTCAAGGGGCGGCTGCGGCCCTCCACCCATCCCCGAGCCCAGCTGATCGGCATCTCGCGCCGCCGGCGTTTCGCCAGCCGGACCGTCACCCGGCGGTGGGCCGCTTGCTTCCTCGGCCGGCTGTTCACCCGCGTTGTCGGTTCCGGGCGGTTCAGGGGCTTCGGGTGCCGGCTCAATGGCCTCCAGAACCGGCTCGGCGGCTTGCGGCGTTGGCTCGGTGGCTTGCGGTGTTGGCTCAGTGGCTTGCGGCGTTGGCTCAGCGACTTCCGGCGTTGGCTCGGCGGCTTGCGGCGCTCCGTCAGCGGCTTGCGGCGCTGGCTCGGTGGCTTGCGGCGCTCCGTCAGCGACTTGCGGCGTTGGCTCGGTGGCTTGCGGCGTTGGCTCGGTGGCTTGCGGCGCTGGCTCGGTGGCTTGCGGCGCTGGCTCGGTGGCTTGCGGCGCTGGCTCGGTGGCTTGCGGTGTTGGCTTGGTGGCTTTGGGGGTGGGTGCGGAGGGAGGGGGCGCGGCCGGTCTCGCCGCAGCCGGTTTCTCCTCGACGCCCATCTGCGCGGAGACAATCTTGCCCGACTTTTGTAGCACCTCCCTCAGCCGTTGGCGGAGCTCGACGTTCTCGCTGATCCGTTCGGCAAGGATATGCCCGGCGCCGAGCAGGGCTTCGGCGGCGGTTGGCACACCCCGGTCGGGGTTGACAAAATCGGCTGCGCGTTGGTCCAGATCGAGGCAACCGGGACTGCGGCCGATGATTTCGTCGGCCAGCACCTCCAACCCGCGAGACCGTGCGAGTTGGGCCAAGGTCTGCTTCTTGGGCTTGTAGGGCAGGTAGAGGTCTTCCAGGCGCTTGGCGGTGTTGGCCGAGCGGATCCGCTTATCCAGTTCCGCGGTCAGCTTGCCCTGCAACTCGATCGACCGGAGGATGGTCTGCTTGCGGTCGGTGAGCAGACGCATCTTCTCCAGCCGGGACTGGATTTGGCGGACTTGTTCTTCGTCCAGGCCGCCCGTCTGATCCTTCCGGTACCGCGTGATGAACGGCACCGTATTGCCTTCGTCAAGCAATTCGAGCGTTGCCTGAACCTGGCCCAAGGGGATTCCCAGGCCGCGCGCGAGGTGACGGATGTTGATGGTTACGGGATCGCCCATAACATTTGGCAGGCGTCAACTCTGGGCCGACGCACGGAGGGGGCATGAAACGGGTTGGAGCCGCAAGTCATCGCACTCTATGGCACTTGTGCGAGGTTGTCAAGGTTCTTCGTCCGGCCTCCAGAGCAGGTCCAGACAACCCGACCTGCCCATGTTCTGTGAAATACCGCTACGGCGGCCAGAACCGCGCTGTTGAGGATTTTGGGAAAATCTCCGAGCTTTGGAGCAATTCGATGAAACCTCACCATGCATACTGCCGATAAAGAGGGCGGAAAGCAAGGGAAGCGCCGGTCTTGTTACCGTCGGCGCGTCCTGTGGAACGTCGTCCGGCACGAATCAGGGAAGAGTCATGAGTTCCATCCCCCTGCGTATCTACCACGGTCCTGAAGAAGACGCAAACTCCATCGCGGTCAGCACGTCGGAAGAATCGCGGCGCACCGTGACCGTTCCGTTGGGCGAGATCCTGCCGCTTCTGGCCGACGCTGTCCAGTCGCAAAGGACCTGGTTGCGGGACTTCGAAAACGACCCGATGACGATCTCGATGGATCTCTACGAGGTCATTTTGGCGTACCAGTTCTATCGTCGCCCCTCAGCGTGAGGGGGTGGGCGAGCCGCCGGATTCACGCACGACGCATCGCCGCCAGGGCCTCTTCGCGCGTTGCGTAAGGTGTCCAGAGAGTGTCGTAAAGCCGGGCGATCACCAGCGTCTCTTGGCAGAACGGCGCCAGGCAGCAAATCCCCATTTGACCGTCCCGGTCTCGGATGCGTTTCCAGACGCGGACCATCAGCCCGATGAATGTCGAGCCGATGAACCGCGTTGCCGAGAAATCCAGCAGCAGTCTCGGCCGTTGCGGCCCGCTGGCGGCCTCGAGCAGCACCTGAGACAGTTGCCCCAGCGAAGCATCGTCCAACGAATCGTATCGCGATTCGAGTTCGACGATTGTTATGCCGTTCTGGTGGCTGACGCTGGTCATGGCGGAATCCAGTCTAGCGCGGGCGATTCCCCTTGACAAGACCACGGTCTTCCGATTCGGCGGAGCGCCGCGGGGGCGCTCCGCCCGGCACGGGAGGCCGACTCGGACCGCTCCGGACGATGTGGCTCGATCGGCCCATGATCGGCCCCAAAGGCACGCGGGGGGGTCTGCGTCCGATCCATGGCCCCGCGAAGGACGACGTTATAATTCTCCCGGGAGCATCCGGCCGGCCAGAACCACTCTTGCGTGGGGTCTGGTTTACGCGGTCCATGCGAACCGCTGCGCGATTTGTTCGGACATTTTGGGATCACACGTGAAGAAACGTAAACACCCTCATTCGGAGACTGCCCAATCACCGGCCGGATCCATGGAATCGGCTGGTGCGGATGGTCGAGAAGATGCCAATTCCGCGACGGATGAGCTGCGGCCGCCGCAGGGCGCCGGAGCAGAGCCGGCGGTGTCCGGGCGATACGTGGCCGACTTGATTGCCGCGATCCATGATTCGGCCGACAAGCTGGCACGTGGCCATACGAGCCGCGGCGACCTGAAAATTCTCAGCCGGACGCTGCGCGAGCTTCGCTATGCATTCAAGGTCTTCGCTCCCTATCGCCGCAAGCGGAAGGTGGCCGTGTTCGGATCGGCTCGGACCACGCCCGGCGACGCCTGCTTCAAACAAGCGCTCGAGTTCGGCCGCCGGATGGCCGAGTGCGGCTGGTTCGTCGTGACCGGCGCGGGCGGCGGGATCATGGAGGCCGGCCACCAGGGCGCCGGGCGGGAGAACTCGATGGGCCTGAACATCCTGCTCCCCTTCGAGCAGGCCACCAACCCGGTCGTCGCCGGCGACCCGAAGCTGGTCCACATGAAGTACTTCTTCACCCGCAAGCTCGTGTTCGTCAAAGAAAGCAACGCCATTTGCCTGCTCCCCGGAGGCTTCGGGACCCTCGACGAAGGTCTCGAAGTGCTCACGCTCCTCCAGACCGGCAAACGCGACATGGTGCCGGTCGTCTTCCTCGACCAGCCCGGCGGAACGTACTGGAGGTCGTTCATGGATTTCGTCAGCCGGCATCTGCTCGGCGGCGGGATGATCGCCGCGCAGGACCGGTCGCTATTGAAGGTCACCGACAAGGTTGACGAGGCGGTCGCGGAAATCCGCTGCTTCTTCCGTATCTACCACAGCATGCGCTACGTTCGCGAGAAGACCGTCTTCCGGTTGAATGCTCCACCGGATAAAACCGCGCTCGAGCGGATCGGCGACGAGTTCTCCGGCATTCTGGCCAAGGGCGGCTTTTCCATCCGCGGCCCCTTAAGCGCCGAACGCGATGAGCCCGAGTTGGCCCATCTGCCCCGCCTCGTGTTCCACTTCAACCGCCGGGATTTCGGCCGCCTGCGGCAGTTGATCGATTGGCTGAACGCCCACGTGGAGATTGGCGGCGGAGCCGCGCGATTTGCAGCCGGCGCCGGGCCGGATGACTCGTCCGAGTCAACAACGACTTGCCCCGATTCCGAGCAACCGGATGAATAATCCGGCGCTCGTCCTTATCGGTCGTTGCCTACGGGCTCGCCGCCGTCCCGCGTGCACATCGCCTTGAGCGTCTGCGGAGGAATCTTCTCGGACATGAACTGCACCGAGCCGTCGCACATCAGGACGTTGGACCCACCGGGACGCAAGCCCTTCAAGCCCTCTGCCGGAGAGGCGTCGTCGGGCACAAACACCTCAGGTCTCGTCCACTCGACCGCCGACGCGTTGTTCCCCTCGACAACCGCGATCGTATTGGACACGCCGTCCTTGATCTTCGCCAGCGGCAGGCCATCCTTGCCGCCCAAGACGCCCCGCTCGCCGCCGATCCCGAGGTAGATCGTCTTGCCGGCCGGCCCGGCGTAGTTGGGCGAGACGTAGACCTTTGGAATCCTCGCCGCCAGCGGCTTGTTGTGCGCGCTGTCCCAAGGCTCATCGAGGCGGAACTGCTTGAACAACTCCTGCTCATCGAGGTAGGGCAGAATCAGCACGCGCCAGCTCAGCCCCGGGCGGCCGTCCTTGCCGGTCGTGAAGGCGGGCGGCAAGGTCGTGTTTGCATCGTGGTAAAGATGCAATGCCACGCCAATCTGCTTGAGATTGTTCAATGACTGCGCGCGGCGGGCCGCCTCGCGGGCGGATTGCACCGCCGGCAGCAGCAGCGCGACGATCAGGCCGCCGTTCGAAGGATTCAACATCGTCTCGCCGGGGAACGTCTGGGAACTGGAGGTCTGTAGTCCGATGTTGTTCCAGCCGATCGCCGTGACGGCGGGGCGGATGTGCTTGATGATCGAATCGACCGAGGGGAGGATCGTCGGATCGAGCTGGATGCCCTGCTGGCGAAGCGGCCCGGAAAACATCGTCAGGTACATCTGGATCATCGGATAGGCCGCCCGCACCATCGCCGGGCTGTCCTGGTAGACGAGGCCGAACGGAGGCGTGCCGCTCTGAAGCTGGGCCGCCACGGCGGGCAGCGCGGCCAAAGACTCCGAGCCGCTGCCGCGGCCAAGCCAGGCCTGGATCGCTTGCGGGCTGAGCGCAACCGCCAGTTCCTTCTCTGTCAGGCACCACGATGGCATCACCGGGACCGGCTGGGCAAATTGCAGGCTGAAGACTTCGCGTCCGGCTAGTTGCGAGCGCGTGATCATCGGGATCGGCGCATCGGGCGACGCGTCTTTCTTGGCGGCCGCGGCCAGGGCGACGAGCTTCTCCTGGGTCGCCGCGAGGCGTTTCGAGTCGCGGACCTGGACCACGGCAAGGACCTGCGGCAGGGGCGATGCCCCGCCAGCCGGCGCCGCCGAAAAACACCACACATCGCCGAACGGCTGGAGGATGTCGTCTCCAATCTTCAGTCCGATCCGGGCTTCCGCCGCCCCCAACCGTTGCTGGAACTGTTCGGTCTCCTGCGGATCGATCGCCGAGGCGATCGCCAGCCCCTTCTGCCAGGCTGCGGCCAGGTCCAGGCGAAACGCAGCGGCCATGAGGGCGTCCTTCGGGAGCGGGGCCAGGTCCGCGGCGGCAAGCGGCGCCTGCTTCAGCACGCTCACGATCCCCTCCGCTTCGCCATGAACGCCCAGCAGCGTCTTGCTCACGTAGCCGTCGGCGTCCAGCCCGCTGCTGATCGCCAGCGCTGTCAGGTTGCCCAGCCCCAGGGCTTTCAGAACGGGCGCGGCCTGCGGGCCGCCCTGTTCGGAGGCACTGGCAACGAGCGACCGGACGTTGACAAAGGCCAGCATCGCCGGGCGGGCGATGGCCAACCGGTTGCGGACGGCCGAAAGCCAGGCGGGCGGCTGCTGGCCGATTCGCGCCAGCATCCCCTCGACCTGGCCGGCGCCCATGCCGACCAGCAGGTACTTGCCGTGAAGCCCCCAGGTCAGCTCGGGGGCATCGCCGGCCGGCTGCGCGCGATACCAGGTCCGTTCGCCGATCTTGACGGTTTCCACTGCCGGACCGAGCTTCTCCTGTTGCTTGACGATCCGATTCCAGGTCTTCTGGGCGCCGTCGCCGAGACTGATGATCAGCCCACCGGCCAACGCCGGCGGACCGCCGCCGGAGGAAAACTCCATCTTGCTCAAAAACGCCGCGGCCGGCCGGCTGAGCAACTCCATGCCCAGATCGAGCAATTCCGCGGCGGCCTCGCCACTGCCAGCCTGTTTCTTTTCAGCCGCGGAGTGAACCGCGGTCTTGATGATCGGCCCGATCGCGGCCAGGAATTTCCGCACTTCCGGCTCGGCCAGAAGCTGCTCGGTCCGATTCGGGCTGTTGGCGTCCGGCGTGCCGCTGCCGGCGAGGGCGACGTACGCCAGGCAATCGGGCGGAGCGACGGCCGCCATGGCCGGCTCCTCCGGCGCCGGCGGCAAGCCCAACGGAAATCCCAGGCCACTGACCGCGGTCGTAAAGACCACCAGAAACGCGCTGATGCCTGCGTAGCGAGCCATGACTCGACTCCTCTTGAAGAACCCCGGATTGGAACCGCACGAGCCGCGAAACCTGATCGTGACGACAGACCCCCCAGTCAAGCTGCCCCGATCATGACGTGAACGCCGGCCCCCGGATCGTCCGGCCGCTGTTTCGAGCGGTTCGCACCCGGGCATCTAGGCCTTCTGCCCGGTATTCCGGAGGCGGGATCCCGCCGGGCACGTTCAGAGACGCAACAGCGATTTTCATGCTAGCACAACCGCTGGCCGCGTTCCAGCCGGCCAGTCCCTTGTTGCCGGTCGCGGGCGCGTCGCGGATTGGCATTGGCGATCCGGCGCGCTGGTGCATCAGGATGGGAAGGGCGGCAAGTGAACCCTGCTTCCTCGCGTGGCGTCGGCCGGCGGCGTCGCGTATACTGGATCGGCAGGTTTTCTCCACCCGGATCAGGACATCACAAGCCATGACGCTCCGCACCACCGCCGGCGTATTCGCCTTGTTCTTGTACATGGCCCCGTTCGCGGCCGCCGCGCCGCCGCAGCCCTTCGGCGCCGTGCCCAGCGAGCCCCATCTCCGCTGGCACGAGCTGGAGTATTACGGGTTCATCCATTTCACGATCAACACGTTCACTGATCGGGAGTGGGGCGGCGGGGACGAGTCGCCCGGACTGTTCGACCCGAGCGCCTGCGATCCGGAGCAGTGGGCCCGCGTGGCGGCCGGCTCGGGCATGAAGGGATTGATCCTCACGGCCAAGCACCACGACGGCTTCTGCCTCTGGCCGAGCAAGTACACGCAGCACTCGGTCAAGGCGTCGCCCTGGAAGGGCGGCAAGGGCGACCTGGTCGGCGAGCTTGCGGCCGCCTGCAAGAAGCACGGGCTGCTGCTGGGGCTTTACCTCTCGCCCTGGGACCGCAACCACGCCGAGTACGGGCGGCCCGCCTACATCGACGATTACCGCAACCAGTGGCGCGAGCTGTTGACCCGCTATGGGCCGATCTTCGAGACCTGGTACGATGGGGCCAACGGCGGCTCCGGCTACTACGGCGGCGCGAACGAGACGCGGCGGATCGACAACAAGACCTATTACGATTGGATTCCGACCTGGAAGCTGGTCCGCGACCTCCAGCCCGGCTGCATCCGCTTCAGCGACGGCGGTCCGGACATCCGCTGGGTCGGCAACGAACGCGGGCTGGGCTACGATCCCAACTGGTGCACGTTCAATCGCCAGGGGCGGTGGCCCGGCGTCTCCGAGCAGGCCTCGCTCTGGCACGGCGACCGGGGCGGAACCGACTGGGTGCCGGCGGAAGTGGACGTCTCGATCCGGCCGGGCTGGTTCTGGCACGAGTCGCAGAACGACAAGGTCAAGACGCTCGACGAGTTGCTGGAGATCTACTACGCGAGCGTCGGCCGCGGCTGCAACCTGCTGTTGAACGTCCCGCCGGACCGCCGGGGCCTGTTCCACGAGATCGACACCAAGCGGCTCCAGGAACTTGGCGACTACATCCAGCAGACCTTCGCCACGGACCTCGCCAAGGGCAAGCCGGCCAAGGCCGACACCACCTGGGACGATCCGGCGGACTTCGCCGCGGCGAACTTGACCGACGGCGACCGTAAGACGTATTGGGCGGCCGCCGACGGAGCGCGGCGAGCGGTGCTTGAGATCGACTTGGGCGGGCCGGCCACGTTTGACAACATCCGCATCGAGGAGTTCATCCCCCTGGGGCAGCGCGTGGAGGGGTTCGAGATCGACGCCCGAAGCGGCGGCGAGTGGAAAAAAATCGCCGAGGGATTCACGATCGGCCCGCGGCGGATTCTGCGGACGGAGCGCGTGGCGGCCGACGCCGTTCGCGTCAGACTGGTCAAGTGCCTGGCCCCGCCGACGATTTCGACGATCGAGGTCTACAACTCGCCGCAGCGGTAGAGGGGCAGGCACGCCGGTCCGCCCGGCGCTGCCCGAAGTGCGCCGGGGTGTGGATTCTGTCAGCTCGACTCGGGCCGGCGGGCTTCTTCGCTGCCTTCGTAGACGGCCAATTCCTCATGCAGCCGGGCAATCATTTTGCGGATGCCCGCCTTGGTGAAACCTTTCGAGCCGATTGGGTGAGTCTGCTGCAACCGGTCCAATCGCTGTTCGAGCGATCGGATTTCCTCTTGCGCTCGTTGGTATTCGGTGACGTTCGCGATCATATTTCGATCTCCACAAGCCCTTTGCGCCGTCGATCGGCCTCCCGCGTGCGACTGAAGACGTCAACCCAGTCGGTCCAGCCTGTTTCGTCCTCAGCAGCAAATATCTCTTCCGGCTGACGCGTGAGGAGCATTTCTTCGAGCTCCAATGCCGACTCGACTCCTTCCTCGATCTGTTGTTCAAAGTCGCTTGGAAGAAGGATAACGGCATCAATGTCGTTCGGCTCCTGCTTCGCAGTAACGAAACTGCCATCCGCCAAGAGACGCTGTGCACCGACCTGTCGCGCCGACTCAACCCAGCGCCGAAGTCGAAGGGTCAATCGGCGTCGTCGGCGACTTGATGCTCCGAATCGAAAGGTGACTTCAGCTAGCGAAGCAAGGTACAAACCTTCAAGCAAGTAGCCATCGCTGCGAAATCGCGGGATTGCCGGATTCTGCATCTCCGTCGAAACTTCTGAGATAGCCAATTCACTATATTTATTCTAGCAGAGGAAGAGATGTATGCGAGCCGCTGTTTTCGCGGGTCGCCGCAGCCAGGTTGGCTCGGTTGGCGACCCCCCCGTCAGACCAGTGGCCGAAAACGGCTCGGACGCGGACAATAAGGGACAATGATGGTAAGGACATCGCCGCGCGGGCGGTTCGCTGCATCACGGCGCGTCCGAACGGCAGGCAAGTCCAACGTCGAGTGATCCCTTATGAGAGTTGCACGCCCAACGCCGCCCAGGTCGAGCGCTTGTCGACGAGCCCTGCTGGCTGCCGCGTGCCTCTTGCTGGTGGCCGCCGGATGCTCGCGCACCGACCGACCCAGCCCGGAGCAACAGCCGATGAACGAAACCATCAGGCAAACCGCCAAGGCCGAACCGGCCGCGCGGCCGCGCGAGGCACAACCCGCCGGCGCGGGCAACCTGGAGACCGCCACGTTTGCCGCCGGCTGCTTCTGGTGCGTCGAGGCCGTTTTTCAACGCTTAAAGGGCGTCGAGTCCGTCGCCTCGGGGTATGCCGGCGGCAAGGTCGCAAGCCCCACCTACGAGCAGGTCTGCACCGGCACAACCGGACACGCCGAGGTCTGCCAGATCACCTACGATCCGCGGCAGATCTGCTACGCAGAGCTGCTCGAGGTCTTCTGGAAGACCCACGACCCGACCACGCTCAACCGCCAGGGAAACGACGTGGGGACCCAGTATCGCTCCGCGATCTTCTACCACTGCGAAGAGCAGGAGAAACTCGCCCAGCAGTACAAAGCGCGACTCGACGCCTCGGGGGCGTTCCCGGCGCCGATCGTTACCGAAATCGCCCCCTTGACGGTTTTCTACGAGGCCGAAGATTATCATCAGAATTACTACCGCGAGAACCCGAGCCAAGGCTATTGCCGGCTGGTCATCGCGCCGAAGATGGAGAAGTTCGAGAGGGTCTTCGCCGAGAAGCTGAAGGGGGAACAACCATGAAGCCCGGTTGTACCCGTCGCCAGCGCCACTGGATGGCGGCCGCAGGGCTTGTTTGACCGATTCGTCGATCGGCCCCGGCGCGGAAGCGGCCGCGCGGACGGCGTTGGCCGCACGGGACGGTGCTGATCTGGAGGGGCAGGCCCGCGGCAAAACGCCAACAGGCTAACGCGGCGCGGCGGCGGTGGGCCGCTCGGCCGTCTCCTCGCCGAGGAACTGGATCGAGGCGATCAGTTGCTCATCGGCGCCTACGACGCGATCGGCCAATTCCCCCTCGACGATGAACACGACGACGAGTTGACGCCCCGCCCGGTCGGCCAGGAGATAATAGGTCCACTGGACGGGGACCTCCGACGCGCTGCCCTCGACAACCACGCGAAGGACGCGATAACCCGACTCGTTGACGCTCTGCCGCGCTGAGGCGAAGCGGCCGAAAGCGGCGCCGAGTCCCGCCTGGATATCCGCCTGGAATTTCGCAAGATTGGAGAGTTTGCCGGGGTCGATCCGCGGCGCCGGCGTGATGTTGCACTGGGCGATGAACTCGCCGCGGTCCACCAGCCGCAGGACGACGGCTTCGGGCTCGTCGCGCGTCACAAACCACCGCCGGTCGTTCAACAGCTGCCAGCCGCCCTGGGGGTCTATATAGCTTAGCCACGTGCTCCCCTCCGACAACTCGAGCGGCAAGTCCGCCAGCGCCTCCTCCGTCAACTGGGGCGACTCGTCGATCGGCGCGATCTTGATCTGCAGCCGGGCGACAATATCCAGTCCGGGGCCGACGTGGCCGATCGAGCGTTTCTCCTGGATCAAGACGCCAAACCAGGTGATCCGCTTGAGCACCAGGTCGAACTGGTACTTTCCGCGGAGCTTGATCTCCGTCGAAACGCCGCTCGCGGCGCCCTGGACATCGCCGCCGAGCTCGACCAGCGCGATCGAATCCCGCACGCTGGCCAGCCTGCTCTCCAGGCGGTTCGTGCTGACCGCGTCCAGCCCGAGCAGCATGGCAATCAGGGCGTCGGCATGACTCCATTTCGCACCGACCGCAACGCGATCGGCGGGAAGCAGCCGGTCGAGCAGGAGCGTATTGGCTTGCAGGTCGACCAGGTCCAGCTCGTCGTGGCTGAGCGGCCCGGCGGGCGAGTAGAGCGTCGCCTTGCCCTCGCGGACGTCGACGGCGACGAGTCGCCGGTCATCGCGAAGCGTTGGGTGGGTTTCTTCCTGGTCCACCTGGATTGCGGCCAGGGCGCGGTCGTAGAACCGCACGGACCGCATCGGGGCCTCCGGCAGAACCGGCACGTTCAGCGATCGCTCGTCGTACTGCAAGTTCGCCAAGACGGCCAGTTTCAGTGGCAGCAGCTCGGTTCCTTTGTCAAGCACCTGGAGGTGGCCCGCCACCTCCAGCGACGCGGTGATCCGGTCGATTGTCCCCGCTGCCCGATTTGACGCCATGGAGACCGATTCGCCTGCCGTCTCCGTCGCCAGGCAGGGCGACCCGATCAGGCAGACGATCACCACAAGGAGGGCTTTCCTTCGATCGTAGCGGGACATGTTGGATTTCCGTTGCGAAAATGGGCTGTCTTCGTCGAGGCCTGCCGGGGGGTGAGGTCAGGCAAAATGTTCCCCGGTTGCTGGCGAATAGAAGGCTGCCGGGGGGAGCCGAGGGCGCGCTCGGGCGGGCCTCTTGGCCATAAATCGACGGGGGCGATTGGCAAAGTTCAACGGAAATGCCGGTTCTCTCGATTCTCCGGCCAGGTTTGTCACCGGCGCTGGAGGCAACCGGCGGCTCGTTCGGTCCGCCGGGGCGGAAGCGGGCCGCACGAAGCGAACAGCTTGCCAGGATGGCTTGTCTTTCGTTGGGGAGCGGCCCGGGCGCGCGGCGCGCAAATCGGATGCCGGACTCTGGCGGGAGGCGAGGAGAGTGACGGGCGAAACCGAATCGGGCCTGGGAACGTATCCAGTGTAGACAGCATCTGTATCTCTGCGTGGATGGATCGCTGCCCGCTGAAGAGAGTTGTTTCAGGAGATTTCGGCGGCACACACCCCCTAAAGTGTGTATCTTTCGGTACTGCGTCCGCCAGCGTGCCGGGAGGAGGTTTCGGCCTGGCGAAAAAAGTCGCTGATTTTTGCAGGGAGTACTTGTCAAAAATACGCCGATCGGATTAGAATGCCGGCGGTTCGGCCCCGTCGGTTGGGACGAGTGATGGAGGCCGGGTGCGAGGTTTCGACGCCGGTGAACTGGGACCTGCGGGACAATGGACGGGGGCCAGCGGTTCGATCCGGAAAGGAACTCGATGATGCACATCGACTACATCCACGCAGCGATTCGGGAGCTCCGCGATCAGCAGGTCCGCTTTGCGCCGCGGGAGAAGAAGCTCGAGCAGGTGGACCGCGCCGAGCTGCTGTTGCACGAATTGGAGGAATCCAAGACTTATACGTACGAGTACCTCTGCTACCGGATTACCAGCTTCCGTCCGGAAGCGCATCCGCACGTTCGCATGCCGGGCGGCGAGGCGATTCACGACTTGCGGCTGTTCGTCGAAGACGTCTCCGACTCCGCCAATCTGCCGGTGGAGGAGGTGGGCGAACCGGTCCTGACGGTCGACGAGTTGAGCCGGCAATTCCAGGTTTCAACCAAGACGATTTCCCGCTGGCGCCGCCAGGGGCTTGTCAGCCGACGATTTTTGTTTGACGGGCGGAAGCGGGTTGGTTTTTTGGAGAGTTCCGTGAGACGATTCGTCCAGCACAACAGGGAACGGGTCCGCCGCGGGGCGCGGTTCAGCCAGTTGACGGCCGAGGAGCGCGGCCGGATCATCGACTATGCGCGGCGGCTTGCCAACAAGGGGGGCTGTCCGGCCGAGGTGACGAAACGCCTGGCCCGGAAGACGGGCCGCAGCGTGGAGACGATTCGGTACACGCTGAAGCAGCATGACCGGGCGAACCCGGACCTGGCGATTTTTGCCGACAAGTCCGGACCTCTCCGCGAGGACACGAAGCAGAGGATCTACCGGAAGTATCGCCGCGGCGAATCGGTGGAGGCGTTGGCGAAGTCGTTCTGCCGGACGAAGACGAGCATCTACCGGATCATCAGCGAGATGCGGGCCAAGCGGATTCTGGAACTGCCGCTGGACTTCATCCCCAACGATGGTTTTCGGTTGATTCGCACGGAGAAGCAGGAGCGGGAGATCTGCGGGCCGATGCCGGCCGGCGAACAGCCGGCGAAGAAGGCCCGGCTTCCCAGCGGTTTGCCGCCGTACCTGGCGAGTCTCTACGAAGTCCCGCTACTCACGCGGGAGCAGGAGATGCACCTGTTTCGGAAGATGAACTACTTGAAGTACCGGGCGTCGCGGCTTCGCGACACGCTCGCTCCGGCCCGCCCAAAAAGCAGCTTGATGGACCAGATCGAGAGGCTCTATGACCAGGTGGTGGCGACGAAGAACGAGATCATCTCGGCCAATCTCCGCCTGGTGGTGTCGATCGCCAAACGGCACGTCGGCCCGGCGGAGAGCTTTTTCGAGCTTGTCAGCGACGGGAACATGTCGCTGATCCGCGCCGTGGAGAAATTCGATTTCGCCCGGGGAAACAAGTTCAGCACGTACGCAAGCTGGGCGATCATGAAGAACTACGCGCGTACGATTCCCGACGAGCATCGGCAGCGCGACCGATTCCGCACGAGCCATTCGGAGATGTTTGGCACTGCCGAAGACGATCGCAGCGACCAGTACGAGCAGGAATCCGCCCAGTTGCAGCGGGAGGCCCAGGTGGAGCGAATTCTGGGCCGCCTCGACCAGCGGGAGCAGCAGATCATCATGAGCCGGTTCGGGTTGAGCCGCGGCGAGGAACCGCGGACCCTGAAGGAAGTGGGGGCCGCGATGGGGGTCACGAAGGAGCGCGTGCGGCAGATTGAGGCCAGGGCGTTGAACAAGCTCCGCAAGGCGGCGGAGGAAGAAAAGATCGAAATTCCTGGACTGGAATAGACCCGCGGGACGAAAAGAGACGAGGCCGGGCTTCGGCTGGGTCTGAGAGTACGCCCCTGGTGGGGGGTTGTTGGATCGGGCGGGATGCCCGGATTGCTCCGGATTTTCTGGCCGCCTCTACGCACGTTCGCTATCTTTGGCGAGGTTCGAGGCTCGATTTTCAGGAGCCGAGAGTGGACGAAACTGGGCCGCCTTCGATTGGGACGGTCAGACAGTGGGATCTGGACCTTGATCCTTGGATTTTGGACCTTGTCTTAATTTTTCGACCTCCGTTGGGCCGCTGGGATGCGAAAACAGGTACTTTTGGCGGTGTGTATCTCCACCCGTTCGGGTGGTTAAAGATTTGGGGTTGTTTTTTTCGGCGGTGTCCGCCTTGCACGCCTTGGGTGGTTGGTTATATTAAATGGTTCGCGTGTTGGGCCTGGCCGCTAGCGTAGCTCAATTGGCAGAGCGGCTGATTTGTAATCAGCAGGTTGTGGGTTCAAGTCCCTCCGCTAGCTCCTGCCGATGACTCTCGGACTTTCCGCCCCCATGGAGAGCCTGGTGAGGGCGAGCAGCGGAGAGTGAGACCGGAATCGTGCCGGCGGACGAGCATGGAACGTTTCTGGGGGGTTTCCCGAGTGGTCAAAGGGGTCAGACTGTAAATCTGATGGCAGTGCCTTCGCAGGTTCAAATCCTGCACCCCCCATTTTTCACAAGTGGTGATTGGCAGGCGGCTCGTCCTCGGGGCGGTGGTGGCCGGCAAAGAGGACAGGAGACAGAGCGGCGGGGCTTCTTTTTGGGAGCCGGGTGATGAGAAGAGAAGAGAGGAAGCGGGTGTAGCTCAATGGTAGAGCCACAGCCTTCCAAGCTGAAGACGAGGGTTCGATTCCCTTCACCCGCTCTTCGGAACCGGCCTCGGCGGACACGCGATGGCAACCCGTAGAGTAAGAACAGGCTGCTGTAGCTCAGTTGGCAGAGCGCGTCCTTGGTAAGGACGAGGTCATGGGTCCGACTCCCATCAGCAGCTCTTTTGTCGGATAGTCCACCGGAATGGTCGATCCAGGTAGTTCGAAGGTACCCGCTTATTTGAATGCAGGGAGAATAGTCTAGAATGGCCAAGGACGTATTTGAACGCACGAAGCCCCATGTCAACGTGGGCACGATTGGGCACATCGACCACGGCAAGACCACGTTGACCGGGGCGATCCTCGCTGTCCAGCAGAAAAAAGGGCTGGCTCGATTCAAGTCCTACGCGGACATCGCCAAGGGCGGCACAGTGCGCGACGCGACGAAGACGGTGACAATCGCCGTCGCCCACGTCGAATATGAGACGGCCAAGCGCCACTATGCCCACATCGACTGCCCGGGGCACGCCGACTTCATCAAGAACATGATCACCGGGGCCGCCCAGATGGACGGCGCGATCCTCGTGGTTTCGGCGGCCGACGGCCCGATGCCGCAGACCCGCGAGCACGTCCTGCTGGCCCGCCAAGTGAACGTGCCCGCCTTGGTGGTGTTCCTCAACAAGTGCGACCTGGTCGACGACGAAGAACTGCTCGAGCTGGTCGAGCTGGAAGTCCGCGAGTTGCTCAGCAGCTACGGCTTCCCCGGCGACGATCTGCCGGTGATACGCGGCGACTCCCTGTCGGCTTACAACAAGCCGGAGGATCCGGACGCGACCAAGTGCATCGCCGAGTTGATGGACGCGATCGACGACTACATCCCCGAGCCGGCCCGCGAGGCGGACAAGCCGTTCCTGATGGCCGTCGAAGACGTATTTTCGATCGAAGGCCGCGGCACGGTCGCCACGGGGCGGATCGAGCGGGGCGTGATCAAGGTCGGCGAGAACGTGGAGATCGTGGGTCTTGCCAAGGAGAGCCGCAAGGTGGTCTGCACGGGCGTCGAGATGTTCAACAAGACGCTCGACGAGGGCATGGCGGGCGATAACGTGGGCTGCCTGCTGCGGGGCGTCAAGCGCGAGGAGATCGAGCGCGGCCAGGTGCTGGCCAAGCCGGGGTCGATCACGCCGCACACGAAGTTCGAGGCCGAGGTCTACGTGCTCTCGAAGGAGGAAGGCGGGCGGCACACGCCGTTTTTCAGCGGCTACCGCCCGCAGTTCTACTTCCGCACCACCGACGTGACCGGCTCGTTGAACCTGCTCGGCGGGGCCGAGATGTGCATGCCCGGCGACAACGTGAAGCTGGCGGTCGAACTGATCAATCCGATCGCCATGGACGAGAACGTTCGCTTCGCGATTCGCGAGGGCGGGCGGACCGTCGGGTCCGGCGTCGTGACAAAAATCCTCGAGTAGGCGGCGGACTGGGCGGGCGAGACGGATCGCCGGGTCCGCGGCCGCTGGCGGCGGGTGGATTTGGCGGTCGCGAGACCCGTGGCGCGGCCCCCGCGGCCGTAGGGGTGTAGCTCAAGTGGTAGAGCACTGGTCTCCAAAACCAGCGGTTGAGAGTTCGAGTCCCTCCGCCCCTGCTTGAAGCGAAATCGTCGCGATCGCTCGGAGGGGCCTGGCGCGCCGCGGCAGGCCGATCCGGAAGCCGGTCGGCGGCGCGACGCTGAGAACCTATCCGAGGGCCGCGGATAGCCGGCGCGGCCGCCAGCGAGCTGAATCGTGGTGGGTTCGGAATCGGCTCCAGAAGACAACCGGGTTGGTCCCTCGGCTCGATCGCCAGCCAGCCGATCGGGCCAACAGAAATAAAGAGCACGCCGGTGAATGCGTTCTTTCAAGAATTGTTTCGGGCAGGCATTTACAAGCGCACCCAGGGCCGCATCGCCCGCCAGGTGACATTCGCCGCGATCGCGGTGTGCTTGGCGGCCGGCCTCTGGCAGCTCTCCAATTCAATGATCGTGTTCGGCCCGCAATGGAGTCTGACGGTTCCCGCCGGATTGCTGCTGGTCGGTTTGTGGGCGACGTACCGGATCGTGAACGTGCCAGGGTTCGCCGATTTCCTGATCGCCGTCGAAGCCGAGATGAACAAGGTCTCCTGGCCCACGCGGGCTGAACTGTATCGGAGTTCCGTGGTTGTGCTGGTGACGATCTTCGTGCTTGCCATGGTTCTGTTTGTATTTGATTTCTTCTGGGGATGGGTATTCAAGATCTTGGGTATTCTCTAACGCGTGCAGGCGCTTGCCGGGGGCGGACCGAAACGCGCCGGCCGTTGAATCCATCGCGGGGCCCGGATGTGACCACGGCCGGTTTGCCAAGGCCAGCCAGAGAGGGACGTCAATCGTGACTGAGGAACGGAACAAGCCGATCGACGACGCGGTCCCGCCGCAACTGCCGGAGGCGGACGCCGACGCGTCCGATGCGGCCGAGACGCCCGCCGTTCCCCCGGCTGCCGGCGATTCGCCAGCCGCGGCCGAGGCGGCGGAAGCCGGCGCGAGGCCGGCCGCCGAGCCGGAAGCGGCTGAGACGGCGGCCACCGAGCCGCAGAGCAGCGCTGCCGAGGTGGAACCGGTCGGGGGCGGGCCCGAAGCGGCCGAGGAGTCGGAAACGAGCGAGACGCCGGCCACCGAGCCGAAAGCGGCCGAGGAGTCGGATACGAGCGAGACGAGCGGCGCCGAGGCGGCCGCCGCCGAGGAGCAGGCCGCCGAGGAGCCCGAGGCTCCGAAAATGGAGTGGTACATCCTCAAGGTGCAGAGCAACCGCGAGGATTCGATCCGCGACGGCCTGATGCGGCGGGTGAAGATTGCCGGGCTGGAAGAGTACTTCGGCGAAGTGATCGTCCCCACCGAGAAGGTCACGGAATTCAAGGGCGGCAAGAAGCGCGTGACGAAGCGGAAGCTGTATCCGGGTTACCTTGTCGTCCAGATGGAGATCAACGAAGACACCTGGTTCCTTGTCCGCGAGACGCCGGGCATCGGCGACTTCACCGGCGCCGCCGGGCGACCGACCCCGATGCTGGAGCACGAAGTCCAGCGAATTCTGGCGAAGAAGGAAGAAAAACAGGACGAAGTCCCCAAGCTCAAGATCGGTTTCAACGCGGGCGACCGCGTGAAGATCAACGAGGGGACGTTCGAGAATTTCGAGGGTGAAGTCCACACGATCGACGAGACCAACGGGCGCGTGACCGTGATGATCAACATTTTCGGGCGGAGCACCCCCGTCGAACTGGAATATTGGCAGATCGAAAGCGTCTAGGCACGAATCATGGCAAAACAGCTTGTAGGCACAGTCAAGTTTCAGGTACCGGGCGGCCAGGCGACCCCCGCTCCGCCGGTGGGTACGGCGCTGGGGCGCTTCGGGATCAATCTTGGCCAGTTCGTTCAGCAGTTCAACGAGCGGACCAAGGAGCAGCAGGGGCTCCGCGTGCCGGTGGTCGTCCGCGTGTTCAACGACCGATCGTTCGAGATGCAGACCAAGAGCCCGGCCGCCGTGGACCTGCTGAAGCAGGCGGCGGGGATTGCCAAGGGTTCGGGAAACGTTCCCCGCGAAAAGGTGGGCACGGTCACCAGGGCGCAAGTTGACGAGATCGTGAAGAGGAAGATGCGGGACCTGAACGCCCGGGACGTGGAACACGCGCGGCGGCTGATCTTCGGCACCGCGCGGAGCATGGGATTGGACATCGTCGACTGAAGATACCGCGGCGCCGAGTCCGCGTCTTGGGCGGCGGGCGCGCGCGGGAGGATTTGCGCGGCCGGATACCGGGTGGCAGTGGGTCCCCGGCGGCCGGGCGGCAGAGAGACGGAATCCGAAAAGGGATCGACGGAGAGATATGGCAAAGAGTTCGAAGCGCATCAGAGGCCTGGTGGCGAAGCTGCCGGGCAAGGGGCCGTTTCCGCTCCCCGAGGCGGTCAAGTTGCTGAAGACGTTCAACAACACGAAGTTCGACCAGACGGTCGAGATCGCCATCCGGTTGGGTATCGACGCCAAGCAGGCGGATCAGCTTGTCCGCGGTTCGGTGGTTCTGCCCCACGGCATCGGGCGGACGCTGCGAGTCGTCGTGTTCGCCAAGGGAGACAAGCTCGACGAGGCAACCGAGGCGGGGGCCGACGAGGTCGGCGGGCCGGAACTGGCCGAGAGGATCAAGGGCGGTTGGACCGATTTCGACGTCTGCATCGCCGCCCCGGACATGATGGGCATCGTCGGGCCGCTGGGCCGGATTCTCGGTCCGCGGGGCCTGATGCCGTCGCCGCGGGCGGGGACCGTCACGCCGGACGTGGGCAAGACGGTTCGGGAATACAAGGCCGGCAAGGTGGAGTTTCGCAACGATTCCGGCGGCAATGTCCACGCGGTGGTCGGAAAACTCAGCTTCGACGGCGAGAAACTCGCGGAGAACATCCAGAGCTTCATCGATTACGTGCAAAGCCTGAAGCCGGCCGCCGTGCGCGGCCAGTACGTCCGCGGCATTTCGATCAGCGCCACGATGAGCCCGGGAGTCCGCCTGGCGTTGTAGACGCGCGAAGCGGGGAAGGGCGGTTCGCGCCGGCGGTCGCCGGACCGGCCGGCGACCCTTTCCCCAAGGTCCAGGCATCCGGCAGCCAAGCAGCACCCACAAGACACACCCGCGGTAAGGGCAGAGCGTGCGATTATGAGCAAGTATGTTAAGAACCTGATTACGGACCACCTCCGCGAGCAGTTGAACGGAGTCGACGCCGCGCTGCTGGTGAACATGGTCGGCATGGACGCCAACGCCAACAATTCCCTCCGCGCCGAGATGGCGGACAAGGGGATCGAGGTATTGGTGGTCAAGAACAGCCTGGCGGCCCGGGCGACGGCCGGAACCTCGCTCGACGGCCTGTTCCAGGGCGTCGCCGGGACGAACGCGATCTGCTGGGGAGCCGACGACATCGTTGCGCTTGCCAAGGAGTTCGTCCGTCTCGGCAAGGACAAGCGCTTCGGTACGTTCGTCGCCCGAGGCGGGATCATGGATGGCGAGCAGCTGACCGCCGAGCAGGTCGAGCAGGTCAGCAGGTGGCCCAGCCGCGAGGAGCAGTTGAGCCTGCTGGTTGGACAGATTCTGGGACCGGGAGCCACGCTGGCGGCCCAGATTTGCGGTCCCGGCGCGACCTTGGCCGGCCAGGTCAAGCAGAAGGGCGAAGGCGAAGATGGCGAAACGGCCGCGTGAGCCCCGGCCGAGAGGGCGCCGCGGCGGCGGAGCGGACCTCGAATTTGACCAAGACACAACCTACAACACTTCATGCGTTGCCGGCGCGACACGGCGCACCATGCCTCCGGCGGCGTCCAAGAAACTCAGAAAGGATGAATGAAACATGTCGACTGATACGGTTACCCGCGAATTTTCTCCGGTTTCCAAGGAATTGGGCGACAAGATCGCCGGCCTGACGCTCAAGGAAGCGAAAGAGCTCAGTGACTACCTCGAAGACGTGCACGGCATCAAGGCCGCCGCCGGCGGCGGCGTGATCATGGCCGCGCCGGCCGAGGCGGCCGAGGCGGCCGTCGAGGAGAAGACCGAGTTTGACGTCGTCCTGGAAGGCTTCGGTGACAAGAAGATCGGCGTGATCAAGGTCGTCCGCGCGGCCACCGGGCTGGGCCTCAAGGAAGCCAAGGACCTGGTCGAGGGCGTTCCTTCGAAGGTCAAGGAGGGCATTTCCAAGGAGGATGCCGAGAAGCTCAAGGCCGAACTGGAAGAGGCGGGCGCGACGGTTTCCATCAAGTAGAGCGGATTCGCAACTGTTCCGATTTTTTCCCAAAGCGGCACCTTCATCGAGGGGACCCGGTGCGGTGCGCTGCTGATTTTGAACGCCCCGGGGGCTTGCCCTGGCACCAGCCCGAACGATCGCGCGCCGCGCGGCGCGCCGATCGGTCCCGGGCTTGCCCCGTACGATCCCGGAAATTCCGCGCCGAAGCAGCGGATTCTCGGCCGGGGGGAAGGTCTGCGCGCTGGCCGGGCCTCTCCAATGGCATTCTGTCTCTTTCGTGACTGATCTGGAGGGTCATTGTCTATGGCTACCACGGCAGAGCGGCGTCTTCAACCCAAGAAAATCCGTCATTTTGGAAGCCTGCAAGCCCCCTACGAAACGCCCGATCTGACTGCGATCCAGACCAAGAGCTACGCCGAGTTCCTCCAGTACGAGACGCACTGGACGAAGCGGAAGGACCAGGGGCTGGAGGGCGTGCTGCGGGAGATCTTCCCGATCGAGAGCTACGACAAGTCGCTCCGGTTGGAGTATCTCCGCTACGAACTCGGCAAGCCGCGCTACGAGCCCGACGAATGCCGCCAGCTCCGTCTGACGTACGGCCGCCCGTTCAAGGTCTGGCTCCGCCTGACGAAGGACCAGCCGATCGAGGAGGAGGTCTACCTCGGCGACATCCCGATCATGCTCGGCGGCGGCGAGTTCATCATCAACGGCGCCGAACGGGTCGTCGTCAGCCAGTTGCACCGCAGCCCGGGAGTCGACTTCGTCTCCGAGATGGAGGCCGGCGAGCGCAAGCTGCATAGCTGCCGCGTGATCCCCGAACGGGGCAGCTGGATCGAGCTGAACGTCACGCGGAAGGAGAGCCTCACGGTCCGCATCGACCAGAGCGGAAAGTTCTCGGCGATGACGCTGCTCCGCGCGATGGACCCGGCGTACAGCGACGACGCGGCGATTCTCAAGGCCTTCTACGAGACCAAGGCGGAGCGGATCGTCGACGGGCGGAGCGCCGCGAAGATCGAAGGCAAGCTGGCCGTTGGCGACGTGATCTATCCGGCGGACAGCGAGCGGGCCGGCGAAGTCATCGTCGAATGCGGCCAGAAGATCACCAAGAACATCGCCGAGAAGATCAGCACGTCCGGATTGAAGTCGATCACGGTGATGGACGACCAGCGGAACCAGCTGTTGCTCAACGCGCTGGCCGACGACACGACATCCAGCCACGAGGAGGCGCTGCTGAGGATTTACCAGCGGCTCCGCCCCGGCAATCCGCCGCAACTGGAGAAGGCCAAGGCCCTGTTCCACGAGAAGTTCTACGATACGAATCGCTACCGGCTCGGCCGGGTGGGGCGGTTTCGCATCAATCGCAAGTTCGGCCTGAGCGTGCCCGAAGAGGAAATGACCCTCCGCCCCGACGATCTGATCGCCGCGATGCGCTACCTGTTGGCGCTCCGCGCCGAGACGGGCACCGCGGAGGTCGACGACATCGACCATCTCGGCAACCGCCGGCTGCGGACGATCGACGAGTTGGCCTCCGACGAGCTGCGCAAGGGGTTCCTCAAGCTCCGCCGCACCGTCCAGGAGCGGATGAGCCTGAAGGACGTGCAGGACATGACGCCGCGGAGCCTGGTCAACCCGAAGAGCGTTTCGGCGGCGATCGAGTACTTCTTCGGCCGCGGCGAACTCTCCCAGGTCGTCGACCAGACGAACCCGCTCTCGATGCTCACGCACGAGCGGCGGCTGTCGGCCCTCGGGCCCGGCGGCTTGAACCGCAAGCGCGCCGGCTTCGAGGTCCGCGATGTGCACATCTCGCACTACGGGAGAATCTGCCCGATCGAGACCCCGGAAGGCACGAACATCGGCCTGATTTCCAGCCTGGCGATCTATGCCAGCGTGGATGAGTACGGCTTCCTTGTGACCCCCTACTGGAAAGTCGTCAAGGGGAAGGTGACCGACGAGATCGTCTGGTTGCGGGCCGACGAGGAGCACGAGGCCCTGCTGGCGCCCGCCGACGCTCTGCTCGGCGACAGCAAGCTTGTCGGCGATACGATCATCGCCCGCTACCGGGGTGATTTTTCCATGGCGCCGACCGATCGTGTGCAGTACATGGACGTGGCGCCGAGCCAGATGATCGGCGTTTCCGCCGGCTTGATCCCGTTCCTCGAACACGACGACGCGAACCGCGCGCTGATGGGCTCGAACATGCAGCGGCAGGCGGTTCCCTTGCTGGTCACCGAACCGCCGCTGGTGGCGACGGGGCTGGAAGTCGACGCCGCCAAGAATTCGAGCATGCTGGTCCGCGCCGCGCGGAAAGGCACGGTGACCTATGTGGACGGCAGCCGGATCGAGATCGGCAGCGACGTCTACAAGCTCCGCAAGTTCGTCGGCTTGAACGAGCGGACTTGCCAGAACCAGAAGCCGATCGTGAAGGTCGGTCAGAAGGTCGACAAGGGCGACGTGATCGCCGACGGGGCGGGGACCTACCACGGAGAACTGGCCCTGGGGCGGAACGTTCTGGGGGCGTTCATGGCCTGGGACGGGTACAACTTCGAGGACGCGATCATCATCAGCGAGGAGCTGGTCCAGAACGACACCTACACGTCGATCCATATCGAGGAATTCGACGTGGAGATTCGCGAGACGAAGCTCGGCAGGGAGGAATTCACGCGCGACATCCCCAACGTCAGCGAGAAAGCCCTGCGGAATCTCGACGAGAACGGCATCGTCCGCGTGGGGACCTACGTGCGGCCCGGCGACATCCTCGTGGGCAAGGTCTCGCCGAAGTCGAAGACCGAGTTGACTCCGGAGGAGAAGCTGCTCCACGCGATCTTCGGCCGGGCGGGGGAAGACGTCAAGAACGACTCGCTCGAAGTCCCCTCGGGGATCGAGGGGATCGTCATCGATACGCAGAAATTCTCCCGCCGGATGAGCCTTTCCGAGGAGGAGCGCAAGGCCTTCGAGGATTCGCTGAAACAGGCCGAGAACGAGGGCAACGCGCGGATCGCCCAGGCCTTCGGCGAGCTCGTCCAGCAGATCGAAGGGGTGCTCAAGAAGCCGCTCACCGACGACGAGGGCCAGCCCTTGGCCGAGGGCCAGGAGCACCGCTTCCTGGCCGAACAGGCGCAGCGGTTCCGCCTGGAGACGCTGGACATCCGCAGCCCCCAGCGGCTCGCCGAGGTCGAGAAGATCTACCAGGAACGCTGGCCGGCGGTCGAGGCGGCGATCGACGCCCGCGACCGGGCGCTGAACTCGATGAAGCGGGGCGACGAGCTCCGCAGCGGCGTGCTGCAAATGGTCAAGGTCTACATTGCCGCCAAGCGGGTGATCTCCGTGGGCGACAAGATGGCCGGGCGCCACGGCAACAAGGGCGTGATCGCCAAGATCCTGCCGATCGAGGACATGCCGTTCCTGCCCGACGGCACGCCGGTCCAGATTCTGCTCAACCCGCTCGGGGTGCCGAGCCGGATGAACGTCGGGCAGATCCTCGAGACGCACCTTGGCTGGGCGGGCGCCGCGCTCGGCTTCCAGGCGATCACGCCGGTCTTCAACGGCGCCAGCGAGGAGGAGATCAACGTGTGCCTCGAAGAGGCCGGCCTGCCGCGGCACGGAAAGGTGCGGCTGTACGACGGGCGGACCGGCGAGGCGATGGAGCAGGAGACGACCGTCGGCTACATCTACATGCTCAAGCTGCACCACCTCGTCGACGACAAGGTCCACGCGCGGAGCACGGGGCCCTACTCGCTGATCACGCAGCAGCCGCTCGGCGGCAAGGCGCGGTTCGGCGGCCAGCGGTTCGGCGAAATGGAAGTCTGGGCGCTGGAAGCCTACGGGGCGGCTTACATCCTCCAGGAGCTGCTGACCGTCAAGAGCGACGACGTCGAGGGGCGCACGAAGATCTACGAATCGATGGTCAAGGGCGAGAACACGCTCGAGGCCGGCACCCCGGCGAGTTTCGATGTTCTAACCAACGAGATTCGGGGCCTGGGCCTGAACATGCAACTCGAGAAAGGGCGCGTGTAGGCGGCCTGCCCCCGGCAAGGACGCGGACCCCGTCAGAAACAGCGACCGCAATCGGTTTTCTCCGGAAAAGGAGTGCCAGCAGTGAGTATTGGCGATAGCTCATACGAACGCGTCAACGATTTCGCTTCCGTGAAGATCAGCCTTGCCCGGCCCCACGACATTCGGAGTTGGTCCTTCGGCGAGGTCAAGAAGCCGGAGACGATCAACTACCGGACCTACCGGCCGGAGAAGGACGGCTTGTTCTGCGAGCGGATTTTCGGCCCGGAGAAGGACTGGGAGTGCGCTTGCGGCAAGTACCGCGGGATGAAGTACAAGGGGATGATCTGCGACCGCTGCGGCGTCAAGATCACCCACAGCCGCGTTCGCCGCAAGCGGATGGGGCACATCGAGCTGGCCGCGCCCGTCGTCCACATCTGGTTCTTCAAGGCCATGCCGAGCCGGCTGGGGACCCTCCTGGGCATGAAGACCACGAGCCTGGAGAAGGTGATCTACTTCCAGGACTACGTCGTCACCGACCCGGGCGACACCCCGCTGAAGGCGCAGCAGCTGCTGACCGAGGAGGAATACCGCAAGGCGCGGATGGAATATCCGGACGGGAGCTTCAAGGCCGACATGGGGGCCGAGGCGATCCGCCGGCTGCTGATGGACCTGGACCTGGTGGAGCTCTCCCGCGCGCTCCGCCGCGACCTGAACGAGACCAACTCGAAGCAGAAGAAGAAGGACCTGATCAACCGCTTGAAGATCGTCGAATCGATCCGCGACAGCGACAACCGCCCCGAGTGGATGGTGCTCGACGTGATCCCGGTGATCCCGCCGGACCTCCGCCCGCTCGTGCTCCTCGATTCGGGCAATTTCGCCACCAGCGATCTGAACGACCTCTACCGGCGGATCATCAACCGCAACAACCGGCTGAAGAAGCTCGTCGACTTGAACGCGCCGGAGGTGATCATCAAGAACGAGAAGCGGATGCTCCAGCAGTCGGTCGATGCCCTGTTCGACAACAACCGCTGCAAGCGCCCCGTGCTCGGTTCGAGCAACCGCCCGCTCAAGTCGCTGACGGACATGATCAAGGGCAAGCAGGGCCGGTTTCGCGAGAACCTGCTCGGCAAGCGCGTCGACTACTCGGCGCGGAGCGTGATCGTGGTCGGGCCGAACCTCCGCCTCCACCAGTGCGGTCTGCCCAAGAAGATCGCCCTGGAGCTGTACCAGCCGTTCATCATCCGGCGGCTCAAGGAGCTGCAGCACGCCGACACGATCAAGAGCGCCAAGAAGATGCTCGAGCGGAAGGACGAGGAGGTTTGGGACATCCTCGAAGAGGTGATTCGCAACCACCCGGTGCTGCTGAACCGCGCTCCGACCCTGCACCGGATGGGCATCCAGGCGTTTGAGCCGACGCTCGTCGAGGGCAACGCGATCAAGCTCCACCCGCTGGTCTGCAAGGGCTTCAACGCCGACTTCGACGGCGACCAGATGGCGGTCCACCTGCCCCTGTCGATCGAGGCCCAGGTCGAGGCGCACACGCTGTTGATGTCGACGAACAACATCTTCAGCCCGGCCAACGGCGCGCCGATCATCAGCCCCTCGCAGGACGTCGTGATGGGGAGCTACTACTTGACGATCGCCCAGCCCGACCACCGCGGCGACGGCATGACGTTCGCCTCGTTCGAGGAGGTGCAGCTCGCCTATTCGCTCGGCAAGGTCGACACCCACGCGATGATCAAGGTCCGCCTGCCGCGCGGCCGCAAGGTCAAGGACGACCCGGGCTTCCGCGACGGCGGGATTCTCGACACGACGGTCGGCCGGGTGATCTTCAATTCGATGCTCCCGGAGGGCATGCCTTACTACAACCACGCCATGCGGAGCGGCGCCCTGGCGACCGTGATCTCGGATTGCCACGAGATTCTCGGGCGCCGCAGGACGATCGACCTGCTCGACAGCATGAACCAGTTGGGGTTCCGCGAAAGCACGCGGAGCGGCCTGTCGTTCGCCTGCGACGACCTGATTACGCCGCCGAGCAAGGCGAAGATCATCGGCAGTGCCGAGAAGAACGTGCTGCGGATTCTCCGGCTCTACCAGCGCGGGATCATCACCGAGGGCGAACGCTACAACCAGGTGCTCGACGCCTGGACCCACGCTCGGGAGCAGATCACGATCGAGATGATGAGCGAGCTGGAGAATGACGAACGCTGGCCGGGCTACGTCAACCCGATCTACCTGATGGCCCATTCGGGCGCCCGCGGCGGCGTCGAGCAGATCCGCCAACTCTCCGGGATGCGCGGCCTGATGGCCAAGCCGTCGGGGAAGATCATCGAGACGCCGATCAAGGCGAATTTCCGCGAGGGGTTGAGCGTGCTCGAGTATTTCAGCTCGACCCACGGGGCGCGCAAGGGGCTGGCCGACACGGCCTTGAAGACGGCCGACTCGGGCTACCTCACGCGGAAACTGGCCGACGTCGCCCAGAACGTGGTGATCACCTGCCATGACTGCGGCACGACCCAGGGGATTACCAAGGGCGTGATCTATCGCGGCGAGAAAGTCGAAGTCAGCCTGGCCGATTCGATCCGCGGGCGGGTCAGCCGGGCGAACATCGTCAATCCGATCACCGATGAAGTCATCGTCCGCGAGAACCAACTAATCACCGGGGAGATCGCCCGCCGGATCGAGGAGCTGGGGCTGGAGAAGATCCAGGTCCGCAGCCCGATGACCTGCGACGCGGCCCTGGGCGTGTGCGTCTCCTGCTACGGCATGGACCTGTCGACCGGCAGCGCCGTCGAGGAGGGCATGGCCGTGGGGATCATCGCCGCGGAGAGCATCGGCGAACCGGGCACCCAGTTGACGATGCGGACGTTCCACATCGGCGGCACGGCGGCGCGGGCCGTCGAGGAGAACGAGCTGCGGGCGAAGAAAGCCGGCGTTGTCAAGTTCACGCGGCTGAAAGCCGTCCGCAACGATGAGGGCCAGCAGGTCGTGCTCACGCGCAACGGCGAGATCTCGATCGTCGACGCCAAGGGGCGGGAGATGGAGAAATACGATATTCCGGCGGGCGCCTTCCTCCTGATCAACGAGAACCAGGAAGTCGCCGTCGGCACGCCGCTCTGCAACTGGGACCCGCACAGCATCCCGATCCTGGCCGAAGTCGGCGGCCGCGTCCGCTTCGAGGACGTGATCGAAGGCGAGACGGTTCGCCTCGAACGCGACGTGAGCGGAATGGTCCGCCGCCTGATCATGGAGCACAAGGGCGACCTCCACCCGCAGATCGTGCTCGAAGACGCGGACGGAAAAATCCTCGACTTCTACTACATGCCTGAAAAGGCCCACATCGAAGTCGAGGAGGGTTCGCAGATCTCGCCCGGCACCCTGCTGGCCAAGACGCCGCGCGAGGTCTCCGGCACGCAGGACATCACCGGGGGGCTGCCGCGGGTGACGGAAATCTTCGAGGCGCGGAAACCGAAAGACCCGGCGGTGATCGCCGAGCTTGACGGCCGCGTGGAGATTCTCGGCGAAAAACGCCGCGGCAAGCGGACGATCGTCGTCCGCAGCGAGACGGGCATCGAACGCGAGCACCTCGTGTCCCACGGGAAGCACCTCCGCGTGCACACCGGCGACTTCGTCCGCGCCGGCGAGGCCCTCGTCGACGGGCCGCTCGTCCCCCACGACATCCTGCGAATCTCCGGCGAAGAGGCCCTCCAGCAGTACCTCTGCCGTGAAATCCAGAACGTTTACCGCAGCCAGCGAGTCGACATCAACGACAAACACATCGAGATCATCGTCGCGCAGATGCTCCGCAAGGTCCGCGTCGAGTCGGGCGGCGACACCGGCCTGCTCGAAGGCAGCGTGATCGACAAATTCGAATTCCGCGCCAAGAACGAGCAGCTCACCGGCTGCATCAAGATCACCGATCCGGGCGACACGAAATTCCAGGAAGGCGACATCGTCCCCCAGGAGATTTTCGAGCAGCAGAACGCCCAGTTCGAAGCCGACGGCGGCCGGCCCGCCAAGAGCGAGAGGCCCAGATCGGCAACCGCGTCCACCCAACTGCTGGGAATCACCAAGGCGTCCGTGCAAAGCTGGAGCTTCCTGTCCGCCGCCAGTTTCCAGGAGACAACGAAGGTCCTCACGGAAGCCGCGCTGGCCGGCAAGGTCGACAACCTCGTCGGATTGAAGGAGAACGTGATCCTTGGGCACCTCGTGCCCGCCGGCACGGGCTTCCGGTCGTACCAGGAATCGGAGGTCCGCCTCCGCCCCCTCGCGCTCAGCCAGATCGCGGAACAGCGCCCCTCGGCGGCGGCCCCGGTCTTCCCGCTGATGGAAGACGGAGACATGTTTGGCCGGCCGGAAGGCGCCGCGCAAGGCGGCTCCCGCCCCGCCCCGCCGACCGAGCTGGATCGCCTCCTCGGGGCGAATGCGGAACCGCGCGTGGCGACCAGGCCGGATTCCGAGCGGGGGCTGTCCGCGGCCGATGACCTGCCCGCGCCAGACGGGGGGGATTGCCCCGCGGATGCCAAAGACCGCGGCGCGGAGGCGTCCGACGATTCGCAACCACTCCCGGAGGACTGACGCGCGGCTGTCTCCCGTGAAGACAGGCCATCCGCCGGGAGAACGGAGAGCGGCGGCGGCAGGGCCCCGGACCGCCTGGCAAGCGCCGCACACCTTGACAGGCGGGCAGGATGCGATAGGCTGGTAGATTCCGACTAGCTTGGACGAAGACGATCAAACGATTAATCGATGCTGGATGTTGTCCTGCGGCGGCCTGCCGCGGCGGCGGCGGATGGCCGGCGCCCTTCAACGCATTGGGGGGCGGCAAGAGACCGTTCAGGAAATTGAGTTCACCGATGCCGACAATCAATCAACTGGTGCGGAAAAGCCGCAAAATGAGTCGCAAGATGACCAAGGCTCCGGTCTTGGACCGCTGCCCTGCCAAACGGGGGGTGTGCCTCCAGGTCAAGACGATGACGCCGAAGAAGCCGAATTCCGCTCTTCGGAAGATCACCCGCGTGCGGTTGTCCAACGGCAAGGAGGTTACCGTGTACATCCCTGGCGAAGGGCACAGCCTCCAGGAACACTCGATCGTGCTCGTTCGCGGCGGCCGGGTCCGCGACTTGCCGGGCGTTCGTTACCAGGTGGTCCGCGGGACGCTGGACGCCCTCGGCGTCGAGAATCGGAAACAAGCGCGAAGCCGCTACGGCGCCAAAAAGAAGTAGCGGGCCCGGGTCAGGCAAGCGCCCTTAGGAATCGGTTTTTTGGGAATCGGGGATTCATTCGATGGGTCGAATCACGGCGAGCAGAAAGCAACTCAAAGGGGATCCGGTGCACGGCTCCCTGTTGGCCAGCAAGTTCATCAACTGCCTGATGTGGGACGGCAAGAAGAGCAACGCGCAGCGGGTGTTCTACGACGCGCTGGAGGCCATCCAGAAGCGATTCCCCGACCAGCCGGCGATCGAGGTCTTCACGCAGGCCGTGGAGAACGTCAAGCCGAACATCGAGGTCCGTTCGAAGCGCGTCGGCGGCGCCTCGTACCAGGTGCCGATGCAGGTCAACCGGATCCGCCAGCAGTCGCTGGCGATTCGCTGGCTTCTGCTGGCGATCCGCGAAAAGAAGGGCCGGCCGACGCACAAGAAGCTGGCCGAGGAATTGATTGCCGCCTATAAACGCGAGGGCGCGGCCATGACCCGGCGTGAAAACGTCCACCGCATGGCCGATGCGAACAAGGCATTCGCTCACTTCGCCTGGTAGCGCGGGCAGGCAGACTTCGCCGCACTCGTACGTGTCACGGGGGCGGCGTTTCTTTTGCGCACCGCCCGGACACGAGGGGGGGCGGGATCGCTTCGCCGGCCAGTCGCGAGCCAGAGTCGATCCTCGCCCTCCAAGCCGGCGAGCGGGAGCCCGATGACGAAAGGGAATGGCGGAAGGGGAAGGTCTCCAAGCGGGAGCTTGGGGACCCGGAAATCCGCGCAGATAGAATCGAGGCCAGGAAATTGGTTCAGATGGAACAAAGGCAATGAGTCGGCCTGTTGCTCAACTCCGCAATATTGGGATCGTCGCCCACATCGACGCCGGAAAGACGACCGTCACCGAGCGGATGCTGTTCTACGCCCATTTCAGCCACCGCCTCGGACGCGTCGATTCCGGGACGACCGTCACCGACTTCGATCCGGAGGAGCAGCAGCGCGGGATTACGATCAACTCGGCCTGCGTGACATTCCCCTGGAAATGCGTGACGGTCAACTTGATCGACACGCCGGGGCACGTGGACTTCACGGCCGAAGTGGAGCGGAGTCTGCGAGTGCTCGACGGCGCGGTCGTGGTGTTCAGCGCCCGCGAGGGGGTCGAGGCCCAGAGCGAAACGGTCTGGCGGCAGGCCGATCGCTACCATGTGCCGCGCTTGGCGTTCATCAACAAGATGGACCGCGAGGGGGCGGACTTCTATGGAACGGTCCAGGAGATCGAGGAGCGGCTGGAGTGCCGGCCGATCCCGGTCAACCTGCCGGTTGGCAGCGGCCCTCCCCACATGGAAGGTGCGTTCCGCGGCATCCTCGATCTCGTCGAGATGAAGCTGCTCGTCTTTCCGGCGGGGGACGAGGACACGATTCTCGTTGAAGACATCCCCCCGGAAATGACCGACGACGCCGAGTTCTGGCGGTCGCACCTGCTCGACCAGTTGTCGATGTTCAGCGACGAGTTGACCGAACGGCTGCTTGCCGAAGAGCCGATCCCGCCGGAGTTGATCCACAAAGTCCTCCGGGAGGCGGTGATCCACAACATGATCGTGCCGGTTCTCTGCGGCTCGGCCCTCGACGGCATCGGAGTCCAGCCGGTCCTCGACGGCGTGGCGGATTGGCTGCCCAGCCCGGTGGATATTCCGCCCGTCGAAGGCCGCGATCCGGACGACCCCGAGAAGCGCCTGTTGCGGCGCGCCGACGCCAACGAGCCGTTCTGCGGACTGCTGTTCAAGATTCAGGCGGACCGGCACGGGGATCTCCATTACGTGCGCGTCTACTCGGGCACGCTCAAGGCGAACAGCCGCGTCTACAATCCCGGCAAACGGCAGAAGGAGAATGTGCCCCAGCTCTGGCGGATCCAGGCCGACCGGCGCCAGCAGGTCGCATCGGTCGAGGCCGGCGACATCATCGGGATCATCGGACTCCGCCACAGCGTCACCGGCGACACGCTCTCGACAGTGAAGGAGCCGATCCTGCTGGAATCGATCGTGTTTCCGGAAACCGTGATCTCGATGGCCATCGAGCCGGAGACCTCCGAGGAGCGGAAGAGACTCGCCGCCGTCCTCGACATGATGCGCCGGCAGGATCCGACGTTCCGCGCCAGCGAAAGCGAGGAGACCGGCCAGACGCTGATCAGCGGAATGGGCGAGCTCCACCTGGAGGTGATCAAGCACCGCCTGCTCCGCGACCACCGGCTGAACGTCCGCGTTCACAATCCCCGCGTCAGCTACCGCGAGACGATCGAGCGGAAGGTCGAAGTCACCGGCCTGTGTCACCGGACGCTGGGCGGCCAGCGGTTGTTTGCCGAACTGGCAATCCGGATGGAACCCTGCTCCGAAGTCGCCTCGCGGGTGGCGGTCGTCAGCGATTGCGGCGATCGGTTGCCGACGTCGCTGCTGTCCGCGGCGAGCGAGACGCTGGCAGAGGAGGGGGCCGGTGGCGGCATGCTCGGCTTCCCCCTGATGAACGTCAAGATCACCGTGCTCGGCGGCGCGGTCCACGAGATGGAGAGCAACGAGACCGCCTTCCGGATGGCCGCCGCCGACGCCTTCCGCAAAGGCCTCCAGCAGGCCGGCACCGTGCTCCTCGAGCCGATCATGCGGATCGAAATCACCACCCCCGAGGAACACCTCGGCGATTGCGTCAGCGATCTCCAGCAGCGGCGGGCAGTGATCACGCGGACCCAGCCTCGCGGCCGCATTACCGTGATCGACGCCGAAGCGCCGTTGGCCAACCTGTTCGGCTACGCAAACGCCATGCGGGGCCTCAGCCAGGGCCGCGCCCAGTGCACGATGGAGCCGTTCAGCTATGGCCCGGCCCCGCCCGAGGTGCTCGCCAGCTTCATCTAAGGCGGCGGGGCCCCCGACAGGGTGATCCGGTGCGGATGCCTTCCGGCAAACTGTCCCGCCTGGCTGGGGGCGATTTGGCCGATCGCCGAGCGGGAAGAACCTCTTCGCGGTCTTCGGTGTCAAAAGGAGAGATGGCCGCTGCGGCGGAAAGTTTTTGATTTTTTTCCGAACATCCTTGACGGAGTCGAACGTAAAGAGATAATAACGCGTCTATGCTGTGGGCGGGGACCCACCCTTTTGGCGGTGGGGGCACCCCAAGCTCTCGGCTTCTGAAGCGCTATTGGCGGTGGTGGTCCGGTCTTCCGGGACGGTGGTCGGTCTCGCAGACGGAAGGTTCTCGCCGGACTGTTTTTTCACGTTGTTGTTTGGAGTGTTACCCAGCCATGAGGAACGTATTTGAGGCCATCCTTGAGTGTGGCCACGACGAGGATTTCACACCCGTTGACTCACCCGACTTCCTGCCCACGGACGCTCCGGCCGGCTCGAAGGCGAAGTTGGACGTTCTCGCCGAGCGAGTGCGTCGCGGCTTTCCGCTTTGGCATCCGGAGGATCGCTACGATTACAGTGGTTTGACCGGCGCGGTTCGTCCGCGCGAGTGACCGCTGTCGAGCGAGACGGCATCTAGAGAGCCGTCTGATCCGTGGGCTTCCGTGGCCGCGATGCGGCCTTCTTTCCGCGTGCGCTGGTTTTAGCGCCCCCCGCAGAGCGTTCGCCACCTTGCCCCGATTGCCGCGTGGGCGCGCCCGGCGGTTGGGTTTGGGAGCGCCCTGCGCCGCCCTACTTGACCCGGCAGACAAAGCACTTCAAGTACTCGTTTTCCGGGCAGGTCACGCTGAGCGGATGATCCGCGGCCGCGCCGCGTTGCTGGAGGACTTGAATCTCGCGGCGGCTCTTGACCGCCACGCCGAAGAGCATCGCGGCGAAGTCCTCGCGGCTGACGCCTCCCGAGCAACTACAGGTGACGAGAATCCCGTCCGGTTCGAGCAGATCGACGGCCAGGTGATTGAGGCGGTGGTACGCGCGGAGGGCTTCGTCCACGCCGCGGCGGCCGCGGGCGAACTTGGGCGGATCGAGGATTATCGCGCCGAATCGCTGGCCGGCCTCGACCCGCTCTTGAAGCGCGTGGAAGGCCTCGGCGGTCTCGAAGCGGGCACAGGTTACGCCGTTCAGTTCGGCGTTCCTCCGGGCCATCGCGATCGCGGCCTGGCTGCTGTCCAGTCCGGTGACCTCCTTGGCCCCGCCGAGGATCGCGGCCGAGAGGCTGAACGCCCCAGTGTAGCAGCAGACGTCGAGGACGCGGCGGCCGCCCAGCCAGGCGACCGCGGCGCGGCGGTTCTCCCGCTGGTCGAGGTAGAATCCGGTCTTCTGGCCGCTGACCAGCTGGACGCCGTAACGGATTCCATGTTCCTGGATGAAGATCACATCCTCCGCCGGCTGCCCCCAGTAGTGCCGCGGCGCCAGGTCCAGGCCTTCGATCCTGGCGGTGGCCGCGTCCGTCCGCAGGGTGACCCCGGCCGGGTGGACCAGTTCGACAAGGATCGGAACCAGCCGATCCAGCCGCTGGGCGATGCCCAGAGAGGTCGGCTGCACGACCAGGTGTCTGCCGAAACGATCGACGACGAGGCCGCTCAACCCGTCCGACTCGCTGAACACGAGCCTCGCCGCGCCGGCCGGATCATCGTAGCCCAGCGTCTGCCGCAGCGCAAGTGCACTGGAAATCTGCCGCCGCCAGAAGTCCTCATCGAGCGGCTCCTGCGTCCAGCGGTAGAGACGCACGCGAATCCGGCTGCGGCTGTTGTACAGGCCGCGGGCGATCCAGTGCCCCTTGTCGGACACCAGATCGACTTCCGCCCCGTCGGCCGGGTCGTCGACAAGGCGGGCAATCGCCGTGTTGCGGACCCAGGGATGCCGTCCGAAGAACGGCGCCGCCTTGCGGGGTTTCAAGATCACTTGGGGAATATCCGGCATGGCGATTTCTGACGCCTCCAGCCTGTCCAATGTTCCACTTTCGGGATCGTGTGCTTGCACCGCGCCCCGGCACCGCTCGGCCGCCTACGGGCTGTCTGGGATTGCCAGCTCGCGGCGCGCCTTCGAGCGCCAGGGGGAATCGGCCGGCGCGGGACTTTCGGCCGCCGCGGTGAAGTGCTGCCGGGCGAGTTCGGCCTCGCCGAGGGCCTTGTAGCAGACGCCCAGCCTGTAATGCTCGCGGGCGTGGTCGGGGTTCTGCGGCCGGCCGGTGCCGAGATTCTCCGGCCACTGCAGCGCCCGTCGGAGATACTCGACCGCCGCGCGGTGGTCTCCCTGCTCGCTGGCCCGATCGGCAAGCAGGTGCAGCGTCCGCTCGTAGAGCCGCCGGGCGCCGGTCCAACCCTCCCAGGGATGGAAGGCGTGGCTGGTGAGGATTTGCAGGGCCTGGTCGCCCTCTCCGGTATCGGCGAAGTACTCCGCGCGGGCCAGGAGCACGCGGTAATCGTTCTGCACTCCGGGCGGCGCCTTCTGGAACAGCGCCGCCTGGCTGGCCCGCTCGCCGCTGAGGGCGTAGAGCCGGTCGAGGGCCAGGTAGTAGGCCGGATCGTTCGGGTCGCAGGCAAACGCCCGCTCGTAAGCCGCCTTGGCTTTGCCGAGGTCCTGCGACCTCTGCCAGTAGACTTCCCCCAGGTTGCGATAGAGCACCGCGGAGGACGGCTGCTGCCGCTCGGCGGCCAGGAGGTGCTCGAGCCCTTCCTCCCAGCGGTGTTTCGCCACCAGCAGCGTGCCCAGCCAGTAGTGCAGCCGCCAGTTGTCCGGCAGCAGCTTCAGCCCGGTTTCCAGGACCGCGAGCGACTCGGTGCGGAAGGGAAAGACATAGTCGACCGGCAGCTCCGCGGCTTCCGCATAGTGGCGCAGCGCAGTGGCGCGGTTGCCGGACCGATCGGCGAGGTAACCCTGGTAGAGGCAGACGAGCGGATGGGGCGTGGCCGTCCGCCGTGTCCGATAGAGAGCGAGCACGGCCGCGGCGTCGTCCGCGAGGTTCCATTGCAGGTAATCGCAGGCGGCTTCGAGGTAGTCCTGCGGTTCGTCGTTGAAGGCGGCGAGCTGCTCGTCGCCCGCGCCGAGAAGCAGCTTCTCGATCGCGGCCAGGCTATTGAGCGGATCGGCGCGGAGGACCTCGTCGAGCAGCGGCGCCGCCTCTTCGGCGCGGCCCGCGTGGCGGAGAACGCAGGCCAGGGCGGTTCTGGCCTTCAGATTGTCCGGATTCGCGTCGAGGGCCCGCCGCAGCAGCCCGGCGGCGCGCGGCAGATCGTCGGCGGCGATCGCCCGCGACGCCTGCACGTAGGGGGCCACGTGGCGATACGCCGCCCGGCGGCCGAGCAGGTCGAGGTCCTCCTCGACGCGTTCGGACTGGCCAAGCGCGATCCGGCTGAGCGCCCGATAGTAGCGCGCCACGAGATCGTCTTCATTGCGGCGGAGCGCCAAGTCGGCAGAACGGGCGGCTTCGGCAAACCGACCGATCTTGTAGTCGATCGCGGCGAGCCAGCGGAGTGCGGGGGAGAACCCGGGATCCTTCTTCAGCGAACGGTGGAAGAGCTCCACGGCCTGCGGCTCGTTCCAGTGCTTCATTGCGTAATAGCCGGCGAGGTAGAGTTCTTCGGCCGTGGCCGCCTCGCCGCGGGGCATCTCCGGCTCAAGCTCGGGCGGCGGGGACTGTTCGGCCTGCGGGCTGTAGGCGATGATCTCCTTGCCCCGGGAGTCGTGGACCACCAGGCGACAGGCTTGCGGCTTGGGCGGGGCGTTGATCTCCCTCCGCCAGCTCTCGCCCGGCTGGAGATTGGCCGACTCGCGGAAGATTTCGCCGCCGGCGGTGGAGACGCTGACCGTCGCCTCGGGAAACGGCCGGGTCACGTTCAGCGCCACAAGCAGCTTCCCTTGCCGCACGGCGAAGTTGACGGCGGCGTCCTGGTTGGCGCTGGCGAAGCCGTCCATCTGCTTGATGGGAAACCAGTATTCTTCCCAGCTCTCCTGCATGTGCGGCTCGAACAGCCAGCTGTCGCCCTGGGTCAGCAGGCGGCCCGACTGCAATTCGATGTATTGCCCGTCGGCGTCGGTGAGGATGTCCTCCCAGATCAGGCCGCTGCGGGCCGTCCCCCAGGTCCAGAATTTCTTGCCGAAGCTCTGGTCGCGCGAGGCGAAAAGCACGCTGCCGCAATCACGCTGCTGGTTGTAGGCGGCGACGAAATCGGCCGGCGTGCCGGAGAAGTAGTCGAATGCCCGGGGCGTGTTCTTGTACCAACCGAGGTCGCGGCCTTCATGGATCGGCCAGGGCTGGGGATCGCGGCGGCGTCCGGCATAGGTGTATGCCGTGGGCGGGAAGCTGACCTTCGTGTCGTCCCAGGCGTGGACGGCGGCATTCGCCCAGAAGTAGGCGTTGTTGTGCGTGAGCGTCGGGTTGGCGAGGAGAATCCGGTTCTGGAAGCAGGAGCGATCGGGGAACACGGTGATCTGCACGCTCCATTTCATCCGCCGCACCCACTCGAGCGTGCCGACGGCGCAGGTGACGCTGCCGTCGTCATTGCGAAGCAACTTGTACGGCACCGGCGAGAAGGTGTTGACGGTGTGGCCGCGGGTGGGGAAGTTCCACTCGATGCCGCCGGAAAGCCAGGCCCCGCGGAGGGCGACCAGACCCGGCTTGATGACGTGATTCCGATAGACGAAGTCAAATTCCTCGTTGGTCTTGTCGTGCGCGGCGTAGACCTGCCCGCCCAGCTCCGGCAGGACGATCACGCGGAGGTAGTCGTTTTCGAGGACCACGGCGCGGTAGGTCCGATCGGCTTTGTCCCGCCCGATGTTGGTCTGCATCGGGTAGGGATAGACGTTGCCGTTCCAGAGCGGTGGATTCTTGTCTTCCGGCCCGACCTGGTAGGTGGGGATTTCCAACGTCGTCTCGCGGATCGTCGCCTCGGCGGCCGGCAGCGGCGTCTGGACTGCCAGAGCCAGGGCGAAGCTGAGCCCAATCCACAGCATGCGATGCCACATCAGGCTGTCCATCGTTGGTCCTCTCGTATTGCGGGCAGCAGGTTGGGGGTTTTGCGTTGGCACGTGTCAACCCGTCCTCTTGGTGGTTGCTTTAGCGGTTCGTGACGATTTCCTGGTCGCCGTCTTCTTGGCAGGCTTCCTTGCGGTCTTCTTCTTGCCTGGCGGCCCTTTCTTCGCCGCCGGCCCTTTCTTCGCCGCCGGCCCTTTCTTCGCCGCCGGCCTTTTCTTTGTCGCTGGTTTGTTCTTCGCCGCCGGGCGCTTGTTGGCCGACTTGGCCGACTTAGCCGACTTGGCCGACTTAGCCGACTTGGCCGACTTGACCGACTTGACCGACTTAGTGGATTTGACCGACTTGGCCGACTTAGTGGATTTGGCCGACTTGGCCGCCGCACCGCTTGTCGCGGCGGGCTCGGCCGCATCCAACTCGATCCCGAATACATCGGCGATCTTGTTGGTGGCCAGCCGCCGCGATTTGCCGGCTCGCACCGCCCGGGAGACGGCCGCCTCGGCGTCGGCGGCGATCAGGTCCTCATGGTTCACGCCGCGGAGCTTGAACAGCAGTTCCGGCTTCTGGTCGAGCCGCGCTCCGACCCCGTAGAGGGCGGCGGCGACGTGCTTGCACATTACGGCCCAGTCGGGGCAGTCGCAATCGAGGGAGATCTCGCCGGGCAGGGGGAACAGCCCCTGTTCGCGGTCCGTGACCACATTCATGACGTGGTCGGAGAGGTTGCCCTGGAGGAGCTCGATCAGCGAGCCGATCTGGCCGGCGCAGCGGTTCTTGACGGCCTTCCACTTCTTTTCCGGGAGCGTCTTGATGCCAATCGTGAGGCTGTAGACTTCTTGGCCGACGACCTTGGCTTCGATCTTGCCGCGGCTGATCGCCAGGTGGCAGACCGAGCCGTTGCGGACGTAAGTCCGCCCGCGGGGGAGGCGGTTCTCGTAGTCGCTGAACGACTCGAGGTGCTCGCACCAGGCTTCGCCCCAGAACGTGTGGGCGATCTGGCGGCCTTCGATCTGAACCGGTTCGATTTTCAGGCCTTTCTTGCGGAGCGCCGCCATCTTGCTCCGGGCTTGCCGCCGCCGCTGGGCGACCGGCACATAGGGTCTCCATCCGCCATACCATGCCATGGCCAGTTCCTTGGTTCACGAATCGATTGAACGGGGTTTTGCGCCCGGCGTGCCCGGGTGAACCATCATGCGGTTGCCTTATCGACATCCAATGATACAAGCTGGATCAGTTCGGCGTCAGTCATTTCGGTGAACAGTTTTTCGGCGCCGCCTTCGAGCAGATCGGCGGCAAGTTGGACCTTTTCCTCGATCAGGGCGTCGATCCTTTCTTCCACCGTCCCTCGGCAGACGAATTTGTGGACAAGGACATTGCGCTGCTGGCCGATCCGGAAGGCCCGGTCGGTGGCCTGGTTCTCGACGGCCGGATTCCACCAGCGATCGAAGTGGATGACGTGCGAAGCGGCGGTCAGGTTCAGTCCGGTTCCGCCGGCCTTCAGCGACAGGATCATGAAGGGGGGGCCGCCGTCCCGCTGGAAATCTGCGACGAGTGTTTTGCGCCGGGCGACGGCCGTTCCGCCGTGCAAGACGAGCCCGCCGCGGCCGAAGACGGTAGCCAGAAACGCCGCGAGCGGCTCGGCGATCTCGCGGAACTGGGTGAAGACGAGCGCCTTTTCCTGGCGCTGAGCGATCTCCTCGCAGATTTCCGCGAGCCGCGCAAACTTGCCGCTCTGGTCCGGGGCGAATTCGCCGTCGCCGGCCAGGTGGCTGGGGTGATTGCAGAGCTGCTTGAATCGCATCAGGTAGGCCAGGACCAGGCCGCGGCGCTCGATCCCTTCACGGTTTTCGATTGCCTTGGCCATCTCCGCGACCATCTTGGCGTAGAGTGCAGCCTGCCGCGCGGTCAGCGAGCAGTAAGCGCGGACCTCGGTCTTTTCCGGCAGGTCGTCGATGATCCGCTTGTCGGTTTTCAGTCGGCGGAGGATGTATGGCTGCACGAGGCCCCGCAACGGCGCGTAGCGGTTGGCTTGACGAGCCTCGAGCCGCTTGACGAACGCCTTGAATCGGGCCTGCGAACCGAGCAGGCCGGGACAGAGGAAATCGAACAGCGACCAGAGGTCGGCGAGCCGGTTCTCGACCGGGGTGCCGGTCAGCGCGATCCGGGCGTCGGCCTTGAACCGCTTGACGGCCTTGGTTTGCCGGGCGGACGGGTTCTTGATCGCCTGGGCTTCATCCAGGATCACGGTCCGCCAGGCAATGTCGAAGAACCACGTCTGCCGCAGCAACATGCCGTAGGTTGTCAGCACCAGGTCCACGCCGCGGACCGCGGCGCGCGCGTCTTGCGCCCACTGGGCCAGCCGATCCTTGGATGTTTCGGATGAATGCACGAACATCGTGCGCAAGGAGGGGGCGAAGCGATCGATCTCCGCTCTCCAGTTTCCCAGCAGCGAGGCGGGGAGGACCAACAGCGCGGGCCGCTTGTTTCCGGCCGACTTGAGCGCCGCGAGCAGCGCCAAGACCTGGATCGTCTTGCCGAGCCCCATGTCGTCGGCCAGGCAGGCCCCCAGCCCCAGTTCCGACATGAACCGCAGCCAGCGGAAACCGGTGGTCTGATACGGCCGCAGCCGGGCGAGGAGGTCGTTGCCGGCTTCGGCGGCTTCCAGGCCTTCGGGGTTTCGCACCTTGGCGAGAATCTCGCCGAGCCACTGGCCGGCATGGACGAACGACCACTCGCGCTCGGGATCGGCGCCGGTTTCCTCCGCGGCCGGATCGAGATTGGCGCCCGCTAACAAGCGCATGCCCTCGACGAAGGAGATCCCGTCGCCGGCCGCCTGTTCGAGCTTCCTCCAGTGCTGGAGAGCTTCGGCCAGCTTGTCGCGATCGACCTCGACCCACTGCCCGCGGAGCAGCACGAGCCCCTCCTCGGCGCTCATCAATTGCCGCCATTCGTCTTCGGTCAGATGCTCGTCCCCCAGGGCGAGCCCGACTTTAAAATCGAGCATGCTCCGGGCGCTGAACTTCTTCTGCCGGTTTTCGCCGATCGAGACGGCCACGCGCGCCCGGGGGCGCTTCTTCCACCAGTTCGGCAGGCGGACGAGGACTCCGCACTCGTCGAGGACGGGCATCTCGGTGAGGAACCGGTAGGCCTCGCGCGGCGTCCAGGCCAACGGCTGGTAGATGTCGCCCGACTCGACCAGCTCCTTGACGAATCGGCTTTTCTGTGAAGCCTGATGGACGGGCGAGAGGAGCCGGACGAGCGCTGTCTTGTTCTTTTCGCCGGCATATTCCCGCAACGCCTTGCTGAGCGGCTGGTACTGGACGCGGGCTCCGCGGGCTCCGCGGGCTCCGCGGGCGAGCGCCGGTGCATACGTCGCCAGGAAGGCAAAGGGGTAGTCGGGGTCGGCACGGTTCTCGGCCAGGTGGAAGCAGACCCGGCCCACCTGATGCCAGATCGGGGCGCGGTCTTTCAAGAACCCCGAAAGCCCCGACTTGCTGGCCGCGATGGTACTGCGCACCCAGGAGTCGAGGTCCGTCCAGACGGTAACAAGGGCCTCCTCGCTGAGATACTCCGCCCCCTGCATCGGCGGGGCGCTGAGGAGCAGGCCCGCCAGGTCGGAGGTGTCCGGAGGCGGAATCGGCTCGATCTGGCTTGTGGCGATGTCCGGAAGATGGCAGAGCTGCCCGAGATAGCGGCCGGCGAATCCGTGCCAGAAGGCCAACGAGGGCGTCAGCGGCGCGTCGGAGCACGTGGCGGCCAGCGTGAAGAGCCCCTCCGCCTGGCTGGAGGCAAACGCCTTCTGGATCGCGGCGATTTGGCCTTCGGTTGGGCCTGGCCCAGGCGGGGGAGCCGGGCCGGCTGACTCGGCGACGGCGAGCCGGCCGGAGGGCGTAAAGGCCAGGTCGATCGTCATGAGGCTTGCGTCCGTTCTCGCACTCGTTTCGCTCATTGCGAGCCGCACGGCGCTTTGGGCTGCCTAGCCGGACTGGAGTGGCAACTGGGCAGCCCAGGGAGCGTGTTCTGGGAACAAAGGGGCCGATTCAGTATTGGAAGTTGCCCCGACCGCCGCAAGTCCCCCAGTTACGGCCGCGGCCATGGATTCGGTTCGGCTTTGGCCGGCCCCGCGCCGCTTGGCGGTTCAATTTCCGGCCGCCGGCGTTCCTGGGCCGAGGAGGACGGGCAGAATCCCCAGCAGCTTCAGCAAGCCCTGCTCGATTTCGATTCGGACCTGCTGCCCGTTGTCGATGATCGTCGTTTTCAGCGTGATCCGATCCTTGCCTTCAGCGCCGGCAAGGGTCTGGGCGATCATCGCGGCCTGGTTCCGCACGGTCTCGTCATCCGCGTTGCGTGCCAGGAAACGGGCGATCGGCCCGGCCGAGATCAGAAGCGACAACGGCGGCAGAGCCTGCGCGGACTTGTCTTCGTTGTCGATTGCCTTCTTGAGCGTATCGGCCGGGTTGGAGCCGGCGCAGAGGTAGGCCGCCGCTTCTCCGACGCCGAGCACCACGTTCAACTCGCCGCCGAAGAGCCTGGCGGCCGTTTCGTTGTCCAGTTCCGCAACGGGGACCTTCAGGGTGTGGAACCGGATCGACGCGTGCTGTTCGGCGTTGAACTGGACGGTGTCGGCCAGATCGGGCCGGAGTTTGGCGATTTCCGCGGCGACCGCTCGGGCGACTTCCTCCAGCTTGCCCGTATTGGCGAGCCGCATGCCGGCGACCCACGTGGCTTGTCTTTCGTCGAGAATCACCGAGAATCCGCCGTCGAGGTCCCTCTGCTTGAGCGTGGCCGCGGCCACCTCGGCGACGCCGTCGACGATTTGCCTGGCGGCCTGTCGCTCGTCGGCGGTGAGGTCCTCTTGTTCCAGTTGCTTGAGCACGTCTTCATGGAAGCTCTCGACCGTGGCGAGGAGCTGCTCGCAGGCGGCATCGTCGATCCGCCCGACCGCGTTAAACGAGATCGCCGCATCGGGGACGACGAAGCCGGCGAACCGGGTCGCCAGATGTCGCCCGGAGGCGAGCCGGGCCGCCGTCTGCGTGCCTGGAAGCGCCGTGATCGAGTAATCGAGCGTCAAGGAGGCGGTTTTTTGATCGAGATTCAGGCCGAGCTGGACCGAGTCGAGGTCGGCCACCGATTCCTTGAGCTGCTGGAACGCTTTCTGGGCGATCTCGTTGCGGGCAGCGGCTGGTTCGCTCTCCGCGGGCGCGGCGCCGGCCTGGATGCCCATTTGCAGCGCGCCCAGGAAGTACTCGCGATACAGTTCGGGAATATTCTGGACGTGGACGCGGACGGCGAGATTGTAGGACTTGTGCAGTCCCTCCAGGAGGGCCACGGGGTCGTCGGGCAGGCGGTCGAGGGCCTCGGCGACATTCCCGACGAAGACCCAGCCTTCCTGGGGTCTGAGGTGCAACCGCTGGCCTTCGATCGACACGACAAGCCTTCCTTCGCCCGGCTCCTCGACGTCCACCTCGAGAGGCTCGAGGACCTGGCGGAGTTGGTCGATATCGCCCAGGGGCAGAAATCCCTGGACGGTAAACTGCTGGCCGTCGGTCAGCAGGACCGCTCCCCACGGCTTGGACTTGTCGAGGGTGGCCAGTTCCCGGCCGCCGGTGAGCAGTCTCAAGCTCATCTCCAGCGCGGCGCCGAGTTGGGGATTGCCGGACAGGCCGCCGACGAAGTTCAGATCGTCGATCAGTTCGCCGGTCCCGGAAAAGGCGATCGTGGCAACCGGCTTGAGCCCCTCTCCGGTCAACTCCTGAGCGGCCGCCGGGGCGGAAAACAATCCGGCAACGGCAAGGACCGACGACGCCAGGACTGCAAAGTTCTTCTTACGCACAGCCATCCCTCCTGTTCCGAGTAACACCTGCTGGCCGCCAGGGGCCAGCACCTACTGGCTGCCAAGCTCCAGCTTGGGAACCCTTCCACACCGCGAACGCGCGCTGGAGAGGTCTAACGCTCGCGGTAGGTGATCCGGCCTTTTTCGAGGTCGTACGGAGACAGTTCGACCCGCACCTTGTCGCCCGGCACGATGCGGATGAAGTGTTTACGCATGCGGCCGGCGACGTGGGCGATGACGACATGGTTGTTTTCCAGCTTGACGCGGAACCGCGTGTTGGCCAGCGCCTCGGTAACGACGCCTTCTACTTCGAGGCCTTTTTCTTTAGCCATCTCTCGGACTCACAATCAGATCAGTTCGGCGTTTAGGGCGGCGCTGGCAGGTAGACAGACCGCGATGGGATTGGGACGGTCCTGGGGTCGCCAGCCAGGTTGGCCAGCGCGGCGAGCAGCCCCCTGCTCGGTAGACTGGTGTCCGGGCTTCTCTCGGCACCGGAACAACCACCCATCCTAGCACTTTTGGCTCGCCCGTCCATAGCAGCGGTAACCGCCGTGAGAGAGTTCCCCATGTTTCGCGGCGAAGCGGGCTGCCGGACGAGCCAGGTGATCGTCGCGGCCGGGGCGACTTGGCCTCCGCGCTCCGCGTCCGGCCAGCGCGGCGCAAGCGATTTGGCCAGCGGGCGGGCTCGCGCGGCGCGAGGCAGAGGAACGGACGGAAAACGGGGCATCTCGCCAGCCGGCGCGGCACCCCGTATTCTGAGTTCTTGGAGAGAATGCCGAAGAGAGGACTTGAACCTCCACGGGGTTAACCCCCACCAGGTCCTGAACCTGGCGCGTCTGCCAATTCCGCCACTTCGGCTCTTTTGCTAGTTTTAGAGGAAGGGCGCCGAGTTTTCAAGCCCCGGCTGGCGCAAAAAAACAGAGCCGGAAACCGTCCTTCAGGCCACGCGATGAGCCATTCCGCAAAATTGCACCCCCAAAAAGCCCGCCAATTCGCCAAGCACGTGATCCTCCGGCTGCGCAAGGCCGGCTACCTGGCGTATTGGGCCGGCGGCTGCGTGCGCGACCAATTGCTCGGGCGGGAGCCGAAGGACTACGACGTGGCGACGGATGCCCAGCCCGACCAGATCCGCACGCTCTTCGGCCGCCGGCGGACCCTGGCGTTGGGGGCCTCGTTCGGCGTGATCACGCTGATCGGGCCGCCGGGGGCCGGGCAGATCGAGATCGCCACCTTCCGCGATGACGTGGGCTACTCCGATGGACGGCATCCGGACCGGGTCCACTTCAGCACCGCCGAAGCGGACGCATCGCGCCGCGATTTCACGATCAATGGGCTGTTCTTCGATCCGATCGGCCGAGAAGTGATCGATTACGTCGGCGGCCGCGAAGACATCCAACGCCGGCGGATCCGGGCGATCGGCGATCCGGTGAAGCGATTCACCGAGGACAAGCTGCGGATGTTGCGAGCCGTGCGTTTTTCCGCCGGGTTCGATTTCCAGTTGGATCCCGAGACGCGGGAGGCCGTCTGCCGGATGGCCGACCAGATCACCGTCGTCAGTTGGGAGCGGATCGCCGCGGAAATCCGCCAGATTCTGACCGCCGCACGGCGCGCGGCGGGCGTCCGTCTGCTTGTCGACACGGGCCTGGGAGCGGCGATCCTGCCCGAGTTGTTCGCCGACGAGCGGCGGGGCGCGGCGGCTGGAGATTTCGAGGCGATGCTCGAAGTCCTCGTCCGGCTGGACTCCCCGGAGTTCCCGCTGTCGCTGGCGGTCCTCCTTTCCCTCGCGGCAACACCCCAGACGGCCCGAGCGATCGGGCGGCGCTGGCGGCTGGCGAACCACGAAATCAACCGGGCGGCCTGGCTGCTCGAGCATCGGCGGTCGCTCGACGGAGCGGACCGGCGGAGGTGGTCGTCGGTGCAACCGGTGCTGGTGGCCAAAGCAGCCCCCGACCTGCTAAAGTGGATGCAGGCCCAGCGCGAGGCCGAAGGGGCGGATGACGCAGACGTTCGCTGGTGCCGCGATCAACTCAGCCGCGACCGCGCGGAGATCGATCCGGCGCCGCTTTTGACGGGCGACGATCTGATTGGGCACGGCGTGCCGAAAGGGCCCATCTTTCGGGAAATCCTCCAGGGCGTGCGCGAAGCACAACTGGACGGGGAAGTCCACTCTCGGCGCGAGGCCCTGGCGATGGTCGACCGTCTGATCGCACGTCCGCGCTGAGTCGTGGACCACCCTTGCGGGGATGAGGGAGACCCATGGATAAGAAAGCGAAGAAGAGGCTCCAGATCGTCAACCAACGGTTGCAGACGCTTCGCCAGCAGCTAGCGGGCGCAAAGCAGCAGGCCGACGATCCGGAGGAGATCAGGACTCTCGAACGGCAAGTGGCCGAAGCGGAAATGGAAATCGCTAAACTGAAAGAAGAGTCATAGCGGCCAGGGAGCTTCGATCGCCGCGAGAGAAGCCCACGCGCAGTCATAACGACGACACAGCGTCGTCACTATGACTTCATTTGTGTTGCATTGTGGCTTCGTCCGGATTGGCTGTTCGTGATTCAACTCGTCTTTTGAGAAGAGCTTAGGAGAATCTTCTCCGTCTTGGCATGCCAGATGCGGGAGAGAAAGGCAAGCCGTTTGCGGCGAAACGAAGACCTAGAAGATTCCCCGGGCAGTTTGTAAAGGAGTCAATCATGCGAGCCTTATTTCTGAGCGGAGCTGTTTTGGTGATTGGTGCGCTAATCGCACAGCAGGCGGTCGCCGATAGCGGACCGCGGCGTGGACCGGCGGCGATCCATGGCGGTTCGGTGGAGTTGGTGGCTCATCACGGCCCCCGCCATCCGGGCCACGCGGGGCCGCGTTATGGCCACCCCGGCCACCGGCATCTGCCCCCTCCCCCGCCGCGCTATCGCAGGCCCGCTGCGGTATACCCGCCAATCTTCGCGTATCCGGCGTATGGGGTTTATTATCCCGGCCGCCAACCCTACCACTACGCGTACCCCTACGGCGGTTTGCAGATTTACACGGGCCGCGTGGGAGTCTCGATCGGCTTCTGACGGCCGGCCGATGACGTTGCTTGCCGGAGAGTCGTAAGCAAGGCGTATTTGGGGGCCGGAGCAGGGAAGAGGCAACTCGGCGCTGGTTCCATGCATGGAGTGCATCCCCGATGGAGAGTCGCGTGCGGCCGTTTCTTCTGTTCACTGCGATCCTGGTTGTTCTGGTGGCGTTTTCCGCTTCGGTCGCCCGTTCCACGACGGGCGCCCGGAGCCGCCCCGCGTCGTTCAGCAAGACGACCCGCTATTCATTTCAGCTCGGGGAGCCGTCCCGGAGCATTGGAGGAGCGCGCGGCGGCGAAGGCCGAACAGCCGCGGAGCGTGACGATTGCTGGCTCGGTTGGCTGGACCCGCGCTACCCGGATTCGTGCCGGACTGGCGGAGTATTCCCTTCGCCGCGACTCGCGCCGGCGATGATTGACACGCTCTGGCTTGGCGAGGCCTCCGCTCGGGCGGAATGAGCAGGTTGGCATGGGCGAGGAGCACCCCGGGGGTCGGCTGATGGTTGCAGGCGCGGAATCGTGCATCGAGTGGACCTGCGGCGACGGTCTGCGGCTCCATGTCCGCCGCTGGCAGCCGCCGGGGCGAGCGCGAGCGTTGGTGGTTGTCGCCCACGGGTTCGTCGAACACGGGGGGCGTTATGCCGAGTTGGCCCAGCGGCTGAATCTTTCCCACATGGCGGTCTGGATCCCCGATTGTCGCGGCCACGGCCGTTCTCAAGGCAGCCGGATCTGGGTCGATCGTTTTGACAGGTATGTCGACGATTTCCTTGGGGTCGTGGGCGAGGCGCGCAGAGAGCATCCCGGCCTGCCGGTGTTCTTCGTCGGGCACAGCATGGGGGGGCTGGTTGCCACGTTGGCGTCCCTCACCGAAGGGGCTTGCGCAAACGGCCTGATCTTAAGTGCGCCGGCGGTCGGCCTTGCCAAGGGCCTGTTTCCCTGGTTGAGAAGACTGGCCGGCTGGGCGAGCCGCCTGCTGCCCCGGCTGCGACTGGCACGGATGGGCTCGGCGATGCTCACGCGCGATCCGCGGGTGTTGGCTGAATTTCGCAACGATCCGCTCGTCTATCACGGGCGAATCCCCTCGCGAACCGGGGCCGAGATTCTCCGCGCCTGCGGCGAAGCGCGGCGGGCGGCGGCCCGAGTGAGGCTGCCCGTGCTGATCCTCCAGGGCACCGCCGATGCTGTCGTGTCCGCTGCAGAGGTGCAGCGGTTCTACGACGAATTGTCGTCGGGAGACAAGACGCTGCGACTCTACCCGGGGCTCTACCATGATCTGCCCCGCGAGCCCGAGAGGCAGACGCTTCTCGCGGAGCTGGCCGCCTGGATCGAGCAGCGGTGCGGCGGCTGACGGGGCGCGACTCTTGCGGTTGAATCGAAGATCCGGCCGGCGGCGGGCTGCCGCCGGGATGCCCAACCGGCTGAGCGTAATGTATCATTCAGCAGGATCGCGCTGCGATCAGCCGTCAGAAGAGTCTTCGAGTGACGCTGGCGGCAAGAGAGGGTTGCTGCGGCGGCCGGAGGACTTCTGGTAATCTCAGAGACGAAAGGACGAACGTCGTGCCAACCGTCAAGCGGATTCTTGTGACCGGCGGAGCCGGGTTTCTCGGCTCCCATCTCTGCGAGCGATTGGTCGAGCGGGGGCACGACGTGATCTGCCTCGACAATTTCTTCACGAGCCAGAAGTCGAACGTGGTACATCTGCTCGGCTGCCCCAATTTCGAGCTGGTCCGGCACGACATCACGCTTCCAATTTACCTGGAGGTCGACGAGATCTACAACCTCGCCTGCCCTGCCGCGCCGGGCCACTACCAGTTCAACCCGATCAAGACGATGAAGACGTCGATGGCCGGAGCGATCAACGTGCTGGGGATGGCCAAGCGTTGCCGGGCGCGGGTCCTCCAGGCCTCCACGAGTGAGGTCTACGGCGATCCGGAGATCCACCCGCAGCCGGAAACCTACCGCGGATCGGTCAATCCGATCGGTCCGCGGGCGTGCTACGACGAGGGCAAGCGGGCGGCCGAGGCCCTGTTCATGGACTACCATCGCATGAACCGGGTCGACGTCCGCATCGTGCGGATCTTCAACACCTATGGCCCGCGGATGCACCCCTTCGACGGCCGCGTGATCTCCAACTTCATTCGCCAGGCTCTTCAAGCGGAGGAGATCACCCTATTCGGCAGCGGAGAGCAGACGCGGTCGTTCTGCTATCGCGACGACATGGTCGAGGGCCTCGTCCGCATGATGGAGAACGATCAAGGGTTCATCGGACCGGTGAACCTGGGCAATCCGGGCGAGTTCTCGATTGCCGAGCTGGCGGAGCATGTGCTCAGGCTGACCGGTTCCCGCAGCCGGATCGTCAACAAGCCGCTCCCGGCCGACGATCCCAAGCGCCGCCGGCCAGACATCCGGCTGGCCAAGGAGAAGCTCGACTGGGCGCCGACCGTGCCCTTGGAGACGGGGTTGGCCAAGACGATCGAGTGGTTCCGATCGATCGAATTCAGCGACTATCGCCCGCCGACGCCCCATTATTGACGGTCGTTCGGGTCCGCCGCCAGCCGGACCTTGGGGAGCAGAATCTCGCAGGTCGTCCCGTCCGGCTCCCGGCCGGTGAAGGAGACGCGTCCGCCGAGATAGTCTGCGCCGAGCAGCGGGTGGCCGCAGGCCATGCCGAGTTCGAGCCGGGCATTCCGCTTGGCGGGGCAGGCTGGACGGGCAGTTCATCCGCATTTTTGCATCAGGGCGAGGAATTGCGGCTTCCGTTGCGCCCCGCCGAGTTCCGGGTGGAGCACCTGGAGGAGCGCGATGATCTTCTTCGCCTGCTGCGGATTGCCGAGCCGGTAGTGGAGGAGGGCAATCGCGTACTTCGCGCGGAACCACCGATCGCTGGCCGCCGGCGAGCGCTGTTCGACGCGGCGCCATTGGGCGAGGGCCGCTTCGAGCGTTGGGCGATCGTCGGCCTCGCAGAGAAGCTGCGCATATTCCTCCTGAATCGTTCCGTCCTGGGGATTGTCTTGCGCCAGCCTGGCGTAGGCTTGCAGCGATTCGGCCGGGCGGCCGGCGTCGCGGAGCGCTCGGGCGGCGAGGCGCTCGAGCACTGCCTGTTGCCGGTCGGAGAGCCCGCCGGGCTGGCCGCGGAGCAGGTTGATCGTCTTCAGCTCCAGCGCGGCCAACTCGCGGCGGACCGCACCGCTCGCCGAGGGCGCGATCGCGGCCAGCCCTTCGAGCGTGGTCAGCAGGTGGTCGGGCGAACCTTCCGTGATCTGGGCCAACAAGGCCGACGCTTCCGGCAAGCGCCCCTGGCCGGCCAGCGAGAAGACGCGCAAGGCCTGGGCCGCGGACCGCCAGTCGGCCGGCGCGTCGTCGCCGGCCGCCAGGGCGGCCAGAAGGATCGACTCGGCGCGGTCGAAGCCCGCGGGGGCGGCGTCGAGCCAGAGCTCGGCGGCGGCGAGCACGGCCTGCCGCGCGCGGGGGCTCCAGCGCTCCGGCGGCTTGCCTTCCGGCCCCAGGGCGATCGCCTCAAACCAGCGCGCCGCCTCGGCGGCGAGTTCACCGGCCGGCCGGCCCTCCGCTTTCAGGCCGGCAACCGATCGGCGGCAGCAGCGCTGGGCGGCCTGGATCACCTGGTCGAACTGGGCAAAGTCCGGCGTGATCCGCCGGTAGAGGGCGGCCGCCTGCTGCCAGTCGTGCTGGCTTTCGCATGCGCGGCCCAATTGCCAGCGGACCGCGTTGGCCGTTGCGCCCTCCGGCCAGGACTCGAGATGCTCGCGGAGAAGCGCAAGGAACCGGTCGATCGCTCCGGGGGCGCCGGCGGCGGCGACCGCGGCAGCCTGTTCGATCGCCAGATGGTGGGCCTCGGGAGCCTTGGGGTGCGCCGGCTGGGCCTTGGCCAGGTCGCGATAGCGGCGGAGGGCTTCCTCGCTCCGCCCCCGCGCGCGCTCGATCGTTGCGGCAACGAAGCCGAGTTGGAATGCCCGGTCTGAATCGCCTTGCTGCCGGGCCATGTCGCGAGCCTGGTCGTACGTGCTGATCGCCTCGTCGAACTGCCCGCTGAGGTAGGAACTCTCGGCCGCCCGTGCCCAGACATCGACGTTGCCGCCGCCGGGCGATGTCTTCAGAGACTGGGCGAGCAACAGTTTTGCCAGCCGGCTCCAGTAGGGGCCGTGATGCTGGGCCAGCTGGTCGGCCAGGGCCACGGCCATGGCCTGCCACTGCGCGGCGGTCTCCTGCTGGCCGGCCTTGTCGGCCGCCTGCCACGCCGCCAGGGCCGTCTCCAGCCGGGCGTAGTCGAGCTGCGGAGTGGTCGGGCCGCGAAGCTGGTTGACGCGCTCGACGGCCTCGGCAAGGCGGCCCGACGCCAGGTCGAGGCGAATCCGTTCGGCGACCAGCCGCGCGGCGATCTCGTCGGGCGGTGAGTCCGCCTCGGCGGCGTCGATCTTCCGCTGGGCCGCGGCATCGTCGCCGAGCAGCCGATGGCAGACGATCTCGTCGACGCGGCTGTCCCAGGCCAGGGGGTCGCTCGCATCGAGCCGGGCCAGGTCGTTCAAAAGGGCCAACGCTCGGGCCAGCGCGTCGGCCCGGTCAGCGCTCTGGGCATCGTGGCAGAGGGCCTGATTGCGGAGGGCCCGGGCCGTCTGGTACTGAATCTGTTTCAGCAGCGTGGCCAACTGGTAGACGCTGAGCGTGGCGGGCGACTCGGCCGGATGGCGGCCGGGAAGACTCCGTTCGCGGAGCGCGCTTTCCGCCTGCTGCGACAGCTCGCCGAGCGTCCGGATCGCTTCGCGGAGAAATTCGCGGGCCTGCTGGCGGCGCTCCTCCTGGTCGCCGAGCACCTCGGATTCCTGCCGCCCGAGTTCGCCCCGGGCAACCCGGGCGAGCGCCCCCTGGGTTCGAACCAGGAGGAGCCGCGGGTGGGTGGGATTGTTTTCGGCGAACTGCCCGGTCACTTCCCAGGCTTTCCGCCAGAGGGGCTCGCGATCCTCCGGCGGCGAGTCGAGGGCCCGCTCGACCAGCGTCACGGACAACTCCGCGACAAGATCGGCCTGGCGCGTCTCCGAGAGCCCTCCCTCCGCGAGGCGCGCGTTGCAGTAGCTCTCCGCCAGTTCGAACAGCCGCCGTGCGCGCAGGCCGGCCAGGAACGGGCCGTCTGGCGAATCCTCGGCCGCGATCGCCGCGGCGAACGGGATTGCCGCAAACGAAACGACCAAGACGGCGATGCGCAGACAATCAGCAGGTTTCATGCGGACAATTCATGCTCCCAGCGAAGCGGCGAACTGCACCCGTTGGAGCCCGATCCGACGGCAGAGATCGTAGACGTCGATCACGTTCTCCATCGGCACGGCGGCCTCGATCTCGAGAATCACCGGCAAATCGACCTGGACGCCGGCAACGGCCGAGAGCACGCCGCCGACGTCGTCCAGCCGAGCGTACTGGCGGGAGTTGACCTCCCAGCGAGGCGCGCCCGAACGCCAAAGGAGCTTGACCACGATCTCGTCGAGGTCTTGCCGGATCGGATCGATCGGCACGGTCTCCGCAGTGCTGCCGGGCAACGACAGATTCGTCGGCAGGACCTCCTCCGGCGGCAGAAAACTCGACGTGCAGATGAAGAAGATCAGCAACTGAAAAATCACGTCGATCATCGGCGTCATTTCCACCGAGAGCGGCCGACGACTGCTGGCGTGGCGGGAGGGAACGCGCATGGGGAACAGGGGGACAACAGGTTAGGAGTTAGAGGCGAAGGGAAAATGTGGAATGTCGAAATTCAAATGTCGAAACTTCTATTTCCCCGCGACGGCGAACTTGACATTCCAGATGCCGCTGCGGGCGCAGGTGAGCAGGATCGGTTCCACGGTCTGATAGGGGACGAGTCGGTCGGTGCGGATGCGTACCTCCAGGGGGCGCGCGTCGCCCGTTCGCCGCGTCTTCTCCTGCTCATACTTGAGGAGAGACTCCAATCGCGCCGGAGCGACGATCTCGGTTCCAACGGCGATCTGCCGGTCGGGCAAGACGTTGACGACAATCCGCCGGACGTTCTCCTCCTCGGGGCGATCGCCGCTGGACGCGTCGGGCAGGTCGATCGCCAGTTGCACCTCTTGCTGGGCGAGGTGGCTGGAGACGAGAAAGAAGATGATCAGCAGAAAGACGACATCGATCATCGGCGTCATGTTGAAGCCGATCGTGCCGCGTGTGGAATTCGAAGCGATTCGCATCAGCGGCCTCCTTCGAGCGGCGGCGGCGCCGGCCCCTGGGACGGCCTGGGGGGCGGCGCCGTCGGCAGCGGCTGTCGCAAGCGGAGCCGCTTCAGCGGGGCGGTCACGTGCTGGGCGCTGTAGACGACTTCGGCCACGAGGTGATCGATCCGGTTGCGGAACACGGCGAAGGCTCCCAAGGAGGGAATCGCCACGATCAACCCCTCGACCGTGGTGACCAACGCCAGGTAGATTCCCTCGGCCAGGTCGGCGGCCCGGGGCGCCCCCTGTGAATCGGCCAGTTCGCGGAAGGCCAGCACCATGCCGACGACCGTTCCCAGCAGGCCCAGCATGGGGGCAATGTTGCCGATCACCGAGAGATATTCGATCTTGCGAAACAACCGCGCGGACTGTTCGGCGGTGGCGTCCTCCATGGCCTTTTCGACCGCGTGCCAACCGCCATCGGCCTCGACAATCCCGGCGCGGAGCACGAAGGCCAGAAAGCTGGGCTGCATCTGGCAACGCTGGTCGGCAGCCGCGAGTTTTCCCGCGGCGAGCAAGTGATGGACTTCTTCCTCCAGCCCCGGGGGCATCAGCACCGGGGCGCGGATCGTGATGATATGTTCAATCGCCAGGGCCACCGCGGCGATCGAGAGGAGAATAATCACCAGGCCCACCACGCCGCTTGCCCGGAGAATCTCCCAGAACGATCTCGGAGGGGCTGCCGCTGGCGCGGCGCCGGCGGGCCCCGCCGCAGCGGCCGGAGACGCGGCCGCCGGGAACTCGGCATCGGCCGGCGCCGGGGCCGGCGCCGGGGCCGGCGCCGGGGCGGGCGCTGGGGCGGGTGGTGGAACGGGGCTCGGCGGCGAGGGATCCTGCCCCCGGGCGGCGAGCTGCCCGGCCGCGCAAGCCGCGATTGCCAATGCCACGAAGACGGCCAGGTTGCGGTCCATCGATTTCACGCCTTGTTCCTTGAAGAGGCTGGCAGCCGTCAGCGTTCGGCCGGCAGCGATCCGTTGTAACCTGTGAGCTGTCACCGCTGAGTGTCTTGCCGGCCCTCAGCTTGAGTCTTCGCCCGGCCCGCCGGCAGGCGGGCTCAGCCGGAGTTGTGCTTCCGCAACCCCCGGCGATTCCGGGTAGTCGACGAGGAGTTCGCGATACAGGCCGAGGGCCGCTTCGCGTCGCTGGAGTCTTTCCAGGGCGGCGCCCGCGTCGAGCAGCGCCCGCGCGGCCAACGAGCGGTCGCGCGAATGGAGGATCGGGATTCGCATCATCGCCAGGGCAGATTTCTCCCAGTCGCCCAAGCGTGCCCAGGCCTGCCCGACCACGTAGTAGCCGCCGGCTCGCAACGGCGGGGGCATCGACTCCAGCGTCCGCTCCCAAGAGGCGACATGGCCGGCATCCGCGCTGACCGCCGCCATCCGCCAGGTTTGGGTGAGGGCCAATTGGGCGATCGTCTTTTCCGCACTCGTCGAGAGAATCCGCAGCCGGTCGAGCGCCGCGCCGCCGAGCTCCGTGGGCAGCAAGTAGCTTGCCCCGAGGAGGACCGCCGCCGGGGTGCTTTCCTGGCGGAGCCAGGTTCGCGCGTCCTGTTCGAGTTGGGCCGACTGGGAGGATGGATACCAGGCCAAGGGGATGCAATCGAAGTAGGGCGTGGCCGAATCCGCGCGGACCAGCAGCAGAAACTCGCCGGCAGCCGCACTCAGTTGGCCCAGGGCGCGGCAGCACCAGACGATCTCGGCGGTGATCTGGCGGCGGACCCAAGGCCGAGCCTCCTGTTCGCGGGCAGCGCGGTAAGCGGCCAGTGCCGCGGGGAAATCGCCGGCGGCCGACAGCGCGTCGGCCTTCTCGTGGGGCGCGATCCGGCGGGTTTCGATCCGGGCGACATTCTCGGCCGGGAAGGTGCGGCTGCCGCCACCGATATCGATCACCAGCCCCGCGCTGGAGTAGTCGGCGATCGCGCCGGTCACGCGGATCACCCCCTGGGCGGAGTTCGGGCTGGAGAGGAAGACGGCATCCTGGGCGCGCGTGGCGGGGGCGGAGAGATCGGCGGCAAACAGGCCGAGGGCGATCAGCAGTTGCAGCCGCGCCGCGCGGCGGGCGTGGCCCGGCCGCACCCGGTCGGAAACCCTGCGCGGGGCTGTCTCGCGCGTCGAGCGCGGCCGAACGGTGTTCAACGATTCTCCGGCTCCGGTCATGGCAGGGCGAATTTCGTGATATCGCGGTAGGCATACTCGCCGCCGTTCTCGCGGGCGAGCCTGGCAAGGAAGTTGTCGCCACCGGCTTTCGGTCCAATGCCGAACTCGATGGCGTTGATCTGGATGCCGGCGGCGCGGCGGCGGAGCTCGTAAAGCTGCCGCGCCGAGAGCCGGGGTTCGTCGGCGTCGGTGAGGAAGAAGATCACGTCCGGCTGCATCTTGATCGCCACTTCGAGGGCCCTGACGTGGTTGGTCGACCCGTAGGCCGAGACGGAGCCCACGAAGCGCCGGGCCCGTTCCTTGTTCTGCTCGGTGGCAAAGGCGAGTCGGCCCTGCTCGCCCGAGGGGTTGAAGGCAGTCGGCTCTTCGTTGTAGAAGACGATCTGGAACTGGTGGGTGTCTTGGAGCGAGTCGAGACTGGCGATCAACTCTTGCTTGGAGGCCGCCAGCGGGCTGCGGCCGGACCCTTCCATGCTGCTGGAACGATCGAAGACGTAGACGAACTTGAAGCCCTCGCCGCTGGTGCCGAAGACGCTCACGCGCGCCTTGCCTTGAAGACCCGCCGTGCCGCCGCCGACTGAGCCGCCACGGCTGCCCGGCTGGATCGGCCCGCCCGGGTCGACCGCGCTGGTGCCGATCGCGCCGGGCGCTTGCGGCAAAACATCGCTGGGGTCGGTGGCGGGCCGCTCCCTCAGGAGCTCGGCGAGCAGATCGCCCGGTTCCGCTGCGGGGGCCTTCGCCTCCGCCTGGCCGGGACGGGCTTCCGTTTCGAAGTACTCGGCGTCGCCCTCGGTGTGTTTCAAGGCAATGCCGACCTCGGCCGACCGCTCGGACTGCGCCCCGCGGCGGGGGGCGTCACGCATCGCCATTGCGATTGCCAGAAGCGCCAGGGCGTGAAGCAGCATCGACACCATCCAGGAAGGGGCCTCCGGCCGCCGCAATCGGCCCGTCAGCCAGGTGATAGCGATGCCGGATGGTGGGTCGCGGTCAGGCATTTGCCCAGAAGCCGAAGGAGACAAACTGGCGATCACGCTCCGCGGCGCAATTCCTCGCGCAGAACGCCAGGAGCCCGCCGAAGTCGCTGTAAGACTCTAGAGGGGCCCCGGGCGGAAGTCAACGCGAGTCTGGCCCGCGCGCGGCGCGGGGGATGCCTCTATTCTAGCCGCCCTGGAAAAAATCCGCACCGGCCCGCGGCGCCGGGCAGCGCGAGGGGAAGAGGCCCGGCGTTTCAGCCCGTCCGCTTCCACCCCGCCCAGGGGCATGCAAGGCCGCTGGCTTCCTTGACCGGCTCTCACCCGGTCACGTAAGATAAGCTGTCTGGTCCTCCTGGAACGAGGCCGCGTGCGCATCCGCTTTCTGGGCAAGGTTCGAAATCCAGGGTCTAAGAGCCGCGTGCCGCCGGATCGGTGCTCCCGATCCACGGCCCAGTCTTGCCCATTTGGCGATTGGGAATGGAACCTTGCCGCCTGTTTTTAGGGAAGGGATCAACGGTGATTCTTACCGTCAACGGCAATCCGCGCGAACTGGGCGATGGTGCGACCGTGACCGAATTGCTGGCCGCGCTGAATCTGGCCGAGAAGCCTGTCGCCGTCGAGGTGAACCGGGAGGTGGTCCCGCGGGCCCGGCACGCTGAGCATCGCTTGGCCGACGGGGACCGCGTTGAGATTGTCACCCTGGTTGGTGGAGGATAATGCTCGTGAGCGCTCAAGAGACGATCGGCGAAACGGCCCTGAAGATCGGTTCACACGCCTTTGGCAGCCGCCTGTTTGTCGGCACCGGGAAGTACTCCAGCTATGCGTTGATGGCCGAGGCCCTCGACGTGGCCGGGGCCGAGTGCATCACCGTGGCCATCCGCCGCGAGCGGTTGATTGACGCGGAGGGGAAGAACCTGCTTGATTTCGTCGACATCAGTCGGTACACGATCCTGCCCAACACGGCCGGCTGTTTCACGGCGGAGGATGCGGTCCGAGTCGCGCGGCTCGGACGCGAAATTCTGGATCAGATGGGCAATCCAGGCAGGGACTGGGTGAAAATCGAGGTCCTCGGCGACGCCAAGACGCTGCTGCCGGACCCGATCGGCACGCTGCGAGCCACCGAGCAGCTGATTGCCGACGGGTTTCAGGTGCTCGTTTACACATCGGACGACCCGATTTGCGCGAAACGTCTGAAGGAGGCGGGGGCAACGAGCGTCATGCCGGCGGGAAGTCCGATCGGGTCCGGCCAGGGCATTCTCAACGCCAACGCCCTGCGGATCTGCCTGGAGTACCTCAAAGATGGGGATCCAGACTACCCGGTGATCGTGGACGCGGGCGTGGGAACGGCGAGCGACGTGACGGAGGCGATGGAGCTGGGTTTTGACGGGGTGCTCCTGAACACGGGGATCGCCCATGCCAAGGATCCGATCCGCATGGCCCGGGCGATGCGGTTGGCCTGCCAATCGGGTCGCGACGCGTTCCTGGCCGGTCGCATTCCGAAGAAGCTCTATGCCACGGCCTCCAGTCCGATCGAGGGCACGATCGTCGGCCGATGATCGCCGCAACGGACCAATCCCCCCCGCAAGAGGCCCTAGGAGCGAGCCTATTGATGTGAGATAATCTGCTTTCTCGCCGATTCCGCCCGCAGGGCCGTAAGAAGCGTTGCCATTCGCCCTCGATGCCTCGGGCGAGGGGCAAGGCGGTCTTTCGCATGTTTCCCCCGCCTGTCGTTTGGCAGGCCGGCCCTGTTGGATTGTCAACCGGAATCGATTTCCACTCGTACAGCATCCGCAGGTCAGGAGGAGAGCCATGTTCAAGAACCTCAACGCATCGTTCCTTGCACTATCGGGACACGAGAGCGAGATCATCGAACTGGCGATGACCTACGGTTTCAAGGGGCTGGATATGAACTTCGAGGATTTCCGGGACCGCGCCAAGTCCAAGGGCATCGACTACGCGCGGCGGCTGATCGTCAGCGCGACGGCCACCGGACGGCTGCGGATGGGAACGTTCGATCTTCCCATCCAATGGGACGTGAGCGACGAGGCGTTTGCCAAGGAGTTGGCCGCTTTGCCCGAACTGGCCACAATGGCCGCCGACCTCGGCTGCAAGCGATGCCTGGCCTTGATCCCTCCGGCCGGCGACAGCCGCCCCTATCACGAGAACTTCGATTTCCACAAATTCCGCTTCGGAGACATTTGCCGGACCCTGCAACCGCTGGGAATCCGGCTCGGGTTGGGATTCCGTGCCGCCGAGAATCTCCGCAAAGGGCAGGCTTTCCAGTTCATCCACGACATGGAGGGGACCTCGGCCCTGATCCATGCGATCGACGCCCCGAACATCGGGCTGTTGCTGGATGCGTGGAATTTCAAGCTCAGCGGGGCGTCGCTCGACGAACTGGACAAGTTTTCGAGCGAGCAGATCGTGGCGGTCCGGCTGGCCGACCTGCCCAAAGCCGACGTGGCGCCCTCGGAGATCACGGAAGAACACCGCCATATGCCCGGCGAAACCGGCCGGATCGACTTCGGCGCGCTGATGCGAAAGCTTGCCGAGATCGGTTACGACGGGCCGGTGACAATCGCCACGCATCGCAAGACGCTTTCTCGAGGCCGCCGCGACGCGATTGTCGAGCAGGCAAGCCAGATTCTCGACGGGTTGATCAAGGAAGCCACGGCGCCGGTCACCGCGGCCGCGGCCACCGAACCCGCCTCATCCGAGGACTGACCTCGTCCGACGACTGTCTGGTCCAGAAGGGATCGATGCCGCCTTGCGGGCGACACGGAGTCGGCTGCGGTCGGTGAATCTCAGCCGTCGAGGCGGCGGGCCACGATCTGCACGGTCGGCGCGCCGCTTTCGGCCGTCACGTGCTGCGGCAGGATCAGGTACTTCCTCCGTTTGCCGTGCGGCGGACTCAGGTTGTCGCCCTTTTGGAGGACGGGCCGATGCTCGGGCATCTGGCCAAACGCGCGCGTGCCCGACAGCTGGCACGGAATCCAGCAGCCGGTGCCTTCCGTTCGGTCGAGATAGAATTCGGCGTAGACGTGGCCCGGCACCTGGACGATTCGGGCGGGAATGCCCGAGGCCCGGCAGAGGGCGATGAACAGGCAGCTCATTTCATCGCAGTCGCCGTCTCTGCGCTGGAGAGTCGTGAGGGTGTCGGCCGGTTCCTGCCCTTGGTTGTCGACAAACCGGATATTCTCGCGGACCCAGTCGTAGATCGCCTCGGCGCGCTGCCAGGCCGTGCCGCCGGTTTTGCCGATCTCGGCGGCCAGCGCGCGGATTGTGCGGTGGGAGCTCTCCACATAGGGGCCCGGCGCGAGATAGCGCCGCAGGGCGGCGGTCCGCGAAGGGAGCGCGAGTTGCTCCCGATGCTCCGGCTCGAGCAGGTAACCGCGACGGCATTCGAAGGTGACCAGCGCCTCGACCGTGTCTCCGGCGGCGAGGCTGGCGACGTTCACAACCATCTGCTTGGCGGCTCCCTCGATGACTCGGTAGTCGATGTCCACGCCGGGAGAGACCCGCTGGTCCACAATCCTGACGGTCTGCTCGGGCCAATCCATCGGGACGGACTGGCTGGCGGTGATCTTGCGGCACGGCCCGGCCGGCGCGGCGAAGGTGAAACCGAACTGCCAACGCTGGACCGCCGTTTCGCCAAGCCTCGCCGCTGGCAGGGTGTGTTGAAATTGCGCCTGTCCGGTTCCCGCAAGGAGAGCGAGAAGAACGGCCACAGTTGCGCTCGGGAGGATTCGGACTGGCATCGGCATGGCTTCCCCACGCAGGTCGGTGTGGCCCAAGTCAGTTGGGGAGCATCTCGCGAATGAACTTCACCTTCGGGCGGCCGCCCGCTCCTTCGAGCGTCTCCGGCAGGAGTGGATAGGTCTTGTTCCGGTCGCGCGGGTCGCGGAAGAGGTCGCCCTTCTGGAAGATCGGGCGGTGTTCGGAGATACCGCCGAACTCTCGCGGCCCGGCGACCTGGCACGGAAACCAGTGCCCGTTCCCCTCGTCGTCGACCAGGTAGAACTCGGGGTAACAGTGGTTCGGCACCCAGACCGTTCGCGCGGGGATGCCCGCGGCGCGGCAGATCGCAATGAACGCGAAACACAGGTCTTCGTGGTTGCCCGAACCATCTTCGAGGGCCTTGATCGCGCCTTTCGTCTTGCCCTTGGCGAACTGGATCTTGCCGCGGACGTAGTCGAAGATCGCCTCGACGCGCTTCCAGGCGGTGTCCGCATCAGCGCCGAGCATACCGCCCAACTGACGAATCCTGCGGTCGCGGCTGTCGATGTGGGGCGGGCTCCATGCAAGGTAGATCTTCACATCGCGAGGAATTTCCCGCTCCTCGGCGATCTTGTAGATTTCGGGATTGGCCGGCGGGCTTTGGATGCGGCGGGTCACCTCGTAGGTCAACACGGCGCGTGCCTCCTGCCCGGTTGGCAGCGAGCGGATGTTGACAACCAACTGCGGCACCGCTTTCTGCTGCAAGCGCTGATTGACCCGCGCTTGGCTTGTCACGTCTTCCTCGGAGATCACGACGGTCTGTTCGGGCCAATCGACGGGCACGGGGATCGTGGCCACGATCCCTTGGCAGGGTCCGCCCACGGCCTCGACGGTCACCCCCCCTTTCCAGCGTTGAATTCGAGTCTGCCCCAGTTCGGCGCCTTTCTGGTCGCTCTGCCCGAACTGGGCGCAAGCGTTCGCGCCCGTTGAGCCCACGATGGCACAAGCCAGGAGAATCGCTACAAATCGCACGGCAATCGCCTCGAGTCGGAGTGTCACGCGTTACAGATCGCAGGCCACATCCCGGGTATCCAAGCTCCGGCTTGGGAACGGGGTGGCTGTAGCCGTTGACGGACAGTCTATTCTCCATTCTACGTTGCGAAACGTGCCATTTCCGGCGAAAATCAGGTGTTCTTGTTGTTGCGGCCGATGACAAGAGGGGCCCGCCCCACCGTAACGGGTGGAGAGCGGTAGGCTTCTCACCTGAGGGGCATCCTGGTCGCCCGACATAACCCATCCACTATCGCACGAGAGGGTTCCATGCCCAGGCCATATCCTGACCGCGATCAGATCATGAAAATCTCGGAGTCGTTCATGGAAGCGTGCGTGCTCGGCGCGGCGGCTGAATTGGACCTGTTTTCCCTGCTCACCGCCGAGCCGAGTACGGCGTCCGGCGTGGCGGAGCGGATCGGCGGCGACCGGCGGTGCACCGAGGTCCTGCTCGACGCGGCGGCGGCACTCTGTTTGCTGGACAAGAGCGGCGGTGTCTACAGCGTGCCCGAGCCGCTCCAGCCGCTGCTGACCGACGGGGGGGAGGAGACGGCGTTGCCGATGATTCTGCACCGGATGAACATTCTCCGCGGCTGGGCGCAACTCGCCTGGACCGCCAAGCGGGGCGGCCCCTGCTCGCGGCCGTCGAGCGTCCGCGGGCCGGAGGCGGACCGGGCGGCGTTCGTCGCCGCGATGCATTCTGCGTCCGGCCCGATCGCCGACGCCGTCGTCTCGCGATGGGGGCCTCCGCGGTTTCGCCACCTGCTGGACGTTGGCGGCGCCTCGGGCACTTGGACGCTGGCCCTGCTGCGGGCGATGCCGGGCGCCAGGGCGACGCTGTTCGATCTGGCCGACGCAGTCGAGCAAGCCCGGCAGCGGATCGCCGCCTCGGACATGCGCGCGCGGGTCGCACTGGTGGCCGGAGATTTCTACCAGGAGGAGCTGCCCGGCGGCGCTGACCTGGTCTGGCTCAGCGCGATCGTCCACCAGCATTCGCGGCGGGAGAACCGGGAGCTTTTCGCCAAGGCTTTCCGGGCGCTCGAGCGCGGCGGGAGGATCGCGATCCGCGACGCGGTGATGGAAGCGGACCACACCGCGCCGCTGTTCGGCGCCCTGTTTGCCATCAACATGATCGTCAACACGGAGCGCGGGGGCACGTTTTCCTTCGAGGAGCTGGCCGAGGACTTGCTTGCGGCCGGGTTTGACAACCCGCAATTGGCCGTCCAGGCGAGCGATATGAGTTCGATCGTCGTGGCGGTGAAGCCGTGACGCCCGGTGCCGCCGGGCCAGACGCCAGATGTTCCTGGTTCCCAGGCTCCAGCCTGGGACCCCCTGCCCAGCCACAGGCCGTCAATGCTTGCCGTAATTCAGTGCGACGCCCTTGCGCTGCGACTGGATGTAGGCCTCCAGGGCCCGCATCTTCGCGCCGTTGGGGTCGAGGTGCTCGCCGCGGACCGGGTTCTCAATGCACCAGTCGATCATGTCGCGGAGCAGGGCGACGCGGCCCAGCTGGGTCTGGTACTTGGGATACGTTTCCGGGTGCGTGTTGGCGGCGTGCGGGTGGCACATGTCGCAGGAGACGGCGACCGTGCTGCCGAGTTCGTCGGCGCTGTGAAAGATCCGCGATCCCTCGGCGACGAATTTCTCGGTCTCCCGGGCCCACGTGAGGATGTCGCGCTCCGTATAGTTGCCGTACGCGTGGTCCTTTCCCTGGTCTCCCTTGAGCAGGTCGGAATTATCCGCCGGCGGGATCAAGGCGTGCCGTTCCTGCTGCTCGGCGACCCAGTTGGCCTCGGGGTGATCGCGTTGCCACTGGTCCATCAGGCTGTCGGCCAGGGGCTGGCCGGTCAGCGAGCTGGGGACTTCCACGGCGGCGCCGCCGTCGCAGGCGCCGATGGCGACGGTCTCACCGCCGGCGGCCGCCGGGGCCGCGGCGGATGGCTCGGCGGTTGCCGCCACGGGGGTGATCGCCGGCGGACGTTCCGACGCGTTGGGGCCGGTTGCCCCGGGGGGCGCGGCGTTCTGAGCGCACCCGGCGAGCGCGCCAAGCAGGACACAGATCGTGCCGGCGGCAGCGCTGGCAGGGCATCGAAGCGGTGCGTTTCTCATGATTCGTCTCCTTCGTGTATCGTCAATACGAGGGCCGGTTGGGCAGCGGCGGAACGCTCTCCTTGCCGGCGCTGAGCATGTACGCCCGGCTGACCGTCACGGGGTTCCGGTTCCACAAGCTGTAGACCTTGTCGACCAATCCATCGGGATGGACGTGGATCTCGCCGTCGCCGCAGCCGTCGTGCGGATTGAACGGGTCGGGGCGGCTCATCTGGATGGTGATTTCGGGCATCCCCTCCGGGGCGTAGGGCCAGGGCCAGGCCGTGGAGAGCACCCCGTGGAAATGGATGTTGCCGATGCGGTTGGTCAGCAACTGGTGTGTATGCCCGTGGATGACGACGACCCGCTGGAACCGCTTGAGGATCGCCTGGACCTCGTCGGCGTCGTCGGTCCAGAAGTTCCACGGCTTGTAGAGCTTGTAGAGCGGCGAGTGGGAGAAGACGATGATCCTGGCGTCGTCGGGGAGTCTGGCGAGATCGTCCTGGAGCCACTTGCGCTGCGCTGCGCCCACGGTGAAGGGGCTCTGGAGGCCGTTGTCGAGGCCGGCCACGGTCCGCATCCGCTCCATCGGCGACATGCCGCGGGCGGTCCAGAAATCGCGTTCCACGACGCTGTTGAGGACGACGAAATGCACCCCTTTGTGGTCGAAGGAGTAGGTCGGCGGGCCGAAGAGCTCCCGCCACTTCTGGCCCATGTCGAGATACCAGTCGTGCTCGCCGACCATGATCCGCAGCGGCGCCTTGAGGTTCTTGAGGATCTGGGCGCCGAGTTCGAGCTCCTTGGCCTGGCCGAGCTGCGCCAGATCGCCGCCGTAGAAGACGAAATCGGGCTGGGGATCGAGGTTGTTGACGTCGTCGACCGCGCGGAGCAAGCCGCGCACGAACCGGTCGTTGACGTCGCGCTCGTAGAGGTGCGAGTCGGAGATGTAGGCGAAGCGGAAGGCCGGCTGCGGGGCGGCGCCGGGCGGCGATTCCGCGCCGCGGGCCACGCTGACCGGGGTGAACGAGTGCGGGGCGGCAAGCCCGGCCGCCGCGCCCATCGCCGCCGCGGAGACCTTCAAGAACGAGCGGCGGTCGAGATTTCGCAGGCCGCGGAAGAACGCCCGGCGGTCTTCCAGATACCTGGTTTCCACGCTTTTGTAAGTCGCCATCGTGATTCGCTCCTTGTTATTCCGGCTTGCCCTGGGCGCCCATCACGCGCTGCTCGAACGGCAGCGTCCGCCGCTGCGCTGCCGCGTCGTCGCGGAACAGACGCTGCTCGTTCGCCGCGGCCCGTTGCGCTTCGAAGAGGCGCTGGTTCTGGTCGGCGAAGCGGACATCGGTCAGCGTGAACAGGAAAGCCACCAATTGGTCGATTTCTTCCTCGCTGAGGGCCAAGGGTTCGATCCCGCCGTCGAGAAACGGATTGTCCTCGCCTCCCTTGTTGTAGTGGTCGATCACGTCCCAGAGGGTCGCCAGCGAGCCGTCGTGCATGTACGGCCCCGTGATGCCGATGTTCAGGATCAAGGGCGTGCGGAAGGAGCCGATATCCGCGCGGTTGCCGGTCACCATGAAGCGGCCCAGCTCGCTCATGTCGGTGCCGATCGCCAGCTCGTCGAGCTTCTGCTCCGAGGCGTCCTCCTGGATTGCCTTGAGGGCTTGCTGGGCCAGGCCCTCGAAGTCCTGGTGCCTGGCCGACACGCCGACGTTGTGGAAGCGGTTGTCGGTGCCCAGGGGGTTGGAGGGATTCATCGGATGGCAGGTCATGCAGCGGGCCTTGCCGTTGAACAGCTCCCAGCCGGCCTGGGCCTCGGGCGAGATCGCCCCCGGGTCGCCGCCGAGGAACCTCCGAAACGGCGAGTCGACGAAGACCAGCGTCCGCTCAAAGGCCCCGATTGCCTTGCCGAGGTCCTCGTAGTTCATCTCCCGCCCGAAGGCCTTCTTGAACCCCTCCTCGTACTCGGGGATGCCGCGAATCGCCTTGATGGCAGCCTCTTCGTTGGGCATTCCCATCTCAATCGGGTTGAGAATCGGCAACCTCGCCTGGTGGTCGAGGGTCGGCGAGCGGCCGTCCCAGAACAGCGTTTGCAGCAGCGCCGTGTTGAGCACGGTCGGCGCGTTTCGCTTGCCGAATTGGCCGCCGATGCCCTCGGAGACGGGGATCTGGTCGGTGAATCCCCGCGTCGCGTCGTGGCATGTCGCGCAGGAGACCGAGCCGTCGTCGGACAGACGCGCGTCGAAAAACAATTTCCGCCCGAGTTCGACCCGTTCGGGCGTGAGCGGGTTGTCTTCCGGGATGAACGCCGCCCAGACGACCGGGTCGAAACCCGCCGGGGACTCTGCCAGATCCACTTGCGGCATGAGCTTCTGTAACTCTTCCAGCTGGTACTCGGCGGTCGCCTCCCCGTGTTGGCCGCGGGGGATCTCCGGCGGCGCGGCCGCCGCCGCCAGCGGCCCGAGAAGACACCCGGCGATCAGCCCGGCGCTCAGCGTCCGACCCCTGCGGGCCTTGAAAGAAACGGTGCACAAACTCATGAGTTTGCCCCTCCAATGCAAGAACAGCGAATCGTACAAGCGTCCTCTCCGCGTCTATGTTAAACGGCGGGCGCAACCGCCGGCCGCGGTTCCCAACTCAGGAGGGTTCCGATCGCCGGCAGGCCCGGCAAATCCCCATGAAATGCACCGAGAAATCCTCGATCTGGAAGCCCTCGGCATGGACTTCGGAAATGTGGAGCCGGTCAAGGCTCTCGTCTTGCAGGTCGATCACTTTGTGGCACTTGTCGCAGATCAGGTGGTGGTGGCGGTGCGTCTGCCCGTCGAACCGCGCCGACGGCCCGGCATGATGCAACCGCCGCACGAAGCCCAGGGCAACCAGAGTGTCCAGAGCGCGATAGACCGTCGTCCGCGAGATCCCCGGAACGCGGTCCCTCACCGTTTCCAGAACCTGATCGGCGGTCGGGTGGTCGTGGTGCTCAAGAACGGCCCGGAGCACGGCGTGCCGCTGCGTGGTCAGGGGAAGGCCAAGCTGCCGGCAGCGCGTCTCGAACGCATCGAGCCGTTCGGCAATCTGGTCGGGGGCCATTTTCGCCATGATTGCAACAATATGCTATTTGCAAATCAGTGTCAAGAAGGTCTTTGTGCTTTCTTTTCCTGGCAGGGTTCCTTGGTCCGCTCTGCGCCACCCTACCGGGCGATCGGTGGGGTGGCGCTGCCGGTTGGGCCGTGTCTCATGGTTTGACCTCGAAGCGGAACGTGCGCTGGAGGGTCTTCCGCCCCTGGTCGTTCTCCACCTCGACGGTGATGGTCCCCTCGGCCGATGGCCGTGCATGCGCCAGAAACAGCCCATCGGGCGCGACGGGCGTCTCCTGGCGATTGACCTTCAGACGCGCCCCGGGCTCGTCCCAGCCGTGGACGTCGATCGCGCAGTCGCCCGCCATGCTGGAGTGTTCGAGCGGGTTCGTCTGGAGGATGATCGCCGGCGCGGCGTCCAGTTCCAGCGTCTCCTCGATCGCCTGGCGGCGGGCCGCATAGAGGACCTCCGGGTCGAGGCTGTAATCGCTATACGTGCGCACGACTTGCGAGGCAATCTCCACGCCGCGGCGGCGGGGGTCGATCTGTTCGGCGACCCGCGGGCTGAGCTTGGCCCGCAGCTCGGCGATCTTGTCCTCCAACAGCCACAGGCACTCGTAGTCTTGCAGCCCGTTGCGCATCTGCTCCCAGCGGAGCGAACTGAGCAGCCCGTCGCGCTTGGGATAGACGTGCCAGCCGTCGCCGCGGTGCTTGCCCGGCGCGTTCCAAGGGTCTTCCGTCCAGGCGTTAAAGCCCCAATGAAGGTAGCCCTTCAGCCCGTAGCGGTAGTTCAGCCAGTGCATCAGCCGCGACTCGATCAGCGGCACGTCGACGGTCTTGTTCATCAGCGAGCCGCCCTGGAAGATGCCCACGGTGTAGAACCACAGCTCGTTTCCCTGGCGGCGGGCCTGTTCGTACGCCTCGTGCCAGGTCGCCAGGTGGTCGAGCTTGGGCACCCAGACTTCCAGCCGGTCCAGGCAGTGGGTTGTCTCAATGGCATCGACGCGGCGCAGCTCGGGCGCGCAGCGATGGATGAAATCGGAGGCTTCGCGCCAGGCGATCACGTTGTGGTTGGAAGGCTCGTCGGCGATGTGGAAGATCGTCTTGTCGAGCCATTGTTTCTCGCGCAGGTGCTCGACCAGGGCCGGCAGAAAGCGGGGCAGGAAATCCTCTCCGGAGAGGCGTTTGCGCTCGCCGGTCGACTCGTCCGTGACGGTTGCGCCGGAGAGAAGGACCTCGCGGCTGGACCAGCCCCCCTCGCCGAAGTGGGCGACAAAGCCGGTTTCGAGGAGGTCCATGCGGCCGGTGTCCCAGAAGATCTGCGCCCAGCGGTCGAAGTCCGAGAAGTCGAACCGCAGCTCTCCGCCGGCGGTCTGTCGGGTCTTGATCAGCCCCAGGCTGACGCGGAACACGTTCTGCCGGTGTTCGGCCATGTTCTCGGCATAGCAGCGAAGCAGCGCGTCGAAGCGTTGCGTGTCGCCGTCTTCCAGGCCGTGATGGCGTTTGAATTGGCTCGTGGAAAACCACTCGGTGACCATCACGTGCCGCTGGTCGGGCAGCGTCAACGGATACACGGTCAGCGCGATCGGCAACGAGGCCTCGGCGTCAGCGGCGCGGGCGGTGACCCGAGCGCGGTATTCGCCCGGCTCCGCGCCGGCCGGGACGCGCACGGTCAGGTAGACCGCCTGGAGCGATCCCTGGGCGACGTCGCACTGCCGCTCCTCCGCCAGGCAATCGGGAAAGCGGGCGGGGGCGGGGCGGGTGAGATCGGCGGGGCGTAGTTTGCGCGTGTTCTCCTCGATCAAAATGCTGGTGACAAAATTCCACCGCACATGTTCCGCGGGAATCTCCGCGGCGCTCCCCTCGAGTTTCAGCGGGGCGACCGAGACCGCCAGCTTCGACAGGTCCTGGTTCGCGCGGACAACGCATTGAGCGGACAGCGTCTCGTTCCGCAGCCCGAACAGGCGGATTTCCCGACCCGTCGCCTCGGGACCGTTGTAGCCGTCCTCGAACACGCGAACCGCATCGCTGGCGGGAAACATCTCCAGCGGCTGTTCGCCGGCCAGGCCAACCGCGCCGGCGAGCAGGCAGCCGGCCGCGGCCAGCAGAATCCGCGGCGGGTTGGCGCCCGGCAGGGCGGTCGAGCACCGCCCGGCCATTCTCCCCAAGAGGCCAAGCACGCGCCGCGCGCCCCGGCCGCGGCAGGCGGATCGCCGTTGATCGGTGCCATCGATCCGCCGGCGGCAAACGTTCGAACTCCGATTGGTCGTGTCCACAAATCACCTCCGTTTCATGGCTTGTTCGTAATCCGGGGCGACCCGGCGCTGCAAACAGGGCGGGTCCGTCGCGGTGGCCGCCGGCAGGACCCGCTCGACCGGCATCGATCGGAACGCGCCGGCCGTGGGCAATCATAGCGCGCCGGCGCCAGCGCTGAAAGACACGGCGACCGCGGGCGGACAGGTCGCGGCCGTCGAAGCGTGCCCGACCGAACGGCAGCGGCGGCCGGCGGACCGTTGGCGGGGTGCTGTCTCGGTACCCGCTGCGGGGGTCCGCTTCCGCCGTTGCTGGGCGAGAAAACAGAGAGGCCGGCTCGCTGCGGGCGAGCCGGCCTCGATTGGCGGCGGATTCTGCGCGGGTCTTCAAATCAGTCGAGCGGAACCCTTGGCTGCAAAACCGGCCGAACGACCTTGCCCTTGGCGCCGTTCGGGGGGGCAGGGCTCCGCCCCGGTGTCATCGTCGGTTCTCAGTCCCACCACCACTGGCCTTCGGACAGTTTAAGCTGCGTCTGTTCGCGGAGCGCGGAGACCTTGTTGCCTTCGTCCGCGAGGCGATTGCTCGCGGAGACGGCAAGCTCCGGTTCGATCTGCACGCCGCCGCCGATCGGGGTCATCAACTGGTTGCCCTTCCATTTCGCGGCGACGGCCGATACGACCTGGCTGGGGGCCGGGTAGGTTCGCACCGGCAGTGCCTGCTCGCTGCCAAGCAGCGGCATCTCCCAGTTGGCCTTGCGGTACATGTCTTCCTGCTGGAGGTAGGCCGCGGCGACGAGCATGTCGATGAGGTTTCGCAGTTCGGCATAGACGGGCGAAACGGCGGCCAGTTGCGGGTAGCTCTCGGTGAAGCTGGTGACGAACACCTTGCTGGCGCGGTTCGCGCCGGCGACCACCGATCGCTCGCCCGTGGCGGCCACCAGTTCGTTCTCGCCGACGAGCTTCACGCCGTCGCCGACCAACTCGATCGCCAGCCCGTCTTCGCTGGCGCGGATGCATTGGTAGTCGGGCACGAAGAACCAGCGGATCAAGGCGTTCCGCGAGACCTGCCCGGGGCTGGCGGAGTCAATGAAGGTTCGCATGCGAACCGGCGGATTCTCCAGGCCGATGCCGATCAGCTTCATCCGGTAGTCGGCCTCGACCATGACGTGGGCGAAATGGGTGTCGGCGGGAACGCCATCCACCCGGACCGTCTGCATGCCGAGGCTGGTCCGCAGTCCGTTGACGATGAACTGCGTGTCTGCCGGGGTCGCCCGCGAACCCACGGTCCGCAGGAATCGCTGCATCGAAGCCAGGCCCTCTTCCGTCGGATCGATCGAGCAGCCGACCATCGGCGTCTTCGTCTGGTCTGGCGGAAATGCGCGGAGGGCAACCACCAGGTCCTGCAACTGGAGCACGGGCCGTCCGCTGGTCAGGCCGAGCGTCCGGCCGATCGGATCGGCAATCCAGCCTTCGGCCGGTCCGGCGATCACAATGTCGCCGGTCTCGGGGTAGAAGAAGACATACTGGAGACGGAGCAGGCCGGCCAGGAAGCTCATCTCCTCGGTGAGCACGCCGCCATTGGCGGCAAGGGCCTGCTCGAGGCGGTTGAGAGACACTTTGCGGAGGGGGCTCGCCTTGGCAACCCCTTGCGCCAGGCCGGCCTGGGCCGCCTGGAGACGTCGCTGCCGGAGTGTTCCCGTCAAGTCGGGCAGCGCGCGGGTATGCAACGTCCCCTGGGCGTCGACGAACACACCCGCCTGGCCCGTATTGACGTCGGATGACGTGCTGGTGCTGCTGGTGCTGCTGGTGCTGCTGCTCGTGCTGGTGCTACTGGTGCTGCTGCTGGTGCTCGTGCTGCTTGTCGTGCTGGTTGTCTGCGCACCGGCCACTTCCGCCAGGAGGAGCGCTGTCGCCGCGGCGGCGATCAGGACGATGGGCCTTCGCGATCCGAGTGTTTGCCAACGCATAAGAGGAGTCTCCGCTTGGACAGGTAATTGGCCGTGATGCTCCCACCGCTACCACCCGCAGCCGCGGTGGGAGCAGAGACAAGCGAACCGCCAGACTTCCACCGAGAATTTGCACCCCCATCGGGTGGCGCAAATCCTCCACACTTTCGATCTTAGTTTGGCCCTCGGGGTAAAGCAAGAAAATCGTTGCAAATCAACAACTTGCACCGGAAGGCCGCTACCCTCTTTCGGGTGGGGCGAATTCATCCGCGCACACCCGCAGTTATTCTATGCTGTCGCTGGGCCGAGTCGAGTGCTGGGCCAACGGCGAATTGGATGATCGCTTGCTTGTCGGGCGGAGTGTGCCTGGTTAAGCTGGCCGAGTGCCCCGACCCGGCTCTCGATGCCGCACTTCAAACCCGGACACAGAAAGGATTTCGGTCATGGCCGTGTCGCTCGAACCGCTGGAGAAGCCAGGCAGGTTCGACACGCCCACAATTGCGAACGTAAGGCCCCCGGGGCCGACCGCCGCCGCGGTCCCCGCCCCGGCCAACCTTCCCGGCGCTCGCCCCACGCTGCAAATCCTGATTTTGAGGAGAAAGTCGAACCGATGAACGGATATGAACGCCTGCTGGGCATGCTCCAAGGGCGCCAAGTCGACCGGCTCCCCTTGATGCCAATCACGATGATGTTCGCGGCCGACCTGGCCGGGGTGCCCTACGGCCGGTACGCGGCGGATTATCGCGCGCTGGTCGAGGCGCAGCTCCGCACGGCGGAGCGATTCTCGTTCGACTACGTGTCGTGCATCTCCGACCCGGCCCGCGAGGCCGCCGACTGCGGGGCCAAGGTGCAGCGGTTCGACAACCAGCCGCCGGCAATCGTCGAAACCGAGGCGCTGCTGGCCGACAAGCGAGTGCTGGCCCGGCTGAAAGTGCCGGACCCGCTCGGCGGCGGGCGGATGCACGACCGCGTCCGAGCCGCGGAGCTGTTCCGGCAGAAGGTCGGCGGCCAATTGCTGATCGAAGGCTGGATCGAAGGGCCCTGCGCGGAGGCGGCCGATCTGCGGGGCATCAACCAGCTGATGCTCGATTTCTACGACGATCCGCAGTTCGTTCGCGACCTGTTCGATTTCGTCGTCGAGATGGAGCTGGCGTTCGCCAAGGCCCAGATCGACGCCGGGGTCGACATCCTTGGCATGGGCGATGCCGCCGCCTCGCTCGTCGGCCCGCAGATTTACCAGGATTTCGTCCTCCCTTACGAGATGAAAATGGTCGCCGCGATTCACGAAATGGGCGGCCGCGTGCGACTCCACATCTGCGGCAATACAAGCCGCATCCTGGCCGGCATGGGCGCGACCGGCAGCGACCTGGTGGACCTCGACTGGATGGCGCCGATCGCCGCGGCGCGGAAGGCGATGGGTCCCGAGCAGACGCTCGCCGGCAACATCGACCCGGTGGCCGTTCTCCGCAACGGCACGCCGGATTCGATCACCGCGGCAATCGCCCAGTGCCATCGCGAGGCCGGCAGCCGCTACGTCGTCGCCGCCGGATGCGAGGTGACCCGCGATACGCCGTTTGAAAACGTCGAAGTGCTCGCCGACTACGCGCGGTCGCCGCGACGATGAGTCTCCCACCGCGCCGGCCGGTCAAGCCGGCTCCAGCCCCAGCGCCTCGTAGAGCCGCCGATCGCCGAGATTCTCGACCACCAGGTCCGCCATCTCGAAATCGTGGTCGAGGCTCAACCCGGCGGGTACGGCGACCGTGAACGCCCCGCAGGCGGCCGCCGCCGAACAGCCGGTGCGGCTGTCTTCCAGGACGAGCATCCGCCGCGGCTCGACGCCAAATCGCCGAGCGGCTTTCTGATAGATTTCCGGGTGGGGCTTGCCGCGGGTGATGTCCGCCGCCGTCAGCACGAAGCGGAACCGCGGCTTCATATCGAACAGGGCCAGCACGGCCTCGACCACGCTCGGGCTGCTGCTCGTGCAGATCGCCTTGGGCAACTCCGCGCGCTCCAGGGCGCCGAGCAGTTCGGTCAAGCCGGGCATCGTCTCGATCCCCCCGCCCAACAGGCTGATGAAGATCCGCTCCGACTCGGCCGCCAGCGACTGCCAGGTGTCGGAAAGTCCGTGCCACTGGATCATCTTTTCAAAGCAGGTTTGCGGGGGGCGGCCCATCACCGCGTCGCTCAACTCCTTCGTATACTCGCGGCCGCGGCGGCGCATCAACTCGCTGCCGACCCTCCAGTAGACCTCCTCCGTGTTGAACATCAAACCGTCGAGGTCAAACGCAACCGCCCGAGGCCGGGGCCCCTGTCTGGAAATCTCCGCGCAGCAATCCGCCATCCGACAACCATCCTCCGCAGGGGAGCGATCAGGAGACAAACCTTGAGCTTAGCACGGACCGCGGCGGCGGGCCAGGGAGCGGCGAATGTCGAGTGTCGATTCCCTGGGGTGGTCGAGAGCGATCCAAGCGGACGCGGCCCGCTCCCTGCCGGCACGGGCAATGAGCAGCTTGTAGACAGTGTGAAGGGCTCACGCGGAGACGCGGAGACGCGGAGAGCGGGGCGATGGCAGTGCCGGCACCTATTGCGCGAAGGGCTCACGCGGAGACGCGGAGACGCGGAGAGCGGGGCGATGGCAGTGCCGGCACCTATTGCGCGAAGGGCTCACGCGGAGACGCGGAGAGAAGATCGGCCTACGGGGCAGGATCGGCCTGGTCTTCCGCGCTGGCCGCGGCGATCGACTCGATGATCGTCAACAACTCGCCGAGGATCAGGCAGGTAGCGCCCCAGATCTTATGGCCGCGCCAAGAGAAATGCGGCGCTCGATAGGTCTTCCCCTGGTGCAAGCGTTCGTGGCGCGAGAGGTTGGCCGGGTCGAGAAGGTGGCTCAGCGGAATCTCCAGCAGTTCCTCGACCTCGGCCGGGTTGGGGCGGAAGTCCGGCCGCCGCCGGCATGCGCCGACGAAGGGGGCCACGCGGAAATTGCTCACCTGAACGTAGATCGGGGAAAGGCGGCCGAGGATTGCGGGCTCGGCGTCGGCGGCGCCGAGTTCCTCGTGCAACTCGCGCAGGGCGGCCGCCCGGCTCGACTCGCCCGGCTCGACCGCGCCGCCGGGCAGGCTGATCTGGCCGCCGTGATCGGGCAGATGCCGGGGGCGGAGCGTCAGGGGAAGGTGCCATTGGCCGCCGCTCGGGTAGAGCAGCGCCAAGACCGCCGCCGGGCGGGCGCCAGAGGGTATCTCGCCGGCGCGCGGCCCCGGCCTGCCGGAGGCAAACCGCGCGTCGTCCGCCACGCCGGCAAGCGGCTGGGCAAGTCGCTCGGCGAGTCGTTCGGGCAGGTCTGCGTTCATGGCACGGCCGTCGGGTCGATCTCCGGCTCCGCCGCAAGGTCCGCCGGCGGCTCCTCTTCGACAAGCCAGGGCGGGCGGGCCGGCGGACGGTCAAGCCGGTAGATTGCGTAGGTGCGATTCCCGTAGAGGAAGAGGAAGTCCCGCCGCCACGGCCAGCGGTAGGTGATCAGGTAATTGGCGCTGTATTTCTCGCCCAGGTAGCGGAGCCGCCGGCCGTCGAGCCGCGACAGGGAACTGCTCCAACCACGGCCGGAAAAACTGTCATCCCGGCGGTGGATCTCGAGGACGGACTTCCACCAATCCACGATCGACTCGGCATCCTGGGGAACGTCCTTCCAGCTCACGACCTCGCTCCGCTGGGCGTACCACTTGAAAGTCTGGCCCATCAGCGGCGTGAGGAACCGCGCATCGAGCGGCACTTCGCCCGACTCGTTGATCCAGCGGCAGGCATCTTCCCACGCCCAATAGTCCCAAAGCCGATCCGCGCGCGGCACCAGGGGCGTGCAGCGCAGCCGTGCCGCGTTGGCCAAGTGCGCAAGCGGGGCCGCCAGCAGCAGTCCGGCGGCCAGCGCGGCCACCGCGGCGACCCGGGCGCGGCGCCAGAGCCAACTCTCCGCGGCCCGATTCTCCAGCCACCCCAGCCCCCCGAGAACAATCGCGGCAGAGGCCGCGACGGCCGCCTCCCAGGCGATCGGATAGCCCGCCATGGAGGCCGCGTGCGCTATCAGCCAGGCCAGCCCGGCGACAACAACCAGGACCGCGGCGCCGCAGGCGGCCATTGCCAACCGCCGATCGTGGGGCCAGTTCCGCCGGATCAGCGGCCCGAGCGAGGCGAGCAGCGCCGGCCCGGCCAGCGCCACGCCGAGCGGCACGGCCACGTCGGACAGGCGAAACCAATAGAAGCGGAGCCAACCGGCCGCCCGGGCCGGGTCGCCCGCAAAGGCGACCGCCACCGCTGCGCCGGCGAGCGACAGGAGCAATGTGCCGGCCACGAACGCCCGCAACCGGCGGATTGCGTCCGACGGCGGCGGCCAATAGGAGCAGGCCGCCCAGATCGCGGCCAGGGCGACGAACCGCAGCACGAAGCCCGGCGGGAATCCGGCCGGGTCGAGATGGTGCGCCAGCCGCCGGAACACGTAGATCTCATTGGCAAACGCGACCACGCCAGGGTCGACTCCGCGCGTCAGCGCGAGCGACGGCAACAGGCCGGGAAGCGACAGCAGCAGGCCGAGCAGCAGCCAAGGGAGCGTCGGCCGCAGCCGCGGGCGCGTGTTGCCGATCAGAACCCACGCCAGCAGGGCCGCCACCACGGCCCAGCCGCCGACGAGCACGTGAAACGCGGCCGCCGCGCCCAGAAGCGGCCAGGCGCGATGCATCAGGCCGCGTGCCAGGGCCTCCAGCCCCAAGAAAGTCAGCACGTAGGCGAACCCCTTGGCCTCGACGCCGCCGATGACCCACTCCCCCGCCATGTGGCCGTGTTCGACCAGGCAGACAAACAGGGCCGCCGTCCACGCCGATGCCCAGCGGCGCGGAACAACCGCCCGGCTGAGCCGCTGCCACGACCAGGCGAGCAATCCCCAGGTGATCAGCCGGCCCGCCCAGACGGCGACCACCGGCGGCAGCACAACCGCCAGCCAGCCGAGAGTGAAGTAAAAAACCGTGTGCGTGTCGGCGGAGTCGAGAAACGGGTCGTCGGCGATCCAATCGGGATTCCAATAGTGGATCGCCTTGCCGATATAGTAGGGTTCGTTGACCTCGGGAACCGGCCAGGCCCCCTGGAGAAAGAACACCAGGAAGACCAGCGCCACTTCGGCGGCCGTATGCAAACCGCCGGACCGGCGGGAAGCGGAATTGCGGATCAAGGGCGGGTTCGACAAGGGGCAGTCACCAAGGTTTTATTGAACCGGTCAGTTATCCAGGGCCGCGATCGCCTTGAAATCGTCTTTGAGCGAGTGGTAGAGCCGCTGGTAGACGGGAAATGCCTGGTCATAGCGTTTTTTGTCGACGCGTCGGACGCCGGTCTCTCGTTCCACGTGGACCGTGGCGGCGCAGGCCTCCTGGATATTCTTGTACTCGCCGGCGCCGACGGCGGCCAGCAGGGCGACGCCGAAGGCGGGACCTTCCTCCGTGTTGATCGTCACGACCTTGCGGCCGAACACGTCGGCCTGAATCTGCCGCCAGAAGGGGCTCCGCGAGCCGCCGCCGGAGGCGCGGATCTGTCGGACGGGCACTTCGAGCTCCTCGATGATCTCGAGGCTGTCGCGCATCGAGTAAGCAACGCCCTCCATGATCGCCCGCAGCAGGTGTGCTCGAGTGTGGGCCAGGGTGAGCCCGATGAAGCAGCCGCGGGCGTGCGGATCGGCGTGCGGCGTCCGCTCGCCCGACAGGTAGGGAAGGAAGAACAATCCGTCGCATCCGGCAGGCGCCCTGGCGGCCTCGTCGGTGAGGATGTCATAGACTTCCTGGCTGGCGAGGCCGGCGGCCGCCATGTCGGCCTTGCAGAGTTGGTTGCGGAACCACTGGAGCGACCCGCCGGCCGAGAGGTTGACTCCCATCATGTGCCACTTGCCGCGCACGGCGTGGCAGAAGGTGTGGATTCGCCCCTTGGGATCGATCTTGACTTCGTCGCTGTGGACGAACATCACGCCGGAGGTGCCGATCGACGTGGAGAGGAGCCCCTTGTTGACGATGCCGTTGCCGACGGCGCCGGCGGCGCAGTCGCCCGCTCCGCCGACCACCGCGCAGTCGGTGGAGAGCCCCAAGGTCTCCGCCGCCGCAGCGGTCAGTTTGCCGGTCACTTGTTCCGACTCGTAGACCGTGGCGAGCAGCCCGGGATCGAGTTCGAGGGCGCTGAGGAGCTTCTTGGACCACGTGCGTTTGGCGACATCCAGCAAGAGCATTCCACTGGCATCGCTGACTTCGGTGGCCAACTCTCCGGTCAATCGCCGGCGGATTTCGTCCTTGGGGAGGAGGACTTTGGCCGTGCGCTCGAAGTTCTTCGGCTCGTGGTTGCGGAGCCAGAGGATTTTCGGGGCGGTGAAGCCGGTCATCGCCGGGTTGGCCACCATCCGCAGCAGCTTCTTGCGCCCCCCCGCCCGCTCTTCGATCTCGCGGCACTCGGCCGCGGTCCGCTGGTCGTTCCAGAGGATCGCGCGGCGGACGATCTGGCCCCGTTTGTCGAGAAACACCGATCCGTGCATCTGGCCCGACAGTCCGATCGCCTTGACGTCCGCCGGTTTCAGACCGGCCTTGACGACGACCTCGCGGACCGAGGCGATCGTGGCCTGCCACCAGTCCTCCGGATCCTGTTCGCTCCAGAGCGGTTTGGGAACGTGGCAGGGATAGGTTTTGAGCGAATCGGCCAGAATCCTGCCGCTGGGGTCGATGGCCAGGGTCTTCGTGCCCGAAGTGCCGATGTCGATGCCTAACAGCGCGTTCATGGAGACCAACCTTTTGGAGTGCATGGAGGAGCGCGGAAGCTGGGGACCGTTCGGCGGATTCTACCCGGTTCTTGGGCAGGCTGGCAACCGGCGGGCGGTCGGCGGGCGGTCGGCGGCCGCGTCGGGCCGGATGGGGATCCAGCCGGCGGCAGGACCCCGATTGACCAGACGCGCTACACTCCCCTAAAGTGCAGGATATCGGCAACCCATGGCATCCCCAACCACCGCCCAGGGCGGATGACGATCGGAGACTCGATGAGAAGCTGGATTCGGTTCTTCTGTTTGGGCGTCTTGACGTTGATCTCGACGGGTTGCCCAGACCGGGCATCGGAACAGCCGGCCCGCAGCGGCCCACCGGCCGGCGCGACGCTCCGCGTGCTGGTCGTCGACGACCCGGCCTTGGGTGAATCGATCGGGTACCTGAAGAGCGAATGGGAGGCCCAGTCGGGGGTCGGGCTCGCCGTGGAACAGGCGGCGGCCGGCCCGTTTAACGCCGGCGCGACTCCCGCGGCCGACGTCGTGATCGGCCCGTCGCACCTGCTGGGGCCTGTCGCCGAGGCGGGTTGGGCTGCCCTGCTGCCCGCCGAGGTGATCCAGAACAACCTGGAGAACTGGTCCGACATTTTCGCGCAGCTCCGCTCCCACGAGGTGGCCTGGAAGGGCGAGTTCCGCGCGGTTCCCTTCGGCTCGCCGGTTGCCGTGGTCTATTACCGGGCCGACCTGCTGGAGAAGGCCGGTCGCCAGCCGCCGGCAACCTGGGCGGACTATCAAGCGACGGCCAAGGCGCTTTCCGGCGCGGCGGTGATCGAGCCGCTCGCCGAGGGCTGGGCCGGGGTCTTTTTGCTTGCCCGTGCGGCAGCCTACGCCAGCCATCGCGACAACCTCTCGACCCTGTTCAGCATCAGCACGATGGAGCCGCTCGTTGCCGGGCCGCCGTTCGTCCGGGCACTGGAGGAATTGGCGGCTTCGGTTGACAAGAAATCGCTGGAGATGGACCCGGCGGCCGTGCGCCGCGCGTTCTGGCAGGGCGAGGCGGGCATGGCGGTCACCTGGCCGACGGCGGCCGACGCGTCGCTGGCCGAAGTGAAGCCCGACTTCACGGCCGGCGTGGCGGCCCTTCCCGGCGCCCGGGATGTGTTCGATGTCGGCGACGGCCAGTGGGAGACGCGGGCCAAGGGCGACGCGGGCCGCATCCCGCTGCTGGGGGTGGCGGGGCGGTTGGGAATGGTGAGCACCGCGAGCCAATGGCCCGAAACCGCCTGGCAGCTGCTGCTCTGGCTGACCGACGAGAAGTGGAGCGTGCAGGTCTGCGCGGCCAGTCCGGCGACCACGCTCTTTCGCCACGCGCACCTGGCCGAAGCGAATGCCTGGGTCGAACGGCCAATGACCGCCGAGGCGGCGACGCAGTATGCGGAGTGCGTGGCGGCGGCCCTGGAAGGGCGGCAGCACCTGTTCGCGCTGCGAATTGCCGGCCGGAGGGAATACCTGGCGGCGCTCGACGCCGCGGTCCGCAGCGCCGTTGAAGGAGAGAATCCGCAACAGGCGCTTGGCGATGCGGCCGCGCGGTGGCGAGAGATCACCGAACAGCTGGGGGTGGAACGGCAGAAGGCGGCGTACCGGGCGAGCCTGGGGCTGGATTGACGCGGAGGGCCAACCGCCATCCGGCGGCCAGGCAAATGCCACCGGTTGAGCGACGCGGGGTCAGCCGTCGAACAGCACGATCGTGGCGGCATCGTTGCCTTCGCCGGGCGGGGAGAGGTCCGCTTGGGCCCCGCCCGAGATCTGGTCCGCCGCCTCCCACTGGCCCGAGTCGATGTTGACCCAGCGGATCTGGAACCGCCCGCCCACCTTGGCCAGATCGAGCGTTACCCGGCCGCCGGCCGGGAAATACGCCACGTAGGCGCGGCCGGCGTCGGCAGCCAGGTAGGCTTCGTTCTTCTCGCGCTTGCCGAGCAGCTCATTGGCCGGCTGGATGGTCCAGAGCGGCACGACGGACTCGACCCTCCTCGCGGCCTTCAGGCAGGCGACGGCCTTGTCGTTGAGCCCCCGCCCCGAATCGGGCCGATGGAAGCGGATCGACGCGGCGCCGGTTAGCAGATGGCGCCAGAAGCGCTCGATCGCATCCTGGTCGGTGTGGCCGAACTTGTTCCCGTCGGCGCCGTAGGTCTTCGTCGTATTCATCAAAGCTGGTAATTCACGTTGTTCTTCGGGTTGTATGGATGGATCTGCCAGCGGTCCGATCCTCCGCTGTCGGTGTCGTCGAACCGGTCCCAGATCTCGATCTGCACGAAGATCCGGCGTTTGGCCGTCGCGCGGAGCAGCCGCTCGAACCGGTTCCAATAGTCTTCGTTCCACCGCTCGAGGTCGTACTTGCCGCCGCCGACGGCGCGAAACGGGTACACTTCGAACCCCTTGTCCTTGCGGTCGCTCATCGTGTTGCGGATCACGTTTCCCCCGGCGCCAGCCAAGGCGGTCGAGCTGGCGATCCAGCTCGTCTGCCGGCCATTGGAAGAGGTTGTCGTCGTCGCTGCCGCCGAGCAGGAGCAACCGGTTCGCCACGCCAGGACCAGTGCCAGGGATTCTGGCTCCAGGGCCTCAGCGGCGCGTCTTGACCCGCCGCGACGGCGCTAGAAACCGGAAGGGAAAACACGCAGAGGACAAGAAGCATGAGCGGATCGGCAGGGCCGCGACTCATTGAAGTCTCTCCTCGGATCAATTCCAGGCAACTCCGGTCATCGCCCAACGAGCGAACACAGCCATCTTATCGCGCTGCTGACGGCAAACACGATGCCCGCGATCGCCGCGCCGGCAAGCGCAAGTGGCATCAGCAGCAGGTCGAGAACGAGCCAGCGGGTGGCAAGGTGCCGTTCGCCTCCGAAGCACCAGCCGTAGCAGCCCATGACCAGCAAAAGCAGGGCGCCCCGGCGGACGGTCGCGGAATGCTGTCCGGGCGCGACCAGGCTCAGCCCGGCCGCATAGACAATCGCCAGGCTGGCGCCGAAGAGGGTCAGCAGGAGTCTTCGCGTTTTCATTTCAATTGGAACTGTCTGCGGAACAGATCGACGATCTGCGTCGTCAATCGCTGGTGCGACGCGGCGGCGCTGCCGGAGACCGCCAACTCGGCGGCGGCCACCCGCCCATCGGGACCGCGCAGCAGCACGTCCGCATCGCGGCGGCCGCCGGCGCCGTTGCGGACCGGGCCGACGACGGCGGCCCATTGGCTACCGGTCGCCCGAGCGCACGCCTCGGCCAGCAATTCCAGGCGTTTCGCGCTTTCCGACGGCTCGGGCCAACGGTCTTCGGAGACGCCGAGCAGGCGCCGCATCGTCTCGGCATTCGCGGCGACATAGGCCCCGGCGAGCACGCTGTCGGCGCCCTCGGCGCGGCACAGGGCCGCGGTCACAGCGCCGCCACTGGCCACCTCGGCGAGCGAGAGCGTAGCGCCCCGCGCGGCCAGCGCCGCGACCGCCGAGTCTTCCAGCGATGTCCGATCGTCGGTGGCATAGATGTTGTCCCCCAGCCGTTCGAGCAACCGCATCTTCAGGTCTTCCAGCTTCGCGCGATTCTCTCGATTGTCGTCGGGAAGGGTGAACGTGAAATCGACGCGGCTCGCGTCGAACTGGGAGGAGAGAGCGATTTCGTCGGACAGCGGCAGATGGTCTTTCATGGCCTGATCGATTGCCGACTGTCCCAATCCGATGAAGCGCACCGTCAGGGAACAGCCCGGCAGGTGCGTGCCGAACCGCCGGCTCAGGTAGGGCATCAATTGATTGAGCACCATCGGCTGAAGCTCTCGCGGCGGCCCCGGCAGGGCGACGACGACGCGCTTTGCGCAGTCAAAGACCAGGCCGACTGCCGTGCCGCTGGAGTTCTTCAGATACGTGCCGCCCACCGGCACCCGCGTCTGCCGCCGGAGGTTGCCGCGTAAACCTTCCACCGTCGTGCGGAAACGCCTGGCGATCGCCTCGAGGACCTCCGGATTCTCTTCGACGGCGATGCCGGTGAACCCGGCGATCGCCTCGCAGGTGACATCGTTGTCGGTCGGCCCCAGCCCGCCGGTCACAATCACCAGCTCTGCGTGCTGCGTGGCGTACCCCAGTGCGGAGCGAATGTCTTCGAGATTGTCGTCGACGATCATCGAGCCGACGCAGCGGAGCCCCAGAGGCCGGAGGGTCCGCGTGAGGAACGGGGTATGGCCGTCGGGAAGCGCCCCGCTGAGCAGTTCGCCGCCGGTGACCATGATCATGTAGCGTGTGTGTTCGTCGGCCCAGCCGCGTCCGGCGCGGAACGCGAGGGCCGCCAGCCCCAACGCCAACAGGGAGAGCGAAAGACGATGCATCACAATCGCGGTCCTCCTCGCGGCCACCGGCAGTGTGAACAGCCGCCGATCGACAATCTACCCGGCCCGGCGACGGTGTGACAAGGCCGCGAAACCGGTTGGCGGGGAATTGGCGATTGTCCCTGTTCCTTCGAGCGATCCGCCCCGATAGAATGGCAAGCGAGCCAGATCGGGCGACTTTCTCCCCTCGGCCGAATCGGAAGCGGTGGTGAGCATGTTGGATCCGCATGAGAAGTTGAAGGCAACCGTCCGCGAACTGGAAGACGAGTTGCGTTCCTTTGCGAGCGTGGACGACGAGACCCGCGGCGTGCTCCACGAGGTTCTCGCGGAGGTCCAGGCCGTGTTGGGCGGCGAGGGCGCGACGGCGTCGCAGCAACAATCGTGGCAGGACCGGCTGAGCGACGCCGCCCGCCAGTTCGAAGGCGCCCACCCGGCGATCGCCGGGGTGATCCAGCGCTTGCTGGACGGGTTGGCCCAGATGGGCATCTGACTCGGCGCGGCTCACGCCCGCCGCCGCAGGCGATCGATTGCGCCGAGGACTCGGGCCACCTCGGGCATCGCGCTGAACTGGTCGAAGGGGTAGCGCGCCTTGCGGCGCCAGTTGGGGTGCTCCCGGTACGTGCCGGGGCGATTCTGCGGCTCGGTCTCCCCCCAGAGGTCCTCGAGGTTGACCAGCAGGATTTCCGCGTCGCTTGCCGCCAGGTAGCATTCGCAGGCTTCCAGGACCTGGGGGCATGTCGGTTCCGCGGAGGCGAGCAGGCCTTGGGCCCGAAGGAATTCCGTGATCCGCCGGCGGAGACCTGCGCGGCGGCGGCGCTCCTCGGCGGCCGCCTCGGCCGTCAGCAGCCCCTGCCCGAGGCGGTCCTCGATGTCCAGCCCCTGCCAGTAGGCGGCGAACTGGGGCATGTCGTGGGTGTTCACGCTGGCCACGCACGCCGCGGGCACTTCGCGCAGGGCGGGCCCCTTGTCGGGATTCGTCTCGTACTGGAGAACGTACATCGGCGCGATCCCGTGCCGCTGGAGGGCCCGGTCGACGGCGGCCGGGACCGTGCCGAGGTCTTCGCCCACGATCCGCGCGCCGAAGCGGTGCGACTCCAGCGTGAGGATCGCGCACATCTCCTCCATCGGGTAGCGGACGTAGACGCCGTCGTCGGCGCGGAACCCTTGGGGGATCCAGTACAGGCGGTGCAATCCCATCACGTGGTCGAACCTCAGGATCCGCGCGTGCCGGAGGTGGTTGCGGAGCGAGCGGATCAAGTAGGCGTATCCCTGCCGCCGCAGCCTGCCTGGGTGGAGCGGCGGAAATCCCCAGTTCTGCCCCTGGGTGAAGAACGAGTCGGGCGGCGCCCCGCCGGCGGCCTTGCCGACGAACAGTTGCTGGTTCCGCCAGACGTCGAACCCCTTGCCGCTGACGCCGAGGGGGAAATCGAGGTACCAGAGCAGTTCCCGCCGGTCGGCATGGGCCGTCAGCGATGCGAGTTGCCGGCCGACCTCCCACTGGGCGTAGAGGTGGTACTGAAACACTCGCTCGTCGTAATCGCCGGGGGCCAGCCGGCCGCCGCGAGCCGGTTCCGGCCAATCCGGCCAGGCTGCCTGCCGCCGTTCGCCGGCGGCGCGGAACCTGGCGAACCGTTCCAGCTCCGGATTGCCGCGGCACTCCTCGAGCATGGCGTCGCGCTGGGGCGACGGCCGGCTGAAGAAGGCCTCGGCCAGCGCCTCGGTCACCCGGCGTTTGGCGCGGACCAACCCGGGATAGTCGACGAGGTCTCCCGGCGCGGCTTGGGCGAGGAGGTCGCCGGCAAGCCGCCGGGCCGCGGGGCAGGAGTCGAATCCGGGACTCCGCCGCGGGTCGAGGTAGAGCTCGTTCCAGAACAGGCGGCTGGCGGGATGGTAGGGGCTCGGATCGTCGGACAGCTCCCAGAGGATCGAGAGCAGCGGCAGCGTGGCCACGAGGTTGCCGCCCCGATCGGCCGTCCACTGCATGAGCGCTGCGAGGTCCGAGAAGTCGCCCGCGGCGGAACCTGACTGCCGATGCAGGGAATACAGGGGAAGGAACACCCCCCAAATCCGCTGCTGCCGCGGGCTGGGGCGGTAAGTCAGCGGCGGGGCCGCGATCAGCAGGCTTTCGGCGGCCCGACCCCCGAGTTCCACGTGCAGCCGGTGGTATCCGTGTGGCAGGTTGTCTGGCAGCGGCAGGATTCGCCGCGTGTAGGCGACGCGCTCGACCACGCCCGCCCGCTGGATCGCCAGATCCTCGACGCGGCCGGCGAAGGCCAGCGACGCTCCGTCTTCCAGATCGAGCTGGCATCGATACTTCGTCCCGCTGAGCGACTCCGGCACGCGCAGGGGGCAGCCCGCCTTGCCGCCGAAGGCGGCCAAGACCGGCGGGAGCATCTCCTGCCAGAGCTCCTGCCGCCGAAACCGCAGGGCGCTCGCAGCGCCCGCGGCCGACGCCAGCGGCGCGCCGAGGAGTTGCAGGGCGCGGAGCACCGCTTCGTGCGACGACCAGCGGCGCTTGCGCCAGACGTCGACATAGCTGGGCTGGACACCATAAAGCCGGGCGAGTGTCTGGAGCGCGCGTTCCGCCATGAATGCCTGCTACTCCCCATCACGATCGAGTCTCCTGAAGAAGACGCATCCTACCAGAGGGGACGGGATTGCTCAATCCGCAGTGGCCTCCGCGGCGGTCGCGCCGTATGATGGGCAAGACTGTACCCTCTCGCCCGCCGGAGAACCCGCTCGATGCCCTACGAGGCCTGGCTGACCCTGTCGGTAGTCTTCTGCTCGTTCGTGTTGTTGGCGATGAACTGGGCGCCGCCGGATATCGTCTTCGTGGGGGGAGCGGCGCTGCTCGCGGTGGTCGGGATTATTTCGCCCGCCGAGGCCTTCGCGGGGTTTTCAAACCAGGGAATGTTGACCGTCGCGATGATGTTCGTGATCGCGGCCGGGCTCCGCGAGACCGGCGTCTTGGACTACCTGGGACAGCGGATGCTTCGCCGCGCGGGGACCGAGCGGAGCGTGCTGGCCAGGCTGGCGGCCGTCGTCTTGCCGACATCCGCGTTCTTGAACAACACGCCGATCGTGGCGATGTTCGTGCCGGTGGTCCTGGATTGGAGCCGCCGCCACCAGGTCTCGCCGTCGAAGTTGCTGATCCCCCTCTCCTACCTGGCGATTCTGGGGGGGACCTGCACGCTGATCGGGACTTCGACGAACCTCGTCGTCAACGGGCTGATGATCGAGCACGGCGTTGGGGGAATGCAGCTGTTTGAACTGAGCCGGATCGGGATCCCGTATGCGATCGTCGGATTCGTCTTCCTGCTGACGATCGGGCGCTGGCTGCTGCCGGAACGCAAGGAGTTTCTCGAGCAGCTCGGCGAGTCGCGGCGCGAATACCTTGCCGAAATGCTCGTGCAGCCGAACTGCCGCCTGGTGGGCGAGAGCGTGGCCGAGGCCGGCCTGCGGCAGTTGCCCGGCCTGTACTTGATCGAGATCGACCGCGACGGCAAGATTCTCGCCCCGGTCGGCCCCGACGAGACGATCGAGGCGAACGACCGGCTGGTCTTCACCGGCATCGTGAGCAGCATCATCGAGCTGGAGCGGACGGCGGGGCTGGTCCCGGTGGCCGATCCATCCTACGAGGTTTCCCCCGTGCGGCAGCGCGGCCGGCGGCTCTGCGAGGCGGTGATCTCCGAGAATTCGCCGCTGGTGGGCAAGAACATCCGCGAGGCCGATTTCCGCGCGACCTACGGGGCCGCCGTCGTCGCCGTCCACCGCGGCGGCGCACGGCTGGAACGCAAGGTGGGCGACATCCGCCTGCGGGCGGGCGACACGCTGCTGATGCAGACCGGGCCGCACTTCTTGCGCGCTTATCGGAACGATCTGGCCTTCTACCTGGTCAGCGACGTGGCCGACTGGCGCCCCTTGCGGAGCGACCGGGCTTGGATCGCGATTCTCCTCTTCCTGGTCCTGATCGGATTGATGACCAGCGGGCTGGTTCCGATCGTGCTGGCCGCCGTCGTGGTTGCCGTGCTGATGGTCGCCGCCGGGTGCGTCTCGTCCGGCGAGGCCCGGCGGAGCATCGAGTGGCAGGTGCTGATCACGATTGCGGCGGCGTTCGGTGTCGGAGCCGCCCTGGAGAACTCCGGGGCCGTGGCGACGATCGCCGGCGGGCTGGTCGAATCGACAAAGACCTGGGGTCCGATCGCCATCCTGGCCGTGTTCTACCTGCTGGGATCGGTGCTTACGGAATTGATCACCAACAATGCGGCCGCCGTGCTGCTGTTTCCCTTCTGCCTGGAGGCCGCCCGGCTCTACGGCGTCAGCCCGCGGCCGTTTCTGATGGCCCTCGTGCTGGCCGCCTCGGCCAGCTTCATGACGCCGATCGGATACCAGACGAACATGATGGTCTACGGCCCCGGCGGGTACCGGTTCGCCGACTTCCTCCGCGTGGGAATTCCCTTGAATCTCCTCCTCTGGCCGATCGCCATGCTTCTGATCCCGGTCTTCTGGCCGTTCTGAAGCCGATCCCAAAGGCGGCGAGGATGCGGACGGCTCGGAGCCGGGGGAGGCGTTCCCCCTCGGGGCTCGGACCGCCCGCGGGCGTCAGATCGTGTAGTCTTCCACGAACAGGCGCGAGTCCCGCGGCGTCACGAAGACCTTCTCGCCCACGGTGCAGGGATGCTGCCGGTAGCGGTCGTGCGACATCTCCACGTAGATCGGCTGGTTGTCTTCGCCGGCCAGTTCGAGCTTCACGACGGGCCCGGCCAACTGGACGCGCGTCACCTTTCCGCGGAGCCCCGATCGGCCCTCGCCATCGGGTTGAATTTCCAGGTCGTGCGGCCGGATCAGCAGCCGCGCGCTCTCGCCGTCGATTTGCAGCCCTCCGGGAGGCTCGATGACCATCGATCCGAAGACGGCTCGGCCGGCTTCCACCCGGCCGTGGAACAGGTTCACGTTGCCGAGAAAGTCCATCACGAAGGCGCTGGCCGGCTGGTGGAAGACCTCGTTCGGGGTGCCGACCTGCTCGATCCGCCCCTGGTTCATGACCACGATCCGGTCGGCCACTTCGAGGGCCTCCTCCTGGTCGTGCGTGACGAACAGGCTGGTCACATGAATCTCGTCGTGGAGGCGGCGGAGCCAGCGCCGCAGCCCCTGGCGCACCTTGGCGTCGAGCGCTCCGAAGGGTTCGTCCAGCAGCAGCACCTTGGGCTGGATGGCCAGCGCCCGGGCGAGGGCGACCCGTTGCCGCTGGCCCCCGGAGAGTTGCCAGGGGTAGCGGCGTTCGAGTGTTTCCAGCTGGATCAACTGGAGCAGTTCGCGGACGCGGGCGTTGATTTCGGCCTTCGTCGGGCGGTTCGGCTTGGGGCGGACGCGGAGCCCGAAGGCGATGTTCTCAAACACGGTCATGTGCCGGAACAGGGCGTAGTGCTGGAACACGAAGCCGACGCGCCGGCGGCCGACGGCCTGGCGGGCCACGTCCTGGCCGTCGAAAAGGATCGCGCCGTCGTCGGCCAGGTCAAACGCTTCCAGTCCGGCGATGATCCGCAGGAGCGTCGTCTTCCCCGAGCCCGAAGGCCCCAACAGGGCGACCAGCTCTCCGTCCGGGACGTGCAGCGAGACGCCGTCCAGCGCCAGGAAGTCACCGAAACTCTTGCTGACGTTGCGGACCTCGATGCTCACGGTTCAGCCTCCGGGGTGGCGGCGGTTGCGGGCGCCGGCGACGCTTCCGATTCGCCTTGCGTCCGCCACTCGACCAGCGCCTTCAAGACCAGCGTCAGCAGCGCCAGCAGGGCCAGCAGCGAGGCGACGGCGAAGGCGGCCACGAAGTTGTATTCGTTGTACAAAATCTCGACGTAGAGCGGCATCGTGTTCGTCTGCCCGCGGAGGTGCCCCGAGACGACGGAGACCGCGCCGAACTCGCCCATCGCCCGGGCATTGCAGAGGATCACGCCATAGAGCAGTCCCCACTTCACGTTCGGCAGCGTCACCCGCCAGAAGGTCTGCCAGCCGCTCGCCCCGAGGACCAGCGCGGCTTCTTCCTCCTCGGTTCCCTGCTCCTGCATCAGGGGGATGAGTTCCCGGGCGACGAAGGGGAACGTCACGAAGACGGTCGCCAGCACGACCCCCGGGACGGCGAAGATGATCTGGATGCCGTGGCCGGCCAGCCACGGCCCGAACCATCCCTGCAACCCGAACAGGAGCACGAAGATCAGCCCCGAGATGACCGGCGAGACGGCGAACGGCAGATCGATCAGCGTGACGAGCAGGCTCTTGCCGCGAAACTCGAACTTGGCGATTGCCCACGACGCCGCCAGGCCGAAGACGAGGTTCAGGGGGACGGCGATCGCCGCGACCAGGAGGGTCAGCCGGATTGCCGAGAGGGCGTCGCGGTTCTGGAAGCTCTCCAGGTAGGCTCCCAGGCCCTTCCGCAGCGCTTCGGCAAACACGGCGACCAAGGGGACGCCGAGAAACAAGAGGAGGAAGCAGAGCGAGGCGCCTGTGATCAGCCACTTGACCCAGCCGGGGTCGCCCTTGGCGGCGAGCCCGGCCGCGGCGCGGCGGCCTCGAAGTTGCGATTTGGCGGTTCCGCCCACGGGTCAGCCCTCCGCAAAGTGGCGCCGCGCGCTCCACCACTGAACGGCGTTGATCAGGAACAGCAGCAGGAACGACAGCACGAGCATCGCCGATGCGATCGCCGTCGCGCCCGTGTAGTCGTACTGCTCCAGCTTGACGAGAATCAGCAACGGCACGATCTCGGTCTTCATCGGCATGTTGCCCGCAATGAACACGACCGAGCCGTATTCGCCCAAGGCCCGGGCGAAGGCCAGGGCGAATCCGGTCAGCAGTGCGGGCAGGATCGCCGGCAGGATCACGCAGCGGAACGTCTGCCAACGGCCGGCGCCCAGGCTGGCCGCCGCTTCTTCCACTTCCGGGTCGAGATCCTCCAGGGCCGGCTGCAAGGTCCGGACGACGAACGGCAGGCCGATGAACACCAGGGCGATCGTCACCCCCAGGGGCGAGAAGGCGGCCTTGATCCCCAGCGGCTCGAGCCACCGCCCGATCCAGCCGCCCGGCGCGTAGACGGTCGTCAGGGCGATTCCCGAGACGGCCGTCGGCAGCGCGAACGGCAGATCGACAACCGCGTCGATCACGCGCTTGCCCGGAAACGCGTAGCGCACGAGCATCCAGGCGACGCCGAGGCCGAACACCGCGTTGACCGCCGCCGCCGCCAACGAAGCCGCCAGGCTCAGCCGGAACGAAGCGAGCACGCGGGGGCTGGTGATCGTCTCCCAAGCGTCCGCCCACGGCGCCGCGGCCGTCTTGAGGAACAGGGCCGAAAGGGGCACGAGCACGACCAGGCTCAGGTAGAAGATCGTGTAGCCAAGCGTCAGGCCGAAGCCGGGAATCACCCCGCGGCGTTTGCGGAAGGTTTTTGCAGTCGGCGCGGGCACCTGGGGTCTCCGTATCCTGGCAGCCGGAATTGGCCGCGGCCGCCTCGGGCCGGGCCTGGAAGGGGAGGGGGCAAGCGCGGCTACTTGCCCTTGGTGTAAATCTGGTCAAACACGCCCCCATCGGCGAAGTGCTCCCGCTGGGCCTTCTGCCAACCGCCAAACACCGTGTCGATGCCGACCAGCTCCAACGCCGGAAACCGCTTGAGGTCTTCCGGGTCGGCGTGTTCCGGCGCGACGGGCCGGTAGTAGTGTTTGGCGACCAGGCGCTGCCCGGCGGGGGAGTAGAGATACTCAAGATAGGCTTGCGCCAGCGTCCGCGTGCCGTGGTCGTCGATCCATTTGTCGACAAGCGCCACGGGCGGCTCGGCCAGCATGCTGATCGAGGGGACGATGATCTCGAACTTCTCCGGCCCGAGTTCATTAACGGCGAGGAATGCCTCGTTTTCCCAGGCCAGAAGCACGTCGCCCATGTTTCTCTGGGCGAAGGTGTTCGTCGAGCCCCGCGCGCCCGAATCGAGCACGGGAACCTGCTGGAACAGCCGGGTGACGAACTGCCGCGTCTTCGGCTCGGCGGCCGCCACCTCGGCCGCGTGCTGCGGGTCGCCGACCTTGCCGAGGTCGCCCAGCTCCTGCTTGAGGGCATACGCCCAGGCCGCCAGGTAGTTCCAGCGGGCGCCTCCGGAAGTCTTCGGATTGGGCGTGATCACCTCCACGCCCGGCTTGACAAGATCACCCCAGTCGTGAATCCCTTTCGGGTTGCCTTTCCGGACCAGAAAGACGATCGTCGAGGTGTAGGGGCAACTGTTGTGCGGGAGGCGTTTCTGCCAATCGGCGGGGAGCAGTCCGGCGTTCTCGGCAATCGCGTCGATGTCGTACGCCAGGGCGAGCGTGACCACGTCGGCCTGCAAGCCGTCGATCACCGCGCGGGCCTGCTTGCCGGCCCCTCCATGCGACTGGGTGACCACCACGGTCTGGCCCGTTTGATTCTTCCAGTGGTCGGCGAAAGCCTTGTTGAAATCCTGGTAGAGTTCCCGCGTGGGGTCGTAGGAGACGTTCAGCAGGGCGGCCTCCCCGCCCGTCGCGCCGCCCCCTCCCGGCCCGGAATTCCCGCAACCCGGCAGGCTCAGTGCAAGCAACAAGAGACTGGCGGCCAAGCAGCGGCCGCGAATGCCAGGGCGGACCATTCTTCCAATCCTTTCGAAGGTTCGCAGAATTCTCATCAACCAGGCGCGCGGCGTCATCCCGTCTACTCAAGCCACCCGCGCCGGGGCGTGGACGACCGCCGGCCCACCGTGGCCAGCCTCGCCGCTTCGCGCAGCCAACCCCACGGCGGCTCGTCCGGGCCACTGGGGGGAACGGCGCGGCGGCGCCTGATCAGCGCGGGGCTCGCGGCCCGGGCTGCCGGCGGCCGACGCACGCGCGATGAATACCAGGGGCCGCGCAAGCCGGAGAGCGAGATTGCCCAATTCCTCAAACGTGCCGAGCAGGACTTGCTCGCCCGCATCCAGCAGGGTCGCGGCGGCCTCGTCCGTCACCTCCGCCGCAACCAGGCGGCACGGCTCCAAACGCAAGGCGAATATCTGGGTCGGCATCGTACGTTCTCCCAACAGAGCGGAGTCATTCCCACGCGCCGAAAGCCTGGACATGAGCCCAGAGTATCTCCGGCTTGCTCAATCCAGGCAAGTGCAATGGCCGTGCCGAACGACCCCCGCAGCGGTTGCTCGCGGGGGGCCGGCGATCGGCAGTCCCTCGCCGAGGGCGACCAGCGGACATCCTGTCCGGAACCCGGTTCCGTGTCCCAAACGGCTCAATGGCAGTATGTTAAGGACACCTCGGGCAATCCGCCGACGGAGACTTCCGGCAACGATCCGCCATGCGGAAAATTGTGGTCTCCCCTGGAAAATCTGCGATGACATTGTCTTGGATCGACTTGACCGAGCCCGCCCATCTGTTCTATGCAACAGGCTCCCGTGACATAAAACGGGACCGGCCGTGAAATATCACAGATTAAGCGGCTGTCTGGGTACCCGCCGGCTGATCGACTTGTTTCCGCGGGGGGGGCTGGGCACCTGGGCACCTGGGCACCTCGGGGCGCCGAATCGCCGTTGACGCCGTGGATCGGCTTCGGGATACTCCGGCCGACTGCCGAAGCCGTCGGGGTTCCCGCGCTCCCCCGATCGCGCATGGTCCCTTAGAATGGCAAGCAGGGCCTGCCTGGGCTGATTTTTTTGACGGAAGCCGCATTTGAGAGAGTGGGACGAGCGATGGCGAACAACGGAGAGGAAGCTCTGAAGCAGTATTGTCTTGAGGTGGCGCGGAGGGCCCACCAGGCGGCGGCGGAACTTGCCCTGGTTACCGGCCAGCAGAAGAGCGCCTGGCTCCACCGCAGCGCGCGGCTCCTCCACGAGCGGTCGGTGGCCTTGGCCGAGGCGAATCGGCTCGACGTGGCCGCCGCGGCGGGCTACGGGTTGACCGAGGCCCAGGTCGATCGGCTCCGCCTCACGCCCGAGCGCGTCGCGTCGATTGCCGCGGCGCTGCAAGAGGTGGCCGCCCTGCCGGACCCGGTGGGGCGGATTCTCGAGTCCTCGATCCGGCCCAATGGCCTGGAAGTGCAGAAGGTGCAGGTCCCGCTGGGGGTCGTCTTCTTCATCTACGAGTCGCGGCCCAACGTGACGGCCGATGCGGCCGCGCTGTGCGTCAAGAGCGGCAACGCGGTGATTCTCCGCGGCGGCAAGGAGGCGGCCCACTCCAGCGCGGCGATTGTCGCCATTCTCGACGAGGCGGCCGCCGACGCCGGAATCCCCGAGGGGGCCGTCCAGTTGGTCTCGACGATCGATCGTGCGGCCGTCGGCCATTTTCTCAACCTGCCCGAGTACATCAACGTGGCGATTCCACGTGGCGGCGAGGGCCTGATCCGCCGGGTTGCCGCGGAAGCCAAGATGCCCGTCATCAAGCACTTCGCCGGCAATTGCCACGTCTACCTGGACAAGGCCGCCGACCCGGAAATGGCCGTGCGGTTGACGGTCAACGCCAAGTGTCAACGGATGGGCGTCTGCAATGCCGCCGAGTCGCTCGTGGTCCACGCGGCCGTGGCCGAATCGCTCCTGCCGCGGGTCGGCCGCGCATTGATCGAAGCGGGAATCGAGATCCGTGGCGACGCCCAGACCTGCATGCTCGTTGCGGAAGCCAAGCCCGCAACCGAGCAGGACTACACGGAAGAGTATCTCGGACCGGTCATCTCGGTCCGGGTCGTCGAGTCGCTCGACGCGGCGATCCAGCACATCAACCGCTGCGGTTCACAGCACACCGAGGCGATTGTGACCAACGATCTTGCCGCCGCCAGGCAGTTCGCGGCGCGGGTCGACAGTTCGGCCGTGATGGTCAACGCCAGCACGCGATTCAACGACGGCGGCGAGTTCGGCCTGGGCGCGGAGATCGGCATCAGCACCGACAAGTTCCACGCCCGCGGACCCTGCGGAATCAATGAACTGACCAGTTACAAGTACGTGGTATATGGCAGCGGGCAGATTCGCCAGTAGCGCCGCGGCCAAGGATGGTATGCAATGGGCGAAGACGTGCTCAGCCAGGCGGAGGTGGAATGCCTGCTCTCGGCAATCGCCAGCGGCGGCGAGGCCGCGGCGGGGCTGGCTGCCGCAGCCGGACCGGCGGCCCGGCCGGCCGCGGCGTCCAAGGGAATCCGCGCGCAGATCACCCCCTACGACTTCAAGCGGCCCGAACGCGTTGGCAAGGAGCAGATGCGGGCGTTGCAGACCCTCCACGAGGGGTTCAGCCGCAATTTCTCCGCCGGACTGTCGGCCATGCTCCGCAGCGTGGTTGAAGTCAAGCTGGCCGGCGTGGACCAGTTGACGTACAGCGAGTTCGTCCTCGGCCGGGAGAACCCAACCTGTCTGAACCTGCTCAGCGCCGAGCCGCTCGCCGGGCGCCTGATTCTCGAAATCAACCCCTCGATCCTCTATCCGATCATCGACCGCCTGCTCGGCGGCGGCCACGAGCCGAGCCCCCAGGCCAGGCGGCCGCTGACGCAGATCGAGCGGCTGCTCGTCCGCCGGATCACCGACCTGTTTCTGGCCGAGCTGGTCCAGGCGTGGAGGAACGTGATCGAATTGACCCTCGAGGTCGTGCGGGTGGAGAGCAACCCGCAGTTGGTCCAGATCGTTCCGCCGAATGAAGTCGTCGTTCTGGTCCGCTTCGAGATTGCCCTGGGCGAGACGCACGGCATGCTCAACCTCTGCATTCCCTGCAAGGCGATGGAGGGCATCAGCGACAGACTGTCGGCCAGTCGTTGGGTGGCTTGCGGCCAGCGGAAGGCGTCGGAAGAGTCGGTCCAGCAGATCGGCCGCGTCCTGCGCAGCTCGCCGCTGGAGATCAAGGTCCGGCTTGCCAGGACGCCAATCTCGACCAAGGAACTGATCGCGCTTCAGGTCGGCGACATCATCACCACCCAGAAAGACATCCGCAACCCGATCCTCGTGACGGTCGAGGGCGTGCCCAAGTTCCGGGCGATGGCCGGCTCGTTCAAGGGCCACAAGGCTTTTCAGGTGGTCGAGGTGATCGACGATCCCGCTTCGGCCGCCTGCCAATGATTGGCGCCGCCAACCGCCCAGAGTCCCGGATCGTCCCGACGCTAATTGGGGCCGTCCGTTGGCGGGGGCTCGGAGTGCCCGCTCGGCGGGGTCTTCGGTTCGGATGCGGGCCCACCCGGCCGGCGTGGCGAACCCTGGATCGGCGGCGCTTCGGCCGGCTTGTCGTACGGATCGGTGTCGGTGACGTC
>Ga0123328_1000039_pt1 | contig 111035 bp, 71 predicted proteins | sample BioC12SIPDNA_2_FD_89702 | JGI IMG/M metagenome (GOLD analysis project Ga0123328, IMG submission 89702) | Anaerobic biogas reactor microbial communites from Washington, USA - Biogas_R1_A C12 SIP DNA | ecosystem: Engineered > Bioreactor > Anaerobic > Unclassified | place: Washington, USA...
CCGGCCTAAGCCGAAATCATACGCGAACGCGAGGCTCAACACCAGCAGTGCGGCCTGCGCGAGCGGTTAAACTCCGCGCGTCATGACCCCTCGCCGCACGGCAGTACCATTCATCCTGACACCCTTTTTCTGTGCGGCCGCCGCGGGGGGCGGCCGCTACGCGCCGATGCGGACGAGGAGCCAGACGGCGGCGATGAGGGCGAGGACCATCAGCCAAGCGAAGAGGAAGCCGACGATGCCGCGGCGAGTGGGGATCTGGATCTCCCAGTCGGGGTGGTCGAAGAGCTTGCGTTGCGGAGCGGGCTCGACGCCTTGCGGCAGGCGGAGGGACTCGCGGACGCGTTCGCCGGGCTGGATGGGCGTGCGGAGCGTGGCATAGAAGAGGTCGAGCTTCTCGTGGGCCGGCGGGGCGGTCAGGAGGCTGACGACGACCATGACGATGACGCCAACAGTCAGATAGAGCAACATCTGCGTGGGCAGATAGATCTTGTCGCCAAAGAGCAGCCAGTCGGCATGGACGGCGGCCCACTCTGTGAACCAGGGCCGTTCGGTCAGGTACCAGACGGCGCAGGCGGCCAAAGTCGAGGCCCAAGCCCCGGCACTGGTGGCTTTTCGCCAGAAGAGGCCGGCCCAGAACGGAATGCCCATTAGGGCGGAGATAATCCAGAACAACTCGATGCCGCGGACGACGCTTTCGAGTTCCCAGGCGATGAACACCCCGCCGACGACAGTGATCACAGTGGTGGCGCGTCCGATGGCGACGAACCGAGTTTGCGAGGCCTCCGGGGAGATGAACGGGCGGTAGATGTTGTGGGTCAGCAGGCCGGAGCAGGCTAGGGTGAATGATCCGCACGAGGACATGATCGAGGCCAACAGCGAGGCGATGAATATGCCGACGAGGCCGGGCATCACGTCGGGCAGCAGGTTATGGGCGAGCCGGCCGAACATCTGGTCGATCTCGGCCTTTTCGATGACGCCGGGGTATAGGGCGATGGCGCACATGCCCAGAAGGGTCCAAGCCACGGTGCAGACGCGTTTCATCATGGTGCCGTAGACGCTGCCGATCTGGGCTTCCTTCTCGGTCTTGACGGCCCCGGAGATGGGCATGGCGTGCGGTTGGACGACCAGGCCGACGAGGCCGTTGATGACGATCATGGTGATGTAGAAGAAGCCGATCTCACCGGGGGCGACGAGGCTCCACATGTGATCGGTACCGGGGACGTGTCCGTCGGGGCTGGCTTCCTGCATGAGGCCGACGGCCCGGGCGACGCCCTCGTGCAGGCCGGTGAACCCGCCGAGGCGGACCAAGGCGAACGGCAGGAGGATGAAGGAGAAGAGGATGGTCAGGCAGCCCTGAACGAAGTCGGTGACGATGACCGCGGCCAGTCCGCCGACGATGCTGTAAGCGACGAACATGACGGTCATGGCGGCGATGGCCCATTCCTCGCTGACCTGCCCGCCGGCGGTGGCCCGGATGACGGCGCCCGCACCTTTGAGCAGCAGGCCGATGCTGACCATCATGTTGATGATGCCGAAGACGACGTAAAGGGTGGCGACACCACGGTCGTAGCGGGCCTCGAAGTAGTCGCCGGTGGTGATGGCCCGGCAGCGGCGGAGGATGGGCGAGATCCACCAGTTGAAGGGCGTGACGAAGAGGTAGAGCCACTGGTACCAGATGCCTGACATCCCGGAGGTGTAGGTTTTGGAGACGACGCCGACGGCCTGGTCGGAGTGGGTGCCGGCCCCGAAGACGTTGAAGATAGCCAGGAGCTTGCCGAAACGCCGCCCACCGACGAAGTAGTCCTGCGAATCATGGACGGTCTTGCCCATGCGCAGGCCGAGCAGGGTGACGCCGAGGAGATAGACGCCGATGGTGATGACGTCGATGGTCTCGAAACCGAACATCAGGGGTCTCCTGTGGATTGGTCAAGCGGTCTCGACGGCGGTCATAGCTCCATTTCGCGTCGAATCTGGCTCAGGGCTGCGATGCACACCTCGGGGATGCGGCCGTGACGATCCGGAGGCACGTTGAGCAGGTAGTTGGCACCACCGTCGCGGCAGGCCCGGAATTGCCGCAGTAACTCCTCGATCGGACGGGGCTGGTCGTCGGGTAGGTGGAACCAGTCCTTGCGGATAGGAGCGATGGAGTCGCATACTTCGCCCGGCAAATAGTACCAGCGGTCCTCGATGAGCCGCCACTTGCGGTAGCCGCCGGCCGGGGGAACGCCGCCTTCCATAGCCATGAGGTCCGCGGGCCAGGCGTAATCGACGTCGTACAGGGTGCTATCCGGCAGGCCGTTGTTCATCAGCACGACGGTATCGGGCTGCAGGCGGGCGATGTGCTCGTAGAAGAAGGTGCGATAGCCTCGGCCCATCACGTCCGGGTGATCGATCCAGACTTCCATGATCGGGCCGTAGTCGCTGAGCAGTTCGGTGATCTGGGCGGTCTGGAAGGTTTGGTAGTGGGCGGTGGTGTAGGGCATACGTTGAGCGTCGTCCTCGCGAGCACAGCTCACGCCGCCGAAGCGCGGCCGCTGAGCGAAGAGTTGTTCGAAGGCCGCTTTGCTGGGGAAGTCGCTGCGTGTGCGGCTGCCCCAGCGGTGATGGTTGTCATAGGAGCTGTAGTACAGGCCGGGCAGTAGCCCGCGGGTGCGGCAGGCCTCGACGAACCGCCCGACCACGTCGGTGGGGTTGCCGCTGCGGGCAACGCTGTAGTCGGTGTGGCGGCTCGGCCACAGGCAGAAGCCAGCAATGTGCTTGGCGGTCAGAACGGCGTACTTCATGCCCGCGTCGCGGGCTACCGAAATCCATTGCTCGACGTCGAGTTGGTCGGGAGCATAAGCGGAGGGCGGATCGCTGCCGTCCGGCTTGAAGTACACCTTGCCGTCGAGGTTGACGAAGGTGCTCATGCCGAAGTGGATGAACATGCCGTACCCGAGGGTTTCCCATTGATGCAGGCGCTCGATGGTGTGCCGCTGGCTGCCTCGTTCGTTGGGCGGCGGCGTGTGCGCGGCTGACGTCGCGGGTGACTGTGCGGCTGAGATCTTCTTGGTTGGGTCAGACATCGATACCGTTCCTCGCCTCTTGTATGGTCGCTGGGCGTTAACGAGCCCGGAGTGCACGCAACGAAAACAACCAACGAGCCCGGAGCGCGAGCGACGGGACGGTGGAGCGTCAGCGACGTACCCTCGCGTTCCCCGCGTAACCCACTCGCTTGCGCTCGGGGCTCGTTGCCCACTCGCTCGCGCTCGGGGCTCGTTCGTTCTCACGAGCACTGTTGGGGCGTCGCATTCGTCCACCGCTATTTGCTGGCCGCGTCAACCTCAGGCGGCAGTTCGACGAGGTGGATCGGGCCAATGTAGGCGATGGTGTAGTTATTCATGGATACCTTGCGGTCCTCGACGCGTAGACGCAACGACAGGGTCGCGACGTCGTTGGGTATTGTCGGCAAGGGGATCATGAACCAGTCGCCAAGCTCGCGTTGTGGGCCGAGGTCGGCTTCCCAGAGCACGCGGTCGCCCCACAGCAGTTGGATGAATCGATAGCCGGCCCAGCGGGTTTCGGTGTGGCTCAGGCCGATCTTCTCCTTGTTGAAGTTGCTCAGGAAGAGCAGTAGTCCGAGCCGTGATCGATCTCCGGAGACCGGCACGTCAAGAGGCAACTCGGCGTACTCGCCGATGTCGCCGGGGGTTCGACGCTTGGCGGCAAAGACGGCAGCCTCGAAACCCGCACGGTTGAAGAGGCCGGCGGCCCAGTCGCCCCACGCCACCTCGTGGTCGCGGGGCAGAACGGTGGCCAGAAGGCGATTGCCGACCTGCCATCGCCCGGTGCCCCAGTCGGTCGGCGGAGTTTTGGATTGTCCCAACATCTTGGTCGCGGGGACAACCATGCGGTCGTATTCCTCGACGCGGGCGGCGAGTGCGGCTTGCCGTGCCTGGATCAGTTGTTGCCAGCCGGCGGCATCCAACTGGCCGCGCTGTTGCCACCACGCCACATAGGATTTCACGTCACAGTACTCGCTTAGCGTCTTGTCGATAGCGGACAGTTCGCCGGACAATCGGCCACGAGCGGCGGTGATCAGCTCGTCGGCGCGGGCGGGGTTGCCGGCATGCAGAGCCTCAAGAACCCGCCGCTGGTGTGTGTCCCACCAGTATTCGGGGAAATCGAGGCGCGACGCGCCGCTATGCACGTCCAGTTCGCGACGCATCGAGTCGAGGTAGGCGGCCTTGAGCTCTGTCGGATCGAGCATGGTTTGGACAGGGGCGGAGGCCTCAATATCGAGCAGCAGGGCGTCCATATGGGTCAGCATCGGGAACGCGGCTTCACGTTGCTGCGGATCGGCGATGCGAGGAGGATGGGCGGGCATGTCGGTATCCTGTTTCACCGCGTACTTGAAGAAGTGCCGCACCGTTCGGAGCGCATCGTCGAAAGCGATCGCATGAGCGATCATGTCGGGTCCATAAACCAGCTTGTAGACTCGGGTACGCGTGCTTTGCCAATGGTGCGCTTTGGGGTTCCAACTCCACCAGCCTTGAATGGGGGCGATGTAATACTGGGGGTAGTTGTTTCCGCCCCAGATCATAGCGGCTTCGCATGCGTCGTTGGCGTCGGCGAGGATCTCGTAGGACGGCGCATGCCAGCCGAGGGCAAGCGAGGGAACCTCGATGTAAGCGTGGTTGGAAGGGAGGCGAGGCCAGTTGTGCCACCAGGATGGTCGTACGCGGAGACCCATCGCTCGTGCAGCGGCGGCTTCTTGCGGCAGGGGCAAGAAGGTCCAGAACCACAGGGCTGTCTCCATGCCGGCGACGCCGATGATCTTGCGGTTGAAGTGGTCGTTCGATCCGTCATCCAGCAGTTGGTAGGAGCCCTTCGGTGGGCATATGGCGATGCGCTGCCCGGTGATGCCGTGCTCGCGCCCCAGGTCGAGCACGCGGCGGGTGATCTCCTCGGGCCGCTCGCCGGGGCCCTGGTCGTCGAAGGACAGCCACAGTCCGTCGGCACCGAGTTCGATGAGCTCGCCGAAGGTCTTGATGGCGTCGTCGTATTTGGCCGCGGGAACGCCCACGTTGACCGTGCCAAAGACGACCATGCCGCGGCGGCGAGCCTCGCGAATCACGCGCTTGATCTGGTCCGTGTTGAGTTCAGAGCCGGGATCGAAGGCGTAAATGCCTTCCCGCAGGTCGATGAAGTTGATGCGGGAAGTCGCCAGCAGATCCATCTCCCCGGGACGCAGGTAGTGGCTGACTTGCGTTTGCGGCCGGCCGCGCCAGGGAATGCTGGGCCAGTCGCGAACGGCGACGCGTGGGAGCGTGATCTTACCGTCGCGAGGAGTCAGCAGTTGAAACAGCGTGTCCTGCCCGTAGATGACGCCGCGGGCGTTGCTTCCGCCGACGAGTACCACGGCTTGGGAGGCACCGGCGGCGGTTCCGGCGGGCCCGTCACCCGGCATCACCTGGATCACATACCCGTCATGGCCGGGCGACCGCTCGCTTAGGTCGATGCGCCCCTCGGTGCACAGACGGTCGACCAGTGAGCAGGTCGGGCGGCAGCCCAGTGCGATGACTACCCCCGTGGTGGGCCGGTCCTTCTCCGTGGTGACGATGGGCCAACTATGCCCGAATCGCTTGGCTACGTCGGCGTGCAGTTTCTCGGCCGCGTAACGCTCGGGCTCCTCAGCACGCTCGCCGATGACGATAGTGACCTGCCCCTCATCGAGTGTGATGGGCGTGCCGCGCGGCCAAGCGACCTCCTGCGGCGTAGGGCAGAGACGCGAGCGGGGCGGGGTCTGGCCCGCGACCAGGGCTGTGAGGATCAGCGGAAGAGATAACAGGGCCAGGGATCCGGGGTTGGTCATGAAGAACCTCCTTGGCTTACCGGGTCATTTCCAGTAAGTACATCGGGCTGACGAAGATCATGGCGTCGAGGCCGGGCTCACGTCGGTCCTCGACCCGCAGCCGGAGCGTCAGCACCTCGATATCCTCGGGTATCGCCGGCAACGGCACCATGAACCACTCACCACGCGTGCGCTGCACGCCGACATCCACTTCCCACAGCAGCATATCATCCCAGAGCACTTGGAGGTAGCGGTACCCGCCCCAGCGGTTGGGTACGGTTGCGAGCCCCAGCCATTCGCGATTGTGCCCGGCCAAGAAGAAGAGCAGCCCGAGGCTATCACGCTGACCGCTGATGGGTAGCTCGACCGGCAACTCAGAGTAGCTGCCGACCGTCCCAGTACCGTCGCGGCCCATCCAGAAGGCGGTGACTTCGCGGGCTGGAGTGCGATGGATTCCTCCGACCCACTTGCCCCAGAACTGCTCGTGCTCCATGGGCAGGATTTTGGCCAAAACGCGGTTCTGCTGGGCGGCTCCGCCGGTGCCCCAACGCAGAGGCGGGCTGTCTACACCCTCCAGCATGCGGTCTACGACGTACACATAGTAGCTGAACTCCGCGATCTTGGGATCGATCATAGCTCGCCGCGCGGCCATCATCTCTTGCCATTGTCGGGCGGTCAGCTTCGCACGGCTGGTCCACCAGTTCACATAGGGTTCGGTCAGGGCCAGGTTGGCGTGGGAGCCGGCGATCTGCTGGACCTCGGCAAGCAGACGATCGCGCACCTCGGCTATCAACCGGTCGGCTTCGTCCAATTGGCCGGCGTGGACCGCGGTCAAGATCCGCCGCTGATGCTCGGGCCACCAATCCTCGGGGTACTGGGCCTCGGTGCAGGCCATGCCGGTGCGGACTTCCGTGAGCATGGGATCGAGGTAGACCTGCCGCATTTGCCCGGGGTCGATGAGTGTCTGCGCGCTGGCCTGCTAGGCAATCCTGGCCTGCAACCGCTCGAGCTGCTTCAGCATGGCCCGGGCGTTGGGTGCATCCTCGCGTTTCTTGAGCCTGGCGGGGCAGTTGGGCTCCCATTCGTTGGCTTGCCAGGGGAAGCGGAACAGCCTACGCACACGAATCAGCGTGTCGTCGAACTCCATGGCCGCCGCCACTTGGTCCGGACCAAAGACCAGATCGTAGATTCGGCCGCGGGTCGCATTCCATTCATGCTGTGCGGGATCCCATGCCCACCAGCCCATGACCGGCATGAGGTAGTACTGCCCCCAGGAATTACCCCCCCAGGGCATAACCATATCAGTGGTGTCTCCGCCGTCGGCGAGCAGCTCGTAGCTGGGGCGGTTCCAGCCTTCGCGCATGGCGGGGACCTCCATGTAGGCCCTGCCGGTTGTGGTGATGTGCTTGTCCCGGATGTAGGTGAATCCGCAGAAGGGCCGCGTCCAGTTGTGCCACCAGCCGAGCCGGGCTTTCAGCCCAATCGATCGGGCCTGGGCGAGGGCCTCAGGCGTCGGTGAACAGGTCCAAGTCCACAGGGCGTGTTCCATGCCGGGAATGGCCATGATCTTGCGGTTGAAGTCCTTGTTGGATTCGTCGGCGATGGTCTGGTAGGAGCCCTTGGGCGGGTTAATCATGATGCGCGGGCCGGTGATGCCGTGTTGACGCCCGAGCTCGAGCGCCTCGAACACAAGTTCCTCCGGCTCTTCGCCCGGCCCCTTGTCGTCGAAAGAGAGCCAAAGCCCGTCCGCCCCAAGCTGGATGAACTCGCGGTACATGTCCAGGATTGGGTCGTACTGATCGGCGGAGACGCCGCAGTTGACCACCGCGTAGGTGAGCAGCCCGCGACGCTTGGCCTCGCGGATGACTTGGGAGATCCTTTCCTTGTCCAGGGGTGTGCCGGGGTCGACCGCATAGATGCCTTCTCGCAGGTCGATCCAGTTGACCCGGGCGGTGAGGTAACAGTCAAGCTCGCCCTCACGGAAGTAGTTGTTCAGCGAAGTTTGCGGCCGGCCTCGCCAGGGCACGCTGGGCCAGTCGCGGATCGCGGCCCGCGCCAACGCCGGACCGTGCTCGGTACGCTGCAGAAGCTGGAAAAGCGTATCCTGGCCGTAGATCACCCCCCGCGGGTTGCTCCCGCCGACCAGGATCACAGTGTGCCCGCCCGACTCCGGCATGGCGATCACGTAGCCGTCGTGGCCGGGTGATGATTCGCTCAGCTCGATATGCCCTTCCTGGCAGATCCTGTCCAGCCATCGGTGCGTACTTCGCTGGCCCAGCAGGATGGCAACTGGAGACTGGGTCTGTGTTGCCTCCTCGCGGATGATAGGCCAAGTCTGACCGAAACGTCTCGCGACCATAGACTGTAGCCGTTCGGCGGCATATTGCTCGGGCTCGGTGGCCTTCTCACCCAGGACAATGACAGGAGTCCGACCGGTCAGCTCAATGGGTGCGACCGGCGACCATTGCACCTGTTTTGGGGGCGGTACCAGCTTCACGGGCGGATCGGCGGCGCGGGCCGACGAGGCCAAGTGTGGACCGATCAGGGCAGCCAGTAGACATACAGACCATCGCATACACATTGCGACTCTCCCTGTGATAGCCGTGTTTGGGGATGGTAACATCACATCGTTAGGGCCCAGACGCTTCATGGATGGCACCCTCGAGCCAGAGATCCCGCTGCGGATCCACAACGGAGGCGTCTGCGCGCGTTTCTTGCGTGTTCCGAGGCGTTCCTCGGTTGCGGTTCACCCTCGCGGCGGACTGACACCGAGCCATCGCCCCCAGCGCGTTGCGGACCGCTTTGGAGCTGGTTTGATGGTAACAGGATATCGTTATCTGTGTCAACACGCGATGACCTCCGGAGCTGGTTTGGCCGGCGAGCGGCGATGCGTTGCTGCCGTTGAGAGTCCAAGGTAAGAGGGAACCTCTGCTCAATCGAGCAGTTCAGGCAATCGCGTAGCGGTCGTCGCCTCTGGCGACCGACGAACTCGCAAGGAATACGCCGGTCGCCACGGCTTGGCTGAGCTCGCCGAAGTCGGGGGGCGACCGCGACAGTGGTTCGGGATCACTCTTAGTCAGCGCACGTCGGGTCGCCGCTGATGTTCGCACCGGAGACGCAGCCCAGGAAGATCGTCACGTCGTCCATGTCGACGTCGTCACCATCGTCCAGCTTCGCGCCGTCGCAAGCGGGATCGTCCTGGCTAATGCCCGGTCCGCTGAGGCAGGCCTGAAGGAGGGCGAAGTCGTCCAAGTCCACGTCGTCGTCGTTGTCGAGATCGCCGGGCTGGGTCGGCGGTGCGCTGACGGACAACACGGCTTCCGTAGAGGTCACGGCGCCGCACTCGCCGGTGACGACACAACGATACGCGCCCGCATCGGTCAGCGTGACGTCCGGGATCGTCAGTGTGTCCGCGGTCACACCGACCAAGTGACCGTTCTCGATCAGGTTGACGCCATCCTTCTGCCACTGATAGCTCAGCGACCCGCCGGTGGCTTGCACGGTGAAGAATGCGGTGGCCCCGATCGGCACTTCCAAGGGCAGGGGGTGCTGAGTGACGGTGGTGGTGGGCTTGAGACTCAGTGTGGCGGCGTTCGATGTGGTACTTCCGCCGTCGTTGGTCACGACGCAGCGGTAGGCGGCGACATCATTGGTGTCGGCGTTGGATACCGTCAGGGTGGGGCTGGTTACTCCCGTGTAGTGACCGCCGTTAGTCAGGTTGGCGTCGTTCTTCTGCCAGCGGTAACTCAGTGAGCCCTCGCCGGTGGCGGTGACGGAGAAGGCGGCTGCCCCGAGCGGGCACACGCTGGTGTCGGCCGGGTGCTGGACGATTGTCGGGGGCTGCGAGCTAACGGCGACGAGTTGCCATTTGACAGCGTCAGTGCGCAGAGCGGTCGAGCCGGTGCCGGCCGTTGACCCGGTTGTGGTGATGACCACGGTCCAGGGCTGGTCGGCGGTCAGCGTGTACTGGCCCAGCGAATTCCACCGCGTGGAGTAGCCGGGGTTGGTGTTGTTGTTCTGGTCGACGAATACGTCCGTTGCCCCGCCGGCGTGGGTGATGATGTGGCGAGCGTTCGCGGGGGTGTTGGTGGAGAGCGGGCCGGTAACGAAGATCTCGTAGGAGCCGGTGGTGCTCGGGTTGAAGGTGAAGGTTGCGTCCTGGCCGGATGCGCTGATGTAGGCGAGGCGGCTGCCAATGCCGGTGGTGACACCGGGAGCGGTGCTCTTGGCGGAGCTGCTCGCCCAGCTTCCGATCTCGGAGTAGCTGGCGAAGTTGAGCCCGCCGGAGCGGCTTTCGACGATGAACTCAACGGGGCCGCTTAGCAGGGTCAGATTGGCGGTGCTGGATGTATCGCTGCCGGCTGGATTGGTCACGACGCACCGGTAGCCGCCCGCGTCACCAGCCTCGACGCTGCTGATCTGGAGGGTTGCGGTGGCAGCGCCTGAGATTCGCCCGCCGTCCGCCAGGTCGGCATTGTCCTTCTGCCACTTGTAGGACAGGGGGGCATCGCCGGTCGCCTGTATGCTGAAAGTGGCGGTGGCTCCAGCGGCGACCTGCTGGTTGGCGGGTTGTTGCGTGATGGTCGGTGGGACGGGAGCGCCCGTCACGGTCAGGGTGGCCGCGTCCGACGTGGCCGAACCGTATGGATTGGTTACCACGCATCGGTAGTCGGCCGCATCCGCGGGTTCGATACTGGTGATCTGGAGCGTGCTGGTGGAGGCTCCGGAGATACGTCCGCCGTCGGTCAGGTCGCTGCCGTCTTTCTGCCACTGGTAGGTGAACGGCGAGCTGCCGGAAACCTGCACGGTGAAGGTGGCGGTGGCTCCCGTGGCGACGGTCTGATCGGCCGGGTGCTCGGTGATGGTCGGTGGCAGTTCGGATGAGCCGCTCACGAGTACCCACTTGACCGCATCGGCACGGAAGATCGATCCGCCGGATGACCCGCCGGAATACTGGGTAACCGCATAAGTGGTGCTGCCGTTGAGGGCGTATTCGCCGAGGCTGTTCCACTCGTTGCCGCCGGACAGTTGATCGACGTAGACCGTGGCTGTTCCTCCGGCGTGCGTGATGGTGTGTTTGGCACTGCTGCACGCGTTGGTGGAGTGGATCCAGGTGGCGAACACCTCATAAGTTCCGGTGACATCGGGCGTGAAACCGTAGGTGGCGGTGCGGTCGGAGTAACCGAGGGAGGTGTAGAGACTGCCGATGCCCGCGGTGGTATCGGCCGCACTGCTCTTGGAGGGTGTTTCCACCCAACTGCCAGCCGAGGTGAATTGGTCGTAATTCTGCCCGCCCGCCCGGCACTCGACGATGTAAGTGACCGGGGAGGAGCTGACCGTGAGCGTACTGGTGTTCGACGTCGCACTGCCGTAGTTGTTGCTGACGACGCAGCGGTAGGTGGCTTGATCAGTGGTGTCGGCCGAGGAGATCTGCAGCGTGGCCAGGTTGGCGCCGGAGACGCGTCCGCCATTGGTCATGTTGCTGCCGTTCTTCTGCCATTGGTATGCCAGCGGGTCATCGCCCACCGCCTCGACGGTGAAGGTGGCGGTGGCTCCGAGTGCGACCACTTGGTTGGCCGGGTGCAAGGTGATGAACGGAGCGTTGCCCGAGCCGCCGAGGCCCAAATCGTCGCGGCGCAGGGAGCCGGCTACCACTTGCACGTTGGCGTGGGCAACCGAAGGGTAACCGGTCTTGCTGGCGATGACGTTGTAACCCGTCCCCTGGCTGGTGGCGGGAATGAGTGTGACCACATAGTAGCCGTTGCCGTCGGTGCGGACGGAGCTGAGGCTGCCGACCTGGACAGTGGCGTCATCGATGGGCTGGCCGGTGGTCGCGTCGGTGACGCGGCCCCAGAGTGTGCCTTCGGTCGCGGTGGCCGGGTATCGCCAGGGCATGGTCGGCGTGGTGGTGGCGGTGGTGAATAGCTGGGTGCCTACGTAGGGGTACCAGTCCCAGTTGCTGCCGCTGTCGCTTCGGGTGTCACGGTAGCAGTAGGTGCAGATGCCGTCCGCACCGGCATTGCGGGCATACTGCATCTGGGCGACGCTCTGGGCGAAGGTGTTGAAGTAGATGGCCGGCCCGACCACCATGTGCCGGGCGTAGCGCCAGGAAATCTGCTTGTTCACCCAGTTGCGGTACCAGGTCGGGTAGCTGCTCTCGGCGTAGTAGGTCATCGGGATCGTGGTGTCGACGAAGGCAAGTCGTTGCCATTCTTCCCAGTTCTGGAAAAGGGCCCACGAGTTGGACTGCGAGAAGGTTGTGGGCGCGTTTCCCCAGGTAACGACCGCGACCGAGTGGCGCAATGGCTGGCGGGGGTTTGAGATTGCCGCGATCTCCGCCCGTGTTCGGCGAATGAGCTCGGTGATCCCTCGTCGGCGGAAGTCGCTCCACGGTCCGTAGGTGGTGGCCGGCGTGCCTACGTAGCCGGTGATTCGGCCGAATCGCTGGAGGCCCGAATTGGCGTACCAGGTACGTGCGGGGTAACCGGCATCGGTCTGCAAATAGCGGCAGTAATCCCAGTGGATGCCGTCGATGGGGTAGTTGGTCACCAACTCGCGGACGATGCTGACGAGGTAATCCTGAACGTCGGGCGATCCCGGATCGAAGTAGTAGGCTTCGTGCCCATCGCTGCCCAAGGCGGTCGGCCCGGTGCCCATCATGGATCGGGAGGTCATGATCCACTCGTCATGGGCCTGGAGCGTGGGGTTGCCGGCCGGCGGCCAGGCGATCGTCGCCCGATAGGTGACCAGCCAGGGGTGGACCTCGATACCTGCGGCGTGTGCTTTCTGGCAGAGGTAAGACAGCGGATCAATGCCGCCGACAATATCCGGAGCCTTGGGCACGATGCTCGAGTTCCAGTATGCCCCGTGCCCGGCAGCGGCGTTATCGTGATAGCCGAGAACTTCCGGCAGGATGGCGTTGTACCTGCCTTGAACGGCCCGGGCGACCAAGTCGTCAATCTGGCTTGTGCTCTTGAATCCGACGCCCCACAGATCCACCCACATGGCCCGGAACTCCGCGGCCTGAACTTGGGTGTGCCCGCACCAACCTGTCACCACCGCGACTGCGAGCACCGCGGTTGTCCGCCATCCCTTGCGTTGACTCATAACCATCCCCTTTAGCCTAAGGGCAATCCATCGCGGCCGTGTTCAGCCGGTTTCGCGTTGCCACCAGATCAAACACATTGATCACGCCGTCCACGTTGATGTCTCGTGTGAAGTTGCCGGCGTCCACAGGCTGATTCAGCGTATTCCGTATGGCGACCAAGTCGAAGATATTCACCTGTCCATCGTTTGTGGCGTCGGCCTGCAGCACGCGGAAGCACAGGATTTCCGTCGCGACAGCTGACGCGTTGCCCGCGTCTGCGATGCCGGGGAACGACAGGGTGACAGCGCCCGGCCCGCCCGCGTTTTCCAGTTCAACAGCGAGTTCGTGGCCGGCTGGGGCGAGCGAGGTTACCGTTCCCTGGCTTGTTTGGACATCGGCAGACGCACCGGTCAGCAGTTGGAAGAGCCTGTCGAAAGTCACGATCACCTCGGTCGGGCCACTCTGCCGGCTTTCTATGGCGGTCGGCTGGGATACGTTGATATCGAAAGGCCCGGCCTGTCCGTGAACCTTGCGCGAAACCGCCGAGACAATGGCCGGCGGCGCCGCCACCGTCAGAGCGGCATTGTTCGAGATGACGCTTCCACCGTCTCCCGTCACCACACAGCGGTATTCACCGGCGTCCTCAAGCTCAACCGGGCTGATGTGCAGCGTCGCCGAGGTGACGCCGGCCAATCTCGGGCCGTTGGTGAGATCCGCTTGGTTCTTCTGCCACTGGTAGCTGAGCGTGCTCTCACCGGTAGCCTGGACAGTGAACGTCGCCGCGCCGCCGAGACAGACGTTTTGTGCGACGGGGTGCTGGGTGATGGTCGGCGGGATGACGCTTCCGCTGATGAACAACCACCGCACGGCGTCCGCGCGGAGGGCGGTGGAGCCGGTGCCCGCGGTCGATCCGGTCGTGGTGATCGTGACCGTGTATGTACCACCCGCATCGAGCGTATACTGGCCCAGCGAGTTCCACCGCGTAGAGTAGCCGGCGTTCGAGTTGTTGTTCTGATCCACATGCACGTCGGTTGATCCATCGGCATGGCTGATGATGTGGTGGGCGCTGGTCGGGGTGTTGGTCGACAGCGGGCCGGTCACGAACATCTCGTACAGTCCCGTGGTGCTGGAGGTGAAGCTGAAAATCGCGTCTTGCCCCGCGGTGCTGATGTAAGCCAATCGACTGCCGATGCCCGCGGTGACGCCGGGCGCGGTGCTCTTGGCCGTGCTGCTGGACCAGGAGCCGGTCTCGGAGTAGTTGGCGTAGTTCTGCCCGCCGGAGCGGCTTTCCACGATGAACTCGGTGGGGCCGGTACTTTGCAGGGAGAGCATCGCTTCGTTGGAGAGCGTTGTTCCATACTCATTGGTCACCGCGCAGCGATATAGTCCCACGTCATCGGCGTCTACGTTCGAGACGGTCAAAGTGGTTGTTGTGACCCCGAAGTAGTGTCCACCGTCGTTGAGGTTGGCGCCATCCTTACGCCACCTGTAGCTGATCGTGCCCTCACCCGTTGCCGCTACGGTGAAAGTCGTTGTCGCGCCCGGGGCCACGGTCTGAGGCTGTGGATGCAGGGTGATGGTCGGCGGATTGCCGCTGCTTGCGGAGACCCGTTCCCATTTGACCGCGTCGCAGCGCATGACCAGGCTGTCGCGATGGGTGGCGTCGGTTTGCGTGACCCGGTATTCGACACCGGCGGTGAGCGTGAACTCGCCCAGCAGATTCCAGTTGTTCCGCCCGCAGGGGTTGGAGTCCGCGTTGGTGTCCAGGACGATGCTGGCCGACCCGCCGGCGTGTGTGACCACGTGCTCGACGACGCGACTGGCGTTGGTGGAGGTAGGCCAGGCGGCGAATACCCTGTACGTGCCGGTCACGGCGGGGGTATAGCGGTAGATGGCCTCATGCCCGCCCGTTGAGTAGGCCAGCCGGTGTCCGATACCCGCGGTGGTGTCCCACAGGTTGCTCTTGACCGCTGAATCGCTGAACGAGCCGACCTCCGAGTAGTGCGCGTAATTCTTGCCGCCCGGCCGACTTTCCACAACGAAGGTCGTCGGATCGCTGGTCTGATTGACCAAGGCGATGTAGTGGCCCCAGTCCCAGCCTCGTCCGGGGTCGGTGTGCGAGCCTGAGAGCAGGCATTCGGTCACGTCGATGTGCCCAATGATGCCCGGCGGTTGGCGTCGTTTCTCCTTGGCAATGCCCCAGCGGTCGCACATGTCCCGCACGCACGCCGCCGATCCCACGTACATGGCCTCGGGATGGCTCGTGTCGCCGGTGTAGCCGGCATGCTCCAGGCCGATGCTGCGATTGTTGGCGGCATTACCGTGAAAGGCGATGTGCTTCTCGCACACCATTTGGTACACCGTACCGTCCAGATCGACCACGTATTGCGTGGATACACCCGAGCTGCAGTTGCGGAACCAACTGATCGTCCCCGCGGCCGAGCCCTCGGCTACATGGATGATCACCGTGTCTTTGTCGCTGTTGGTCGTGCTGTAGTTGCAGCTTGCCGCCGGTGTCCAAATGGCGGGGGCGTAATCGGGATTGCCGCAGCTGGCGGGTGATACCTCCGGCAGCAGAGTCGGCGGCACCAGGGCGTCGATGTCGATCTCGATCCAGCGGGCTGAAATGGAGAAAGCCTCGCCTCTGCTGTTCGAGGTGCTGATGCCGCGGCCAAGCAGACTGAATACCGTGCGAGCGAAAAGTCGGCTGGACTCGTCGTCCAAACCCGCGTAGCGGATCACGACCGGCAGCCATGCCTCGATTCCCGCTTGGCGGTCAATCCGCTCCTCGCGGGCATATTCGTCGAGCACTGCCGCGGCCCCGCGGACATTCGCGGCGGGGTCCGTCTTGAGATCCTCGCTGTCGATGCCCGTCAGGGCGGCCGCGAGGTCCAGCGAATCGCCTCCCATCTTGTTACGCCGCAAAGCCATGACCCCGTAGCCCCATTCGACGGTCGGCACAGCCCCACGATCCTCAAAACCGCTGCCGATTTGCCCGAGCACCAGGAGCAGTTCCAAGGGCACGCGGTACTCCACCGCGGCGGCGGCGAACACTGGTCCGAGCGGATTGTCGCAGTGACCTTGGCTCGGTAGCGACGCCGCGGGCTCGCTCGTGAAGTCGCCGTCCAGTCCCAGGTGAGTGACGGGGCTTTCCAACGCCTCCGCAGCCCGTACAGGTACCGCAACGAGCACAACCGCAGCGACACACACTGCTGTCATCAACAAGCGACGCATGCCTGGCGTCTCCGACGGAGCGTTATGAAATCCGCGACTGGAGCCCTATGGTAGCATCCCACTGCTGGTTCTGTCAACGGGGCAACAGTAGACCCTTTTCCGCTGTGCCTGACGTAAGCCGCGGCACATCTGCTCTGTTTCTCGGACCCTTTGAGCGACCCGGGGGTGCGGGCCGCTCGTACCGCCAGGCACTGCACGCACTGGCCCCGCTGCGGCGTCTCTGGCGGCCGTGGGCACTCCGAGCAATCTCATGGGTCACCCGAGCGGATGACCGATACGAGCAGCCGTGAGGGTCGCTACTCGGTGGGCTCGGGGTTGACGGACAGGAGGCCGGCGACCCTGGCTGCAAAGAGGGTGCGGTAGCGAGAGTCGAGCTGTTCGCGCAGCGCGGGATCGGCGGTTACCACGACCAGACGGGGGAGCTCGACCGTGCCCAGGTCCAGTGTCGCCTGGTGACCGTCGCATGTGATGGGTAACGGCTCGACGCCTCGGTTGTGAATCTCGAACGCGTCACGTGCGGCCAGCCACGCCGGAAGGGACACTCGCACCTGAACCTTTTCCAGCGGGGTGATGACTGTGCCCTCGCGGTCATTGGCGTACTGCTCGTTGACGGCGACGAGGAGCAGCGTGTCCTGCCCGACGAGCAGACAACGGGTCCACAAGGCAGCGGGTGGCTCGACGGGTATCGAACTGGGGCATGCGCACCGAAGCAGGGGGGCCGCGGTACCTATCTCTGCACCGATGAGCCCGACTTCGCGGCGTAACTTGGCGGCGTCCGGTCTTTTCCCGCCCAGTCCGTGAGCCGGTTTGCCCGGCGACCACCACCAGTAGGAGATACCCTTGGCGCCCGCAGCCAAGGCGTAGTATACCTCGATCCGCTTGCCCGCCGGTGTCGGATAACGGAACTCGCGGTTGTTCTTCTCATCCACATAGGCGTTGGCGTACAGGATGATGTGCGAGGGCTTGGGGGCGGCCGCCGACCGGACGACGCTACTGATCGCGTAGACGAATGTCGAGCGGGCATAGAGCGGAAGCTGATACGGGTGGTTCCAGTAGGCGGTGCGCAGCCTGGGGTCGTAGTAAGGGTCGGCGAGCAGAACATCCGGCAACTGGCCGTAAACATAGTAGTTCTGAGGTTTGTAGGTGAGATCGATGTTGAGTAGATGAGGGGCGGCCGGAGCGGTGCTTCGCCATTCATTGCTTTTGGAAATGGCCCACTGGGCCAGGCTGCCGACCTCGTGCCCCGGCGGCAGACCGGTGATCTTGGCGTCGCCCGCGTCGGGCTCATCGTGAATGAAGTAGGCGTAGGCGTTCTGGATGCCCCATTTGCCAGGGTCACTGAGGACGAAATCCAGGCCTGTGTCGCGGCACAACTGCTGGCCGGCCGTCGTCTTGTAGAACGCGGCGAGAGCCGCGGAGCCCACCTGCGGCATCTGCGTGTTGACGCTCAGGTCATGCAGCAATCGGATGTGCGCCTGGGCCAAGGCAAGGTCATCCTCTTGGCCGCCCGGCCCGCCCCACACGCCGTACACGAACGGATCGGCGAAGGCCCGGACACCGGCCCATGCCCCGCGCCCGTCAGCGTAGAGCGCTTGCAGGCCATGCAATGAGCCCCGCTTGAGCGGTGTGGGGAGATCAAGGATCACAGGTGTTAGCTCGGTGTCCGGATCGGCGACCATGCGACAGCGAGAGGTGACATCCCGGCCGTCGAGGAACACTCGCTCAGGCTTGGATCCCGGCGTCTGCGGATCCTTGAGGTAAACGAAGACGCGGGCAAGGCTTTCATCGAGACTCACGCCTTCGATGCGGGGCAGCTTCTCCTGGATGGCCACAGGAGTCGGCACTCTTTCATTGGCTGCATGGCATTCGACTCGCAGCTCCGCAATCTTCGGCGCATGGCGGAGGCGGATGCTCACTTCGCCAACACTTCCCGGGGCCACGGTCGGCGGATCAACCCGCCACCAGATTGGCTCTCCCGCGTCCATCAGCGTTTGACGCTCCGTCTCACTCAGTGATGAGAAGAATATGCTGGCTGGCTTGCGGAGGCGACGCTGGTCCGAGAAGGCGATCGCTTCCCTGAGGCTGATGCCCTGCAAGGTCACGTCCGTGATTGTCAGAGGCTGCGGGTCGTCGTTGCGGATGAACAGATGCGCCGAGCCGCCGAGGGTCGTGGCCCGCGGGATCGTACGCCCGATCGACTCCGCCCAGTCCTCACCCAGCAAGCAGTTGTCGCTCCAGAACCGGGCGAACTGCGGGTAGGGCACATCCGCCCGATAATGGCTGCCGAGGAGCTGTGGCGAGGCGGCGACATCCAGCTCTGTCAGGCAGATCCCCGCGATGACCGCCGACAAGACGACCAGCCGCGAGCAATGTTCGCGGCATCTCCGGATCATGCGGCAAGTTGTCCACTTCGCCATGGCTGGTGCTCCTTTGGCATGAATAACGGGTGATGATTGGCCCCCTCGGCGAGCGAGGCTCAGTTGGTGATGCCGGGTCGCTTGGGTGATAGGCTGCGTCTTGGCCCGTCGAGAACGGCCTCGCTCAGTTCCGTTACATTACCGCCGAAGCGATCGCAAGAACACAGGGCGGTCATCGGTGCGGTCGGTTTTCTGGTGGCCGTCAAGCATTCCGCGGTCATGCACGCTTCCCGGAACGACCCCGCCTCCCGGCCTTCCGTGCGGCGTTTACAGGCGGTTCGCATTCGGGCGGTGGGCAAGCTAGAATAACTGATCTGTGGTCGTGGAGCGCGGCTCGGCCGGGGCGAGTGCGTGTGGCCGGGGAGGAGCTTGGGTACGCGGGGCTTGTGCGTTGCCCCGACGGCGAGTCTTTTGGAGAACACCATGGGTTTGCGTCATTGGCTGTCAGGCCTCGGGTTGTGTCTGGCGGTGTGCGTGTTGCCGGCCCAAGGGCTGGATGTGGGCGATCCTGCCCCGCCGCTCAAGATCGCGGAGTGGGTTCGAGGCGGCCCCGTCGACCTCAAGTCGGGCAAGGGCAAGCACATCTACCTCCTGGAGTTCTGGGCGACTTGGTGCCCGCCGTGCCGCGAGAGCCTGCCGCACTTGTCGGAGATACAGCGCAAGTACAAAGACAAGGGGCTGGTGGTGGTGGCCGTCAGCGATGAGCCGGGCAGTGTGATTCGGCCGTTTGTGGAGCGCATGGGCGAGAAGATGGATTTCGTTGTGGCCGCCGATGATCGCCAATCGACATGGCAGACTTATCTGGGGGGTCTGGGGGCACAGGGGATTCCCCATTCCTGCATCGTGGACAAGAGCGGGATTGTCGTTTGGCATGGTTCGCCGTTTGAGGATCTGGACCAGGTGGTCGGGCAGATCCTGTCCGGCAAATACGACATCGAGGCGGCGAAGCTGGCGGCCAAGGCGGGTCGGCTGCTGAACGATTACTTTCAAACGCTGATGCAGGCCCGGTTTACGCTGGAGGCGGCACAGCGAGAGGAATTGGGCAAGCAAGCTAAGCGAATCAGTGCGGAATTCCTCAAGGCAGCGGCGAAGAACCCGGACCTGCTCGGTGCGCTGGCTTGGAACATCTTGTCGTGGGAAGACGCGTCCGCAAGGGATTATGACCTGGCTGTGCAGGCGGCAAAGGCCGCCTTCGATGGCGCGAAAGAGACCGCGCCGAGCGATTTGGCGGCCTCGATCGCGCATGTCTACGCCCGCACGCTGTGGGAGACCGGCCAGAAGGCCGAGGCCGTCCGCGTGCAGAAGCAGGCGGTCGAGTGGGGCAAGGATCCGCAGCTCATCCCCGAGTTGCGGGAAGCTTTGAAACGCTACGAGGAGGGGGCCGGTAACCCCAGTTCGCGACCGGCCTCGCAGCCGGCAGCCAGTGGCCCGGCGTCCGCACCGGCGGCCGCGCGGGTCAGTTCGAACTGACCGGCCAGAGCTGCTCTGCGGTCTCCATCTCCAGCACGGTTTCGATGGGGTCTTCCAGCTCCCAGAAGAAATCCAGGCCGGTGTGCAGCTCGATCTCGTCGATGCTGGTTAGGTAATCTTCCAGGTTGCCATCAACTTGTTCCGCATTGGGCATCATGAAGGCCAGGGCCCGGAGCGCAGCGGTCTCCTCGTCTTCGTCAAGCACGATCATGAAGCAGTGACTGGGTACGGCCACGCGGGATGGCAACGGGGTACGCGCCTCGGCGTAGATCGGCCCGAGCACTATCCAAACCTCCTTGTTGTCCTTGGACCAGGAGGGGGCATCCGGCCGATGGCCGGAAATGCGAGACTCGAGTTGGCCCCATCGGCCGCGGTTGAGGTTCGGGGTTTGCGGGCAGATGTTGGACATGAGGAAGGTCTCGAGCTGGGCCTCTTTGCCGAACCGCGAGTAGATCGCGTAGCTGGGGGCCATGTGTCCGCGGTCGAACCCGGAGTTGGTGTAGTCTTCGTGGCGGACGCGGGCTTCGGTGCGGTCGTCGGCACGAAACCGGCTTGGCCGCGTGTGCTCGGTGAACCGCACCTCGCCGGGCAGACGATACGCGACCCATGCGGGGTTGCGGCGGTCCTCGTCGTAGCCGATCAGGAAAGCGAGGTTCTCAAGGATACGCAGCTCCGGCCGACCGGCGGGTACGCCCGCGTAGACGAATCGGCCGCCCAGTGGTTTGGCCGGTGGGGCGGGAGCATCGGCGGGTGGCGGCACGGTGGGCGGCGAGGGTTGTGGATCGGCGGGTGCCGCGGCTCTGGGCTGTGCGGCGGGCGGGCGAGTGGCAGGCGGAGGAGGCGGTGTCGATGAACGAGCTTCGGCAGGCACGTCCGCCCAGCGGGGAGCGGTCTCCTTCGCGGGTGCCGCCTGCGGCGCAGACTCACCGTGCCGCCTGCCCGGTTCGGCAGTCGATCCATCCTGTGGCCGCCCAGTGACGCCGATGGTCCACGCTCGACCAGGGCCACGATCCTCCGTCCGGCCGTGTTCCCGTGGCGGATGCGGAGCCTGGCAACCGCCCAAGCCCAGGGCGATCAGCAGCACCCATGCGTAGATTCCTATTCCCGTCCAGCGGTCGTGCATGTTCATCTCCCCCGTGATTGTCCGTTCGCGGCAGGTCATCATACCACATCGGATGCGGTTTGGCCTCGCACCCGCCGACTTCATATGTATCAGAGGGGCCGCGATAACAACGGCAAGCGGTCGGCTGGTTCGGGAACGACGCCCACGAACGGGCTTGCCGCTTTGCGGAGCAGGCGTACAGGTGGAGCGCGGCCAAAAGATTCTTATTAGCTCTCTTTGCTAATCGCGGCGTGGTAGGCTTGCAGGGATCGGACGGTGCCGCCGCCCTGGCGGAAAGCGGCGATGCCGTCGGCGGCGGCCAAGGCCGCGGCCAGCGTGGTGATGTAGGGCACACGGTACTTGATCGCCGACTTGCGGATGTACGAGTCGTCCAGAGCGCTGAGCTTGCCCACGGGCGTGTTGATTACCAGGTGGATCTCGCGATTCATGATCGCATCGAGGATGTTGGGCCGGCCCTCGCCGAGCTTGGCGATCGACTCGGCGGCGAGGCCCTGATCGATCAGGAACTTGTGCGTGCCTTCGGTTGCCAGAATGCGGAAGCCCAATTCCGCGAATCTGCGTGCGGGCTTGAGCACGGCCGGGCGATCCAGCCGGGAAACGCTGATGAGTACTGTCCCCTCGATGGGCAGGGTGCCCTTGGCGGCGTCCTCCGCCTTGTAGAACGCCAGCCCGAACGAATCCGCCAGCCCGAGCACCTCGCCGGTCGAACGCATCTCCGGCCCCAGCACCGGGTCCACTTCGGGGAACATGTTGAACGGGAAGACCGCCTCTTTGACCCCAAAATGCGGGATCTTCCTGTGCACAAGCTTCATGCTCGCCAGGTCGGCACCCATCATGATACGGGTCGCGATGGGGGCCATCCGCACGTTGCACACCTTGGAGACCAGGGGCACAGTACGGCTGGCGCGAGGGTTGGCCTCGAGCACATAGACCTTGTCGTCAGCGATGGCGTACTGCATGTTCATCAGGCCGACGACGTTGAGGGCATTGGCGATCCGGCAGGTGTACTCGGTGATCGTTTTGCGATGCCGGTCGGCGATGCTGATCGGCGGGATGACGCAGGCCGAGTCGCCAGAGTGAATGCCCGCCTGCTCGATGTGCTCCATGATGGCGGGCACGAAAGCGGTGGTGCCGTCCGCGATGGCGTCGGCCTCGCACTCGAGAGCGTTTTCAAGGAACTTGTCGATCAGGATCGGTCGCTCGGGGGTGACGTCGACCGCGGCGGCTACATAGCGGCGGAGCATCTCGTCGTCGTGCACCACCTCCATGCCGCGCCCGCCCAGCACATACGACGGGCGGACCATGAGCGGGTAGCCGATGCGGCCGGCAACCTCGAGAGCCTGTTCAAGTGTGCTGGCCATCCCACTGGCGGGCATGGGGAGTTCCAGCCGGTCCATCATGTGACGGAAGCGGTCGCGATCCTCGGCCAGATCGATGGCGTCGACACTGGTGCCTAGGATGGTAACCCCCTCTGCCTCAAGCTCGCCGGCGATGTTCAACGGCGTCTGCCCGCCAAATTGAACAATGACGCCGACGGGCTGCTCCTTGCGGTAAATGCTCAGTACGTCTTCAACGGTCAGCGGCTCAAAGTAGAGCTTGTCCGACGTGTCGTAGTCGGTGGAGACGGTCTCGGGATTGCAGTTGACCATGATGGTCTCGAAGCCGAGGTCGCGAAGCGCGAAGGCGGCATGGACGCAGCAATAGTCGAACTCGATGCCCTGCCCGATGCGATTCGGCCCGCCGCCAAGGACCATCACCTTGCGACGGTCGCTGACGGCGACCTGATCCTTGCCGTTGTAGGTCGAGTAGTAGTAGGCGGCATTCTCGACACCGCTGACGGGAACGGCGTTCCATGACTCATTGACGCCGAGGCTCTGTCGCCGCTTTCGCAGGTCGCCTTCGGCCAGACCCAGTAGTTTGGCGAGGTAGCGATCGGCGAAGCCGTCGCGCTTGGCGGCAATGAGCAGTTCGTCCGGGGGCAGGTGGCCCTTGCGGGTCAGAATGCGTTCTTCGAGCTCGACGAGTTCCTTCATCTGCTCGATGAACCAAGCCTTGATGTGGGTCAGCTCGTGAAGCTGCTCTACCGTGGCTCCCTTGCGCAGGGCCTCGTACATGATGAACTGACGCTCGCTGCTGGGCTCGTGGAGCATGGCCAGCAGCTCGTCGAGCGAGCGGCGATTGAAGTCCTTGGCGAATCCGAGCCCGTAGCGACCGATCTCCAGCGACCGGATGGCTTTTTGGAGAGCCTCCTTGTAGTTCTTTCCGATGCTCATGGCCTCGCCGACGGCTCGCATCTGGGTGCCGAGCCGGTCCTCGGCTTTGCGGAACTTCTCGAATGCCCAACGGGCGAACTTGACGACCACGTAATCGCCGCCGGGGGTGTACTTGTCGAGCGTGCCGTCCCGCCAGTAAGGGATCTCGTCGAGGGTCAGGCCGGCGGCGAGTTTGGCGGAGACCAAGGCGATGGGGAAACCGGTGGCTTTGCTCGCCAAGGCGGAGCTGCGACTCGTGCGAGGGTTGATTTCGATGACCACGATCCGTCCGTCTCGCGGGTTGTGGGCGAACTGCACGTTGGTGCCGCCGATGACCCCGATCGCGTCAACGATGGCGTAGGAGTGGTCTTGCAGCCGCTTCTGGACGTCCGGTGCGATGGTCAACATGGGTGCGGTGCAGAACGAGTCCCCGGTGTGCACTCCCATGGGGTCGACGTTCTCGATGAAACAGACGGTGATCTTGTGACCCTTGGCGTCGCGAACGACCTCGAGTTCGAGTTCCTCCCAGCCGAGGACGGATTCCTCGATGAGTACCTGCCCGACCATGCTGGCCGCCAGTCCGCGGGCGCTGACCGTACGCAGTTCCTCCACATTGTAGACCAGCCCACCGCCTGTACCCCCCAGGGTATAGGCCGGCCGAACCACGACGGGATAACCCAACTCTGTGGCGATTGCCTCGGCCTGCTCGACCGTGTAGACGACCTCGCTGCGCGGCATGTCAATGCCCAGCGATTCCATCGTGCGCTTGAACGCCTGGCGGTCTTCCCCCCGCTCAATGGCTTCAGCGTCCACGCCGATGACTTGTACGCCATATTCGGTCAACACGCCGGCCTTATAGAGCTCGCTGGCAAGGTTGAGCCCGGTCTGCCCGCCGAGATTCGGCAGCAGGGCGTCGGGACGCTCCGTGCGGATGATCTCGGTGATGGCCGGAACGGTCAGCGGCTCGATGTAGGTGGCGTCGGCCGTGCCCGGGTCGGTCATGATCGTGGCCGGGTTCGAGTTCACCAGTACGATACGGTAACCCAGGCCTCGTAGGGCCTTGCATGCCTGCGTGCCCGAGTAGTCGAACTCGCAGGCCTGCCCGATCACGATCGGGCCCGAGCCGATGATCAAAACTGAATGAATGTCGTCGCGTCGCGGCATCGCCATATTCCGTGCAGGCCGCCCCCCGTGGCGGCCGGATCCTGCGATTCTCTCGCTGCCCGACGGCCGTCACGGGGGCGACCGTCGCAAGGTAGCGTTGTCATATTGACCTTCTACACATACTCGACCGTTGCCGGCGGTTTGGGGGTCAGGTCGTACAGGCAACGGTTGATACCGGGAATTCGGGTAATGCGTTCGCTGAGCCGATGCAACGTTGCCCAAGGTAGTTCGGTGACCGCGGCGGTGCGGGCGTCGGAGCTTTCGATGGAGCGGACCACGATGATCTGCCCGAACTCGCGTTTGCCGTCGCGGATGCCTGTCGCCCGGTCGTTCAGCAGTACGGCGAGGTACTGAAAGGCGCCGGTGTCGGCCAGCTCCTCCTCGACAATGGCGGTGGCGGCCCGTACGGTCGCGAGCCGTTCCGGGGTGACCTCGCCCACGATCCGCGTAGCCAGGGCGGGTCCGGGGAAGGGGATGCGCCGGGTGATTTCGGTGGGCAGCCCAAGCAACCGGGCCACTTCGCGGACGCCATCTTTGCGGAGCGTTTTGAGCGGCTCGAGCACCTGGTAACCGTAGGCCTGCTGCGGGTCGATGCCGAGCTGGGCGAGGATGTTGTGCTGACGCTTGATGCCCGCGACCGTCTCTTCGATATCCGTCAGGATGGTCCCGTGCAGCAGGAAGCGGGCCCCGGACTCGCGAACGACGCGGCCGAAGACCGTCTTGTAGAATGTCTCGGTGATCGCGCAGCGTTTCTCTTCCGGGTCGGTCTTGCCGGCGAGGGTGGCGAGGAACTCCCGTCGGGCGTCGATGACTTCGATAGGAATGCCCATGTCGCTGAAAATGCGATGTACGTAAGCGGGCTCGCCCTCGCGCATCAGGTCGTTGTCAACGAAGATCGTCTTGAGCTGGCCGCCCAGGGCGCGGTGTCCGAGGGCGGTCACCACGGAGCTATCCACACCCCCGCTCAGGGCATTGATGGCCAGCCCGCCGCCGACGGTTCGCCTCAGCTCAGCCGCTTGGTCATCGAGGAACTTCTGGTAATCCATACAGGCTCTCCGTTGCCCACTCTTGTGTGGATGATCTTCCCCGGGCCGGGTGCCCGGTGGGTTATCCGGCTCGCCAGCGAATGTCGGCAAAGCTTACCCAGTCTGCGGCGAAATCTCAATGTTCCCGACTGCCGCGGTCAATGGCGACATGCTCTCCCGATGGTTCTGCGCCGCGTTGGCATCCCAAACCGTGCTCACCGCAGGATCAGGTGCCTTTGCGATGGTCGATGACCCGGCGGGACTTGCCGACGAAGCGTTCGAGGCTGTTGGGCTCGACTAGCTCCACGTTGACCCGGATGCCGGTGATGGCGTGGATTTCGCGGTCGATGCGGGCTCGCAGGGCCTGCATTTCGCGCATGCGGTCGGAGAAGTCCTGCGGTCGGAGTTCGACTTTGACGGTGACGCGGTCGAGCGTACCCGGGCGGTCGACCTCGATCAGGTAGTGCGGGGCGGTGCCGTCCACGCGGAGAAGGGCCTCCTCGATCTGCGACGGGAAGACGTTCACGCCCCGGATGATAAGCATGTCGTCGGTGCGTCCGACCACGCGGCTCATCCTGGCGAACGTGCGTCCGCACGGGCAGGGGGACGTGTCGATCGAGGCGATATCTCGCGTGCGGTAGCGCAGCAGGGGCATGGCCTGCTTGGTCAGCGTGGTGATGACCAGTTCGCCCTGTTCCCCTTCGGCGACCGGTTCGAGCGTGTCGGGATTGAGGCACTCGACAATGAAATGGTCTTCCGCCAGGTGCATACCTCGGCGAGCGGCACACTCACCGCTGACGCCCGGGCCGATGATCTCCGACAGACCGTAGTTGTTGAAGGCCAGAATGCCCATTTCCTGCTCGATGCGCAGACGCATGTCTTCGGTCCAGGGCTCGCCGCCGAAATGCCCGTACTTGAGAGACCAGTCGGCGGGCGTGATACCCTCCGCTCGGGCGACCTCGGCGATGTTGAGGGCATAGCTGGGTGTGCAGATGAGCACGTCGGCGTCGAGATCCTTGAGCAGGAGGATCTGCCGGACGGTGTTCCCGGCGGCGGCGGGGACGATCGCCGCTCCGACGCGTTCGACGCCTTGATGTAGGCCGAACCCGCCCGTGAAGAGCCCATAGCCGAAGGCGATGTGCACGGTGTGCTTGGGCCGAAGCCCGCCCGCCACGAGGAACCGGGCGCATAACTCCGTCCACAGGTTGAGATCCTCGGCGGTATAGGCGACGAACGTCGGCTTGCCCGTGGTTCCAGATGAGCCGTGGATGCGGACCAGCTTCTCTCGCGGGACCGCCAACAGGTCGAGCGGGTAGTACTGCCGGAGATCCTCCTTGGTGGTGATCGGCAGCCGCCGCACGTCCTCAGGACCGCTGATGGTGTCGGCGTCCACGCCCAGCCGGCTGAGGGCCTCGCGGTAGAATGGGATCTGGGACGCCTGCCGCACGCAGCTACGTAACCGCTCGGTTTGCAGGACGCGAAGACGCTCGCGAGGCAGAGTCTCAACAGTGTCCCAGATCCGGTTCTCGATTTGTAGGCCCGACATCGTCCCTCCAAGGCTCGGCCGCAGTGCCTCAAGACGAAACAACGATCACGTCCCCGGCGTCAGGAAGCCGTCCAGTTCCGTGACCACGGCGACACCATGGGCGGCCAGCAATCGCAGTGCCTTGTCCGGGTCGTCAAACCGGAACACCAGCACGGCACGATCGCCCTTCCGAGCGGTGAAGGAGTAGACGTACTCGACGTTGAGGCTCTCCTTCTCGATGACGGCGAGTACGCCGTCGAGTCCGCCCGCTCGATCGGGAACCTCAACCGCGACAACCTCGGTGACGTTGACCACAGCGCCGGCCTTCTCAAGGATGCCCTTGGCTCGTTGGGCGTCGGGCACGATCAGGCGGAGGATGCCGAACTGCTCCGTGTCGGCCAGCGACATGGTCAGAATGCTGATGCCCGCCTCAGCCAGGATGCGGGTGGGCACGCGCAAAGCCCGCGGTTTGTTCTCCAGAAACAGCGACAGTTGTTGAATCTTCATGGTCGGCCTCTGTGTGGTTTGCGGGGTCCGTCGACCGCGGCCCTCCAAGGGGCCAGGGTATCGGCCGGCGACCGTGGCTACAAGTTTCGCTGGTCGAGTACGCGTCGGGCCTTGCCCTCGCTTCGTTGGATGGTGTTCGGTTCAACCAGACGCACTTTGGCCCGCAGGCCCAGCGTTCGCTCGATCGAGTGCGAGATCCGTGCCTGCAGGCCCTCCAACGCACTGATGGTATCCTTGAAGATCTCCGGGGTCACTTCGACACGCACCTCGATTTGGTCGAGGCCCTTCTCCCGGGTCAGGACAATCTGGTAGTGCGGCAGCGTGCCCTCGACGGAAAGCAATGCTACCTCGATCTGCGAGGGGAAGACGTTGACGCCGCGAATGATGAACATGTCGTCACTGCGATGGGTGACGCGGTGCACTCGTCTGAGGGTTCTGCCGCATCCGGACGGCGTGGTGATAAACGCGGTGATGTCGTGCGTACGGTACCGGATGACGGGCATGGCCCACTTGCTCAACGTGGTGAGGACGAGTTCACCCTCTTGGCCGTCGGGTACGGGTTTCCCGGTGTCGGGATCCACGATCTCGGGGTAGAAGTGGTCCTCGAAGATGACCAAGCCGTCCTGCGTCTCGGTTTCCGATGCGACTCCGGGGCCGATGATCTCAGACAGGCCGTAGATGTCGTACGCCTTGATGCCGGCCTGTTTCTCGATGTACTGCCTCATGCCTTCGGTCCAGGGCTCGGCTCCGAAGATGCCGGCCCGGAGGGGCAGTTCTCGGAAGTCGATGCCCAACTCTTCCCCGCGGTCGATGAGGTGGATGAAGTAACTGGGCGTGCAGCAGATGGCGGTGACGCCGAAGTCCTTCATGACCATGATTTGTCGGTCAGTGTTCCCGCCGGAGATGGGGATGACGGTAGCCCCGAGGGCCTCGGCCCCGTAGTGGGCTCCCAGTCCGCCGGTGAACAGACCGTAGCCGTAGGCGTTCTGAATGATGTCGCCGCGGTGCAGACCGCAGGCGGCGAAGGTGCGGACCATGACGCTGGACCACACCTGCAGATCCTCGCGGGTGTAGGCGACGACGATGGGCTTTCCGGTCGTGCCGCTCGATGCGTGCAGCCGGACGATTTCAGGCATCGGGCTGGCGAATAGCCCAAACGGGTAGGTGTCGCGCAGGTCGGTCTTCTGGGTGAAGGGCAGCCGGACGATATCGTCGAGGCTTTGGATGTCGTCGGGCGTGACCCCGGACTCGCGCATCCGTTTCCCGTAGAGCTCAACGTGCTCGTAAGCCCGGGCGGCGATGGCTCGCAGTCGGCGAAGCTGCAAGTCCCGCAACTGGGGCAGGGGCAGGTAGTCGGGGGCGCTGGCCGGGTGAAATCCACCGGGGGTGTCGTTCCATTGTTCGATCATGGCAGTTTCAACCTCTCATAGCGGGTGAATCGGCGGATGTGGGCTGGCCGCTTCGTCCCATGTCAAACGCTTTGACATTGATCTCATGTACTTTTTCGGGCAGGCTGGCCCGGATGGCCGTCAGCCATGCCTCGCGTGAAAAGGGCAGGTGTTTGCTGAGCACGCCCAGGAGAGCGATATTGAGGCTGCGGGGATGCGGGAGGTTGTCGACGGCGATCGCCTCAGGTGTGACAAGCACACCCTCGCGCCGCAGGTGGCGTCGATTGTTCTCGACCTCCTCGAGCGTGAGGACCACGAGGTAGTCCGCGTCGCCGTCGGGGACCATGGGGCTGAACACCTCCTCCCCGAATCGCACGTCACTACTCACCGACCCGCCACGCTGGCTCATGCCGTGGAGCTCGCTCTTCTTGACCGCTTTGCCGCTTGCGAACGCTACTTGGGCGAGGATGTTCGATGCCTTGAGCACACCTTGCCCGCCGAGTCCCGCGAAGACGACATTGACCACTTGACTGCTCATGCTATGGGGTAACCTCCGTTTTGCATCCCTCGCCCCGCGATCCCGCGGTCGCCTGACGCTCGTATTGCTTGATGTGGCCGGCGGCGAGAATGCACGGACGGCGGGCGATAATCACACACAAGTCACCACTTGCGAGGCATTCGGTCAAGGTCCGCTCCAGACCTGCCGGGTCCGTGGCCGGGTCTATGGTGTGTACGCGGGGAATGCCCAGTGATCGTGCGAGGTCTTCGAAGACGATCTTGCCGGTCGCCTCATGGCCAAGGGTTCGCCCGGTGCCGGGGTGTTCCTGAAGCCCGGTCATCGCTGTCGTGCCGTTGTCCAGAATCAGTACGACGTGCCCGGTTGACGGAGGGTTGTAGACCATCTCCGCAAGGCCGGTGATGCCACTGTGCACGAAGGTGCTGTCGCCGATGACGCTGACCACACGGCGGGCCTGGTCCGGCGGGAGGACATGCCTCAGGCCCAGTCCCACGCCGAGGCTCGCGCCCATGCACACGCAGGTGTCCATGGCCTCGAAGGGCGGCAGCACACCGAGCGTGTAGCAACCGATATCGCCGCTGACGATGCAGCCGAGCTTACTCAGAGCGGCGAATGTCACGCGGTGCGGGCAGGCACTGCATAACTGCGGGGGTTTGCCGCGCGGCGGGGGGGCTTCGGGTGTTGTGTCGCCCGCGAGGATTCGCCGAACCCGGGCGACGTTGAGTTCCCCAAAGCGGTACATCTCCGGCTTGCCAGTGACCTCCGCACCCGCCGCCCGAATCGACTCGTGCAGATACGGGTCGCCTTCTTCGATCACCACGCAGCGCTGGACCGAATCGACAAACCGTCGGATGGCGTCGGTGGGCAGCGGGTAGGTCAGAGCGAGCTTGAGCACACGGGCCTTCGGTGCCGCCTCGCGCACATGCATGAAGGCCACGCCCGAGGTGATGATGCCCAATGCGTCGTCGCCGGGCAGTTCCCGGTGCAAGGCCGATTGCTCACCCCAGGCGGCGATCTCAGCCAGTTTGCGGCGCAGTCGGCCGTGCGCGGGACGGGCATAAGCGGGAATCATCACCCGCCCTTGAATGTCGCGCTGCCATGAGGGCGGAGCGGCCGGCCGTGGCAAAGCTCGTCGTTGAACGATGGTCTGCGAGTGGCATACACGCGTCGTCATCCGCATCAGGACGGGGATGTGCCATCGCTCGGATATCGCGATGGCCTCGGCGGTCAGGTCGTAGGCCTCTTGAGAGTCGGCGGGTTCGAGCATGGGGATGCCGGCCGCCACCGCATAACGACGGTTGTCCTGTTCGTTCTGACTTGAGGCCATACCCGGATCGTCGGCGGACACCACGACCAAGGCACCGGTGACGCCGGTATACGCGGCCGTGAACAACGGGTCAGCGGCCACGTTGAGCCCGACGTGCTTCATGGTGACCAAGGCCCGCCCACCCGCGTAGGCTGCGCCCAAAGCCACTTCGAGCGCAACTTTTTCGTTTGGCGCCCACTGTGCCTTGCCCCCAAGCTCGTTGAACCGCTCGAGAATTTCCGTCGAGGGCGTCCCGGGATATCCCGTGCCCAGGGCCACGCCGGAGTCGATGGCCGCCTGGGCCACCGCCTCGTCACCGTTCAACAAGCATCGTTCCGACCGCGTCATGGGCTCTTCTCCTCACGAGCCAAAGCCTTCACCAGCCACTCGGGCGGACGGACGGGCTTGCCCGCCGCGTTGGCTATCGCGTGTACGGTATAGCCGCTTGCCACGGGTGATCCTTCCGCCTCATGGGAGACCGTGACATCGAAACGCACGCGGGCCCGGCCAATGAAGTCCGCGCTGGTGGCCACTGCCAGCAGGTCGTCGTAACGGGCTCGGCCCTGGTATTTCACATGCGACTCGACGATCGGCAGGAAGAAGCCGCGCTCCTCCATCTCGGCATATGGTACCCCCCGGGTACGCAACCATTCCGTTCGGCCACACTCGAACCATTCCAGCACGCGCGAGTTGTAGAACGTACCCATCTGGTCCGTCTCGCTATACCGCACCCGGACAGGTATTACCGTAAGCCGCTCTGGCGTATTGGCTGACAAGCTCTTCGTGCCCCCGGGGGACGAAACAAGCCCCGCACCTCTATCGCCGGCCGGGGCCTGTCTCGATCTTGTCCTTGTAGCCGAAACCGCCCGCCGGTTCAATCATCCGCTCTTACCACGTCCAGATCAACTCAGCACGCAGGAACGTGGCAAAATCGTTGTTGCTCTTGGCCCAATAGTCGCCCGGGCAGAAAAACTCCGCCCACAGATGCCCGGTCAGATGATTGGGGATCACGATGTACTTCATGCTCCAGGTGAGCAGTTGGCCGCGGAATTTGCCCCCCCGACTGTAGGCGGCACGATCGCGATAGGTATTCTGGTCCGCGAACAACACGTGGTAATCGGTGGCCAGTTGAATGCGGGGATGCGGCTGGCAGCTCCATCCTGTGCCGATGCGGTGCAGGTTGCTCGAGTCGGCGAACCGGCCGGTCTCGCCGGCGTTGGTGTAGATGTACAGCTCGCTCCACCGCGGCCAACGTCCCCAGAGCATGTCGAAGGCCTCATTCGTGCCGCTTCCCGGCCGGTCACCCGAGAGGTATTCATACTCGAGCCGTAGCCAGTTCTTGTATTGGTCGTTGAAGTGGTAGGCGAGCTGGCTGTTGAAGCCCAGGGCCTCGTGGCGACTGTCGTTTTTGTGCCCGAATTGGTGGGCCAGCTCGGCTCGGGCTTTCCAATGCTCGTCAAAGGCATGCGCGGCACGCCCGCCGAACGTGTAGATATCGGCATCATCGCCTCGCTGAGGGGCGCTCGGCGCGTTCGCCGTGGTGTTCTTGTAGATGAAGTACCCGTCCAGCTCCGTGCGGGCGATCGACTCGTTGTGTATCCACAGCACCGCGCCCCGCTCATCCTGCTCGGTGATGTAACGTTGGGCGGGTAGGCCGGTGGACGTGTGGGTGTACCGGTCCTTGAGCATGGGGATCCAGCCCTTGCCCTCGGCGTCCTGGTCGATGTAGATCAGGTCGATGCGGGTCTTCACGTCTTCGAGGTCCGCGGTCAGCCGAATGGCGTCAAAGCAGATGGTCCGGGAGCCGTCGAGTGGGCCGCCCTCGAACACCAACCAGCGGTCGCCCAGCGAGATCTCCTGCCGGCCGCCGGTGATGGTGATGGGCAGATCGAACGGCTTCTTGATCTTGAAGTTGAAGATGTCGAAGAGAACCTCGCCGCGATCGACCGTTTCGTAGGAATGCGGCTTGGCGTAGGTGTTGGCTTCCCACACGATCCGCATGTTGAAGTCGAGATGTTCGCTGGGCGAGATGGTGGTCCACCATCGTGGGCGATAGCGCTGGCGATGGATCTCGTGAGTGGGATCTTTCTTATCGAGGCGCACACCGTTGTTGATATAGAGATCGCGAAGGCGCAGGTCGGCTCCCCAGGTCATCCAGGGCACAGGGTGTTTGGTGGCCTGTATCCAGGCCTCGACCGGGTCTTCGGCAGGCTGCGTGGCGGCGGCGGGGGGGGGAGCGGGCTCGACGGGCCCTGCCTGCTCAGCCGCGGGAGCCGAGGCGGGAGAGGCGTCGGTGGTCCCCGTTGGTTGCGTGCTCTGGGCAACGGCCCATGCCGGGAAGATCGCCACCATGCTGATTGCCAGGAACATCCAAGAATGCCGGAACCGCTGCGATGAAACTGCCATATCGTCTCCTCTCTGTTGTCGGGGCTTTTAGATCCTACATAGGCTGCATCGTCTGTTCATGAACCGAAGCATTTGTACAGGTGGCTTTTCGCCGGTGGGCGAGTCGCCAGGGAAACGACGATTGCCACGAGGGCGGAAAGCGGCAGGGCGATGAGAATGGGTTCGACCACCGGCCAGTTGGGGTAATCCGCGAGCAGGCTCGACTTGCCTCCGGTGAGCTTGGGTACCAGCCCGATCGCACCCGCTTCGCTGGCTTTCACGAAGACCACCCAGAAGGTTGAGACTGCGGACCCCGTGATCATCGAGGCGATCGCTCCCGCCTTGGTGATCCGCTTCCAGAACAAACCGCCGACCAGACTCGGCAGGAACGCCGCAGCGCAAAGCCCGAAGAAGATGGCCGTCGCACGGGCGATGATGTATCCGCCGCGAGCGTAGTAGGCGAAGATCACCGCGATGATGATCCCGAAGATCATGCCCACGCGCACCACATGGGTGCCCTGTTGCGAGGAGGCCCCTTCGCGCAAGGGCACAATCTGGGCGTAGACGTCGCGTCCGATGGCCGTTCCCACCGTGTGAAACTGGCTCGATATCGTACTCATCGCCGCCGCCAGAAGCGTCAGCAAGAAGACGATCCCGAACCAGCGAGGCATCGCACTGGTGACGAACGTTGGAATGATGCTGTCAGGATTGAGCATCCAAGCGTCGCCCTTGCGCACCAGGGCACGGGTGAAGCTTGTGGCCCGGGGGCGGATCTCCACTCGGCCGTCCGGCAGTTCGGTCACCTCGGCCGCGGGCATCAACTTGGCATGATTGCCGAGCCCAGCCGCGATCAGGTTGATGTCCACCTCCCCGTCGCCGTTGCGATCGACGTGCAGCAGCCGACAGGAGAGTCGCGTCTCGGCGTCCCGTTCCTTCTTGACGATGACCTCTGCCTGTTCGGTGACACTGGCAATACGACCGACGATCCGCTCGTGCTGGTAGAAGTAGGCGTTGCTGAGAGCGCCCACCGTGAACGCCACCCCGGTCATCATCAGAATGAAGAACCCGCCGGTGGGCACCGCACGGTTCAACTCCCGCTTGCTTTTGACGGTCATGAACCGCACCACGAGCTGTGGCTGCGCGAGCACGCCAATCCCCACCCCCAGAACCATGGTGCTGACCACGATCCACCAGAGGTTGTACTTGGTTTCGCCCCATCCAAACTCCGGCATCGACGTCCATCCGCGATGCCCCATGCCTCTGAATCCCGCGAACACTTGGCTGCCCATCTCGGTCAGCTCGGTGTGGCCGCGGACTACTCCGCCCAGTGAGACATAGGTGCCGATCAGCAACGTGGCCATGCCCAGGAACATGATCGTGCCCTGCAGGGCGTCGGTGTACATGACTCCTTTGAGTCCGCCGGCCAATACGTAGACGGCCACGATCGCGCTGAGAACCAGCAGGGCGACGTTGTAGTCGATGCGGAAGGCCGCGGTGATGAACTCCGTCCCGCCGATGATCACCGCCGCCGCATAGACCGGCATGAATACGAAGATGATCAGGCCGGCGAAGACCTGGATGAATCGGCTATTGAACCGGCGACCGAGCAGTTCCGGAAAGGTGTGGGCGTCAAGGCGGTGTCCCATACGCCGGGTAGGGTTCCCAAGCACGACCATCGCGATGAAGATGCCCGCGAAGATGTTTAGAAACGTCAACCACAACAGGCCCATTCCAAAAAGCCCGGCCACACCGCCGAAGCCCACCACCGCGCTGGTCGAGATGAACGTCGCGCCGTAGCTCATGGCCATGACGAAGGGATGGGCTTTGCGACCCGCGATCATGTAGTCCGTGGCGGTGTGGGTGTGGCGATATCCCAGCCAGCCCAGATAGCCAACGACCGCCAAGTAGGCCACCACCAGAATGATTTCGAGCGGTCCGAGAGTTTGTGCCAGTATCATGGTTGCCTCGTTGTTTGAAGTGCCTTGTGGGTCTGCATCGCGCGTCCTCCGTCTCTAGGGACAACCTCGCAGGCGGCGACACACGAACGTCAGGCGAACCTGTGGTGAAGAGCCTTCGGGCTCGTCAGGTTTCTTCCTCCACTTTTCTCTCCTCCGCGATCCACTGGAAGTCCTCGGCCTGAACCGTGTCGTCGCCCCGGTTCCAGTTGATCGCGCCGTAGATGATGCACAGTATCGTGCTCGCCACGGACAGCAGATAGGCCATCCACACGCATGGATCCTCGATTCCGAACATATCGCTTACTCCTGTTTTGAAGCCTTGCCGCCGGCGCCGAAGCACCGGTCGAGGTGCTCGGGTCGGGCCGGCCGGGTCATCAGACTCACCACCACCGCCGTCAACAAAGACAGCGGTAACGCCACCAGGATGGGGTCGACCACGGGCCAGTTGGGATGGTCGGCCAGCAGACTCGTCTTGCCGCCGGTGACTTGCTGTACCACTCCGAGGGCCGTCGCCTCTTTCGCGAAGATGAAGGTCAGCCAGAACGTCGAGGCCACGAAGCCGACGATCATCGAAGCGATGGCCCCCGCGCGGGTCATCCATCGCGTGAACAGTCCGCCGAGGTAAGCCGGTAGGAAGGACGACGCGCACAGCCCGAAGAAGATCGCCGTTGCCCGAGCCACGATGTACCCGCCGCGGGCGTAATACCCGATGATCATCGCCAGGACGATGCCCACCACCGTGCCGATCCGCGCTACCAGCACGCCGCTCGACGTGCTTCGGTCCGTCAGCCTGGGTACGAACTGCCCGAGGACATCGCGACAGATGCTCGCCCCGAGGGTGTGAAACTGGCTGGACAGCGTACTCATCGCCGCTGCCAGCAACGTCAGCAGAAACACCAGACCGAACCATCGCGGCAGGCAACTGGCTACGTAGATCGGTATGATGCTGTCGGTGTTGAACATCCAACGGTCGTTCTGCTTGACCACCGCCCGCGTGAAGCTCGTCGCCCGCGGATATACCTCGACGCGACCGTCGTCGAGCGTGCGGATCTCCGCGCGTGGCATGATTCCCGCCGCCTTGCCCACGCCCTCGGCGACCAGCGTGGTGTCAATCCGCCCCTCGCCTCGTGTGTCCAGATGCAGCAGCTTGCACGGGATCGTCTTCTCGACGCTCCGGTCCTTGCGGACCACCACCTCCGCCACCTCTGTGACTTCCACCAGTCTCCCGATCACCTTCTCGTAGCGATGAAAGTAGAGATTGCTTATCGCCCCAACCGTATAGGCCACGCCCACCATCGCCAGAATGAAGATCGCCCCGACCGGTACCGCCCGATTGAGCTCTCGACCTGAGCGGACGGTCATGAATCGCACCGCCAACTGCGGCTGAGCCAGCACGCCGATGCCAACCCCCAGCGTGATCGTGCTCACCACCAGCCACCACAGATCGTATTTGCTGTCCCCCCAGCCAAACTGCGGCATCGCGGTCCAGCCCCCATGCCCCATCGCTTGAAAACCGGGGAAGGCTTGGTCGGCCATGGCGGTCAGGTCTCGATGCCCGTCAATCACCCCGCCCACCTTCGCGTATGTCCAGACCAACAGGAACACCATGCCCACGAACATGATGAGGCCCTGCAGCACGTCGGTGTACATGACTCCCTTGAGTCCCCCGAACACCACGTACATGGCGACAATCACGCAGAAGCCCACCAGGGCGACCGAGTAGTCCACGTTAACCTGAGTGACGATGAACTCCGTGCCGCCGATAAGCACCGCCGCCGCGTACACGGGCATGAACAAGAAGATGACCAGCCCGGCAGCCACCTGCACGAAGCGGCTCTCGTACCGACGCCCAAGGAACTCGGGGAAGGTGTGAGCATCCAACGCATGTCCCATGCGACGGGTACGGCCACCCAGAAACACGAACGCGATGAAGATCCCCACCAGGATGTTCATGAAGACCAACCACAGCAGGCTCATGCCGAACATCCCAGCCACTCCGCCGAATCCGACGATGGCGCTTGTCGAGATGAACGTCGCACCATAGCTGATGGCCATGACGAAAGGATGCGTACGCCGCCCAGCAATCAGGTAATCGGTTGTCGTACGGGTACGGCGATAGCCGAGCCAACCCAGGTACCCGACCGCCGCCATGTATGCGATGACTAAGCCGCCTTCCAATAGGCCCACGCCTTGTGCGATCAAGGATTGCTCTCCTGTGTTTGGCGCAACATCCCCCGAGCAATGTGTTCCTTGGTTTGCCGCGAGGCTTTCGTGTCCGCAGAATCAAGCCGAGAGGCCCATCAACGGTGCACGCCAAAGGCCGGCGGCCACAGGATGTCATCACGCCCGTCTTGTGTTATGCCTGCAATATGGTCCGACCACATGAACACCCATGAAGCACCGGCGCACAAAAGGCGGGTACTCTGTTCATGTTCCACGTCGCGTTGGGCCCTTCCAGACCCAGCCCCGGAATCCGCGATTGGCTTGAAGACCGTGGGTTGCCATGCGCTCGTGCGCAAGCCCCCTCATCAGTGACGATGGCTTCCCATGGGGCGTCCTTATAACCGGACCCCCGACGTTTGGGAAGGGGCAATTACCCCACGACCAGCCGTCGAGCGTCGATTCTCGCGGGCCGAGCAGCTGGCCGGCTGCCAAGATAGGCTATCCAGTAGCAGCACATTAAAGTCTTGGCGCATCGCGGCCACCGAGTTCAGAGCCTGCGCCCTGTCCGATGCTTGAGCAAGCTGACGCCCCTTTCTATCATGGCCCTGTCCGGCGTCCGAAGCGGGCAGCTTGGGGACGGGGGCGTTGGCATGTGTCCAAGCCCGTCGCCTTAGCGTATGGAAATCCTTCCGCCGTCCCGCAGCCTGAGGGAGCGAGGCCCATCGGATACCGGCCGCCGAGAAGCCGGGTTGTACACACAACTGATGGAGAGGATCCCATGAACCTACACACGCAAACTGATGGATTCAACGACCTTCGAGACGATCATGCTGCTCTCAGGCACTCCAGCACGCGGCCGCTGGCTCGCGTGGTCTGGAGTGTGATGTTCGCGGTAGTGCTGCTGGTCACCTTCGCGGGGGCGGGCTTGGCTGAGGAACCTCGCGTTGAGCCGCTCTGGCCGGCCGGGGCGCCGGGGGCGATCGGTGACGAGCCCGCGGACAAACCCACATTGACCATCTACCTCCCGCCGGCCGACAAGGCCACCGGCGCCGCGGTGGTTATTTGCCCGGGAGGCGGATACGGCGGCTTGGCCATCGATCACGAGGGCGTCGAGGTCGCTCGCTGGCTGAACTCGATCGGTGTGGCAGGGTTCATCCTGCGTTACCGCCATGCCCCGCGCTATCGACACCCGGCTCCTCTTCAGGATGCGCTGCGGGCCATTCGTACCGTTCGCGCCCGGGCGAGCGAGTTTGGCGTGCAGGGATCCAAGATCGGCATCCTCGGCTTCTCGGCAGGGGGGCACCTGGCTTCGTCCGCCGCCACCCTGTTCGAGGATGCCAATCCTGCCGCCGAAGACCCCATCATGCGGGTTGGAAGTCGGCCGGATTTCGCGGTGCTGATTTATCCGGTTATCAGCTTCGCAGAGCCTTGCCGCCACTCTGGTTCGCTGCGCAACCTCCTCGGTCCGGAGCCCGACCCCGCGCTCATCGAGTTGCTGTCTACCGATCGACAGGTGACGACGCGGACTCCGCCCACCTTCCTCGTGCACACGACCGCCGATGGTGGTGTGCCTGCCGAAAACAGCATTCTGTTCTACATGGCCTTGTTCCGGCTGAAGGTGCCTGCCGAGATGCACATCTACGAAGCCGGGCCGCACGGATTCGGCCTCGGCAGCAAGGAAAAGGGCGGCAACCCCATGGTTGCCACCTGGCCCAAAGCCTGTGCCGCATGGCTCGCCCACCGCGGTATCCTGCCGGCAGCCCCGGCCGCCAATCCGTGATCGGACGCGCCGCGATGAGTACGCATCCAGATGCGCGGCCGCGATGCAGATCCGACTTGTGGCGTGTGTTGCGGTAGGCGTCGTGTCCGGAAACAGCCCGTCCCGCGAGGCCCCATCCGACGGGAACTCCCTGGACAGTGCGGAATCGCGCTGCGGCTCTGAGAATCTTGCGACTGGAGGCGAAGGGATTCGAACCCTCGACCTTCGCATTGCGAACGCGACGCTCTCCCAGCTGAGCTACGCCCCCAGGGTTTCATATCTCGTGGCCGACCCCTGAAGCCTGGCTCAAGTCGGCCAAAGCTCCGGGACTGGCTACTGCGCACTAGCCTAACGCGGCAACGCGGGGTTGGCAAGAGCGGCCGATCACGAACAAGAACGCTCGCCGGCCCGCTGCTTTGAGGCTCTGTTGTCTGTGCGATCCGGGCCTTGTTCGCTCACTCGTGACCGTTGGGCGTCAGAAAACCTGTGGCCCAAGGTACAGGATGCCGATGGTCATCAGCACCCACAGCACGATGGTGATGAGGAATGGGCGATCGCGGACCACGAGATCGGTGGGGCCGGTGGTCTCTCCCAGTTCGATGAGCATCGCGTATCGAAAGATGCCGTAGACCACAAGAGGCAGGGTGTAGACCAGATGTTGCTTGTGGGCCATGAACGGGGAGTGGGTGGTGGTGTCGAGGGTATACAGCAGGAATGTAATGATGGCGATGCCGCCCGAGGTGCTCAGGAGGTGGGTGAGCAGGTCGGGCGTATAGCGAACGAGGGTGGGGCGGTGGCGGCGGATGGCGGTGGTGTCGCCGATCATGGCGATCTCGCAGCGCCGTTTGCCGAAGCCCAGAAACAGGCAGAGCATGAACGTGCAGACCATGAGCCAGGAGGAAACGGGGACGTCGATAGCTTGGGCACCGGCGAGGGCTCGCAGGACGAAGAGCACGGCAATCACAAGGACATCGAGGATCACGCGGTATTTGAAGATCAGGGAATACGCGATGGTCAGGACCAGGTAGCCTAGCAGCGTGAGGCGAAATCCTACAGGCAGGTAGAAGCTGATCGCGGCCGCGGCGAGGAGCAGGACGACGAAGATCACGGCGGCGGTTTGGGGGGTGATGGCTCCACTGGCGATAGGGCGGTCTTTCTTTCGCGGGTGTTGCCGGTCGCGTTCGCGGTCGAGAAAGTCGTTGAGGATATACCCGGCCGACGAGGTCAGGCAGAAAGCGGCGAAGGCCAGCAGGGCGAGGAGGTCTTTGTGGGCGTCTCGGATTCCGTCGCCAAAGGCCAAGGCGGCGAAGACGAAGAGGTTCTTGATCCAGTCCGCGGGCCGCAGGAGTCGCAGATAGATGCTCATGCCCGCCTAGTGTAGCGCAACCGTCCGGGGATGCAACTTGGGTGACCGCGGTAAAAAAGGGTGTGGACCGGATTCCCCCAACAGTCATCCGGCCCACTGGCCCCTTAACCCCTCACCTCGCCTCACCGGGATGGTGGCATAGCCCTGTCCCGGTCAACCTCAGGTCCACGGCTGTGGAGGCCGTCAACCTGAACTAACCCCTCCGGAAGCACCTTCTTTCCCCCCTTGGCTCCCCCTTTGTGTTTCCTGTCGTACTCGGGGGGGCCGGCTCCTTTCCCTATTCGCCCCGGGAAGCACCAGATTCCGCGATCCTTAGGACTGCTTCTGAGCCCTCATCAGTCTGTTCGATCAATACCCGCGGAGCAGGTACAAAGCGTTGCTCTGCTGCGAGTTGACCATTTGCAGCATGGTGAGCCCTGCGTCCATGAGCGTGTTCTGCCGTTCGAGCTTGGCGGTCTCGGCGGCGTAGTCGGTTTCGTTGATGGCCGCTATGGAGGCGTTGAGACCTTCCGCTGTGGCCTGCAGGACCGCGATCGACGAGCCGATCTGGTACTTGCTGAAGCTGCCTACGCGTGATTGGGCGATGGAAACCTGCGAAGAGGCCTTGGCGGCGATCTCCACAGCTTTGTTGCCGTCGTTTGAGAGCGCGTTGGTGCCGCCGCTCCGCAGTGAGGACAGGTAACCAAGCACCGAGTTGCCGAGCTTGGCGGTGGTGATGCCGGCCGCCATGTCCATCCGGACTTGGGTGGTCGAGTCGCTGCCCAACTGGAACAGCATGCCTTCGCTTGCGGTCACGGTGATGTTCGAGGCGGCAACGTTGGCACTCACGTCGGCGACCACGAAGCTCATGCTGTAGCCGTCTTTCGTGAAGTGGATCTCGTCGCCATTGGCGTTGGCCTTGCCTACTTCCGTGCCGTCTACAGTGACGACTTTCGTGGCCGCCGTGAAGGCGACACTGAAAACCTTGTTGGCCGTCGCGTTGGCGGCGGTGTGCACACGCAGGTCGGTGTACTTGGTGGCTTGGACGGCGGTAGCGCTGATATTGGCTCCCGTACCGGTGAGCAGCTTCTTGCCACCAAACTCGGTGTTGCTGATCAGCGAGTTGATCGCGTCGAGGTTCTGATCGATGCTGGTCTGGTAGGCGGCCTTCTCCGCCGAGGTCGCGCTGGGATCGCGGCCCTTGTTGGCCAGCCGCTCGATCTCCTGGACAAGTGTGGAGACCTGCTGCAGGGCGGTGTCGGCGGTATCCAGCACGGCCTGTGAGCGCTGGGCGTTGTCCAGGGCAGCGTTGATCCGAACGAGATCGGACTTCATGCCGCTGATGGCCACCAAGCCGGATGGATCGTCCGCAGCCCGGTTGATCCGGTTGCCTGATGCAAGCCGAGCCATCGTGACGCTCCGCTCGGCATCGAGGCGGTTGATACTGTTGAGCAACTGAAAAGTGCTCGCGGTCATGTTTACTGAAATTGCCATGTCATGTCCCCCTTTCAGGGTGGCGAAGGTTAAGGAACTCGCAGGAAACGTTAAGATATAACTTGCGGGTGCCAAACAAAGGGGCATGTTTTTGCATGCGCAGGCCGCATGTGGCGATCAGACAAGGAGTTGCCGTGCAGGAAAATTTCCGCAATCCGCAGGTCCGAATTTCCTGGAAAACAGGCAAAACGCGTGGGTGGCGTCTTTGGCCGCGGCGCGATAGGGTGTCTACCGTATGAAATCGTGTGTTGGGGCAGTGCCCATTCCCGGACGCGCGGGCGATGGTGTTCAAGTACGGGCTTTGAACAGAGGGAGTCGCGATGATGCAGATTTCACTGGCCGGCTGGAGCTTGCACCGCAGGTTCCAGAACAAGGAGCAACCGCTGAGTCTGTTGGATTACTTCGCGGTGGCCCGCGAGGAGTTCGGCATCGACAAAGTCGAGCTCAACAGCCCGTTTTTCGCCTACGCGGATGCGGACAACTCGGCCGCTAGCCCGATCAAGGCCAAGTACCTGGGCGAACTGCGTCGCCGAGCTGAGGATGCGGGGGTACGGATTGTGGGTATCGCTGTGGACGGCCACGGTGATCTGTCCGACCTGGATGAGCCCGCGAGGCGAAAAGCGGTCGGGCAGCATCGCAAGTGGTATGACGCCTGTCAGGAGCTTGCCTGCCCAGCATTTCGGGCCAATTCAGGTGGAACTCGGACGGCGGAGATCCACAGCGAGCACGTTGACCAGTGTGCCCGTTCATTCGATCAGTTGGCGGCTTGGGCGGCGGACGCGGGGCTGCAGGTTCTCATGGAGAACCACTGGGGCTTATCGGCCGATCCGGAGCGCATCGTGCGCGTGGTCGAGGCTGTGGACAACCCGGCATTTGGCGTGTTGGCCGACTTCCGTAACTTCCCGCCGGGGGTGGATGTGTATGCGGCTCTCGAACGATTGGCGCCCTACGCCCGCTTCGTGCACGCCAAGTTTCTATCGTTTGACGATCGCGGCGAGGATCCGGACTTTGACACCGCTCGCGTGATGGAGACTTTCCGGCAGGCGCGCTACAGCGGTCTTTTCGGGATCGAATATGAGGGCAAGGGCGACGACCACGAAGGGGTACTGCGGAGCCGCGAACTCCTGGATCGCTACGCGTACACCTTGCCAGAGGATTGAAAGGGATCGTCTGGAGCTTCTGATTCGTCGACCTGCCAGGAGTGATGTCTTCTTGCCTTGCCCGCTTGGGCACGCCCGGTGCCGAGGAGATTGTGGGCGGGCGCCCTGCAACGTGTGCGGCGTTTACCCCTGGCAACGTGGCGGATCGGCGCGACGAACACGCACTGCCGTTGGCGATTCCTCTTCTGTTGGTCCGATAAAGCGGGTTGGTTCGCCGATATCTGGATTCCGTCTTCCCGCAGCGGTAGAATAACAAGGAGCAGACGTTCGGCTCTGATCCTGAGTACCGGTACATGGAAGTTCCGAGTATGCGCACGGAAGGGCTTCGGCCTGGTGGCCGAGGAGGGTTAAGATGCGCGATCGGACTCCCCATGCGGCAAGCACGGCGACAATCGCCGCGCGCTCGGCCCAAGTCTCTGTTCCCGCACTCAACGCGGACGACAAGCGGCAGGTCTTCAAGGGGATGGTTGTCGCGGAGTTGGAATCCGGCTTCCTGCGGTATTCCCGTCGTGAGCGGTTGATGCGCTATGCGGAGAAGCTGCGGATCCCGGAGTTCGAGGCGGCTCTGCTCATCGCTGAGGCCCAGTTTTACTCCGATGAGATCGACCCTGTGCGCTTCGACTCGCTGGCCACCCTGGACAGCGTCACCCGGCCGGAAGCCTGGTCCGTCTCCATGCGGCTGGTCTTGGCGGCAGGAGTGGCGACTTTCCTGGACGTGCTCATCATTCTGTGGCTTTTCGGCTGATCTTCGCGGCTATTCGAACGGGTCCGTTGTCGGACCGAGCGAGGTTGTTCGCGGCGGCTCGGATCCGTTTGCGCGTTGTCTTGCGGTTGCACGCTGTCCCGTCGGCCACGGGGGGCCGACGCTACACAAATGCGGGGGGCGACGCTACGGAAATGCGGGGGGCGACGCGACGGGGACGCGGGGGCCGACGCTACGGAGACGGGGCGGCACAGAGTCTCGCGTCCTGGTTGCCTTGTTCTTTCGCGATGCAAAGTACTCGCCAGGGACGTATAATCCCGCCCCATGAACCAGTGCATTGCGATCTTGGATTTCGGCAGTCAATACGCCCAGCTCATTGCTCGGCGGGTACGCGAGAACCGCGTATTCAGTAGGTTGGTGTCGCCCACAATCTCGCCCGCTGAGTTGCGTGAAATGAACGCGGCCGGGCTGATCTTCTCCGGCGGGCCGGCCAGCGTTTACGAACAGAGCGCCCCGCGGTGCGACCCCGGCCTGCTGGAGCTGGGATTGCCGGTGCTGGGTATCTGTTATGGGATGCAGGTCACCTGCCAGTTGCTCGGGGCGCATGTGGAGGCGGCTCCGGCCCGCGAATACGGGCGGGCGAAACTCGATATCATTGAGCCTGCCGGGCTGATGGGGCGTATCAACTCGCCGGCCGGCGTGTGGATGAGCCACGGCGACATGGTGCATACTCTGCCTGAGGAGTTCATCCCCCTGGCCCGCACCGCCAACTGTCCGATCGCCGCCGTCCGGCATCGCGATCGCCCGGTGTTTGGCGTGCAGTTTCACCCCGAAGTTACGCACACCGCTTGCGGTAGCCAGCTTTTGCGCAACTTCCTTTACGATATCTGCGGCTGCAGCGGCGACTGGGAGATGGGTAACTTCATCGCCGGCGCTGTTGCAGAGGTTCGGCAACGGGTCGGGCCCGAGGATCGGGTCATCTGCGGCCTGTCCGGCGGGGTAGATAGTAGCGTGACGGCGGCGCTGATTCACGAGGCGATCGGCGACCGGCTGGTGTGCATTTTCGTGGACAACGGCGTGTTGCGCAAGGGTGAGGCGGCCCTCGTCGAGTCGACTTTCCGGGACCATTTCCGCATTGATTTGCGGGTGGATCGTGCCGCGGACCGTTTCCTGGCCCAGTTGGCCGGTGTGGTCGAGCCGCAGGAGAAACGCCGTCGCATCGGCCACGAGTTCATTCGGGTGTTTGAACGCCACGCCCGCACGGTGCCGGGCGCCCGGTTCCTTGCTCAAGGCACGCTCTACCCGGATGTCATCGAGTCTGGGCACGGCTACAGCGGCCACGCGGCCAACATCAAGTTGCATCACAACGTAGGCGGGCTGCCGGCCGACCTGGATTTCGAGCTGATCGAGCCGTTGCGCGATTTGTTCAAGGACGAGGTCCGTCTGGCGGGCGAGCACTTGGGTTTGCCCGCGGAGATCATCTGGCGGCATCCATTCCCCGGGCCGGGGCTGGCGGTACGGATCATCGGCGAGGTCACGGCCGAACGCGTCGCACTCCTGCAGAGCGTGGACGAAATCGTGATCGACGAGATCCGGGCGGCAGGCTGGTACCGCAAGATCGGCCAGGCGTTTGCCGTGCTGCTGCCGATCAGCACCGTGGGGGTGATGGGTGACGGCCGTAGCTACGAGGGGCAGCACGTGGTGGCGTTGCGATTCGTCGAGACCGCCGATTTCATGACCGCCGACTGGGTGCACATTGACTACGAGGTTCTCGGCCGGATCTCCACCCGCATCATGAACGAGGTGCCCGGTGTGAACCGTGTGGTCTATGACGTGTCGAGCAAGCCGCCAAGCACTATTGAGTGGGAGTAGTGGGCCTCATGCCTCGGGCGATCATCATTGTGGATCACGGCAGCCGGCGAGAAGCGGCGAACGGGATGCTTGATGATGTGGCTGTGCTGTTGCGGGCTCTGACCGTTGACCGGGTATACGTGGCGCACATGGAGCTGGCCGAGCCGACGGTAAGCCAGGCTTTCGCTGCCGCGGTCGCTGATGGGGCCGACGACGTGTTCGTTTTTCCGTACTTCCTGTCGCCGGGGCGACACAGCCGCGAGGACATTCCCCGCTTGTGTGCGGAAGCGGCCCATCACCATCCCGGCATTCGTTGGCACTGCACGGGCCCGATCGGGCTGGACCCGCTGATGGCCCAACTGGTGCTTCGGCGGGTCGAGCACTGCGAACGAAGCGGCTACTCCTGCGACGCGTGCCCTGACCGCCGGATCTGCGACCCACCCGCCCGAGGCGAAGAGGTCGACGATTCGTTCACTTCCCGCGAGACGCCCTGACGGCCACAAGCTACACGGTGAAGAGGTCGCTGACTTCATAGCGGCTGGCGACGTGGAGGGGGTAGTCGCGGCCGAGGCATTGGTGATGGGTATCCAGGGCGAGCTGCGGGTGGTTGTTGTGCTCGCTGAGATGGGCGAGGACGGCCCACCCGAGTCTTGGCCCGGCGGTACGGATCAGGTCGGCTGATTCCTGGTTCGAGAGGTGTCCGCCAGCTCCGCGGATGCGCTGCTGCAAAGCGTAAGGGTAAGGCCCATTGGCGAGCATATCGGGGTCGTAGTTGCTTTCGAGATAGCATGCGTCCAAGTCGCCCAGCCAGCGAGCGAGCTCGGGGAAGGGGTGGCCCAGATCGGTGAAGATGCCGAGGCGTTTACCCTCATGCTCGATGATGAAAGCCACTCCGTCGGCGGCGTCATGGGGAGTGGGCAGGGTGTGCACGGTGACGCCGTTGAATTGCAGGGGCTCACCCGCTTGGAAGTAGCGCACGTCGGAGAGCGGGCCGAGATTGCAGTACGTGGCCTGATGCGTCGTGCGGGTCATGTGAATGGGCAGGCCGAACTTGCGATGGAAGACGCCCGCGCAGTGGATGTGGTCGCTGTGGTCATGGGAGATGATGAGGGCTTGCACGTCGCGAATGGCCCGGCCGTGGCGCCTCATGCGGCCCTCGGCCTGTTTGCCCGAGATCCCCGCGTCGAACAACAGACGGGTATCGCCCGCCTCGACGTAAATCGAGTTGCCGTTGGACCCGCTCTGTAGAGAAAAAGTGATCATCCCTGGCCGTCATCCTCAGCAAACATGCCTATGATAACCGGATCTCCGCCTGCCGGGCAATTTGCTCAAGCACAACGCCAAGTTGCAAAAGGTGTGAGGCGGCGAGAGAATCCGGAAAGCCGGTGAGACCGGCCTGTGACCGGTCGCCTCGAGGGAGTCGGCACATGGGTTTGATGGATGGACAGACCGGGTTGGTTTTTGGGGTGGCCAACGATCGCAGCATTGCCTGGCATATCGCCCGTAATCTCATCGCCCACGGCGCCATGTGCGGTTTCTCTCATTTGCCGGGCGACAAGATGGAACGCCGAGTTCGCAAGACGCTCGAAGACGGCGGCGTTCGTGATCCCTGGCTGTTTCCATGCGACGTGGGCCGCGACGAGGATATCGACGCCCTGTTCGATGCGGTGGGGCGGCATTTCGGGAGTATCTCGTTCGTGGTTCATTCGCTGGCGTTCGCGAATCGCGACTACCTCCAGATGGGCAAGTTCACGCAGACCCCGCGCGAGGTGTTTACCCAGGCGTTGGACATCTCCGCGTACACCCTGGTGGCGATCGCGGAGCGTGCCCGGCGGGTGATGCTGGCCGGTGGTTCCATTCTGGCATTGAGCTACTACGGTGCCGAGAAGGTCGTGCCGGGCTACAACGTGATGGGCGTGGCCAAGGCCGCCCTGGAAGCCTGCGCCCGCTACCTCGCGGCGGAGCTCGGCGGGCAGGGAATCCGGGTGAATACTCTGTCGGCCGGCCCGTGCCGCACGCTGTCGGCCATGGCGGTCGGCGGTATCGACGATATGTTCGAATGGGTCGAGAAGAAAGCCCCTCTGCGACGAAACATCGACACGGACGAGGTGGGCAAGACGGCAGTCTACTTGCTGAGCGATCTGTCGAGCGGTGTGACCGGAGAGAACGTATACGTGGATGCGGGATACAACACCATGGGGTTGTAGGGGGGAAGCGACGAGTTGGATGCACAGCGGGTGATGAAGGACCTACACAGGGAAAGGGTGGACGAATGAACGCATGCGTGAGTCTGCTGATTGCGGTGAGTGGATGGATTGGGGCGGCCAATGGCACCGCGGCGACTGTCGCCGATCTGCCTGCAGGGCCGGCCCCGGCGCCGGTGTTGGCAGAGCACTTCCCCAGTCCGCTCTTCGCGTTTGTCTGGCGGAACTGGTCCTTGGTGCCGACCGAGCGACTGGCGAAGGTGGTGGGAGCCGAGACCGGGCAGATTCTGGAGATTGGGAAGTTGATGGGTTTGTCCGATCCGCCAACGGTTCCCCAGATGCAGTGGCGTCGATCCTACCTGACGATCATCCGGAGAAATTGGCATCTGCTGCCTTACGAGCAGCTTCTGGAACTCCTGGACTGGTCACCGGCCGAGATGGCCTACACGCTTCGCGAGGATGACTTCCTGTTCGTCAAGCTGGGCCATCTCAAGCCACGCTGTGCTCCCATCCGCTATGCCCCGCCCGATTCGGCGGCGCGAGAGCGGGCCCAGTGGATCGCTCGCGTGGTCGCGGAGTCGTTCCCCGATGGCGTGCTGCGGACCGAGGAGCCGTTGTTTGCGTTCGTGTCCGAGCTGTCCGGACCGATGGCGCAGAACGAGGTCACGCGACAGGCGTCCGAGGCTAAGGGGGCAAAGGCACCTTCCGGCTTCTCTCCGCGTTTCTGCTACTCCTATTTCGCGTTGTACGGCGACCCGTTGGCCGACCGCCGCGATGATTCCTACCCCGACGGCTACCTGGCCCGGCTGTCGGCGTCGGGCGTGGACGGCGTGTGGCTGCAAGGGGTGTTGTACAAGATGGCACCGTTCCCCTGGCAACCGGAACTCAGCGAGGGCTGGCAAACGCGGATGGCGAATCTGCGCGAGCTGGTAGCCAGGGCGAAGCGGCAGGGAATCGGTATCTGGGTTTACCTGAATGAGCCGCGGGCCATGCCGTTGGCTTTCTTCGCGGACGCGAAGCGGGCGGATCTCAAGGGGGCGACGGGGGGCGATCACGCGGTGATGTGCACGAGCCACCCGGCCGTGCAGGCGTGGCTGCGCGACGCGGTCGCCTCGATCTGCCGCGAGGTCCCCGATTTGGCGGGTTTCTTCACCATCACCGCTTCAGAGAACCTGACGAACTGTTGGTCGCATTTTGGCGGGGCGAACTGTCCACGCTGTGGGCCGCGGGGTGGGGCGGCGGTGGTGGCGGAGGTGAATAGGATTATCGAGGAGGGCATGAGAGCGTCAGGCAGCGATGCGCGGCTGTTGGCGTGGGACTGGGGCTGGCCCGACGACTGGGCCGAGCCGGGCATCGCCGCACTGCCCCCCGGCGTGGGGCTGATGAGCGTCAGCGAATGGAGTACTCCGTTCACGCGGGGCGGAGTCTCCAGCGCGGTGGGGGAGTACTCGATTTCGGTGGTCGGGCCCGGCCCGCGGGCTCGCCGGCATTGGGAGATCGCCCGTCGCCATGGTGTGCACGCCATCGCGAAGATTCAGGCGGGCAATACCTGGGAACTGTCCGCGGTGCCCTACATTCCGGCGGTGGCCAACGTGGCCCGTCACTTGGCGGGTTTGCGTGAGGAGAAGGTCGACGGCCTGATGCTCGGCTGGACGCTCGGGGGCTATCCGTCGCCGAACCTGGAGGTCGCGGGCGAACTGGCTCGGGATGCGGCGTGCACGGCGGATCAGGCACTCTTGCGCGTGGCCACACGGCGGTTTGGAGCCGAGGCCGCCGCGCGCGTGGTCGCCGCCTGGCAGGTGATGAGCGAAGGTTTCAGCGAGTTCCCGTACCACGGCAGCGTCGTCTACAACGCCCCGTTGCAGATGGGGCCTGCCAATCCGCTGTGGCTTGGCCGCACGGGTTATCGGGCCACGATGGTTGGTTTCCCTTACGATGATCTGCCCACGTGGCGGGCCAACTACCCAGCCGAGGTCTTCATTGGACAATTGGAGAAGGTCGCGGCGGGCTTCGATCAGGGCACGGCGATGCTCCGGGCGGTGCTGTCGACAGCCGGTGTGGCCGACAGCGGCCCGGTAATCGCTTTGCGTCGGGCATTGGCGCGGGAGGCGGATGTGGCCGAGGCGGCGGGTATCCACTTCCGCAGCGTGGCCCAGCAGGCCCGTTTTGTGGTGACCCGTGACAACGCCGCGGAGGCGACCGATCCCGCGAGTGCGGCAGCCCATCAGGGCGAGTTGCGGCGCATGCTGCAGAAGGAGATCGAGCTGGCCCTGCGGCTGCATGCCATCCAGGCCCGGGATTCGCGTATCGGTTTCGAGGCGTCCAATCAATACTACTACGTCCCGCTGGATCTCGCGGAGAAGGTCATCAACTGTCGGTATCTGCTGGAGCGGGACGGCGCCGGCCGATGAACCTCCCGTGGATGCTCAGATAGGCAGCGAAGCTTGGGGCCGCAGGTGACACACCACGGGCATCGCCGACGCTCCAAGGATCTGGAACCGCCGATCCGGCTCCGCCCTGCTACGCCGCGAGGAGTGAACGCGGACGAACGCCGATGCGTGGCACGGCCATGAGTTGGTCCGGACGCGTCGCGTCTCTGTACCCTTATGCCTTTGTACCTTTGTACCTTTGTACCCTTGTGCCTTCATGCCTTCATGCCTCTGTTCCCGAGACTCGTCGTGCCCATCGGGGGAGGGCAGGCTGGCGAGGGGCGGCCGCGGACAGCGATATACTCGGACGTGCGGGCGAGGTCCGAAAGACGCCCTTCGTTAAGGACCCATCGTGCAGGGCCGATACCTTTTCTGTGGTACCGGTTGTGCGGCAAGGTGCTGTGGCCGCCGGTGGGCTCCGCAGTTGGCCTGATTGAATCGTATATAGATAAACGGTCTGTCGCGGGACCCGGATGGCCTCGGATCGCGGGCGTGGGCTACGGCGCGGTCACAGATAGGCTCCGCGGCTGGAGATCGAACATGAAGACCGAGGAAATTGTCAGGCTGACACGCAAGCGGGTGGCGGCCCTGGTGAAGGCCCGGCAGGAACAAGAAGATCCCGACTTCTTCGAGGGCGGCGAGCGTCGCGAGAATTTCCGCTGGCCGTTTCCCGGAGCGGTGGAACTCTGGCCGGCCGGCGGCGACGGCCGCGAACGCTGGTATGCCACCTGCCGCAACCTGAGCATGGGCGGGCTGGGTATGGTCGCCGAGCAGCCGTTCGAGGCGGGTACCCAGGTCGAAATCGCCTGCCATTTCCCCGAGGCCACCTTCTTCGGCGAGGCCGTGGTCCGCCATTGCACCCCGGTGCCGGACGGCTTCCTTGTCGGTGTCGAATTCCGCTTCCCATCCTGACGGGCGGCAGTTTGCACTCTCGGCATTCCCACGAAGGCCTGGGGCCCGAATGGATTAGCGTGACAGCGCTGAATGGCGTTTTCCCGTAGCGGTCTCCGCCCGACTTCAGCGAGCTCTCTTCGAGCCCGCCTTCGGCTCTGAGGCTGAGCCTCATGCTCAGGCTCGAAGAGAGCCTCAGAGCCGAAGGCAGCCGAGCAGTGGCGACCGGCGTGTTCTTGGCGCGTGCGCTGGTTGCCAGAGGTTCAAGCCGCTATAGGGCGCAGTCATCAGGCGTAGCTGGCCTCGGACGGGCTGCCGTGTTTGGCGGTTCGCTCCTGAGCGACTCGGGCTTCGTACCCGCTGGCTCGGTGGGCGGCCAGAGCATCCGCTTCCAGCCCCATCTGTTGCCGCACATAACCGATCAACGGGCGGGTATCGGTGAAGAAAGCCGCTCGCAACGTCTCTTCGGCACCCACCACGTCATCCTTGCTTTGGGCATCCCGCAGCTTGGCACGATTCACCAGCAATGCCTTGGCGAACAGCTCGTGGGCGGTCGTGACCGTCTGGATCATGGCCTCGATCTTCGGCTTGAGGTTATGCGACTGGTCCACCATGTAAGCGATATTCAACGCCTGGCCGCGCTCTTCCTCCGCACTGACGATCTCGTGAAAGATGCGGAAGACCTGGTACGGGTCGATACTGCCCAAGGTGAGGTCGTCGTCGGAATAGCGGCGATCATTGAAATGGAACCCGCCGAGCATGTTCTCGTCGATCAGCCAAGCGACGATCTGCTCGATGTTCTGGGCAAGGTAATGGTGCCCGGTGTCCACCAGCACGCGGGCTTCGGGGCCCGCCGCCTTGGCCAGCAGATAGGCCATGCCCCAGTCGGCGACATCGGTGTGGTAGAAGGCGGGCTCAAACGGCTTGTACTCGACCAGCATGGTCATGCCCGGCGGCATGGCGGCGTGCACCTCGCGCAGACCCTCCGCAAATCGTCGCTTGCGGGATCGGATGTCGTCCTGCCCCGGATAGTTCGTCCCGTCCGCGAACCACAGCGACAACGCGTTGCTGCCCACCGCCTTGCCCAGCGCGACGCTGTCCAGGCAGTGCTGAATCGCCTTACGCCGAACCTGAGCATCACGGTTTCCGAAGCTGCCGTATTTGTAGCACTGAGCCTGGAACACGTTGGGGTTGATCGCCCCGATACGCACGCCAGCCTTCTGGGCATATTCGCCGACCTTGGGGTCAGGACCATTGGGGAAGTCCCACAGCACGTGAACCGCGACGCTCGGGCAGATGCCGGTGAGTTTGTGGACCTGGGCGGCATCATCGAGTTTGTCACACATCGTCCGGGCCGCTGCCGGTTGGTGAAACTTCCCGAATCGCGTGCCCGTGTCCGCGTATCCCCAAGAGGGCGTCTCGATGGCGAAGCTCTTGAGCCGAGCGAGGAGTTTCTCGGGGTCGCGCCCGTCGGCAGTAACCTGATCGAGGATGCGCTGAGCGCGGTCGTCAACCTGTGATGTAGCCATGGAATCTTGCTCCTTAGAGTATAGGGTTCAATGTTGGGCACTATCATCGCCACCGTCGTTCGAGTTGTCAAGCGAGCGGCCCATTCATTGCGAACGGGTACGATGCGGCCTAGAATGGGCTTGCTGTCGATTCGGTGTTTAGCCTCGGAGCCCGTTTGACGCCACGGTACTGCCGGGCCGTCAGATGACCGGGCCGCGTGGGGAGCTCTTGCGCCGGCGAAAAAGAACCGGCTTCCCGGATGCTGGACACGTACGATAGGCTGGCGCCGTCAGGGTGGTCGGATGCCTCTTGGGTCATGAGCCTCATGTGGCGGCTCCTTCTTCGCTGCCACGAAGTGCAAGGTCCTGTGATGCAAAATCCGGTATGTGCCAGTATGATGCCCTGGTTGTTTGGTTGGGGCCGGTGCCGACGCGAGGTGGGCGGGTCTCGACGCCCCTGGGGGTGTGGTTCGGGGGCTTGCGTGCTGCTCTGCCTCCTGGGGCTGGTGCAGCCCTTGCCTGCCGAACAGGCCAGGACCGCGCCGGCCGCCGACGCTTCCGCGCCTTCCGTCGCCGAACCGGCGGAGGCACCTGTGACGCAACCGGCGGAGGTTCCCACCGCGGAGCACGGGGCCGTAGCTGCCGCCGACCTGCTCGCCCCGGTTATCCCTCCCGCACCTTCCGGCAATGCCCAGATTGCCGAGCGGCTCAAGATGGTCCAGACCCTGTTGGAGGGTTATCCGAGCAGCCAGCCCGCGACGCAGCCGGCGTCACAGCCGGCGGAAGAAACCGCCCGGCAGCGGGGGGTGGCCTACTGGCCGCTGGTCGAGGTGCTCCGGCAGTACCAGGCTGAACTCGAGAACTGGCAGCGAATCCGTGCCGACAGCGAACGTCTCGGCAGCCCGGAGACGATCAACAAGATCCGCCAGGACATCGAGGGCTGGAACGAGAGACGCGAGCATTACCTGTCGCTCCAGCAGGAGGAAATCCGCTATGTCTGGCTCTCGCGTTTCGAAGAGGTGGAGAAAGAGTTCAACGAGCAGAACGCGGAATTGCAGCGTCTCATCGGTTTGCGGACGACCCGCGAGCAACAGTTGACCGCGTTGCCCCGACAGCGGGCCGAGACCGATGCCGCCGTCCGAGCGACGAAGGAAGAGCTCCGCAAGTACGTGGCTGACCTGCCCGCCACCGACCTCCCGACTAGACTGACGCAGACCACGGCCAAAGAAGAACGCGATATCCTCTTGGTGCCCAAACGCGTCCTCGAATGGCAGCACAACCTGCAGCTCCTGCGGGCGGCGATGTATACCGACCTGGGAATCCTGTTGGAGCGGGCCCAGCCGCTTAACACGGATCGCATCACGGCCCTGTCGCGATATGTGGACGCGCTACGCCAGTACCGGCAACGGCTCGAGAAGGTTCGTGCGCAGTCCGAGGTCGAGTACGCCGCCAGCCAGCTCGCTCAGGCCGATCAGGGTTCCCATGACCGTACATACTGGGAAGTGCGGCTTGTGGCGGCCGAGGGGCTCGCCGAGTTCCAGAGGCTTGCCGCGGACCTGCCGGAAGTGATCTCCCAAGCCGACGCCGACCGGATCGAACAGCGTATTCAGCGGGGTCAGTACTACCTCGGGTTGTTCATGGAGTTGCTGGAGCGGCGGCAAGGCGAATCGATTCTTGAGATCTACCACTATGCCGGCCAGTTCCTCGACCGCTACGATTCGCAACTGCGCGACTTGCGGAGCCAGCTTGACCAGGTGACCGATCAGTTGCGCGTGGTTCAGGAACGCCGCGATCAGATCCGCGAGCGCATTCGCACCGGACGCGAGAAACTCGAGCAGCAAATCCTCCCCTTGTCCGGCGATGAGCTCACGCGAGCGAGGGAGCGGCAGGCTCGACTGACGGGCGATCTTCAGGGGGAGTTGTACGGCACGCTGGACAGGGTGGTCGAGCAGTTGGAGGCCTCTCGCGATCGGCTGATGAAGACCATCCCCTTGGTGGAAGAGCATGTGATCCAGTTGCGCCGCGAGCGCTCGCGGATGTACCGCAGCTATCTGTTCAAACGCGATCGCGGGCCATTTCGTCAGGATTGGGAGGCGGTGGGCAAGGAGTGGAATTCGCTCTGGACGGGGCGCGGTAGCCCGGGGGAGCCTCTGCGGGCGATGGGGCGGGCTCGATGGGCGTTCTTCCGGGAGTGGCCGCCCGGCAGGTGGCTGGTCGTTGCGATCCTGGTCTCTCTGGTGAGCGTGCTGGCCTGGATGGTCCGACGCAGGCTGACTGCCTGGCTGCTCAAACAGGATCCGCCGTCCCCGTCCCAATCCGGATCGCCCACGATGCCTTCTGACCAGGAATACCCTGGGAATTCCTCTATTGAGGAGTCTACCCAGCCGGCTTCCGTTTGCCTGCTGCATCGCATCGAGGTCCAGGCGGTGCGAGTGCTGGTCTGGACGGCGCTGCCGGTTTGGCCCCTGCTCATGCTGCTGGCCTGCTACCTGCTGCTGACACCGGATGCGCCGACGCTGACGCTCACGGCGGGCCTGTTGGCCGGAGTCGCCTTGGTTATCCTGGGCTACGCGGCGATCTGGGCGGTCTTCGATCCGTCCAGGCCGGCTTACCGGATCATCCCCTGTGACGATGCCTTCGCCCAGTACCACCGTCGATGGCTGCTGCTCCTGGGACTTGTTGCCGCCCTCGCCATGTTGCCTCGGCTCGTGCTCTATGTGATCGATTCGTCCCTCGCCTTGGGATACTTCATCTGGGATACGTCGAATGTCTTGTTGCTGCTGATGGTCACCATGTACCTGCTGCAGCGGCGGAGGTTCTTCCCCTCGCTCGACGCCCGCGGGAAGGCTCCGAACCTCCGGATGGCCCTGTATGTGCGCAGTTTTCCGCTGCTGGTGCTCAGCGTCATCGCGCTGATTGGCATGGAGCTTGTGGGCTACGCCCCTCTGGCGGATTATTTGATGGGCGGCTTGCTGGTGACCGTGCTCATATTCCTGTCGGCCAAGATGCTGCGAAGCCTCATCGCCGCATGGGGCCGGGCTCGATCCGCCGAGGCGACTCAGGCGGGCGAAAAAACGGCCGCGTCCTTGTTGGTGGTCGGCCATCCGCTGTTACCTTTGGTTGTTCAAGTGGCCCGATTGGCCGTTCTCGTGGGTGCGATCGTGGCGGTTCTGAGCCTGTGGGGAATCAGTCCGTTCGAGGTCAACGAGATTCTGCAATACGAACTGATTGGCACCACGGCTGGGCCAATCACCACCTGGCGCCTGCTCGCCGGTGTGTTCGCGGTGGCCCTTGGCGTGTTAGTATCTCGCACCCTGCGATCTTTCCTCGAAACCGATGTGTTTCCGGAAACCCGCCACCTCGACCGTGGAACACAGGCGGCCATCCTGCTGTTGCTCAATTACTCCGTGATCGGCCTATCTATCTACATCGGACTGAACCTCGCCCACATCGATCTCGGAGCTCTGACCATTCTGTTGGGCACGTTCGGCTTGGGCTTGGGGCTGGGTCTGCAACCCCTGTTCGTCAACTTCATCAGCGGGATCATGATTCTGCTTGAACGGCAGATCAAAGTGGGCGATATCGTCGAGGTCGAGGGGAAGCCGGGCGAGGTACTGTCAATTAGCATGCGCTCGACCCGCATTCGTTCTTATGATGGCATCGAGTTGGTTGTCCCCAACGGCGAGTTCATCACCGGCCGGGTCGCCAACTGGACCCTCAGCGGACAGGCACTGCGAGCCCGCGTTGAGGTCGGCGTGGCCTACGGCACCGATGTGCAATTGGTCCGAAAGCTCCTTCTGGACATCGCCTACAGGCACCCGAACGCGCTGGTCGACCCCGCCCCGCAGGTGTGGTTCATGAACTTCGGCGAGAGCAGCCTGGATTTCGTCCTCGTGTGCTGGTTCGCCAACTCCGCGTCTCGGTGGGATTTCCTCTCGCAGGTCCGGTTCGAGATCACCAAGATCTTCGACCAACACGGGATCAACATTCCCTTCCCGCAGCGAACGCTCAGCCTCCTGGGCGATAAGCCGATCCCGGTCGAAGTGCGACGGCCGGCCGTTCCGACAACGTCGGCCAACGAGGCCGCACCGGCAGAGAACGCCGGAGGAACGCCGCCGTAGCGGTCGCCCCCCGTGGCGACCGGCGATTTGCGGATCACTCCCGCCTGTCGCCACGGCTCGGCTGAGCTCGCCGAAGTCAGCGGGCGAACGCTACGGGGTAGCGCGGTTACCGCCAACAAGCCTCAGTATTTTCCCTGATACTCGTCAGCCGGGTATTTCTTGGCATTCTTGAGCATTTTGGCGTGTAGGGCGGAGCTGAGGTCGATGTCGGCGGCATTGGCGAAAGAGAGGGTGAAGGCCAGGATGTCTGCCAGCTCCTCCGCTGCCGCGTGACGAGCCTCGGGATCCCGCATCATCTCGCGTGAGGCTTCGTTTTGTGCCCAGCGGAAATGTTCCATCAGCTCGGCCGCCTCGGTCGCGATGGCCATCGAGAGGTTCTTGGGGTCGTGGAACTGCTCCCAGTCTCGCTCGCGGATGAAGTCGGCGACCAGCCGACGAAGCTCGGCCACGGTCACCGCACTGTCTGTCGGCTCGGTATTCATGCGCGCGGGTTACTCGTTGATGGTGATGTACGACCGGCCCGGCTCGATCAACTGGTACACGAAGGCGATATTGTCAGGAGCGAGCCGCACGCAGCCCATCGACACATCCTGGCCGATCGTGTCCGGCTCGATCGTGCCGTGAATGCCGTATCCGACTTGACCGACGGCGTCACCTTCCACGCCTTCAAGGCCGATCCAGTACTCCCCGATCGGGTTGCCTGGATCGTCCGCGTGCCACCTTTTGCCCGTCCGAGGGTCTGTCCAACTGGGGTTCTCAAGCTGATTGATCGCCTTCCACCGGCCCGTCGGGGTACTCCCGTTTTCCCCCAGAGCGACGCGCAGCGTACGGACGTAAACATCCTGAAGGTACAGATCCATCTCGTGGGTGCTCTTGCGGATCGAGGCATGGAACGGACCGCGAAGAATCTTGATGCGCTGGCCTTCGCGGATGAAGTTCTTGCTTCGCAGGTTGTTGACCCGGGCCAGGAGTTCCTCGGAGATGTGGGCCTGCTTGGCAATCCGGCCGATCGTATCGCCCGACCGCACGGTATGCCACTCGACCAACGGATCGTTCGGGATAACCGCGCGGCTGAATAGTGTCTTATCTGCCAGATCCGCGAGTGCCTGGCGAGCCCTGCGGGCCTCCGCGTCGGCCAGGCCGCTATGCAGAGCTTCGTTGATCAGACCGCGAGCCTCGAGGGGCTGGTTACTCTCGACGGCTTCCAAGCCCCGTTGGAGCAGCGCGGATGCATCCCGTGGGAGAGGGACGCCCTTGCCGACGCTGGCGGGCCGGCTCGCTGTCGGCGGGATTGCCTGGGCAAGACGCCCTGCCGGGGCGGTCGCCGGCTGAGTGGTAGGGGGCAGCCGGGTACCCGATCCGGTGGCGCCCGGTTGAGGAGACGCCGGCGAAATGCCGGCCGAACTCCCATCCTGCCCGATGGTCTTGTTCACACCCTGGCCGGGGGGAACCAAGAGGTGCAAGGCGGGGGTGTTTCGCGTCTGTTCCTTGTCGGGCATCCGCCCGGTCAGGAGGCTGAGCCCGGACTTGTCGCCGGGCCAAGTCAAGATCAGGACGGCGATCACGGCCAAAGCCGAGATGGCCACGATTCGTCTATTCCTACGCCGGCGGTCTCGTCTAAGATACACGACTCTCTCTCCATGATCCGAGGCCTGAGAGCGTTCAAGATACCACGAGCGAGCGGCGATGCCAACCACCGCCCCAGGCTTCGCGCGGGGCAAGGAGAGGATGGCGGTAGGAGGGGGCTACGGCCCGAAACGCACCACCTCGGCATCGGTGACCAGCATATCGACCTGCATGTCGTGCTCACTGACTGGGACGTGGTCCACGACCTGTTCCTGGAAGGCCAGCCCGCCGGCGACACCCTGCCAGTCCCGGTGGGCCAGAAAGCGATCGTAGAAGCCCCGTCCCCGCCCGATGCGGTTGCCCAACCGATCAAACCCCAGGCCAGGCACAATGATCAGGTCGATGTCGGCCACCGGAATGGGCACTCCCTCGGCGGGTTCACGCAGCCCCAGAGGAGACTCGCGCACGTCGTTGCCAAGCGATCGAATCTCGATGGGCAACATGCGCCGCTGCTCCCAGCTCACCTTGGGGGCGAGCACACGCTTGCGGTCCCGCCAAGCTCGGTGCACCAGCGGGGTCGTGTCGATCTCCGCAGGCAGCGACAGGAAGACCATGATGATCTCAGCTCGCTCGTACTCGGGGGTCTCGGCCAGCCGGCAGCATGCACGGACGGACCGCTCGTGCAGTTCCGTCGGTGACAACCGGGCCATGATCTCCCGCAGTTGTTGCCGTAGCGCTTTCTTAATCACGTCGGCCCTTTCCCGCGTGTCTGGTCGGTCAGGGGTGGTCCCTCCGTGGCCCGCGCCGGAGCCTCTGCAGAGGGATGGGCGGTCTGATCCGCCGACCCGGTTCCGCGCAGACGGTCGAGGCGAACGCCGATTTGGCGCTCGAACCCCCGGTCTGTCGGCACATAATACCGTTTATCGACGCCAAGGTAATCCTGCTGCACAAAACCGCCGGCGTGGTCGTGGGCGTATTCGTAGCCCTCCCCGTGCCCCAGCCGGGCGGAGCCCTTGTAATGCGTGTCACGCAGGTGCCGCGGCACGGGAATCGTCCGACCCTCGCGCACGTCCTTGGCCGCCGTCCAGATCGCCAGGGCCGACGCGTTGGACTTGGGGGCACAGGCGACGTAGATGACCGCTTGGCTGAGCGGCAGTTGGCATTCGGGCATGCCCACGAGCAGCGTGACCTGGGCGGCGGCGTTGGCCACCACGAGTGCCTGCGGATCGGCGTTGCCTACGTCTTCGGCCGCGCAGATGGTCACCCGCCGGGCGATGAACCGTGGATCCTCGCCCGCCTCCAGCATGCGAGCCAGCCAGTAAACCGCCGCGTCGGGATCGCTGCCGCGCATGCTCTTGATGAGCGCACTGGCCGCGTCGTAGTGCTCGTCGCCCATGCCGTTGTAGACGATGGCTTTGCGCTGGATCGACTCCTGCGCGACCGCCAAGTCAATCACCATCGCAGCTTGCCCGTCGGGGCGAGCCTTGTCCGTCGCGCTATCCGGCGATGCCGGGTGCGACGCGATCTGAGACAGCACCGCTACCTCAAGGGCCAGCAGAGCTCTGCGAGCGTCGCCGTCGCAGGTGATCGCCAAATGGTCGGCGGCTTCGGCGGTCAGTTCCACCGCGTAACGCCCCATGCCCCGTTCGCCGTCCGCCAATGCCCGGTACAGCAGCGTGCGGATGTCGGCAGGCGACAGCGGCTCAAACTGGAAGATCTGGCTGCGCGAAATGAGCGGGGCGTTGACGGAAAAAAAGGGGTTCTCCGTGGTGGCCCCGATCAGGATCAGGAGCCCGTTCTCGACATCGCCGAGCAGGACGTCCTGCTGGGCACGGTTGAAGCGGTGGATCTCGTCAAGGAACAGGACCGTCCGCTGTCCGCTACTCGCGAGCCGCGCCCGAGCGTCGGCCATGACTTCGCGGACATCTTTGACACTGGCTCCGGCGGCGTTCATCTCGGCGAAGCGGGCCTGGGTGCGGTGGGCGATGATATGGGCGAGCGTGGTCTTGCCGGTGCCCGGCGGGCCGTAGAAGATCGCGCTGGACAGCCGGTCGGCGTCCAGCAGCCGTCTGAGTAACTGGCCAGGTCCGACGAAATGACCCTGACCGAGGAACTCCTCCAGAGTCCGGGGCCGCATACGCACCGGCAAGGGCTCTACGCGTTTGAAGGCCGCTCGTCGTTGTTCGGTGAAAAGATCCATACGCGCACGCCCCGCTCTGCGCCGCCGAACGCGGAAGAAGGTGGCGACGAAGTCATTAGACCATACGGCACGGGATCGTGCAATTCGTGGCGGCAAGGAGACGGATGGCAAGGACCGCGACGAGTAGACGGGAGGAGCCCGACACTGTCAGGCATGAGGTAGGCCGGCCGGTTGCTGGAACCGGCCGGCGTCTCCCTCGTCCGAGGCACAAGAAGAAGTCTGTCGGTTTCGCTGAACGGGTGTCGGGTTGGTCGCGGGGCAGGCGACACCGGATCCCCGATGTTGGGAGCCGCCGAGCTTGAGGCGCGAGGATGGCTGTGCCGAGCGGTCATCGTCGGCTCCGCGAAGCGGCAAGCCCTCGCCAAGTGCTCTGACCGCAAGTTCCTGCCTCGCCTCCGCGCCCAACGCCTCCAACATTCAACGTGTGGCCTTCAGCCTTTAGCCTTGCGCCTTCCGCCTCACCTACTTCACGTCCTTGAAGTAGTTCTGCGAGCCGACCGGGTCGGGTCTCATCGTCTTGGCGCCGGGTTGCCAGTTGGCGGGGCAGACCTCGCCATGCTTGGCTACATACTGGTAGGCCTGGATGAGCCGGAGGGTTTCGTCCACACTTCGGCCGACGCCCAGGTTGTTGACCGTGAAGGTCTGCAGGATGCCCTTGTCGTCGATGATGAAGATACCGCGAGCCGCGACCCCGCCGTCCAGGAGTACGCGGTAGGCGCAGGCCGCCTCTTTGTTCAGATCCGCCAGCAGTGGGTAGGCGATTTCGCCAAGGCCACCCTTGTTGCGCGGTGTGTTCTTCCATGCGAGGTGGGTGAACTGGCTGTCCACCGACGCGCCGACAACCTTGGCTCCCAGCTTCTCGAACTCCTCGATCCGGTCGCTGAACGCGATGATCTCGGTCGGGCAGACGAAGGTGAAATCCAAAGGATAGAAGAACAGGACGATGTACTTGCCGGTGAATTTCTGGTCACCCACCGTCAGGACGCCATGCTCATACCTGAGATCCTTGAACTCCGAGCCGACCACCGCTTGACCCTTGAAAGCGGGAGCCGGTTGTCCAACCTGGAGGACGGAGCAGCATTCGTTGGTGTCTGCACTCATGGGCGTTTTCTCCTTTCGGTCCACGGATGTTTGTCGCCGATCGTGTGTCGCTCCTCGGACACGCGGGGATTCTAGGAGGCCCATAGGGCTTCGGCCACCGGTCGCTCGTCCGAATACGGACAAACCGGCATGGGCGAGCCGGCAGGCGCATCTGAGGGTTCAGGCTGCCCGATGGGGGATAGCGAGTTGCGGACTTCGGCCCGCGCGGCCCTTCGGGTGCGATCAGCGGTCACCGCGCATACACGCCCCGGGCAAGGGCAGCGCTGCCGCATGTCTGCGATCATGACGCGGTGAGATACTGGGCTTCGTCGAGTCAGCCGCCTGCGGTCTCTGACTCCTTGGGAGGAAGATGCTCGGCAGGAATGGGCTTGCCTTCCAGCAGAGCGTCGAGTTGGGCTTTGACACGGGGTTCCAGGTCGGCTCGGTTGCCGACGTTGACTGCCTCGATGGCACCGCCCTTGCCCACGATGACCATGGTCGGGAATCCGTTGGCCTGGAACTGCTTGCCGACCGCGTTCTCCGGGTCAACGGCTACCTCACCTTTGACCCCGATGCCTGAGAGAACCTGCACGACCTCTTCTTGAGTGAACGGCTTGCGCATCGTCTCCTGAACGTAGAGGAATCGGACGCCCTTGGACTCATAGTCTGCTCGCAGAGCTTCGAGGCGAGGCATCTGCTTCTTGCAGAAGCCGCAATTGGGGGCGAAGAAGTCGAGCACCGCGATGGAACCCTTGAATGACTCACTGGATACCGATTTTCCACCGAAGGTCCTCAGGTCAAACACAGGGGCCTTTGTCCCGACGAGCTTCTCGGCGGGCCTTAGTCGGGTGGGGGTAGGCGTGGGGGTGGGGCTGGGGGTAGTCTGCTGCTGGGCCGTCCGGGCCGGCGGAGTGGTCGGCCGCTTTCGGATAGGAACCTCAATAACCGGTTGCTCAGCATCGTCGGTACGGATGGTGAGCTTGCGGCCTTCGTCTGGAACGACGTAGCCCGCCTGCGGCTCGATCACGATGATGTAAAGCTTGCCGCCGCTTCGTTCCTCCACAGTCGTCGTAATGGCCGGGTCATCCACTGTTGCTCCGGTCACCTTGACCGGTGTGTCCCCGTTATTGCTCAATCGGACATACTGTCGGAAGGTGGTGGGCGGTTTGTCCGCGGGTTGACTGGTCGGCGTTACGATCAACAATTCCTTGGGTACGACGGCCAAGCGGCCCTGGATGTTGGCCATCGCTATGATGTTGAGCTGTCGCAGCTCTTCGACGTTGGTCAGGATGGTCGCCGTGGTTTTCTGGTTACTCGGCACCTCGTAGGGCGGAACGGTCGTGACCACCAGCTCAAACGCCTTCCCCGGTTCAACCTCCTTGAGCTCAAAGCGAAATGGCCCCGCCTCCGTCATATAGGGATCGAGAGCCAGTTTGAGCTTCTTGTCCATGCGGTTGGTGATCTTCAACGTCCGGGTTTGCGGCTTGTCGCCGTAGACCGCGCCGAAGTTGGCGGCTGTCGGGATGATGTCAATGTGCCGTTTGACCTCGCCTTTCACCGCAAGCATCACCTGTGGTTTGGCGGGGTCGTTGGTTGTGATGGCAATGCTCTTGCTGTAGACATTATGGACCGAGGCCGTGTTCAGACGGACGGGAAACTCGCCGGTCTCGCCAGGCTTGATGACCTTGGGATGTTGACCCACCACGGTGCAGCCGCAGGCCGGTCGGACCTGAAGAATCTCCAGGTCCGCGTTCCCCGTGTTTCTGATTTTGAATGTGTGGTCGAGAGTGCCGCCGACCCAGTTGCTGCCGAAATCATGAATCGGTTCATCCACTGTGGCCACGGGCTTCGCGTCACCGGCTGGGCTCGCAGCCGCGGCGGCGGGCGCGGTGGCTGCCTGCCCGTATACGCTTTGGCTTCCAGCCCACAACAAGAAACTCGTCGCCAATACAGCATGAGCAAACACGTTCCCGGTCCGCAAATCCAGTCGCATCATTCGTATCCTCGGGGTATGGCACATTGAGGGCATGGGCACTGCTTTGTGCTGGCTCTCCTTGCCCGCACCACAGCGGGCACGTCCTAGCTACTCTAGCGGCTCCGTGAGTGTCAGGCAACCCGCGCGACGGTCTTTGTTCGGTTGGCGGTTAACCATGCGACGCCGCTGGGGCGATCACCAGCGTCCCTCGATGACTGCAGTGAGTTGGCGTCCAGTGTGGCTGGAAATGGAGGTCAGGATGAACACAGACAGGACCAGCAGGATGACTCGCCAGCGATGCCGTCTTGGCAAACGAACCCAGGCGATCACAGTCAGCCCGGTGAGGTTGTAGTCGCATTGGAGACAGCGCAGGTGCTCATCGACAGGTGCCTGCGGCGTCTTGTTCGGGGCCGTCTCCATGGCGTGTTCTCCGGTTGATTCAGGCGTCATGACCGGTACGATAGCGCCGGGGCACAGACCCAGACAAGGAATGATCGATATGGACGAACAGGCGGTTGGGGGTGAGATCGAGATTCGGGTGCGATACGCGGAATGCGACCCAATGGGCTTTCTCCACCACAGCAAGTACTTCGAGTATTTCGAGATGGCCCGCACGGAATTGCTTCGCCGGACGGGCGTGCGTTACCGCGACCTCGAGGAACGGGGATACCTGTTCGTCGTGGCGAAGGTTGAATGCCGGTTCCGGCGGCCTGCCCGTTACGACGACCTGCTGACCCTCAAGGTGACGATCACCCGGCTGACTCGGGCCCGGATCGATCATCGGTACGAGCTGTACCGGGACGGCCTGCTGCTGTGCGAGGCGAGCAGCGTGCTGGCTTGTGTGGACCGCGATGTCCGCGTCATCCCCATTCCCGACGATATCATTCATCCCCAACCGTGAGGTTTCGATGCCTGTTCTGTGTCAGCTCGCCAATCCGGACACCTACCAGGTGTCAACGTGGAATCTGATGGATAGCGAGGAGGACGCGGCCTACTGGCTGGCTCTTTTTGCTGGCTTTCCCGGCCGGTCCGATCGGTATCTGCTTGAAGACGGTCTGGCGGGCCCGGATTTCTCGCGGCGGTGGTTGGCGTTTGCGACTGAGTACGCCGAGCGTTTGGAGATGATCCGCGTCGAGGCGGAACGCACCGGCCGGTTGTACACCATCGATTTGTGCCGTTTTCGCTGGGATATGCTCGATCGGCACGGGTTCCCCGATCCCTGCGCAGGCGTCAAGCAGCGCGAAAACGACGTGGCGGTGACGCTCTACCCCGAGGTCGTTCAGCGGGTGGATGCCCTCGCCGGCCGGCATCGTTGGGAACTGCTGCTCAAGGGCATCCTGGCGGGCAACATGTTCGACCTCGGCTCGCCGGAAACCATGGCTATGTACCAGCGGGGCGAGGCGGATTTCTTCGGCTTCCTGGAGTGCGTGCCGGCCCGACCGTGGTTCATCGACCACGCGGATGTGCTCCTGTCGGGTCTGAATGGTCGGGCTCGATGGCGACAGGTGCTCATTTTCGTGGACAACTCGGGGGCCGATATCGTCCTTGGGGTTCTGCCGCTGGCCCGGGAACTGGGCCGGCAGGGACTTCGGGTTGCCTTGGCGGCCAACAGGACGCCCGCGCTGAACGATATCACCATCGGGGAGCTTCGCCCGCTTCTGGAGCGTGTGGCGGGCATGGACCCGGTGCTGAGCGACCTGCTGACCTCTGGTCGGCTTGTTGCCATCGATTCCGGCAATAGCTACCCGTCGATCGACCTGAGCCGAGTCAGCGAGGAGTGCGATGCCGCAGCCGCGGAAAGTGATTTGATCGTGCTGGAAGGCATGGGCCGGGCTATCGAGAGCAACTGGGACGCGTCGTTCAAATGCGATGTCTGGCGGGTGGCGATGCTCAAGGATGAATCCGTGGTTCGTTGGCGCGGGGCGAAGCTTTTTGACGCGGTGTGACGTCTCGAATCCCCCGTCGTCGCGTGAGGTGGAAGCGGCCTGGCGGTGAAGGGCTTGGGCAACCGGTAGGGTGTTTCTTCTTCGATACGGCGCGTCGCGGCGTCCGGGCAAGCCGCGTCAAGAGTCGGGCGACGTGGCCGGTGCGGTGCTCACCAACGGTCGCGTGATTTTGAAGGCTTTCTGCGTGGTGAGTAGCTTGCCGGTGAGCAGGTCCGTGAAGGCCACATGCGCGGTCACTTCGTCGTGGAGCGGCATCTGGCCGGGTGGCCAGGGGCAGCGAACGGTGAAGTGGTACGTCCACAGCCGCCCGTACCAGAGCTTGCGGGTGGCCGGCACGTCAAAGTGATACTCGGCAACGACGTTGGCGTTGGGCGGGCTCAGAGGATCCAGAATCGTGATCCTCAAGCTGCCGGCCGCCTTGATGGCATGCCCATCGCGGTCGATGGGGCGAATGAACAGGGCGATTCCGTCATCGCCGGGTTGCCCGTCGGTATCGTAGCCGCCGGACATCTCCTCGAGTTCCAGCCGGACCGGGGCGACAAGTTCATCGAGCAAATCCTGGCGGGTGAGCCCTCGTTGCCGGGCGATGCGTGCTTGCAGGGCTTGGGCCAGCTCGGCCTGTTGGGCGAGTTCGTCGCCTAGGCGGCGGACTTCCTCGCGGGATTCTTGGAGCTGGCGTTGCACCTCCCGAAAGTCGTTCGCGGGCACTTGGCTCTCGCACCCGAGCGCCAGGAGAGGGAGCAGCAGGCTCATCACCCAGTGGGTCGTACGTCGCGAAGCGGCCATCAACCGTTCCACGTTCAGGTCTCCCTTGATGGGGTTACTCCCCTCGCTCGAACCGTCGTCGGTCAGCCGGTCGTGTCCTCTCGACTCAAGTGGCCACTGTTGGCGTTCGACGAATCGATGCCCCCAAACGCCTCCCGCCTGGTCGTCACGACACAGCTCTGCCGAGTTACGCTTGCTCCGGCTCGCTGGCCCGCGGCGGAGGCTCCGGAGCCCGTTCCAGCATCACATCCACGAGCCCGTACTCTACGGCTTCCTGTGCCTCCAGCCACTTATTGCGGTCGCAGTCCCGCTCGATCTGCTCAACCGGGCGACCCGTATGCCGGGCAATGATCTCGTACAGCCGTTTACGCAGCCGAATGATCTCCTGAGCCTCGATCGACAGGTCAGTCGCCGGTCCCTCCAGCACTCCGCCGATCAGCGGTTGGTGAAGAAGCAGACGCGAGTTCGGCAGGGCGAAACGCTTGCCCTTCTCCCCGCCGCACATCAGCACCGCACCCATGCTGGCGGCCATCCCGACGCAGTAGGTGTGCACCTCACAGCGCAGAAACTGCATCGTGTCGTAGATCGCCAGACCCGCCGATACCGAGCCTCCCGGCGAGTTGATGTACAGGTTGATCGGCGACTTGCTGTCCTCGTTGGAGAGGAAGAGCATCTGGGCGATGATCGTGTTGGCGACGTCGTCGTCGATCCCCCCTCCCAGGAACACGATCCTGTCCTTGAGCAGTCGCGAGTAAATGTCATAAGCCCGCTCCCCGCGGCCGGTCTTCTCGATCACGATCGGGATCAGGTGTTGTGCGTTCATCGAAGGTTCCTGTCTGCACCGGGCGATCATCCGCGCCGGGCCTAGGGTGTCTGGAACGAGTCGGCCACCGTCGGCCGCGCCCTTTCGCATGCTTGGTCAGGGCTTCTTCTTCTTCTTCTTGTCTTTGTCTGGCTCGGCCAGGATCTCGTCGACCAGCCCGTAGGCCAGTGCTTCTTGGGCATCCATGTAGCGGTCGCGCTCGATTTCCCGCTCGATCTTGTCCGCAGGCTGGCCGGTGTGCCTGGCCAGCAGATCGTTGAGCAGCCGCTTGTCCTTGAGGATCTCCTCCGCCTGGATGCGGATGTCCTCCGCCTGTCCCGTGATCCCGCTGTACGGCTGGTGCAGCATGACCTTGGCGTGCGGCAGGGCGTAACGCTGCCCCTTGGTGCCGGCCGCCAACACAATGGCCGCGCCGCTCGATGCCTGACCGATGCAATACGTCGCCACGTCGCAGCCCAGAAACTGCATCGTGTCGTAGATCGCCAATGTCTGATCCACCAAGCCGCCCGGGGAGTTGATGTACAGGTTGATCGGCTGGTCCCGCTTGATCGACTGCAGATAAAGCATCCGCATGATCACGATGCTCGCCGTCCGGTCCGTGATCGGGCCGGCCAGGAAGATGATCCTGTTCTCCAGCAGCAGATCCTCGATGGACATCTCCCGTGTCCGCTGATAGGGGACCGCCTGCTGGTTGTAGGTATGAAGAATCTCGCGCGGATCGTGCATGGTTTTCTCCCGGCTCAGGTTTCGTCGGCCAAGGTGTCGCCTGCCGCGGTTGCGGACGGTTCGTCGGCCGCTTTGCCGGTGTCCGCGCCGCCGCGGCTGTCAGTGATCTCCGCCTTCTCAATCAACAGGTCCACCAGCTTGCTGTCGCGGATGGCCAGGTAGAGGTTGTCCAGAGCGCCTTCCTTGGCCAACCGGTCGCGTACGCGGTCGAACCGTTGACCCTGACGCTGGGCGATCCAGGCAATCTGCGAGTTGACCTCGCCCTCGGTGACCTCCACGTCGAACTCGTCGCTCAGCTTCTCCATGATGAACCCGAGCTTGAGCTCCCGAACCACTTCATTCTGGGCGGCGGTCTTGAGGGCGTCGATGTGCTTCGTGACCTCATCCGATGCGATACCCTGCTGGTACAGCTCCACCATGCGGCGATACATCACCCGGGCCACCTGCCGCTCGGACATACGCTCGGGAAGGTCGATGGACACCTTGTCCAACAGGTACTTGCGGACCTGCTCAGCCAGCCCCTGGCGGACCTGGTCGCCAACGCGGCTCTCGATGTCCTTTCGGATCCAGTCACGCAGTTCATCCTCGGTCTCGAAGCCGAGGGACTTGACGAACTCCTCGTTCATCTCCGGCAGCACCATCCGCTGGATGCGGCGAATGCTGAGCTCAAAGTCAGCCTGCTTGCCGCGGAGTTCTTCCTTGATGTAGGTGTCGGGGATCTGCCCGCTGATCGTCCGCACCTCGCCCGCGCGGGCGCCGACCAAGGTCTCACCGAGCTTCTCCAGGACCACCCCGTCGAGGATCTGACCGCGAGCCGCCAGTTGGATGTCCTTCTGCTCTTTCAGGACCGTGCCTTCCGAGGCCATTTTCAGGTCCGCGGTAATCACATCGTCCGAGGCAACCTGTCCATCCTCCGCGAGGGCTTCATAATGCCCTTGCGTGGAGCGGAAGCGGTCGATCTGTGCGGTAACCATCTCGTCGGTCACCTCGATCACCGGCCGGGTCAGCGGAATCTTCTCCAGCTCGGGCAGCTCGAATTCCGGCCGAATCTCGACCTCGCAGGAGAAGACCAAGTCGCCATCCTTGGGGATCTGCATCAGCTTCATGGCTTCCTGGAAATCGAGGAGGGTCGGCGTGGCGGCTCCCTTCTCGGTCGCCCAGAGCATGGGGTCGCCAAGCACCTTCAGATCGGCCTTCTCCATGGCAGCTAGACACCCGGTGCCCACCAGCTGCTGAACAAGCGTCTCGCCGACCTCGCTGCCGAACCGTTTCTCCAGCAGCCGTCGCGGGGCACGCCCCTTGCGGAAGCCGGGCACGAGGGCCTCGCGGCTGAGTTCGCCGTACTGCTCCTCCAATTGCGCATCGATAAAAGCCCGCGGCACCGTGATGGTCAGCTTGCGGCGAAGCGAGCCGACATCCTCAACCGCGACATCGAGGGCCTCTTTGATTTTGTCCTGCAGAGAAGGCTCGGCGTTCTCGCCGGTTTCCTCGTTTGCTTCATCGATTTGACCGTCGGTCGTTTCGTCCTCGGGCCTGAGGGCCTCTTCGTCCGCCATAACCAGTCACTCCTGGATCCAGCTCCCAAACCGGGCTGCCTGCCGATAGAAAAGGCCAACCGCCTTTGCCGGGCGACCCAAGTTGGCCACTGCCAAGCGTTGGTATCCGCCAGAGCAAAGCCGATTGGCCTTGTCTCGCCCGCGACCGCAGCCAACGCCTGGTGCCGGGTATCATCTTCTGACACCGCCGGCCGGTACCCCGCGGTCACGGATCACCGTACGTCAAAAGCGGGTGATGGGACTTGAACCCACGACATTCACGTTGGCAACGTGACGCTCTACCACTGAGCTACACCCGCGGCGAACTCCCGCAATATACAAGACTCGTCCGAGGTTTCAAGCCCCGCGCGACGAAAAACACCTCGTCCCGTCCGTCCGTGGCCCCGACAGGGCCACCGCGAGGCCGGACGGCGCCCCTGAGGCCACGCCGGCTGCCCAATGAATCGGCAACTGCTGACGAAAACTCCAGCCGCAATTGATGTTGCGGCGGACAAGATTCCGTGTCACGGATGTCGATTCTTCACCGGCAAGCATCGACCTGCCAGCCAAAACGGGGAGACAGGTCGGGTTTGCGCTCATGGGTCGCGGGTCGGCAGGTGGAATCTGTGCGGTAGGGGGCGTCGGGTGCTTCGAGGCACCGGGCCACCTCGGTCCGGGCTTCCTTGCCAGTCGAAGGCGCAGGCGACCGGTTTGGCAGTTCCGCCTTACCGCGACGCGTGCCTCCTGCGCCGGCATGAGGTCAAGGCACCGCCCAAGCAGAAAAGCATGAGCGCGGCGGGCTCAGGCAGGATTGCCGTCGTAACGATCGTGTGTGTCCAGCCGCCACTCGTGAACATCAGCCCGATGGGGAAACCGTGTCCATCCGGATCGAGCTCTGCCTCAGGCTCGATGCCGCGGACGCGGAACTCCTGCACCAAGCGGCCGGGTGCAATGATCGAGAAGCTGACCTCTCCCGCGGGGACATCGGTCGCCACTTCCAGCCTGTTTCCCGTTGCCGTGTCCCAGATGTCGATATCAAACAGCCCGTCACCCACGGGCACCAGCTCGGTAGCCTTGAACGAGTTCCACGTGGTGTTGGTGGTCATCTCGTACTCGTAGCCGACGGCCCATTCGGGATCGATCCCAATTGGATAGTTGATCCCTACGCCGCTGTAAGGCAAGGTCGCGGTGGCGGCCCGTCCACATGCCGTTCAGATTGCCCGTAAGACGCTGCAGGGCGGCGGCGGGGGGGGGTGCAACTTGGCCACTTCGCGGGTAGACTATGCGACCCCAGCCCGGAGGTCGCTTGGTAGGCGGACCGGGTGGGATTGGGTCAGGTACCCCAGATTGAGGAAGGAGACGCACTGACATGGCACTCGTACCGATGCGCGTTCTGCTGGATCATGCGGCGGAGAATGACTACGGCTTGGCCGCTTTCAACGTCAACAACATGGAGCAAATCCAGGCGATCATGGCCGCCGCCGAGGAGACCGAATCGCCGGTCATCATCCAGGCGTCACGCGGCGCCCGTGAGTACACCAACGACGCGTACCTGCGGCACCTGATGCTCGCGGCCGCGGAGTTGTACCCCAAGATTCCGATCGCCATGCACCTGGATCATGGGAATTCGCCGGCCACCTGCATGAGTGCGATCGAGCAGGGCTTCACCTCGGTGATGATGGACGGCTCGCTGATGGACGACGGCAAAACGCCGTCTTCGTATGAGCATAACGTCAAGGTGACCAAGGAGGTCGTCGATGCCGCCCACGCCAAGGGTGTGACCGTCGAGGGCGAGCTGGGTTGCCTCGGTGGGATCGAGGACGGGCACGGTGCGGGGCTGACCGGCGAAGAGGCCATGAAGCACCTGACGGATCCGGCTCAGGCGGAGGATTTCTGCGCCAAGACCCGCGTGGATGCTCTGGCCGTCGCCATTGGGACCAGCCACGGGGCCTACAAGTTCACGAAGAAGCCGACCGGCGACGTGCTGGTCATGAGCGTGATCGAGCAGATCCACAAGCGGCTGCCCAACACGCACATGGTCATGCACGGCTCATCGAGTGTGCCCAAGGAGCTGCTGGACATCATCAACAAGTACGGCGGGCAGATGAAGGAGACCTACGGCGTACCGGTCGAGGAGATCCAGCGGGGCATCAAGCACGGCGTGCGGAAGATCAACGTGGACACCGACAACCGTCTGGCGATTACCGGTGCGATCCGCAAGGTCTTCTGGGAGAAGCCCGGCGAGTTCGATCCTCGCAAGTACCTGAGCCCTGCGCGGGCGGCGATGAAGCAGGTGTGCATTGATCGGATGGTTGCGTTCGGCCAAGCCGGCTACGCCGGGAAGATCAAGCCGGCAACCTGCAAGGAGTTCATCAGCTACTACGCGAAGAAGTGACCAGCCGCGTTTTCGGTTGTGTCGGTGTTACGAGGGCTTCAGGATCCGCTCTCGGCCGAATGGTTCGTATGATTTCGTGTGGCCGTCTGTCTCCGGAGGCCTGACTGATGAATGCTGAGAATGACCTCGATCCCCGCTCGTGCGGGGCCGGTGTGAGTCTGTCCACAGGGTTGGTGCTGCTGGTGGTTTTCGCCATCGTGGTTGCCTTCTGGGACTTGGGTGGCGGGCCGGCTCTTGGGGATCATGAGGCGATTGTCGCCCAGTCCGCGCGCGAGATGTGCGAATCGGGCGAGTGGCTGATTCCGCACTTCAACGGCGATCCCTTCATTCGCAAGCCGCCGGGGCAGACTTGGCTTGTGGTCTTGGCCTCGTACGTGGTTGATCCGCCGGAGGTTGCTCGGCCGGTGAGCGTGCTCGCCGCTCGGGCGCCGTCCGCGGCGGCGGCGGTGTTGACGGTTCTTATGGTCTGGGCGTTGGGAAAGATGCTGTTTGGCCCGCGGACGGCGTTGGTCGCCGGGGCGATCATGGCCTGCTGCGCGGCCACGTTGTTCTTCTCGCACAACGCCCAGACTGAGATGTTGCTGACATTGTTCATCACGGCGGCTTTCGCGTGTTTTTACCGGGCCAGTCGCGGCCCAGAGGGTCGGCAGGTCGCCATGGCGGGGTTCTACGCGGCTCTGGGCCTGGGCATGCTGGCCAAGGCGCCGCTTCCGCTGGCCATGGTGGGGGTGCCGCTGTTTCTCTATTGGTTTGTGACCGTGCCGCTCAGCAAGCTGTTGGGCGATCGCGATGTGGCGACAGGCGCCCGTCCGAGCTTGGGTTCGCTGGTGATCGAGCAGCTGTGGGCGGTTCGCTGGATGTTGCCGGGCCTGATGATCTTCTTCCTGTTGGCGGTGCCGTGGCCGGTGTACGCCTGGTACAAGGTGCCCAATGCCTTGGAACTGTGGCGCACCGAGTTCCTTGATCGTTACCAGGGGCTGCTCAAGGAGAAGCCGTTCTGGTACTACCTGCCGATGCTGTTCGCCATCGTGGTTCCCTTCTCGCTGTCGCTTCCCGAGGCGCTGGTCGCTCCATTCATCGCCCGTTATCGTCGGGATCGAGCCGGCCTGTTGTACGTCTGGACGTGGGCGGTGGTCCAGTTGGTGTTCCTGAGTACGTCGGCATTCAAACGCCCGCACTACCTGTTGCCGCTCACCCCGGCGTTGAGCCTGCTCTTGGCTCCGGTGATCGACCGGTTGTTCTTCCATGAACTGAAATCGGACCGCCGTCTCGTGCGGCTTTCGTTGTTGGCGATATTCGGCGCGGCCGTGGTGGGCGGCGTGGTCTTCATTGCCTACACCATTCGCAAGGAACCGACGGTTTTGTGGGCCGCGTGGACGGCGATGGTTATCACCTTGGTCGGTGTCGCGGTGGCCTGTCGTCTGTTCTGGAGAGAGCGGCGAGAAGCCTGTCTGGTCACCATTCTATGCACTACGTTGTTGGCGTTTTCCTGGGCATGGACGGCCTTGGGACGCAGCGATTTCGATAACGATGAGATTCGCCTGGTGGCGGAACTGGAACGTCTGTCGATTGGTGCGAACGACAAGATCACCTGGGCGGTAGGTCGGCCTGATTCACGCCTCAGCTACTACGGTGGCAGCCACATCAAGGCGCTCTACACGGCGGAAGAGCTTGCCTCCCGCCGGCGAGGGCGGCTGGAAGTATCCGACGACCTTCTGCTGGAAGGGGTCGCGCGGGTTGTGGATCGGCTCAAGAGCGACGAGGAGGAGTACTTCATCTTCGAGGCGGAGGATCTGGCGTTCTTCCGGCAACTTGTTGACGTGGAGTATCGCGAGGTGGTCCGTGTCGCCGCCAAGCGCAAAGGGCCGGCCAAGAGTCTGGTGGTGATCACCAACAAGTGGAACATGGGCGAAGAAGAGGACCGGCTGGCGGGGTGACGAGCGCAGATCGCGACGGGGGCGGTACGCACACCGTTCCCGTGCACTGCCGGTCGAGTGCGAGAGACTCCGCCTATCGGCAAGGCGGCGTCTGCCTTGCGGGCTAAAGCAACTCGGCGATCTGTACGGCGTTGAGTGCCGCCCCCTTACGCAGCTGGTCGCCGCTGATGAACATCTCGATCCCGCGTCCATCGGGCTGGCTGATGTCTTGGCGAATGCGCCCGACGAGCACATCGTCGCCGTTGCTCGACTCGAGTGGCATGGGAAAGTGGTTCTTCTCCCGGTCGTCCACCACGCGCACACCCGGAGCCGCGGCAAGGATCTCCCGGACCTGCTTCTCGCTCACCGGTTTGGCGAAGGTGATGTTGATGCTCTCGGAATGCGCCCGGGGCACGGGGACGCGGACGCAGGTAGCGGTGATCTGGATCGCGTCGGAGTGGAACATCTTGCGCGTTTCCGTGACCATCTTCACTTCCTCTTCGTTGTAGCCGTTGTCGCCGATCTTGGAGTTGTGGCTGAAGAGGTTGAAGGCGAGGCGGTGGGGGAGAATCTTGGGAGTGACGGTCTTGCCGGCTAACACGTCGCGGCTCTGTTCCTCCAACTCGAGCATGGCCTGGTAGCCCGCTCCGCTGGCGGCCTGGTAGGTGCTGACCACCAGGCGCTGGATCGGGCACACGCGGTGCAGGGGCCAGACCGGGACCACCATGATGATCGTCGAGCAGTTGGGGTTGGCGATGATGCCCTTGTGTGCCTTGACGTCTTCCGGGTTGACCTCGGGCACCACCAGCGGCACCTGGGGATCCATCCGGAAGGCGGACGAGTTGTCTACAACGACAGTTCCGGCGGCCGCGGCGATGGGGGCGAACTTCTTGCTGATCGAGCCGCCCGCCGAGAACAACGCCAGATCGACGCCCTCGAAGCTCTTCTCCGTCAGTTCAACAACCGTGTGGGGACGGCCCTGGAAGGTGATCGTCTTGCCCGCCGACCGACTGGACGCCAGGAAGGTGATCCGGTCATAGGTGAACTTGCGCTGTTCCAGGACGCGCAGAAACTCCTGTCCCACCGCACCGGTGGCACCCACAACGGCAACGTGTCGACTCATACTCGGTCCTACTCCGGTAGGGTCCGCGGAAGTGCATGGCCGACGCGGCCGACGCTCCGGGACACAGTCTGCTCCGCCCGCCCCGGCGACAGACCGAGTGCGTGTGCAGACCCAAGATTGTAATTTGTACCCCCCCTTGGGGCAACTTGCGATGGACAGCTAGAACGTCACAGACCGTCATGGCCAAGCCGGGACGCCGGGCGGCTTGACGCGGGACTGGAATCGTCTAAAATAACTGCTTCGCGACGGTTGGCGTCCGCGGGATGTGCGGTGGTCGGTGCGCCTTCATGAGGGGCGGGCCGAGACGGGTTAGGGATGACCGGCATGATGCGTAACCTGTTGTCCGCATTAGCGTTCTTGGTTTGCTGGGCAGCTGTTGGGCCGGCGCTGGGGGAGATCCCGGAACCGTCCGTTGCCCCGGCGAGCTCGGAGTTGACCTTCCGGTACCGCGATCCTGAGCGGGTGTCCGTGCTGCTGCCGGGCGAGACGACCCCGACGCTGTATTGGTACATGCTGTACACGGTGGAGAACGCAACGGGCAGCGAGGTTGATTTTCTGCCGCAGTTCACGCTGGTGACCGATACGCTCCAGGTGGTGCCGGCCGAGGTGCAGGTTAGCCCGGAAGCGTTCAAGACCATTCAGCGGCGGACGGGCGACGCCCTGTTGGTGCCGCCGGAGAAGGCGGTCGGTCGGTTGTTGTGCGGCAAGGACCAGGCGAAGCGGAGCGTGGCCATCTGGCGGGACTTCGACCCGCGGGCCAAGAGCTTCAAAGTGTTCGTCGCTGGGCTGTCGAGCGAGATGACGCGGCTGCGGAACCCGACGTTCGACCCGGCGGAGCCGGAAAGTGATGAGAATCCGCGGCACTATGTGCTGCGGCGGACATTGGAGATTCCTTATCGGCTGCCGGTTGGCGAGTCCATGCGGCACCAGGCGGTGCCGGAGCGCCGCCCCGAGCAGCAGAAATGGATCATGAGGTAGTTGGCCGAAGACTGGAGAGACTTCTGTGGCACATAAAAAGGGACAAGGTTCAAGCCGCAACGGTCGGGACAGTAACCCGCAATATCGCGGCATCAAGCTCTATGGCGGTCAGTACGCCAAAGCGGGCTCGATCATCGTTCGTCAGTGTGGCACGCCGTTCAAAGCGGGCCGGTTCGTCGGCCGGGGCCGTGACGACAGCCTGTTCGCTCTGATCGAGGGCACGGTGGTCTTCAAGGGTCGCCGGGTCGAGATCGAGCCGCTGCCGAGCACGAACTGACGGTCCTCTGACTGGCTGGGGACCGCAACGATATAGGCATGCGCCTGCGCTGGGCGCATGCCATCTTTTATGCGCGGAGCACGGTGGCCGGCACATGGTTACGGTTTCTGTCCTATGCCTCGGGCGGCATCGCGGATGGCGAGCAGATCCTTCATGACATGGTGCAGGGACGCTTGGTGGTCGCGTGTGCCAAACGCGTCGTGCAGTGCTCGGTAGAGGCCGAAGAGTCGGTCGTAAGCTTCGCGGTGTTTGGGATTCGGCTTGTAGACCTTGGCTTTGAGGCCGCACATGCGGGCCTGGGCTTCCTGGACGGAGTCGTATCCGCCGCCGGCCGACCCCGCGACGACGGCGCCGAAGAGGGCGGCTCCCAGCGCACAAGTCTGGGCGGAGCGGCTGATCTTCATGGGGCGTCCGGTGACGTCGGCGTAGATCTGCATGACCAGTGGACTTTTCTCGGCGATTCCGCCGCAGTTGATGATCTCGCGAACGGGTACCCCATATTCCTCGAACCGCTGCATGATGATGCGGGCTCCGAACGCGCTGCCCTCGATGAGTGCCCGATAGACCTCGGCCCGTGTGGTATGCAGGGTCTGCCCGATAAGCAGCCCGGTGAGGCGGGGATCGACCAGCAGGCAGCGGTTGCCGTTGTTCCAGTCGAGAGCCAGGAGGCCGCTCTCGCCGGGTTTGAGCTTGGCGGCCTCAGCGGCCAGCGTCGCGTGAGCCTTGTCGCCCTTGTCGAAGTGATTGACGAACCAGTTGAAGATATCGCCGACCGCTGATTGGCCCGCTTCAATCCCGAAGCAGCCGGGCACAATCGAGCCATCGACGATGCCGCACAGACCGGGGATGTCGGCAAGCGGCTGGGTGTTGGGATGGATCATCATGTCGCAGGAGCTGGTGCCGAGGATCTTGGCCAGGGAGCCAGGCTTGACGCCCGCGCCGACCGCGCCGAAGTGGGCATCAATGGCCCCGACGGCGACGGGCGTGTCGGCCGCGAGGCCCAATTTGTCGGCCCACTCGGGGCATAGCCCGCCCGCGGACTGGTCCGAGGTGACGGCGTGATCGTAGGCTTTGTGTCGTCGTAGCTCGCTGAGCCGCGGGTCGATGCCGGCCAGGAAGTCGGCGGCGGGCAGCGACCAGTCGGCGTGGTACATGGCCTTGTGGCCGGCGGCGCAGACGTTGCGTTTCCAGGTTGCCGGGTTCGGGTTGCCGGTAAGCACGGCGGGGATGTAATCCGATTGCTCGACCCAGTTGGCGGTTGCGTCCATCACTCGCGGGGCGACGCGGAGGCAGTGCAGGGCCTTGGACCAGTACCACTCGCTGCTGTAGGTTCCGCCGCATTTGGCGAGGTACTCGGGATGCTCGCGGCGGGCGGCTTCGGTGATCTCCTGTGCCTCGGCGAAGGCGGTGTGATCCTTCCAGAGCCAGGCGAGGGCGTTGAGGTCGCGGGCGAACTTCTTGTGCTGGGCCAGCGGTACGCCCTGGGCGTCGACCGGCAGGGGAGTGCTGGCGGTGGCGTCGATGCCGATGCCGATGATCTGCCGCGGCGAGAAGCCTTTGACCTTGGCCGCCGCTCGCAGGGCGGCTCGGGTGCACTTGGCTGCGGCGGTGAGCCAGTCGGCCGGGTTCTGCCGAGCCACGTTGGGGTCTTTGCGATCCAAGATGATGCCCGCCTCGCCGCTCGGGTAGGCCGCGACGGCGGTGGCGACTTCGGCCCCTGTTCGGGGATCGACAATCAGCGCCCGGGCGGAGTTCGTTCCGAAGTCCAGTCCCAACACGTAAGCCTTGGCCATGATCGTGCTCCCTACTGCTGTGCGCGGGCATGGTCGGCCCGCTCACAGGCTCAAGATGTTGCAGCGGTCCCAGTTCCGGCCGCCGCCGGCGTATGTGCTGACGGGCCACTGTCCGGTGGCGGTCAGAATCTCATTGGCGTTGGGGCCCACGAGGATGGTGTCCTCGCTCTTGGTGCCGGCGATCGAGGGGTTCCAGGCGAATGCTTGGTTGGCCAGCACCTTGGTCGCGTTGCCCGGCGAGGCTTTGGCGTCGCGGGCGGTGTAGCCCGTGGGGCCGCCCTGATGGTGATACTGCCACTCATCGGGGTAGCCGCTGTCGGCGTAGACCTTGCGGGCGAGTTCGAAGATGTCGCCCAGTGTCCGGCCGGGCCGGGTCTGCCCGATCATCACCGCGTCGATGTTGCACACCGCTTCGTGGCGGCGTCGCAGGTCGCTGGAGATCGGCCCGAAGGCGAAGACCCGCGAGCACGAGGCGATCAGGCCGCCGCGTTCACCGCCGATGACCGCCATCCCGTGTTTGGCGAATCGCGTTGCCGTGGGGATGGGGTGGCGGTAGCTGCGGGCGCGGTCATCGGCGGCAATCAGCAGGACGGGGGCGCGGATTTCGCGTTCGAGCAAGCTCGCCGACAGCCGAGCCGCCAACTGGAACTCGGTCATGCCCCGCCGCGTTTGTCTGCACACCTGCTCCAGCACGCTGGCCGTCTCGCGGGCAAGCGCCCGCAACCGCCCGATCTCCGGTTCCACCAGCGACCAACGCAGACGGTCGAAATCCGACTTGAGCGTGGCCACCGTGTCTGGAAGCCCGGCGACTCGGCCGTCACACGCTGCCCGAAGCGATCCGAGCACCTCGCGCCAGACGGGTGCGGCCGCGGCTCCATCATGCCAGGCATAGGATCGCACCTCGATGCCCAACTCGTGCAGTTCCTCGCCCGTCATTCGCGGGGCCTCGATCGCGTTGGTTACCGCTACGGTCCGGTCGCGCGTTATCACCAGTGAGACGGCGCCGCCCTCGGTGCCGAGGTTGACGTGGTTCAGCCCGCCGCCGGTGAACCAGGCGAAGTTGGCCCGTCGGGTCAGCACAACCGCGTCGAGGTCGTGCTCGTCGAGGTACGCGGTCACTCGCTGGTGTTTGAGTCGGCACTCGTCGGCACATGCAGGCATGGCAAGCTCCTCCGGCTGGTCACTACGATCTTTGGAGGCAGATTCTACCGCAGACACCGGAGTTCGCCATCCGGGCAGCGGACACTTCGGCGGGAGGGCCCGTTCGCTAGGCACGTACCAGATGAGTGGCACACGGCAGACATGCGAGTCAAACGCAAGGATATCGCGCCGCAAGATGCTGACGTGCCGCCTTTCCCTCAGAACAGGAAGTCCGTCGACAGGAACTTGGAGTGCCGGCCGGTGACGATCGTGGAGATCACCTGCTGATTGGCGGGGGTGCTCTTGGCGGCGACCAGGCTGCGAATCGAAAAGACACGCAGGGCATCCGAGACGCTCAGGGTGTTCTCGGCGGAGTCCTTGCGACCGACGAAGGGGAAGGTGTCCGGGCCGCGTTGGCATTGGCTGTTGATGTTGACGCGGCAGACCTGATTGACCAGTGAGTCGATCAGGCGGCTGAGGCGGTGCGGGTCGCTGCCGAACAACGACGCTTGCTGCCCGAAGGGCGATGCCTTCACCCAGTCGATGACCTCCTGCTCGTCGTCGTAGGGCAGGATCGGGGTGACCGGGCCGAACTGCTCGATCTGGCAGATGCGCGTGTTCAAGGCGGCGGGGTACAGGACGGCCGGGTAGAAAAGCGTGTGGTCGATGGTTCCGCCACCGCGGTTGACCAGCCGGGCACCAGCCGCCACCGCTTCGTCGGCGAGCTCCTTGAACCATTGCGGCTTGCCCTTTTCGGCCAGCGGCGTGATGCTGACCCCATCTTCCCAGGGCATGCCCACGCGCAAGGCCTCTACGCCCTCGGCCAAGCGGGCGACAAACTGGTCCGCCAGGCTGCGGTGGACGAAGATGATCTTGATGGCCGTGCAGCGCTGCCCGTTGAACGACAGGGCACCCAGCAGGCATTCTTTCATCGCCAGGTCGAGGTCCGCGTCGGGCAGGACGACCGCGGCGTTCTTGGCCTCCAGCCCGAAGACGCAGCGTAGCCGGTTGGGTCGCGGGTGCTGGTGCTTGAGCAAGGATGCCACCTTGGCCGACCCGATGAAAGCCAGCACATCGATGCGCCCGCTCTGCACGATCGGTCCGACCACCGTCGCCCCTTCGCCGTAGATGGTGTTGACCACCCCGGGCGGGAACGAGGCGGCAAACGCCCGCAGCAGGGGCGCGTGTAGCAGCACGCCGTACTTGGGCGGCTTGAAGATCACCGTGTTGCCCATGATGAGCGCGGGGATGAGAGTCGTGAAGGTCTCGTTGAGCGGATAATTCTGCGGTCCCATGCACAGTACCACGCCCAGCGGGCTGCGGCGAATCTGGGCGATGAAACCCTGCTCGACCGCGAGCCGTGAACTGGTGCGATCGAGCTCCTTGAGTGCCTGGATGGTGTCGCGGATGTAGTCCACGGTGCGGTCGAACTCCTTGCGCGAGTCGGGCAGGGTCTTGCCGATTTCCCACATGAGCAGGCGGACGACCTCATCCCGCACCGCTTGCATGCGCGGGATGAACGATTCCAGATGGCGGATGCGGTCCCCGACGGACATGGTGGGCCACTCGCCGCAGCCACGACCGTAGGCCTCGCAGGCCGCCTCCAGGGCCTCCATGGCCTTCTCAGCGGTCATGAGCGGATAGTGGCCCAGCTTGGTGGGAGCGGGGCCGGCCCCGTCGTCCACGCACAGCGGCGAGGTGACTTCCTGGCAGGGGCCTGTCCATGCTTCGACCTTGCCGTCGATCAGATACCGGGCTCCGTCGGCGTAGTAGGGTTGCCGCATGGCTTCGGGGATGTCGGCAGTGCGGGGGAATACGTTTGCGGGGTTGGCGACAGGGGTGGACATTGCAGCGGACCTCCATCTCAACGCGGCTGGCAGCCGCAGCCTAAACGAGTATCCGTGAGACGGCGTCAAGATACCCGAGACTGGGAGCCGGCCATAGCTTGCCCGGCCTTTGCCCGGGGTTTACGATGCGATTGATGCCGGGAAGCAGGCGGCGAATCAGCGCCGCGACGGTAAGGAAGCGGCCGATCGCTGCCGAGAAGAACCGCTCCCTTACGGTCACGGCTCTGACAAGGCGGCTCACGCCGCCCGCGGACCCATGGCACGTATGTGATGACTGGGAGGCAGCCGGTGCAGACAGAAGGCTCGATTCGTTTGTCCAGGAAGAATCCGGTTCGACGATCCGCTTCGCCGCCGGTGGTACAAAGCGGGTTGGATGGGCGGCTGTGGCGTGCACGCGAACACTGCTCACAGAGCAGTGCCACACGAGTGCGTTGTGGCTTGCTGTTTCGCTTTGGTCGGGTTGGGCTGCTTGCCGGCTGTTTGCTGCTGACCTTGAGTGCTGCAACGTCGCTTGCTGATGGATCGGCTGATCCAGCCTGGGCACGCACGCGCCCGCGACTGGCCGACGTGGTGGGCACGGCCTCGCTCGAAGAGGGCTTCAGGAACCCGCCGCGGACGTGCAGCAGCGTGCCGCTGTGGTCGTGGAATGGGCGACTCGATCCGGCCGAACTCCGCCGACAGATTGATGAGTTGGTCGACAAGGGCGTGTACGGCGCGTTCATGCACGCCCGCGACGGCCTGAACAACACCGAGACGCCGTACTTCTCCGACGGTTGGTGGGAGGCGGTCAGAGCCAGCGTGGAGCACGGGGAGAAGGTCGGCTTCGCGGCGTGGCTCTACGATGAGGACAAATGGCCCAGCGGGGCGGCCGGCGGACGCACACTCGCCGCCGACCCCGAGGGTAATACCCGCAAGCAACTGACCCGGACCGAGCTTCGCGTCACGGGGCCGCGGCAGGTCGAGATCCGCTTCCCCGGCGCGACCTACGTCGTGGCCGGCCGAGTGGTCGGCGACAAGACGCTGGCGGGCGAGACGCTGAGCGAGATCACCTCGTTGAACAATTCCGCCTCACCCTGGTCCTGCCCCGAGGGCGACTGGTTGATCGTCGCCTATACCATGGGCCCGGTCAAAAGGGCAGAAGGGGTCATCAACTACCTCAACCCAGAGACGATCCGCACGTTCATGGATATTACCCATGAGGCCTATGCCGCTCGGGTCGGCGACCATTTCGGCCGAGCGGTCCCCGGTGTTTTCTTCGACGAGATCCACAACAGCGGCGCCCAGCTTGTTTGGGCTGAGGGTTTCGCCGAACGCTTCCGCGCGATGAAAGGCTACGACCTCGTGCCGCTTCTGCCGGGGCTGGTGCTGGACGTCGGCCCGACGACTCCCAAGCTGCGCTGCGACTACTACGACGTCTACACGACGATTTACGAAGAGACCTGGTTCCAGCGGATCGCCGACTGGTGTGACCAGCACAACATGATGCTCACCGGGCACACCATCGAGGAGATCAACTCCTACCTGACGCAGGGCGACTACTTCCGCACGATGCGGCATCTGCACATTCCGGCCACGGACAACGAGGACTTCCGCTACACCTGGCCGCGGGTCATCGGAGCCTGGAAGCCCAAGCAGATTGCCAGCCTGTGTCATGTGTACGGCCGGCCGCTGGTCGGCGTCGAGGCGATGGGTGGGGCGGGATGGTCCTTCACGCTCGACAGCGCCCGCTACGGCTTCAATATGTTGGCCGCCTACGGCGTGAACTTCTTCATGCCGCATCTGTTCCATTATGCCCAGGACTCCCCGGCCAATGTAGACGACTGGCCGAACAGTTGGTTCCTGCATAACCCGTTCTGGAAGTACTACAAGACGTTCGCGGATCACGGCAGCCGGTTGACCTTCATGTTGGCCGGCACCGAGCATGTGGTCGATGTGGCCGTGCTCCTTCCAACGACCAACCTGTGGGCGGGTTACGGCGGCGGCACCACCGTGCAGACCGTTCAAACACTCGTCGCCGCCCACCGAAGCGCGGATGTGATCGATCCTGGCTCGCTGGTCCGGGCGAAGGTGATGGATGGGCATCTGTCCATCGCGGACATGCGTTACCGGGTGCTGGTGTTGCCCGGCGTGCGCTGCATGCGTCGCGACGTGGCCGCCCGGGTTCGTGAGTTCGTGGCCGGTGGCGGCATTCTCATCGTGCATGATCGTTGGCCGACCGACTCGATGGAGGCCGGCCGCGATGATCTGGAATTGGCGGTACTTGCCACCGAAGCCGCTGCCAAGGGTGTGACCCTCTCCAAGTTGGGCGACACCGTCGGTTTGGTAGCCGCGGCTATCGAGCCCGACGTAACCATCAGCGGCGATCGTGCTGAGCACCTGCGTTACCACCACCTCCGCCGCGACGGCAAGGAGGTTTACTGGTTTGCCAACGGGGTGCGCGAGCCCGGCTGCTGGCGGGTCAGTCTGCGCTGCACGGGTTCGCCGGCGATCTGGCAGCCGGAGGATGCCTCCATCACCCCGGTGTCGGCACATGTGGTGCGCGATGGGCGTACGCAGTGCGATCTGCGGCTGGATGGCTGGCAAGGCTGTTTCCTGGTGATTGACCCGGGGACGCGGGCAGGCGAGGGCGGGGTGCTGCTCAATGCGACGAACCTTCGCGAACCGGTGGTGGGGCGGGACACTTCGGGGCAGGTCAGCGTGAGTGGGCTTCTTCCGCCGGACGCCGACCGGGCCGAGGCTCAGGCTTCGGTCTGCGCGGCCGGGACAGAGCGGACCGTGGTTGGTTCGAGCGAGGAGCTTCCACGGTTGGCGGGGATCGAGCTCGGTGGCGATTGGCGGATGTTGCCCGCGGGCGATCGACTTGATGATGTCTGGACGGTGGATCTTGGGGAGGCGGAACTCGAGCTTCCGGTCATGCGTATGCAGTGGGAGGGCGAATCGGAAGGGGAGGCCCTCGGCTGGCACTTCCGAGCTCAGGACGACCGGCGATGGCGGCAGGTCAAAGTGCGTGACGCCCGGCAGCCTGAGGCCGGCGCCGATCGCTACCGCTCGCGATGGCAGGGGCGGTTCATTTCCTTCTACAACCACGCCGACTTCCGGGCGCCGTTCGGCGGCCAGGGCCTCCAGTGCAGAACGACCTTCACACTGACGACCAAGGTCAGTGTTCGCGGCTGGTTGGCGGTCATCTGCGAAAATCCCTTCGAGGTCATCGTCAACGGGCAATCCTACCCCGGCAAGGGGGCACGCTTGCCGCAACGGTTTGACCTTCGCCAGTTGCAGTCCGGCGAGAACACGATCACCATCGCCGCCGAGAACGCCCCGGCCGTGCTTGCCGAGGGGCAGATCTTCATCGACGGCGACACGGTGATCCAGCTCTTTAGCGACTCAACCTGGGAGGCGACACTACCGGGCAAATCGTGGCAGCCGGCCTGGGAATACGTGGCGCCGCCCGAGCAACCGTACGGCGAGCCGACCTATCCGCAGGAAGTACCCATGCCGACGGTGGCGTGGTATCGGCAACCGTTACCACCGGGCAGCGTCGCGCTGCGCGTGCCGCGTGTCGATGGTGAATGGCGTCTCTGGGTAGATGGCAAAGCGGTTGAGCCTCGTGACGATTGGATGCCTCTGCCGGCGGGGGTGTCGGGTGAGGGCTTGGCCCTGCGCGTTGCGGCTGAGCCGGGACAGCGCGGTCTGATCGAGCCCCTGCGCGTGCGGTGCCGGCCCGCGGAGCGCCCGCTCGGCTGTTGGACCCGGCAGGGGCTCGATTGGTACAGCGGCCGGGTGCTCTACTCGCGCGAATTCGATCTGCCTGCCGAATATGCCCGCCCAGACGTTCGCCTGTCGCTGGAACTCGGACAGGTCAACTACTGTGCGGAGATTTGGCTTAACGGCAAGCTGGTCGGTACGCGCGTCTGGCCGCCCTATGCCCTGGATGTCACCGGGCACGTCACCGTGGGCCAGAACCGGCTGGATGTCGTCGTCGCCAACCTGTTGGCCAATCGCATGCGCTGGGATATCTTCGATGAGGTCAAGGGCGTTCAGTTGAACCGCAAATGGCACGACGGCAACCTGCGGCGGGATGGCTGGTGCTTCGAGTCCGGCCTGCTCGGCCCGGTCCGGCTGGTCCCCCTGCGGAAGACCACGGTGACGATGGAATGAGGCCAGAGCGGAGACAGGGGGGGGCGGACAGGAGACAGGAACTGAGTACGTCCAACGGCGCGCGAGGCGGATCCTGAAACAGGCTTGCCGCTTCGCGGTGAACGCGAGCCGATCATGGAGAGACAGAGAATCGTCGGATACGACTATCGCTGGAAACCACGGACGTCAGGGACGCAAACGAAATGACCGCGGGTTATTCCGCGATTCAATGAGGGATGATGAGTGATGATGACTCACCGCACTCTACACCGGATCGCTATTGCCATGTCGGTTCTGTTGGCCGCCGGCGCTTCGAGCCTGCCTGCTGAGCAAGCGGCCGAGCCCAAGCCGCTCAAGGTGCTCATGATCGTCGGCGGGATCGCCCACGACTACGAAACGCTGCCGCCGAAGCTGGCCCGCGTGCTTGGCAAAGATGAGGATATGATCGTCGAGGTGACCGGCGACCTCGGCCGGCTGACCGATGAGCACCTCAGGCCTTTCGATGTGCTGGTATTCAACAATTGCCACGACGCCGACCTCAGCGAGGATCAGCGGCAGGCGGTGCTGTCCGCCCTGCGGCGTAACACCGGCCTGGTCGCGGTGCATTGTGCTCTGTGGTCGTTCCAGAGCTGGCCCGAGTGGCGTAACATCGTCGGTGCCTTGGTGCTCGGGCATGATCCGTTTGCCTCGTTCGACGTTGTCGTTGTCGATCACGAGCATCCGATCAACACCGACGTGCCCGACCGCTTCACCATCGCCGACGAGCCGTATCTGGTGACCGAGTGGGGCGGGAACAATCACGTGCTGCTGCGGACCGCCGCTCTGCACGGCGGCCGTGACAAGCCCGAGCCCATGGCCTGGACCACCCGCTATCACGGCAGCCGCGTTGTCTCGATCATGCCCGGCCACGACGAACAGGCCCAGGCGGCCCCCGCCTTTCAGACCTTGTTGGCCAATGGCATTCGCTGGGCCGGTCGGCGCCTCGGCCCCGCCACGCTGCTCAGCGAGGAGGAGCGGCAAGAAGGCTTCGTTCCCCTATTCGACAGCAAGACCCTGGCCAACTGGCGATTCGATCGCCGCTACTGGAAGACCCGCGACGGTCTGATTATCGGCAACACCCACCCGGATGGCCTCAAGAAGCACACCTATGCCATCACTGAGCAGGCCTTTGGCGACTTCATCCTCCGCTACAGCGTCAACCTGGTCAGCGGCAACAGCGGCGTCCAGTTCCGCAGCCTCGAATGGCCCGATTACGAGGTGGCCGGCTACCAGGCCGACGTGGTCCTGCCCTTTGGCTGGGGTAACCTGCACGAGCAAAATGGCCGTCGCAAGCTCGTCGACGGCTGGACGGGTAAGGCCGACCGCAACGTCCAACCCGGCTGGAACGACATGGAGGTCATCGCCCAAGGCCCACGCGTGATCCTGAAGACGAATGGCGTTGTCACCGCCGACTGGACCGAGACTGATGCCGACGTGCCCAAGGCCGGCATCGTTGCTCTCCAGCTCCACGGCGGCGACCCCATGGAAGTGCAGTACACCAACATCCGGATCAAGCCCATCCCGTCGGCCACGCAGCCGGCTACCGCACAGAGCCCGGGGCAAGAGTAGCCACCCGCAGGGGAGGCCATGGTACAATGGTGGGATCCCCGGCGCCAGGTACAGGTCGGCGGGATTCTCGATAGGGATTCTTCGCTGGAATGGGGCGTTGGAGATGCCCATGGTGTCTGTGATCGTCTTCCCGCTGTTGGGAGATCAGGATGGGAAGGAGAAGCCTCATGTCTATCGCGAGGAAGAGCTGGTCGTGGATTGGGTTTCATGGCAGTTGGCTTGTCGCCGTCCTGGTGCTCGCGTCGAGCAGCTATGCGGCATGGTATGACCAGGATCCAGCAGTTGTTTCGGGTATCCCAGACATCAAGCTGACCGAGGGGGCGAAGCAGGCCGGCGCCGAGTGTTCCGAGGTGGCCTGCGCTAACGTGATCAAGTACTTCGATCAGCATGGCTACCCGGATCTCATCGCCGCGGGGACGTCCGACGAGGATGTCTTGATCGAGATGGCCGATGAAAATGAGTACAACTTCGGCACGCCGCTGGGGCCATTGGTGGCTCTGAACAAGTACATCAAGGACAAAGGGTACAAGAACAAGCTTGCCGCCCACAACGTCGATCTCACCTGGGACAAGATCGTTGAGGAGATGAAGAAGGGGCAGTTGCTCGTGCTCTCGTTCGATTTCGGCGGACAAGGCAGGCATGAGGTCACCATCGGCGGCTGGGACAACACGCCCGCGAGGCAACTGGGTATCCAGGATGTCAACAGCCCACCGCCGAGCAGCGGCGGCTCGAGCTATACCGGCACGGTGGGCACCACGGATTTCTACACGGTGACCATGAAGCCGGACGGCTCGTTCACCTTCAAGTACAAGGACGGCGCGGAGGCCGTGCCTGAGAAAATCACCGCCGTGTCGCCTGTTCCCGAGCCGGCAAGCCTGCTCCTGCTGGGCTTGGGCAGCCTGCTCGTGCTGCGCCGCCGATAGAAGTGCCTTGTCGCAGGTATCTGAGCTTCGAACGGCTCTCGTACTCGGCATATGGCGGGGGGCCGGGTATGACGAGGCGACGCCGTCGTCCGCGAGGTTGCAGCGGTCAGGCGGAGTGACAAGACGCTGCGTATTCATGCGTCAAAGCGTTCACTGAGCGAAAGGTATTTTGGGGTGTCGGCCTTACGGGTTGTGCGGCCGCCAATGCTCGGCGTCCACTGTGTGCAGGGGCATCGCTTGGTGCTTCTGTTCGCTTCGATCACTCCGCTGATGTTGTGCCGTGGTCATCATTGGCTGAGGTGATAGAGAAAGGTTCATACTGTGAATACGATCGAATTCATGAGAAACGCTCAGCAGTACCGTCGTGTCCTATCGGCTTGGCGAGACCGAAGCCGACGGCTTGCCTTCCTTCTCGCGGTCTCGGCACTGGCCGGCTGCACGCTTCACGCGGACGACTCGGACACGGCCGCCTCACGAGATGCCCTCGGGCGGCCCGCCACGGCCGTGGATGACATCACCGTCGCCGCTTACTACTACCCTTGCACCCACCCCGATCCGCGATGGGACAAGGCCAAGTATCCGGGTTTCACCGAGTGGGATCTCATCCGAAAGGCCAAGCCGCGTTTCCCCGGTCACAAGCAGCCGCGGGTCCCGCTCTGGGGCTACACCGACGAATCCGATCCCAAGGTAATGGCCCAGAAGATCGACGCGGCCGCCGACCACGGAGTGGATGCGTTCATCTTCGACTGGTATTACTACGACGACGGCCCGTATCTTCAGGGAGCGCTGGAACGAGGCTTTCTCAACGCGTCCAACAACCAGCGGATCAAGTTCGGCCTGATGTGGGCCAACCATGATTGGTACGACATTCAAGGGTACAACCCGGCCGAACCTATCAAGCTGCTCTACCCCGGCAAGGTGACCCCGCAGACCTGGGAGACGATCACGGACCTCGTCATCGCACGCTACTTCAAGCATCCCAGCTACTGGAAAATCGACGGCAAGCCCTACTTCTCGGTCTACGACATGGGCGTGTTTCTCGACAGCTTCGGGTCGGTCGAGGCGGCGCGGACCGCGGTGGATCGATTTCGGGCGAAGGTTGAGGCTGCCGGTTTCCCCGGCCTGCATTTGAACGCGATTCTGTGGGGGCAGCCGAATCTGCCCGGCGGCACAACGCCGGCTAATTGGCCCCGGCTTTGCCTGGATCTGGCTCTCGACAGCCTCACCGGCTACACCTGGGTTCATCACGGAGCGCTCAACTATGGGACGTTTCCCGTGTCCGACTACGTGGAGGGGCGCAATACCTACCTCAAGTTCTGGGAGAAGGCGTTGGGCGATTTCCCGATACCTTACTTCCCGAACACCACAATCAACTGGGACAACTCACCCCGGGCGCATCCCGACGCCCACTGGGACAGGCCCGCGGCTCATGTGGTCAATCCCGTGATGATGGGCAACACGCCGGCCGCCTTCGAGGAGGCCTGTCGGATCATTCGGGACCGGCTGCTCGCCGCCGCCACGCAGCCTAAGGTGGTGACGGTCAACGCCTGGAACGAATGGCCCGAGGGCAGCGTGCTGGAGCCGGAGCTGGAGCACGGCTACGGTTACCTTGAGGCGATCCGGGCGGTCTTCGGAACCGCTTCCGCCAAGCCGAGGTCCGCCCATCGGGCTCGCCCCCGATAGAACAAGACTCGCACGAGTCGTGGCTGCGTCGGCATCGCGATGGGGCTCACTCTGCCGGTAGACGCGATTCGAACACAAACCGGCCCGCACCAAGCAGAAAACTGACCTGCCCTTGTTGTTCGCGGGCCTCAGTGACGCCTTCAACCTGCGCCAGCGGTGTTCCCTGCTCGGTCACATCCGCCAATTGTCGAGCGGGGATGGATACCGTGGCGGTTGTGTTCGCGGGCACGCTTACCTGCAGCGTCAGCTTGTTACCCCGGCGCTCCCAGTTGCTTTCGATCGGGCCATACATCGAGCGATACCGGCTTCGAACGTAGGTCAGGTCACCCACCAGGCCCGGGCGAATGGCGAAGTGCTTGAAGCCGGGAGCCTGCTCATCGTATTGGATTCCTCCCAGGCCCTGGATGAACCACGCTCCGATCGAGACCAGCGTGTTGTGGATGTGCGAGTGGTCGCCATCCCACTGCTCCCATATCGTGGTGGCCCCGTTCTTGAGCATGTAGCCCCAACTCGGATAGGTCTCCTTGCTGGTGATTTCGTAGGCCAGGTCGTTTCTGCCCGTGCTGGTGAGCAGCTTGAGCAGGTAGTATGTGCCGTGCATGCCCGTGTTGAGATGCCCCTTGCACTGGACCCGGATGTCATGTTCAAGACTCGCCATCACGCGGGCTCGCAGCGGCTCGGGTGTGACGTCGAACAGCAGAGGCATGGCCAGATAGGGCTGCTCGCCGTTCGCGTAGGTTGCACCATCGTCGTTGAGGAACCGCTGGTGCAAGATCGCGGCAAGCTCGTCCGCCCGCTTCTGGTAGGCTTGGGCCTCGTCGCGTTTTCCCAACAGAGCGGCCGTCTTCGCGGCGATCCGAAGGCTGTACGCCATGTGACAGTTGTTGAAGAAGAGCGTCGATCGCTCGTCGACGCGGTTGCCTGCTTGATCGCGTCCGGGCGGCACCCAGTCGCCGAGGAAGTTCCATTCACTGGCTGGACAGCCCATGCCGACGTAGTGCTGAAGCAGGCCGTCCTTGACATGTGTTTCGAGGAAAGCCAGCCATTGGCGCATCGTCGGATACATCTGCTCGAGGATGCGCTGATCGCCGTATTGCACATAGACCTGCCACGGCAAGGTGACCACGATCCCGCCCCATGCGGGGCCGCCGCCCGCCGGGCCGGGGTGCGGCGAGGTGTGGGGCACATCTCCGTTGTCGGCTTGGTCCGCACGCCAGTCGGCAAGCCATTTGGTGAAGAACGCTCCGAGATCACAGTTCGTCATCCCCGTTTCCAGCGACGCCCCCGAGTCGCCCCCATACCCAAGCCGCTCGCGGGTCGGACAGTCGACGACGTACCCGCCTAGACTCAGGCAGCGATAGGTCCAGACCGCCGTGTCGTAGATGCGGTTCAGCAGATCGCTCGAACACTCAAACGCGGCCGCGGGCTTGTAGCCGGTGTGAATCATATACCCCAGAATCCCCGCGGGTTCCGGCTTGGCCTGGAGCCCTGTGATTTTCACCCAGCGAAACGCGTGGTAGTTGAACCGATTTCGGAAACGCTCCTCCCCATGCCCGCGCATGATGTACACGTCGCGCTGGCCATAAGTTTGAAGCTTCCCGTCGTCGAATCGCTTGTCCGCGTACTCGAGCAAGACTTCCTGTCCGGCCTGCCCGGACGGAAACCGGATATCAAGCCAGCCCGAGAAGTTGCGCCCCATGTCGATCAGAATTGAACCGTCCTCAAGCTGGCCGACCGATGAGGGACGGATTGTCTCAAACACGCGGTTGGATTCAAGGCACTGCGCGGCGAAGGTCTGCGTGTGGGGTGTGTGAACGCTGGCCGACTTCCACGCAGAGTCATCGAAGTCAGCAGCGGCCCAGTCCAAGACCTCCTGCCCGGCGTCGTATCGCTCGCCGCCATAGTCGCCCGTGTGTCCCTTCCCGATCGGGGTGATTGGGCTGGGGTGGACCTTCCACGAGCCGTCCGTGACGAGGCGCTGGGGCGTGCCCGCCGAGTCTTGCCACTCGAATTGGGCGCGAATGACGGGACCCTCGCCGGTCGCCTCGGCGAGCAACCGGCTTTCCCATCCTCGTCCCAGCCAAAGCGATACGCAGTTCGATCCGCTGGTCAGGTAGCTGGTGATGTCGTGGGTGATGTAGAGGCTTCTCTTGGCATAGGCGCTGACCAGCGGCGAGAGCACATCGTCGCCGACCTTGCGACCATTGACGTACAGTTCGTAGTAGCCGATCGCGTGTACGAAAGCCACGGCCCCTTCCGGCTTGCCGTCAATGGTGAAGGTCTTGCGGAGCCAGGGCAAGCTACCGGCGTTCTCCTTGAACCAGTCGCAGCCAATCCATTGTGCCGTCCAGTCTTCCGGTTCCAGGAGGCCCATGGTCCATGTCCCCGTGTCGCTCCATGCCGAGGCCTCGCCGTGGTTGTCCCACACCCGGACTTTCCAGCAGCATCGCATACGCGACCGCATCGGCGCCCCGGCATACGCGACCTGTATCGACTGATCGGACTCGACCTTGCCGCTATCCCACAGATCCGCTTGGCCCGGCAGCAGCTTCGCCTCGCTGGTAGCCACGACGATCTGATACGCCTGTTGCTTCCAGCCGCGAGCCTCGGCTTCGATGATCCAGCTCAGACGCGGCCGACGCACATCGATCCCAAGCGGATTCGTCAGGTACTCACAACGTAGTGCGGTCACGCTGGCGTGTTTCTCGGCCATCAGCGTATCTCCGAACAGTGCGGTCAATGCCAAAGCGAAGATGAGACAGAGCGGGCTCGACATATCCACCCTTGCGGGAGCCGGCATGTGGGGCATGAGATTCGTGGTCGAAAGGATTGTACCTGCATTCTTGATCACCTTGCGTCTCCTTCGTTTGCTTCGGTGTCTTGTCCGTCTTTCGCGATACGCTCAGTGTTCCTCGCCCGCGAGTCTTGCCTGTCGTTCCGGCAACCGGCAAGCACGCTGAGGGCCGGCGCGTTTCAACCGGCCGGCGAGGACACCCACAACCAGGTTGCAGTCCCCGGTTACCCAGAGATCCTACTTGCCCGGAGAGTCTGTTGAAAGGGCGCTTGCGGTGAATCCGCGTGGGCGGTGTGTTTTGACAGTTGGCGTGGTCACGCGGTTTTCGATGCCGTCGAGCGGCGGCGAGTCGAGGTGGACGACTTGCTCTTGCCGCCGGCGGATGAGCGGGGGGTCTTCTTCTTTGGCGCCCGCGGGTCCTTGCCCTGCTCGCGCATGCGCTCCTCGCGGGCCGCCAACAACTCCACCGCTCGCTCGATGCTGAGTTCCTCGGGCGCGACGCCCTTGGGCAGCGAGGCGTTGACCACGCCGTCGGTGACATACGGCCCGAAACGCCCGTTCTTGACTACCAGCGGAGCCTGCGAGGTCGGGTGCACGCCGAGTTCCTTCAGGGTTTCCTGCCGGGCGGTGGTGCGGCCACGCTTGGGCTGAGCCAGGAGCGCGAGCGCTTCGCTCAGCGTGATACTCGCTAATTGCTCGTGGTTGGCCAAGCTGCGCGTCTCCTTGCCCATCTTGACGTAGGGACCATAACGACCATCCTGCACGATGATCGCTTCCCCGCTCTCGGGATGCTGGCCCACCGTTCGCGGGAAGGACAGGAGCATCAACGCGTCGGCCAGGGTAAGGCTTTCGGGCGTCATGCTAGGCCACAGGCTGGCCATCTTGGGCTTCACGCCGCGCTTCAACGCGCCTTTCGCGTCGCGCTCCGGATCGCCCAACTGAATGTAGGGCCCAAATCGCCCCTTCTTCAGGTAGATTGGCTTGCCACTTTCAGGATCATTGCCCAGCGACTTGTCGCCTTCAGCAGCCTGGGCGAGCAGTTGGCTCGCGGTCTCGACACTCAGCTCGTCCGGGGCGATGTCGTTGGGGATTGTCACCCGCTGGGTGGTATCCCCGACTTGCAGATACGGACCATACCGACCGATGCGAGCGACGATGGCCTGCCCACGGTCATCCCGGCCAATCGGCACGGTGCAGACCTCGCGAGCGTCAATCTCATCCCAGCCGGTACCGATCCGCCGCTTGAGTCCGACGTGCGTCAGATCCTGCCCCCCGTTGGTTGCGTTCGGATCGCCGAAGTAGAAGTCTTTCAACCAGGGCGTCGATTCCAGTCTGCCGCTGGCAATCGCGTCGAGGTCGTCCTCCATCTTCGCGGTGAAATCGAAGTCGACCAGATCGGCGAAATGCTGCTCGAGGAGGTTGACCACCGCGAAGGCGGTGAGCGTGGGCACCAGAGCGGACCCTTTCTTCCACACGTACCCGCGATCCTGAATAGTCTGCAGAATGCTCGCATACGTGGACGGTCGGCCGATACCGCGGTCCTCGAGTTCCTTGATCAAGCTGGCTTCGGTGAATCGGGCCGGTGGGAGAGTCGCATGCTGTTTCGGCTCAATGTGGCCGGCGGCCAGTTGCTGTCCCTGCACCAGAGGCGGCAGGATGCGCTCCTGGTCGCCCAGTTCGGCGTGAGGATCGTCAGCCCCCTCGACGTATGCTCGCAGGAAGCCCGGGAAGGTGATCACCTTGCCCGACGCGCTGAACACCGCAGGACCGTGCGGGCCAGCCTCCGCGCCGATCCGCACGCTGGTGCGCCTTCCCGTGGCATCCTTCATTTGGCAGGCCAGCGTCCGCTTCCAAATCAGCTCGTACAGCCTGAACGCCGCCGGATCCAGTTCCTTCTCGACCTCCTTGGGAGTGCGGAACTCCGCCCCCGCCGGCCGGATGGCCTCGTGGGCCTCCTGTGCACCTTTGGCCTTACGGGTGTAGTGCCGCGGCTGGTCCGGCACATACTCCCGCCCGTACAACTGTGCCGCCTGGCTACGGGCCGCGTTGATCGCCTGACTCGACAGATGCGTCGAGTCCGTTCGCATGTAGGTGATGTAACCGTTTTCGTAGAGCTGCTGGGCCAGACGCATCGTCCGCTGGGCCGTCAGCCGAAGCTGCCGTGAGGCCTCTTGTTGTAGCGATGATGTGATGAACGGCGGCAGGGCCCGCTGCGTGAACGGCTTCTCCGTGACCTCGGTGACCGCGAATGTCGCCGAGGCCAGGTGCTCCGCGACGCCCTTCGCAACGTTGGCATCCAACGCCACCACTTCGGATGCGGCTTTGAGCTGCCCGGTGCTCGCGTCGAAGTCTTTGCCGGTCGCCACCCGCCGGCGGTTCAACTCGATCAGTCTCGCTTGGATCGGCAGATCGGGCCGGGCTGCCGACTTCAAAGTAGCCTCGACATCCCAGTACTCGGCAGTCCGGAACCGCATACGCTCGCGCTCGCGGTCCACGATGAGCCGCGTAGCCACCGACTGCACTCGCCCGGCCGAGAGCTTCGGTGCGATCTTCCGCCACAGAACCGGCGATACTTCGTATCCGTAAAGTCGGTCCAGAATGCGTCGGGCTTCCTGGGCGTTCACCAACTGCATGTCCACGTCCCGCGGGTGAGCGAGAGCTGCCTGGATGGCCTGCTGGGTGATTTCGTCGAATACCATCCGCTTGAACGGCACCTTGGGCTGCAAAGTCTCCAACAGGTGCCAAGCGATAGCTTCCCCTTCGCGGTCCTCGTCCGTCGCCAGGTAGAGCGTCTGAGCCTTGCGGGCAAGCTGCCGGAGCTTGGTGACCTGGGCCTTCTTGCGGGCGGGCACGATGTACAGCGGCCGGAAGTTGTCCTCCACGTTGACCCCGATCCGCGCCCAAGGCTCGTCTTTCACTTCGGCGGGAATCTCCGAGGCGGTCGAAGGTAGATCACGAATATGCCCGATAGAGGATTCGACAATGAAGCCTGATCCGAGGTACTTGGCGATAGTCCGAGCTTTGGCGGGCGATTCGACAATAACCAGAGCAGCAGGCGAGACGGATTTCCGTCCCTTGGCGGCTGGCGCGTCTGGGGGCGGAGAAGAGCCATCAGGACTGCCGATAGGGGCGTCTGACACAGGTTGATCGTGATGCGGGTCGTTGATCATAGGGTTATCCACGGCGGCCGGTTACCAGGTATGGCAGAATCTATCGGCCAAGAGGGCTCCAGGCTGCAACCCGTAATTATAGGAACCGGCGCACGGAATCAATGGCAAGGCGGGGTGGGCTTGCGGACGCGCGACGCCCTCGGGTTGCCCTCTCGGTTCTGCTCGGGGTAACGCGGGCAGCGCTGGCGCTTGCTTTTGAGTGGCGGGGCGGTATGTTGAACCGTCTTTCGGCGCGCAGTGTTGCGAGCCGTGAAGCTATGAGGGCACTACATCCATGATGAAGTTTTTCCGTAAACACATGAATGAAATGCTGGTCGTTTTCATGGCCGCATTGCTGGTTATCTGGCTGGGCGGCGATGCTTTGCAGTATTTCCTCCAGTATGAGCGAGGCTTGGACAATCAGGAACGGGCGGTGATCTTCGGGGAGCGGATCACGCTGGCGGAGATGAACCCATCCTTTCAGGATATCAACATTCTGACCCGGCTGGGGCTGAATTGGCAGATGGTGTGGATTGGGCCGCTGGTGTCAGTAGTTGGCTCGGACATGATGACCCTGCAGCAGTATGCCGGGCAGTTGGGATTGGACAGACTTGACGAATACGACTGGTATATGCTGGACATGGAGGCGCGTCGGAGCGGGCGCGTGGTGTCGCGGCAGGCCCTGGATCGATTCAAGGCGGAGACGCGGATTGGCGGACAACAACTGACGGCGGTGCGCGATCAGTTCAGCGTTTCCCTGGAGCGGATTGACCAAGCGATCCAGTCTTATGTTCGGATTCTGGACATGGTGGACACGGCCAGCCGTGGAGTGAAGCCCAGCGAGGCGGACATTCGGGAGTTTGTGAGGCAAAGTCAGGAGAAGGTGCGAATCAACGCCGTGGTTCTGAGCGGCGCGAAGTTTTTGGACACTTCGTACGAGCCGACGGAGCAGGAACTGATCGAGCAGTTCGAGTCGGGCAAGGATAAGGATCCTTCACCGTGGACCATCGCGGAGTTCGGCTACCGCCAACCGGAGAAAGTGGCGACCGAGTACATTCGGGTCAGCGCCGAGGCTTTGCTTCGTCAGCAGGAGACCCCGCGTGACGACGACCTGTATGAGTATTGGCAGGCTCGTCGCGACGAGTTTCTGAAGCCGGTCGGCCCGCCGGCGACGTCGCCCGAGGGGACGCCACCAGAACAGGAGAAGCCGAAGCCCTACGAAACTTTCAGTGAAGCGAAGAGCAAGGTGATCGAGCGGTTACAGGAGGAGCGGGCCAAGGCGGAGGCCCTGCGGATTGGTCGGGATCTCATCGCTCAGTTGGGTCGTCCGTGGGCGGCGGTCCCGGCTTCGCAGCCTGATGGCTACAAGGCCCCGCCGGAGACCGAAACACAACCGGATGTCTACACGAATCTTCTGGCGGCGTACGATCGGCGTTATGCGGCGGTGCTAAGCCACGGCGAGATCGAGCTCACAGATGTTCGCGGGTTGGCGAGCAATCAGGACTTCAGTCAGGCGATGGCGTTCCAGGGCACACAACGGCCTGTGCCGTTTGGCCAAGCCGCGTTCTACGTGGCGGGTCTGGAGGCACAGCGGGACGCCAATGCGGATCACGCTCGGCTGTTCCGGAGTCTGTATGAGACCTGCGCGGAGCCGTTCGTCAACGATTCCGGCGATGTTTTTGTGTTCCGGACGACTGCCATTCAACCGAAACAGGCTCCGGCCTCGTGGGAGGCTCTGCGCGAGCAGCTGGTGACCGATGTGCGGAGCCGACGGGCGTACGAGGAGGCGGGTCGGCAGGCGCAAAGCTTGGCGGAGCAGGCTGGCGAGGGCGGACTGCGGGCGGTGCTCGACGCGAACAGCGAGTTGCTGGCCAAGCTGGGGCAGGAAGCCTTCAAGCAGCCCGCTCCGTTCAGCCGGATTCGCAGCATCGCGTATGGCGGGCAAATGCGAGTCATACCCAGCTACATCGCCGGCGTCGGTGGCGGCGGGGAGTTGCTCGAAATGTGTTTTGATCTGGCGAAGCATGTGACGACGCAACCGGCTCAGCGGGTCAAGGTGCACGAGATACCGAGTCGGCGCGAGCACTTGGTGATTGAGTGGGTGGAGACTTTGCCGGTCACGCAGACGGAATACGATCAGGAACGCGGAAACGCGTTCAATCACGTTCTCACTCAACGGCGAGTGGCCTTCCTGGGGAACTGGTTTGACCCGCAGGAGATTCGGCGGCGTGTGGGCTGGGAGGATGTTGAGCCATCGGGCAAACCGGCTCCAGAGGAAGATGGTAAGGGAGCACCCCCTGAGGCATAATCTTGATGTTTCGCCGCTTGAGTGACCGTATCTGATGCCCCGTTGTGAGCTTCGAGGCGAAGACTGTTCGAGGTTCATGTTGGGTTGGCGCGCGTCGGATTCGGGTGTGTTGCGGACCCTTCGATTGTAGAGAGCACGTTTGAGTCCCCCCGCGGATTTGGGGCGCAGCGGCTGCTGCGCATAGAGCGTCTGGACTATGCCGCATCATTGATGGGATTGCGCGTAGATTCAGAGAGGCTTATCAGGAAGCCGACCGGAACCGTCGTGTTCCCCTTTCATCTCTGATTGCCCTGCTTAAGTCTGAGTGGTTGTATGCCGACTTGCCCTACTGGACGAATGGGGCAAGGGCCCTGGGTGCGGTGCTGTCACTTGAACAAGAGGAGTCGTGATAGATGGCCGCGCATCCGCATTCCGTTGTAGGGGTGCTGGATGGTCGTCGGGATGGATGGCCGGAGCTGTGCGAGAGAACGCACGGCGGGGGCGCTCCGAGAAAGGGAGTCGCAGTCGATGAAACTCCAGACGAAACTGTATGTGTCGAAGCTGTGCTTGGCCATTATTCCGGTGTGTGTTGTTGCCGGAGTATTCTTTGTGCAGGCAGACAAGGCTCTGAACTCCTCCATGGCCGCGGCCCAGGAGGGCATGGAGAAGAACAGCGAGCAGGCACGGAATGGTGTGCGGGGCGTCGCGATGGACGACCTAGGCCACATAGCTGAAGGCGTCTATGCCATGTGCCAGGCGCAGCAGGAGCTGCTTCAGCAGAAGGTTGTTTACGACCTGAATGTAGCTCGTCAGGTGCTTGCCCAGACGGGCGTGGTCAAGCTTGCTGATGAGACGGTCGAATGGCAGGCGGTCAACCAGTTCACGCAAAGTTCCGGCCGGGTCTCTCTTCCCCGAATGATGGTGGGGGACTCCTGGCTTGGCCAGAATTTCAAGTCCGATGTTCCGTCGCTGGTGGTGGATTCGGTGCAATCGTTGGTGGGTGGGACATGCACGATCTTCCAGCGGATGAACAAGGCGGGGGACATGCTTCGGGTCTCGACGAATGTCTACGGTGCTGACGGGCGGCGAGCCATCGGCACGTTCATACCGGCGGCGAAGGAGGATGGAGGCGCGAATCCAATCGTTCAGGCGGTTTTGAATGGGAAGATGTTTCAGGGGCGTGCCTTTGTGGTGAACGCGTGGTACGTCACCGCCTATGAGCCAATCAAGGACGCGTCGGGTGAAGTGGTCGGCATGTTGTATGTTGGGGTGCAGGAGGAATCGGCCTCATCGCTTCGAGAGGCGATTATGGCGATGCGGGTGGGGGAGACCGGTTACGTAGACGTGCTCAACGCGATGGGGGCTACGCGCGGGCATTACGTGATATCCTACAAGGGGACGCGGGACGGCGACGATTTGTGGCAAATCAAGGACGCCAACGGTGAGCTTTTCGTTCAGAAGTTCTGCAACGCGGCCTTGGAGTTGAAGCCGGGTGAGCTTGGGGAGATGCGGTATCCGTGGAAGAACCCGGACGATCCCGCGCCACGTGAGAAGATTGTGAAGTTTGCGTACTTTGCGCCGTGGGACTGGGTGATTGGCGTTGGGGTGTATGAGGATGAGTTTTTCGAGTCCATCCGCAAGATGGACGAGTTAACTTCGGGGGCGATCGAGCAGATCGGCGAGCATCGGCAGGCGGCCAGGCAATCGATGGTTGTATGGTGTGCGGGAGTACTGCTTGTAACTCTGGTGGCTGCGTTGAGTGTTGTCTTCGTTGTGACGCGGAGTATCACGAAGGCCATACGGCGGATCATCGTCGGGCTGAACGAAGGCGCCGATCAGGTGAATGACGCGGCGCAGCAGGTTGCGGGGGCATCGCAACAGTTGGCCGAAGGGACGGGTGAGCAGGCCTCGTCGCTGGAGGAGACTTCGAGTGCGCTGGAGCAGATGGCCGCGATGACCCGGACGAATGCGAGCAACGCCAAGGAAGCTGATGCCAAAATGGAGGAAGCCAAGGTGGTCGTCAGCCAGGGCAATGAAGCGATGGCGCATGCCTCGGAGGCGATGAATCAGATTGCGGAAGCCAGCGATCAGATCAGCAAGATCATCAAGGTCATCGAGGAGATCGCGTTCCAGACGAATCTGTTGGCTCTGAACGCGGCGGTCGAGGCGGCGCGTGCGGGTGAGCATGGCAAGGGTTTTGCGGTTGTTGCGGACGAGGTTCGCAATCTGGCACAGCGGGCGGCCAGCGCGGCGAAGGAGACGGGGGGACTCATCGAGCAGACGGTGCAGCGTGTATCGCGTGGCGTCGAGTTGAATGAGACGACGAGCAAAAGCTTTGCTCGGATGGGGGAGTCGGCCAGTCATGTTGCCAGCCTGATTGCCCAGATCGCGAAGGCCTCGGAGGAGCAGGCCCAGGGCGTTGAGCAGGTGAGCACAGCCATGTCGCAAATGGACAAAGTGACGCAGCAGAACGCGGCAGGGGCTGAGGAGTCGGCCTCGGCGGCTGAAGAGCTGGCGGCCCAGTCTCAGACGGTGAAGGGGATGGTACGGGAATTGGTGGCGATGGTTGATGGTGCGGGCGGATCATCCGGGAATGATGTTCCTGGGAGGGCGTCCGTGAAGAGCTTCGATGAGAAGACTGTGGCAGGGCAGGTTCTTCGCGGGCCGAGCAAGGGGCGCTCACAGGCCGGCAGGAGTGCGAGTGCTGTGCAAGCGTCCAAAGGGGCGCAGGAGTTTCTGCCCATTGATTCACGGGACTCGCTGGGAGACTTCTAGCCTGGGGTCGCACGGGCTCTGTCGGTGTGAGCATGACAGCGTTGCTTTGTAGCGGCCGCCGCTGGCGGCCGCCACGAGAAGAACTCACCCATCGCTGCCATACTAAGAGCATGAAAGAGTCGGGAATTCCTGCTTGCGGCAAGGCAACGTTGATGCCAAGCCCCAGGCTGGGATTCCCGACTGTTTTTCAATGGGAGACTGGTCGGCGGGTGCGGCCTGCATATTGGTCCATGAGGTGGTGCTGGCGCGGTCCTGCCTGCGGTGCGGGGGGGCAGGCTCGGTTGGTTGTGACTTTTGACAAGTCACTGTGGGATTACGTAGGGGATCACATTCGTCCGGAGATGGAGAAGCGGGTCGAGCCCGATGAGTTCATTCCAGAAGCCATGCCCACGTCCTTTGTCGCGAGGCTGGTGTGTGAGGCGGTTTAGAAGGAGTTTCCGGATAGCATCGCGCGCTTTCCTTCCGCGAACCCGCGTAACTCGGTCAATCGGGCCACTCCGGCGGAGCAGGAGATTATCCGGTTCTTCGAGGAGAATCCGGAGGCGGAATCGTGGTCCGGGGTGCTGGCGTTTTTCAGCGGAGGGGAGCGGTACTTCACGCACGCGATCCCCCGGCGATTCAACGAAGGGTGTCTGCGATGCCACGGTCGCCCGGAGGATGCGCCGGCGTCGATCTTGGAGCGATATGGAGCGACGGCGGGTTTTGGCCGGTCAGCCAGGGAGGTGTCGATCGAACTGGCGGCCATTCCGATCAGCCTGGCATACGCCGAGGCCGAGGCTGCGGTATGGCAACACATGATGGGTGCGGTTGTTCTGTGCGTGTTGTTCCTTGGCGGCATCACGGGGCTGATCTGGCTGGATAAGGTCCAGAGGCGACGGTCGGAACAGTCGCTACGGGAGAACGAGAAGAAGCTGTCAAGCATCATCGAGGGCTCGCCGCTGCCCACGTTTATCATCTCCAAAGACCATCGGGTGAGCCACTGGAACCGGGCGCTTGAGCGGATATCGGTTCCGCAAGCGGTGGGGTGCCAAGCACAAGAAGGCCCGGTTCGGGCCGTGCTGGTACTGGAGCCCGTGGCTGGAGCGGACCTTCGGGCTGCTCCAGCTCGGCTGGGATCCATCCCGCCTGCCGCATGCGAAAGCGTGAACCTTCTCCGAGAGCCGGATGCGGGAAAACTGCAAGTCCGGTTCGATGAGCGGGGTCTGGAAAACGGAGCATGGATCGGCTATTGAGGCACCGGCAAACGAAAGGGCCGGAAACGGATAGGCCGACCCTGAACCACGGCGTCAGACCTCGACTTTGCGCGTTGGTCCTGCCAGCAACGAGTTGCCTTGGTCCTGACGTAGGGTAAGATGCGGTATCATGTGTGAGGAGGCGATACCACAGTCTGACGACCGCGACGTGGGATCGGTCGCCCGACAAGGGGAGCAAGCAGGCGAAGGCGGCTCACTTGGAGCCGGGCAGGATCGGTCCCGTCACTTCATCTCCGATTGGCTGCTGGTGACTGCCGCAGCCTTCAGCTTGTACACCCTCACCGCCAACCGTGGAGCCCAGTGGCAGGACTGCGGCCTGTTCATTCTCAACATCGTCCAAGGTGAACTGGTCAACCCGCTCGGGCTGGCCCTGACGCATCCGCTGCATTACTGGCTTGGGCGGCTGGCGATTTGGCCGGGCGTCTTGGAGCCGAGCTTCGCGATTACGTTGGTCAGTTCACTTGGCGCGGCGGTGGCGGTGGCCAATGTATTCGGAGGCGTGCGGGCGCTGACCGACCGGCGGTCGGCGGCCCTGTGGGCGGCAGCGTCCCTGGCGATGGCCCACACCTTCTGGAAACTGGCGACGGTGGCGGAGGTCTACACGATCTCGGCCGCGCTGCTGGCCGGGGAATGCTGGTGCCTGATCCTGTTCATGCGGACAGGGCGACGGACGCATCTGTGGGCCGGCCTGTTGCTCAACGGTTTGGGCATCGGCAATCACCTGCAGGCGACGCTCATGCTGCCGGTGTGGCTGGGCGTGCTGGCGTGGGGGCTGGCTGGTCGCAGGATCCGCTGGGCGGACATGGCGGTCGGCGGACTGCTGTGGCTGGTCGGCACGCTGCCCTACAGCGGCTTGGTGGCGGTGGAGATGGCCCACAGCGGAGATTGGAGGGTTACGCTTGGCTCGGCGCTGTTCGGCTCGTCCTCGCTGGGCTACGCGGATAGTGTGCTCAATGTGGCCTTGTCGGCTCGACTGCTGGCGGTGAGCGGTGGGTTCACGCTGCTGTCGTTCCCCAATCTCCTGCTGCCGGCGGCGTTGTACGGGCTGTGGCGATGGCGGATGTTGGGGTTGCCCAGGGGCTTGCGTGGGGCACTGGGGGTGGGCCTGCTCGTTCATGCCGGCTTTGCCTGTCGCTACAACGTGGTCGATCAATACACGTTCTTCCTGCCCGCGTACGTGCTGACCGCGATCCTGGGCGGAGCGGGAGCGGCGGCGGTGCTGGGGTGGGCGCCTTCAACTCGGCGAAGGGTGATCTGGGCGGCGATCATCATGCTGGCGGCCACGCCGGTGGTCTACGCGGCAGCGCCTTCGGCCGCGAGATGGCTCGGCGTGCTCGAAGGCGTCGCCCGGCACAAGGCCTATCGCGATGACTACGTCTACCTGTTAACGCCATGGTCGGTGGTCGAGCGGTCGGCGGATCGCATGGGGCGAGAGGCGGTCGCCTTGGCGGGTCCGGAAGGCACGATACTGGTCGAGGATCCGATGGGTCGGCCGGCGGTGCGGTACCACGCGCATCGCTCGGGCTGGGCCGACCTGGTCGTTCTGGCAGTCCCCGCAGGGCAGCCGGAGTGGATTGCGGATCTGAGCCGCCAGATGGCGGCAGACGGGCGGCGAGTGGTGCTTGTGCCGGCCGACGTGACCCGAGAGCCGCCGGCCGAGGTGTCTTGGCGGCGTGTGGGGGAGTTGTATGTTCTTGAGTGAGCGGGTGGGCGGTCCTGCGGGGTAGCCTGGTACTTGACTCGCCTCCCGCGGGGCAGAATGGGGACATGCACCGCTGGAGCGATCTGTTCCAGGCCGGCGAGTTGGCCTCTAGCCGAGGAAGTCCTCCTCATCTCAAGTCTTGCTGACGCGGGGCCCTTGCCCATTCTGCCCCGCCGTCGCCATCCTCGCGCATGTGGCCGGCTGGTTGCCGCCTTTGCATTTGAACAGCCGGGGTACTTGTCGTACACTTCGTCGTCAGCGTGGTGTTCCACAGGAGCTTCAGTCCAGTCTGGCAGAGCGAGGTGACATTGTTATGACGCAGGCAGAGAATCCTGATCTGGCGGTTTCCGGCGGCGCGGACAGCGGTAAACCCATGGGACTGAGGGTGCAGTTGTCGGCGATGATGTTCCTGCAGTACGCGATATGGGGAATTTGGGCCCCGATTCTTGGGCTACACCTGGGAACGCTCTCGGCGTTTCAGGCCGCCGACGGCTCGCCAGACTTCGGGCTGATCGGGCTGATCTACATGACCATGCCGATCGCATCGATCGTCGGCCCGTTCATCGGTGGGCAAATCGCGGACCGTTACTTCGCGGCCCAGCGGTTTCTGGCGTTCAGTCAGTTGTTGGGCGGGATCATCCTCATCGCCGTAACCCAACTGGATAGCTTCGTCGGCGTCTTTGTCGGCATGTTGGCGTACAACCTGCTTTACGCCCCCACGATCGCACTGACCAACTCGATCACCTTCCAGCACTGGCCGAATCAGGATTTCAGTAAGATTCGTGTTTTCGGCTCGATTGGCTGGATCGTGATCGGCTGGGTCTTTACGCTCTGGATGGCGAAGGTGGGACATGCTTTCCGAGTGCCCGCGATGGGCGACTGCCTGTACTTGGCGGCGGCCTTGTCCATCGTGTACGCGGTGTATGCCCTGTTTCTGCCGCACACCCCGCCTTCCAAGCAGGCAGGCAATCCCCTGGCCTTTCTGGACGCCGTGGCAATGCTGCGTAACCCAGCCTTTGCGGTCATGGCCGTCGTTTCGTTCTTCGTGGCCATCGAACTGCAGCTGTACTTCGTCTGGACCCAGAGCTTCCTCCAGAAGGGCGTTGGGATCGAAGAAGGCTGGGTCAGCACCGTTCTGACCGCGGGCCAGGTGTGCGAGATGGTGATGATGGTTCTTCTACCGTTGGCGCTGCTCAAGTTCGGCTTCCGGGTGACCATGGTCTTGGGTATCGGGGCGTGGTGTCTTCGTGATGTCATCTTCGCGATCGGCGAGCCGACCGGCTTGGTTGTGAGCGCGATCGGCCTGCACGGTGTCGGCTATGCATTCTTCTTCACCACGATCTTCATGTTTGCCGATAAGATTGCCCCCAAAGACATCAAGTCGAGCGCCCAAGGTTTCCTGGCGTCGGTGACCATCGGGTGCGGTATGTTGGTAGGGTCGCTACTGACTGGGCCCGTGAACAATGCTTTTGAGGGCGATTGGAGCAAGATCTACCTCGTACCGGCGGCCCTGCTGGCGGTGTGCTGTGTGGTCTTTCTGCTTGGATTCCGGCCCAGCAAGGCCGACACGGAATCCTCGGCGGGATAAGGCGTCCTCAACACGCGCTAGGTTTCCGAGAGGCCGGTCAATGGCGGGCGGGGACGCCGACTTCGAGCCAAACGGCATCGGGCGACGGGTGGACTCGCGCGTCGGTTGCTGCCGCCGGCCACAACACGACATCGCCTTTGGTCAGGCTCAGCACGCGTTCGCCGGAGGTGCGCAGGATCTCCGCCTTGCCGTCGAGCCAGATCCACACGCACATTTCGGATGAGCATGGATTCGCGGTCGGTGATGCCCCCGCTTGATCCTGTATAGCGCTGTGCTCAGGTTGCTGTGGGGCACCGTTCGGCCGCGTGGGCGAAGCAGTCGGCTCCAGCGGCGCCGCGCCCGTCAGGAAGCGGTCCTTCCTCGTGGAGATGCCCGTGCTCGCAGGCTCTGCTCTCTGACGGTCGCGGCTCTGCATGCTCTCCCGCACGCTCTCGGATAAGGTTACCCGATCGATAGTAAACCATTCGCAGGCAACCAGGTGCGTTCGCGATTTGTCGCGAGAGGGTGGCAGGGCCTGGATTGCGGGTGGCGAAGGGGCATCGAAGTCGATGCATTCGATGGCCGCGTCGAGGTGCAGCTCGCGCGGCTGGCCGGTCGCGGGATCCACCCGGCCCCAGTCGTAGGTGCGGTAGGTGATATGCGACGGCGTCTGGATTTCGGCCACGAGGACGCCTTTGCCCAACGCGTGCGGTGTACCGCTGGGCAGGTAGTAGCACTCGCCGGGATGCACGGGGACTTTGCGCAGGATGCCGTCCACCCGACCGGTAAGCATGGCCTCGCGGAAAGCCGCAGCGGTGACCCCGGGCTCGAGGCCATGGTAGATTGCCCCGCCCGGCTCGGCGGCGAGCACGTACCACGCCTCATGCTTGACCCGCACATTCCCGCCGAGTCTGCGAGCTACTGCCTCGCTGGGGTGGACCTGCACGCTGAGCCAAGCGTGGGCGTCGAGAAACTTGATGAGCAGCGGGAACCGGCCCTCGAACAGCGGGGCGGGGCCGAGGAGTTCGCGGCTCCATGTTTCGCGCAGCTCGCCCAGCGTGCGCCCGGCGGCGGGGCCATTGCGGACACACGACTGGTCGTTTTCCAGATCGGCCAGTTCCCACGACTCGCCGATGGGCACGGTCACGGGACGCGGGTGAGCGAAATGCGTGAAGATCGAGTCGCCGCCCCAGAGCTTGGGTTTGTAGAGCGGCTCAAACAGCAATGGGTAGGGGCGCATTGCGGGCACGAGGCTCTCCGCGAGATTGGCTCAGGGCCACGGCGTGGCAAACACGTACTGGCCCGAGTCCACCGCATAGGTGCATCGTCCGCCTTCGGCCTTGATGAAACGAACGCCGGGGCTCTCGGCCGCCGACCGGCCGCTTTCGGTGACCTTGCTCGGGTCGGAGGCCGGCAGGAAAACCGTCGCGGTGCTGTTGGCGGGGATGGTGACGGTCAGGGTCAACGCACCGTCGGCCAGTTGCCAGTGGCTGGCGACCTTGCCGCGGACGGTGTCGATCTCGCCCTTGGCCCAGGTCAGATCGCCGAGGATCTCCGGGCGAATGAGAATGTGCTCGAAGGCCGGCTGCTCAGGATCGACCCGGATGCCGGCCAGCGCCTGGTAGAACCACGTGCAGATATCGCCGAAGAAGATGTGGTTGAGCGACGCCTCGCCCTTCCAGTCTTCCCACAAGGTGGTCGCACCCTGCTGGATCCAGTGGCCCCAACTCGGGTAGGTCGTCTTGGCCGCGAGGGTGTAGGCGACATCGGGTCGGCCGTAACGGGTCAGGGCGTGCGGGATGTAGATGGAGCCGAGCACGCCGCTGTTGATGTGGCCGTCGCATTTCTCGATGTTGGCGACCAAATTGGCAACGACGCGGTCCACCTGGTCGGGCTCGACGAGGCCGTGGTAGAGGGCACAGGCCAGGGCGGTCTGGCTGCCGGTCGCGTACTGGCCGGTCCGCCGATCGTAGAACTTCGCGTTGAACGCCTTGCGGATCCGCCCGGCCAAGTCGGCGTAACGCTTGGCGTCGTCCAGCTTGCCGAGCAGGGTGGCCGTCTGGGAGACCAGGAGGGCCCCACGGTAGTAGTAACCGGTCGACGTCACCGCCTCGGGTGTTTTCTGGTCGATGGCTACCCAATCGCCCAGGCCGAAGGAGACGATGTGCCCCTCTGCCCGGCTGGTCATGTAATCGACGTAACGCTTGAAACCGGCGTAGTGCCGCTCCAAGATGCCGCGGTCGCCGTGGTAGAGATAGAGCTGCCAGGGAATGGTCAGGTAGGCGATGTCCCACGCGGGCCCGTTGCCCCAATGGTAGCCCCACCCGCCGGTGGGTACGATGCCCGGCAGTTGTCCGTCGTCCTTCATCGCGTCGCGCATGTCGTCGATCCACTTGGCGTACGCGGCGGCGTTGTCGAAACTGTACATCGCCTGCTCGGAGGCCATGTGGGCGTCACCGGTCCAGCCGTTTTTCTCGCGATGCGGGCAGTCGGTCGGATAGCCGTGGAAGTTGCCCCAATACGACCACCGGGCGGCCCGCTGGATGCGGCCGAAGAGGGTATTGGAACACTCGAAGTTGCCGACCTGCGGGCAGGCGGTGTGAGCGAAGCGGCCCTGGAGGTTGTCGAGCGCGGGTTTGCCGGGCCAGCCGCTGACTTCGACGTACTGGAAGCCGTGGTAGACGAAGCGGGGCTCCCAGGTCTCGGCGCCGTCGCCTTTGAGGATGTAGGTGTCGGTCTGGAAGGGGGCCTGCAGGCTGTGGGCGGCGATCAGATCCTGATTGACGGTGCCGTCGGCATTGAGGCGTTCGCCGTACTTGAGGGTAACGCGCGTGCCGGCTGGCCCCTTGACGGTCAAGCGAGCCCAGCCGGCCAGGTTCTGCCCCAGGTCGAAGACGAAAATGCCCGGCTGCGGTTCCGACATGGCCACAGGCTGGATGGTCTGCGTGACCTGGATGGCGGGCATGGTCTGGGGCACAAGCCGACCGGCCGGTCCGCGGACCACGTGCGGTGGCTGCCAGTCGGCGTCGTCGCAGTCAGGTGAGGCCCAGCCGTTTCGTTCGAGGCGGGCGTCGTATGCTTCGCCGTTGCGGATGGCGTCGAAGAGGATCGGGCCGGGTGCGGTTTTCCAGGTCGGGTCGGTGTGGATAGTCTCTTGCGAGCCGTCCTCGAACGTCAGGTGCAGTTGCATTCGCAGGCAGGGCACGTCGCGCCACGGGGCTTTGTCGAAGAGCCAGACCGCCCGCGTGTGCATGTTGTACCAGCCGTTGCCGAGCATGACGCCGATGGCGTTCTTGCCCGGCTTGATCTGCTCGGTGACGTCGTGGGTAACATACAAGGCCCGGTGGTCGTAGTTGGTGAACGCGGGGTCGAGGACATGGTCGCCGATGCGTTCGTTGTTGAGGTACAGCTCGTGGTAGCCCAGACCGCAGATGTACGCCTGGGCGGCCTTGACCGGCTTGGCTACCGTGAAGCTCTTGCGGAACAGCGGCGCGGAGCGGGGCTCTGGCAGGAGGTAGAGTTCGCCCCAGGGCGCGCCGCCGAAGGGGCCGAGGTCTCGGCACGCCTGCCAGCCGGTCGCGTCGAAGCCGGGATCGGTCCAGCCGGGTTTGTCCTCGTCGCTGCTCTGCCATGCGGTATCGGTTGAAAGCACGAGGGGTTCGCCCTCTACGAAATCCACGCGGAGTTGGGCGATCAGGCCGGCCGCGTCGCCGTAATTGCGGATCACGACGGCTAGGGCGTTGGTGCCGGGCTGGAGGTGGGCGGTCAGGTCGTACACACGCAGCATCTGCCAGTAGTCGTTGGTGCCGACCTGCTGGCCGTTGATGTGCAGCACGTAATGGTCGTCGCCGGTGAGCAGGAGCTGGGCCCGGGTGATGGTTCGGTCGGCCGGCAGCTCAAAGGTCCGGCGGAAGAACCGCGACTGATCCTTGGGTGGGGCGGCATCGGGGTTGGCTTCGGGCCACCAGATCCAGCGCATGCGGGCCGTGTCGAACGGGGCGAGCATCTGGTGGCGATCGGGGTGGGCCGCCAGCCACTGGCCCCGCCAGTCCTCGGGCTTCAGCAGGCCCATCTCCCACCAAGCGGGCTCGCTATAGGGCGAGGGCTCACCGTCGCGGCCCCAGACCCGCACCTTCCAGTAGACCCGCTGCCCCGACGCCAGCGGCTGTCCGCCGTAGAGTACGTGCACCGATTCATGGGAATCGACCTTGCCGCTGTCCCACAGGTCGCCGCGATCGGCGGCCAATACTTGCGGGTCCGTGGCGGCAAGGATCTGATAGGCCGTTTGCCGCTGCCCGCGTACCGACGATTGCGGCACCCAGCCCAGACGCGGAGACATGGCGTCGATACCCAGCGGGTTGACCAGGTACTCGCACCGCAGTCGCTCGACGGTCAAGGCAGTATTTGATGATTCCGCATTGGCAGGAGTGATTGTGGCCATGGTAAGAAGAAGCATCATTAGGGCAAGACGCATCATGTCAGCCTTTCACCGCACGGGGGGCGCTACCGAAACACATCATCCACCGCCGTTATACTAGATTCTCGGGAGATTCCGTCAAGGTACAACGATGCGTGCACCTTCGGGCGGGATGCCGGAAACGCCCGGCAGGTTCGCTGGTTTGCGGACAGTCGAGAGCGGCCACTTTGTAGGAGCCGCGCGGCGTGCGTTAGGATGTGGGCGCTGGTTCGCAGCGGCCCGCGCCGGGTTCGAGTGATGACTGAGTGGGGCGGTTGGTGAGGCTGGCGGTAAGGGGGAGACGCGACCGGAGGTTCCGACGCCATGGCGTTAACGCTGGTCTGGTTTCGGCAGGATCTGCGGCTGGCGGATCATCCGGCCTTGTCGGCGGCGGTGCGGCGTGGTGGGGCGATCGTGCCCGTGTACGTCTGGTCGCCCGACGAAGAGGGCGACTGGCCGCCGGGCGCCGCGGCCCGCTGGTGGCTCCATCACTCGCTCGGGCATCTGAATGAGCGGCTGCAATCGTATGGCTCGCGGCTGATCGTGCGCCCAGGGCCGGTCCTGGCAACGCTTCGCGCGCTGGTGCGGGAGACCGGTGCCGAGGCCGTGTTCTGGAATCGCCGTTATGAACCTGAAACCGTGGCTCAAGACGAGCGGGTCGCATGCGCCTTGCGAGCGGATGGGGTGACGGTGGACACCTTCAACGGTGGCCTGCTTCGCGAGCCGTGGGAGGTCGCCAACCAACAGGGCGGCCCGTATCGCGTGTTCACCGCGTTCTGGAAGGCGGCCACGGCACAAGGGGAGCCGAGCGCACCTTTGCCCGCGCCGCCGCGATTGCCTGCTCCGAAGCGTTGGCCGCGGTCCGTGCCCCTGGCGGAGCTGGATCTGCTGCCGCGACCGGATTGGGCGGCGGGTTTGCGTGAGGCGTGGCAACCGGGCGAGCAGGCCGGCCACGCACGCCTGCGACGCTTTCTTGCCGAGGCCGTGGACCACTACGCGACCGGGCGGGATCGTCCCGACCTGTTGGGCACGTCGCGACTCTCACCGCATCTGCACTGGGGCGAGCTGAGCCCGAGACAGGTCTGGCATGCGGTACGTGAGGCGGTCGGCGGGAGGTCAGGCCTAGCAACCGACCCCGCCGAGCCGTTCCTGCGGCAGTTGGGCTGGCGCGAGTTCGCCCACCATCTACTTCATCACTTTCCGCACACGCCGACGCAACCCTTACGGCCGGAGTTCGTCCGTTTTCCGTGGTTCCGCAGCCCGCGGCTCTTGCGTGCCTGGCAGCAGGGCCGCACGGGATACCCGATCGTGGATGCGGGCATGCTTGAGCTGTGGCATACGGGATGGATGCACAATCGCGTTCGGATGATCGTCGCCTCCTTCCTGGTCAAGGATCTGCGTATCCATTGGCGGGAGGGGGCCCGGTGGTTCTGGGATACACTGGTGGACGCGGATCTGGCCAACAACACGCTCGGCTGGCAGTGGACCGCGGGGTGTGGTGCCGACGCCGCCCCTTACTTCCGGATCTTCAACCCGATTTCACAGGGCCAGCGGTTCGATCCGCAAGGGCACTATGTGCGGCAGTGGGTTCCCGAGCTGGCGGATGTGCCTGCTGGCAGAATCCACCATCCAGTTAGCCAACCATCTGTAAGCCGAAGTGCAGCCGCCGCCGGTGGGCAGGATCGCTATCCCGCGCCGATCGTCGATCATGCCCAGGCCCGCAAGGAAGCCCTGGCCGCGTTCGCGACCCTGCGAAGCCGGACCGATTGAGCGACAGTCGCTCGTCACTCAAGCCGA
>Ga0123328_1000042_pt1 | contig 106520 bp, 84 predicted proteins | sample BioC12SIPDNA_2_FD_89702 | JGI IMG/M metagenome (GOLD analysis project Ga0123328, IMG submission 89702) | Anaerobic biogas reactor microbial communites from Washington, USA - Biogas_R1_A C12 SIP DNA | ecosystem: Engineered > Bioreactor > Anaerobic > Unclassified | place: Washington, USA...
CCCGATGTCACTTGACAGAGGGTGGGGCGGCGCTATAATGGCAGTGCATGGGCGGGTGTAGCTCAGTTGGCAGAGCGTCTGCTTCCCAAGCAGAATGTCGTGGGTTCGAATCCCATCACCCGCTCCTTGTCTTAGGTGGCCTTTGCCCAATGGCCAGGCATTTGACACTGACGGGGGTTGGCCCTATACTACACCTCGTTTCCCGGGGCTGTAGCTCAGCTGGGAGAGCGCGGCAATCGCACTGCTGAGGTCAGGGGTTCGAATCCCCTCAGCTCCATCCGGGTTAGATGCTGATCTGCTGAACGGGAGTAGGATGATCGACTTGGGGCTATAGCTCAGTTGGGAGAGCGCTTGAATGGCATTCAAGAGGCCAAGGGTTCGAATCCCTTTAGCTCCACTAACCAGCCGCGGCAGATAAACCTACAGAGAACCCCCTGCGCTCAGAGGGCCAGGGGGTTCTCTGTGTCTGTGCGCCTGCACCCAAGTCATGCCTCGGCAGAATGGAGCGTTACATGACAGAGACAATGGCCGAGTTGCGCTACAATGCCATCACGATCGAGGCCAAGTGGCGGCAGCGTTGGGCAGAGACGGGCCTATACAAGCGAGTTCAAGATCCCGATCGGCCCAAGCACTATGCCCTCACCATGCTGCCCTATACCTCGGGAGATCTGCATATCGGCCACTGGTATGCCATGGCGCCGTCTGACGCGCGCGCGCGCTACATGCGCATGAAGGGCTACAATGTCTGGTTCCCGCCGGGCTTTGACGCTTTTGGCCTGCCTGCTGAGAATGCCGCAATCCGAAAAGGTATCCACCCCTTCAAGTGGACCATGGACAACGTCGAGCACATGCGCACCCAGCTCCGCGCCATGGGCGCTATGTGGGATTGGGACCATGAGGCCGTCACCTGTCTGCCCGAGTACTATCGCTGGACGCAGTGGTTCTTCCTCAAGTTCTACGAGCATGGGCTGGCCTATCGGGCCGCAGGGACGGTGGACTTTTGCCCCAACTGCAACACCACCCTCGCCCGTGAGCAGGTGTGGGGCGAAGATCGCCACTGCGAGCGCTGCGGCACACCTGTGATGAAAAAGGACCTCGAGCAGTGGTACTTTCGTATCACCGACTATGCCCAGCAGCTGCTCGATGATATGGCCAAGATCGACTGGCCTGAACGTGTGCTGGCCATGCAGCAGAACTGGATCGGCCGCAGCGAGGGCGCGCACGTCGTCTTTCACTCTGAGCTGGGCGACGAGATCCCCATCTACACCACGCGACCTGACACCTTGTGGGGCGCCTCGTTTATGGTGCTGGCGCCCGAACACCCCCTGGTGACGCGTCTCACCACGCCCGAGCAGCGCGCCGACGTTGAGGCTTATCGGCTCGCAGCTTCCCGTCAGTCCGAGATCGAGCGCTTGTCAACTGAAAAGGTCAAGACCGGCGTGTTCATCGGCGCATATGCGGTCAATCCCGTCAACCGCGAACGCATTCCGATCTGGATCGCCGACTACGTGCTGATGGCCTATGGCACCGGCGCCATCATGGGCGTGCCCTCGCACGATGAACGCGACTTTGATTTTGCGCTCAAGTTCGGCCTGCCGATCTTGCCGGTGATCGATCGCATCGATGGCCTCGCCAAGAGCCTGGTGTTATGTGATTCGGTGGCGCCCGCATTCGCCACCGGTCTGACAGAGGCTGGCCTGGCCTTTGAGCAGGCAGGACCTTTTCTGCAGGTGACGCTGCAGGGCGCCGAGCAGATCGATCGCTACGTCTCGTTGGTACGCCAGAGCCTCAGGCCCGGGTACTGGGTCGACGTCGTGGGGGCGCGCTGGCTGTTCATCTTTGATGACAGCGTGATGCCGTTCGATTCATTCGCGGCCGATCGGACCATTCTGGCACGCTGCCAGGACCTGGTGCGCGATCAGGCGGCCGATTTCGGTGCCGTGATCAACGCCAGTACCACCATGGAGATGCTCTACTCGGTAGAGTGGTATCGCGATGCCCTCTATCACGCTGAGTATGGAGATATGATCAACTCGGGCCACTTTACGGGAACGCTGGGAGCAACGGCCAAGGCCACGGTGACGGCGTGGCTCGAAGAGCAGGGGCTGGGGCATCATGAGGTCAACTATCGCATGCACGATTGGTTGATCAGCCGCCAGCGCTACTGGGGCGCGCCCATCCCGATGGTCTACTGCGATGCCTGCGGCGTGGTGCCGGTGCCCTATGATGACCTACCAGTCGTGCTGCCTGAGGATGCCGAGTTTATGCCCACCGGCGAATCGCCGCTCAAGTATCATGAGGGCTTTTTGAACACCACCTGCCCTCAGTGCGGCGGGCCGGCCCGCCGTGAGACCGACACGATGGACACCTTCATGTGCTCATCGTGGTATCACTATGCCTATGTGACGCCCTATCATCAGGGCGATACGCCGTGGAACGTGAAAGAGGGGCAATACTGGCTGCCTGTAGACCAATACACTGGCGGCATCGAGCACGCCACGATGCACCTGTTGTACACACGCTTTTTCACCAAGGTGCTGCGAGATCTCGGCATGGTCGATTTCGACGAGCCAATGCGGCGCCTCTTTTGCCAGGGCATGATCCTTGGCGAAGATAACGAGAAGATGAGCAAATCGCGGGGCAACGTGGTCAACCCTGACGACTATGTCTCTACGCTGGGTGCTGATTCGGTGCGCGCCTTCTTGATGTTCATCGGCCCCTGGGAGTTGGGCGGGAGTTGGAGCTCGACCGGTATCGAAGGCATCAACCGCTTTATCAACCGCGTCTGGAACGTGGTCGTCGATGCTCCCGAGATGACCGTCAACGAGCCGGCCACGCCCGAACAAATCCGCGAACTGCGGCGCTGGACGCACCAGACCATTCGCGAGGTGACCGCGGACTTTGAGTCCTTCAAGTTCAACACAGCTTTGGCTGCCATGATGAAGTTCAACAACAACCTCGTCAAGGCCAAGCAGACTGCCATCTACGGTACGCCTGCCTGGCAAGAGGCCGTCTCAACGCTGGTGCTCCTGATGGCGCCCATCACCCCTCACGTGAGTGAAGAACTGTGGGAGCGCCTCGGCCAACCCTATAGCGTTCATCAGCAGCCCTGGCCCGAGCACGACGAGGAACTCGCCAAGGACGATGAGATCACCCTCATCGTGCAGGTGAATGGTCGCGTTCGTGCTCGCCTCGAAGTGCCCGCTGAGATTGGCGAGCAAGAGGCGTGTGATCTGGCCATGGTCCAGCCTAACGTGAGCCGTTCTCTCGAGGGTGTTCAGATCCGCAAGGTGATCTTCGTCCCCGGCAAGCTGCTCAATATCGTGGCACGCTAAAAAATCGTCGGCAACAGCGGCCTCTTGACGGCATGCCGTCAGGGGGCCGCTGTCTGTTGGTGGGTTCGCGGTTACGCCAACGAATGCGGTATACTGCCCCCAGTACCACCAGGTGAGAGAGCGTGCTGGCGCCTGATACCATCCTTGCAGACAAGTATCGCATCGATCGAGCCATCGGCGAAGGTGGCTTTGGCCAGGTCTACCTGGCGCACGACCTTGTCATGGAGCGCAAGGTTGCGATCAAAGAGCTGCTGCGACCTGTGGGCGAGGCCGCGGCCGAGGACTGGCAAGGCTACCAGCAGCGCTTTAGGCGCGAGGCCCAACTCTTGTCGCGCTTTGCCAACGAGCGCGTGGTCACGGCCTATGCCCTCGAGACTACTCCCGCAGACGACATGTATCTGGTGCTCGAGTATGTGGACGGCGGCAGCCTGAAGCAGCTGCTTGAAGAGCAGGGCGCGCTGCCCATTGAGCGGGCCTTAACCATCGCCATGGATCTCTGCCTCGCTGTGGACGCGCTCGCCAAGGAAGGCATCGTCCATCGCGATATCAAACCCTCTAACATTCTGTTGACCGGCAATGGGCGCGCCAAGCTCACCGACCTCGGCATCGCACAGGTTGGCTCTGAGACGCAACGCACGCAGTCGACAGTGGCACATCCCGGCACACCGGCCTATAAATCGCCCGAGCAGGCGGCTTCGAGCGCCGCACTCGACCAGCGCTCTGATGTTTACGCCGTAGGACTTGTGCTCTACGAGATGCTGACTGGGCAAGCCTATGGCCGCGATGGTATCGCCCCTCATCAGCGAGATGAACGCGTGCCGCCTGCGCTCAGCGCCGTTAACATGCGCGCCCTGGCCACAGAGTTGGCAGAGCGTTATCCCTCTGCCCAGGCGATGCTGAGTGACCTGGAGGCGGTGCGCTCGCAGAGTTCGTTGGGGCAACTCCGCATCGTTATGAGGAGCCTGCCCACAACGCGCCTGGTGATGTTGGGCGGCTTTGTGTTGCTTTTGTCCCTCTTGCTGGGCATGGGGCAGATCGCCGCATTGGTCAAGGGACAGCAGCCGACGCCAGAGGGCGAAGCTGCCTCTGGTATCATGGCGACGCCCTCCGCTTTGGCGACAGAAACCGCCACACCACAGCCACTGATGAACGTCTCGTTGGCCCCTTATGAGCTTGACGAGCAGGTGCCCCTGCCCATCGCTGTTGGAGAGACGCAACAGCGCGTGTTCGAGATGGAGGGAGATGTTGACCGCGTCACTTTTCGGGCCAAAGCGGGCCAGACCTATGTAGTCACCACGGGTAGCCTGGCTGTGGGCGTCGACACTGTGCTTGAGGTGCAGTATGACGGGCAACGCTTGACCAACGATGACGCCTACGCAGGCACCATGGCATCACAGGTGGTGTTGGTGCCATCGCAAGACGCGACGGTGGTGGTGCTGGTCAGCAATAACGGGCTCTATGGGCCCGAGCGGACGTACGCGTTGACGGTGACGCTGGCTGGTACCAGTGGTACTGGAGATTCGGTGCCGGCAGTGCTCGCTCCCACAGAGGGGGCACAACAGCCTGAGGGGAGCGCGGTCGAACCCTGGCTCACTCTCACGCCTCGGCCGACCTTGACGCTACGTGCCACGTGGACACGTGCGCCTACTTTGACGCCACGCGCTACCTACACGCCGCGGTCTACCTCGACGCCTAGGCCCACCAGCACCCGCCGCCCTACGTGGACGCGTGTGCCCACTTGGACGCCCACCGCTACGCGCACTCGCACGCCAACGGCCACCTACACCGCGACGGCCACTCACACGGCGACGGAGATGCTCACCGCCACGCCCGTCACGCCAACGGCGACGCCCACAGAGACGTTGACGCCGACGCCTACGCTGACCGCCATGCCTACGGCCACCGAAACGCCCATCACGCCAGAGATAACCGAAACGCCGGTTACTCCCGAGATAACCGAAACGCCCATCACTCCTGAGGTCACCGAGACACCCGACCCAACGGTCACCGTCGATCCGACAGAAGAAGGGCCAGAGGGGGCAGCGGGCTAGCCAGGATACGCCTGTCGACAGACCGACAAGGCCAGCCAGGTAGGCCGGTGCTGCTGAATGAACCAGGGCGCCGACGGCGAGCGTTCTGACTGCCGTTGGCGAACAGAGTTCGCGCCGACTAGGGTCGCCTAGAACAAAATGTCGTCGGCATCGCGGGCGCTCTCGGTGGCGGCGTTCAAGAGTTGGCTCACCTTGAGTTCGGCGTCATCGAGCTTGTGCCCACAATACTCGGCTAGCTGCACGCCTTCCTCATACAACGCCACCGATTGCTCCAGCGAGAGATCGCCCTTTTCCAGTTGCTGGATGACCTGCTCAAGCCGGTCATAGCTCTCCTCGAAGGAAAGCGTTTCGAGCACCTGTTTGTCCATACGATCTCCCATCCTCCCACTAGGACCTGTCAAGGTCCGTGTTGATGATATCAGCACGGGCGCCGCCATCGGCCAGGTGAATGGCCAGCGCCTGGCCGGCCGACAGCTGCGCTATCGAACGGATGCGCTCGCCCGAAGCATGATCTTGCACCACCGCAAAGCCTCTTGCCAAAACGCGGCGCGCATCAAGGCCCTCCATACGAGCCAGTCGCTCGCTTAAGTGGGCGCGCTGCAGCTCGACTCGACGCAGCAGACTGTATGTGGCGCGCTGCATCAGATCATCGAGTTTCTGACGCTGCTCTGAGATGCGCTGCAGTGGGTCAAACCGTCTGAGCAAACGGGTTGCCTGAGACAACGCGTACCGTTCGCTCTCTAGCCGCGCCTCAAGCAATTCGGTCAGTCGGCCCCGTCGCTCGGCCAAACTGCTGTGTAACTCATCACCATCGGGAACAGCCGCTGCGGCTGCCGTCGATGGCGTGGCTGTGTGCACATCGGCCACCAGATCGGTGATCGTCAGGTCGGTCTCGTGGCCGACGCCCGAGATGACTGGCGCTCGCGATGCAAAGATGGCTCTGGCTACCCGCTCGTCGTTAAAAGCCCACAGGTCCTCAATGGATCCACCGCCGCGCGCCACGATCACCGTGTCGATGTCGGACGCGGCGTCCAGCCGCTCCATAGCCGCCACGATACCCGCCGGGGCCTCATCGCCCTGTACAGGTGTGGGCGAGATGACCACTTCGACCAGCGGATAGCGTGTGCCAATGACGCGCAAGATGTCTTGAATGGCTGCACCGGTGGGCGACGTCACCACGCCGATGCGTTTGGGCCACGCGGGCGGCTGCCGTTTGTGCTCGACATCGAACAGGCCTTCGGCCGCGAGGCGCTCCTTCAGCTGTAAAAACTGCAACCAGCGCAACCCGACGCCGCCGCGTGCTAGCTGGTCGACGTAGAGCTGGTAGACGCCACCATGCTCATACACCGAGATGCTGCCGTGCGCTTCGGCCAGGTCTCCCTGCTGGGGCGCCCATTGGAGCCTGGCCGCCTGTTGACGCCACATGACGCAGCGAATCTCGGCCCCACCATCTTGGAGTGTGAAATAGCAGTGGCCCGATGCGGCCCGCTTGTAGTTCGATATCTCGCCCGTAATCCAGATATCGGCCAGTTCGGGGTTCTCGTCCAGTAAGCTTTTGATGTAAAGCGTGATCTCGCTGACCGTTCTCACCTGCATATCGGCATTATAGCATAGTTCTTTGGCACTGAACCTGTCTCAGCGCCAGAGGCGGATTCGGGCAGAGGCGTGGCAGGCTGCCGAGATGGCCGCTATACGTCTCTGCGGGTGATCGTATATAGCTGCAGCCCCAAGGCTTGCTCAGAGAGACGAATGGCCTATAATGGTGGCGCACTCGCATTTGTGCGACAAAGCCGACTGTATTTATCCTGATTCATAGTGACTGCGCTTGTACCATCGTACTGCTAGCGAAAGTATGGCCATGGATCTCGACGTCGAATTCCTTGGGCTTGCTCGCGAGCTGGTTGGCACAAGGTCGTGCACCATCCGCCTAGAGAGCGGAGCGACCTTTCGCGACCTCCTCCTTAGCCTGGCCTCGACCTATCCAGCCTTGCTTGGCAAGATTATCGACCGCGACTCTGGCGAGCTCACGCGTGCGTTCATGCTTAACGTGGATGGACGGCGCGCGGTCACTGATCTTGACGTGCCCGCCGCCGATGGTCAGCGCGTGTTGCTGATGTTTGCGGAAGCAGGGGGTTGATCTGATGAACGCCTATACAGGCAAGATCCTGCACATCGACGTCACAAACCGCAAGACGTGGGTTCAGAAGGTGTCTCCCGAGTTCCTGAAACGCTACCTGGGCGGCGTGGGGCTGGCGACGCGGTTGGTCTATGACAACACGCCGCGAGGGTGCGACCCGTTGGGCCCCGATAACGCCCTTTGCTTTGCCTGCAGTGCCTTTGCCGGCACCACCATGCCCGTGGGCACAAAGCATGGCGTAGCGAGCAAATCTCCCTTGACCGGCATGATTGGGGATTCGCTCTCGGGCAGTCATTTCTCCGAGATGCTGCGGCGTGCAGGGTGGGATGGCATCGTGATCAAAGGCCAGGCCCCCTCGTGGTTGGTCGTGTTCATCGATGATGAGCAAGTGCGCTTTCTGGATGCCACGCCCTATCTCGGTAAGGGCACCACTGCTACACAAGAGGCCATCCGCACAGCCATCGGCGATGAGAACGTGCGCGTCTCGGCCATTGGGCCGGCAGGTGAACATATCGTGCGGTATGCGCTCATCGATAACGATGGACGTCAGGTAGGCCGCACGGGCAATGGTGCTGTCATGGGGTCCAAACGCATCAAGGCCATCGCCATGCGTGGCTCGCATCCCGTGACGGTGGCTGACCCTGATGGTTTGATGGAAGCAACGCTCAAGCTCATCAAGGTGGCTCAGGGGCCGGGCACGCTCAAGTACCGCGAGCTGGGCACGCCCTCAAACGTGCTCAGTATGAACGCCATCGGTGTTTTGCCAACGCGCAACTTTTCAGAGACGGTGTTCGAGCACGCCGAAGAGGTCAGCGGCGAGCGCCTGCGCGATCAGTACCGGGTCAAGTCGGTGGCCTGTTCGGGTTGCCCCATCGCCTGCGAGCAGTGGGGCGCGGTACGCGAGGGCAAATACAAGGGGGCTCGCATTGGCCTGGACTATGAGCCCCTCTTTTCGCTGGGCCCCAATTGTGGCATCGGTTCGATGCCGGCCGTCATCAAGCTGACACAGACGTGTGACGAACTCGGCATCGACGCGATGAGCGCGGGCGTCGTCGTGAGCTGGGCGATGGAATGCTACGAGCGAGGTATCTTTACGCAAGAGCAGTGCGACGGACTCGATCTGCACTTTGGCAATGATGAGGCGGCTGTGACGCTCCTCGAAAAGATCGCGCGCCGCGATGGCATCGGCGATCTGCTGGCCGAGGGTGTCAAACGCGCCTCAGAGCGAACCGGACAGGGCAGCGAGCACTTTGCCATGCACTCGAAAGGGCTCGAGATGCCAGGCTACGACGTACGTAGCCTCAAGACGTTCGCCATGGGGTTAGCCGTTGGCACGCGCGGCGCCTGTCACAACCGTGCTCTGTCCTACGAGTTGGACATCAAGGGCAAGGTCGACCGCTTCACCGTGGGGCCTGGCCGCGGCAAAATGGCCATGGAAAGCGAGAACTTTGCCTGTGTGCTCGACTGCCTCGTGCTGTGCAAGTTCTTGCGCAACTGCTTTGATGACTTTAACACCGAAGTGGCGCAAATCTACACCATGACCACCGGCATTGACCTAACGCCTGAAGAGCTGGCAGCGGTGGGTGAGCGCGTGTGCAATCTCAAGAAAGCGTTCAACATCCGCGAAGGCTGGACGCGTGCTGACGATTGGCTTCCAGGGCGTGTGCTGTCCGATCCCATTCCCAGTGGGCCTGGCGCCGGCGTCTATATTACGCCTGACGAGCTGAATTACCTCATCGATGACTATTACCAGGCGCGCGGCTGGACGTCAGAGGGGTTGATCCCCAGGGCCAAGCTCGTCGCTCTGGACCTGGCCGACATCGCCGAGAGTGTGGGCGTCGATTTATCGGTGGCCGACGTTGCGGCAGGGGAGGGCTGAGATGGCAGAGATCGGCTACAAGCATATCATCTGCGACCCGACGTTGTGCACCGGCTGCCGCATCTGCGAATACGCCTGCTCGATGACCAAGACGCGCTCCTATGACCCCACCTTTAGCCGCATCCGCGTGGTGCGCATCGAGCCCATCACCATGACGGCCATCAGCTGTCGCCTCTGTGAGGACGCTCCCTGCATCCTTGCCTGCCCGCGCGATGCCCTGTCGCGGTCTGAGGTGAATGGCACCATTTTGGTGGATGAGGACAAGTGTGATGGCTGTGGCTGGTGCGTCGAGGCCTGCGACTTTGGCGCCATTATCCTCAACCCTGTTTCGCGACACGCCGAGATCTGTGATCTCTGTGCTAACGAGAAGGATGGCCCGCAGTGTGTGGCCTTCTGCCCCAAAGAGGCTCTTTCACTGGCCACGCCCGAGGTCTTGCGGCAACAAGCACGACGTGACGTGGTAGCCCGCCTGATGGAAGAGCTGCTCTAGTCGAGTTCCTGTAGGCCCGGCGCTGTGCAGGCTGGCCGGGCTTTGACGTGTACAAGGAGTGCCCGTATGCCCGAAGACGGCTCGTTGCGCATCGGCGTGTATGTCTGTAGCTGTGGCGCCAACATAGGTAGTGTCATCAGTCCTGCGGCGGTGGCCGACTATGCTGCGCGGCTCGACGATGTGGTGCTGACGCGCGACAACCTCTACATGTGCGGTGACCCCGGTCAGAACCAGATTAGCAGAGATATTATAGACTACCGCCTCAACCGGGTGGTGATCGCCGCTTGCAGTGTGCGCATGCACGAACCGACTTTCCGGACCTGTGTGGCTCAGGCCGGCTTGAATCCATTCCTGATGGAGATGGTCAATATCCGTGAGCAAGACACCTGGGTGCATGCTCACGACCCTGCTGGGGCGCTGGTAAAGGCCAAGGAGCTGGTGAGCGCTGCCGTGGCCAAGGTGCGGCATGTGCAGCCGCTGCAGCCGATCGAGGTGCCCGTCACAAAGAAGGCCATGGTCATTGGGGGCGGTGTCGCGGGCATCAGCGCCGCGCTCGATCTGGGCGATATGGGCATCAAAACCTACCTTGTGGAGCGCGAGCAGAGCATTGGCGGCACCATGGCGCAGCTCAACAAAACGTTCCCCACAATGGACTGTAGCATTTGAATACTCGCACCCAAGATGGTTGACGCGGCGCGTCATCCTCAGGTCGAGATCATCAGTTATGCCGAAGTTGACCGCGTTGACGGTTACATTGGCAATTTCCGAGTACAGGTCACCAAGAAGCCACGCTATGTCAAGATGGACCTCTGCACTGGCTGTGGCGAGTGTGCTGCGGTGTGCCCCATCGAGGTGCCCAACGACTTTGAGCTGGGGCTGGCGCCGCGCAAGGCGATCGACGTGCCGCACGGCCAGTCAGTGCCATTGATCTATGCCATCGACATGGATCACTGCATCCACTGCTACCAGTGTGTCACGGCCTGCGGCAAGCGTGATGCCATCGACTTTGGCATGGAGCCCGAAGTGCTCGATCTTGAGGTCGGGTCGATCATTGTGGCGACCGGCTTTGACAACTTTGACCCTACGGTGATCCCCGAGTATGGTTTTGGCCGCTATCCCAACGTCATCACGGCGATGGAGATGGAGCGACTGGCCAACTCGGCTGGCCCCACAGTGGGCAAGCTGATGCGCCCCTCTGATGGGCGCGTGCCCAAGAGCCTGGCCATCATCCAGTGCGTTGGCTCGCGCGACAAGCGGTTCAACGAATACTGCAGCGGCTTTTGCTGCATGTATGCCATCAAGAACGCCATGCTGCTCAAGCAGGCCGACCACGAGATGGATATCTCGATCTACTACATGGATATTCGTACGCCTTCCAAGGGCTACGAAGAGTTCTATAACCGTGCCCGCGAGATGGGCATCCGCTTTATACATGGGCGGCCCTCACAAATCAGCCAAGACCCCGAGACGCATAATCTGATTGTGCTGGCCGAAGACCAGGAGATCGGTGAGGTGATCGAGCTCGAGACCGATATGGTCATGCTCTCGGCCGCCGCCATCCCACGTCTCGACACCGACGAGATGGCGTCCAAGCTGGCGCTCTCACGTAGTCCGAGTGGTTTCTTTATGGAGTATCACCCCAAGTTGCGGCCGGTGGATTCGCCTACCGATGGTGTGTTTCTTGCGGGCGCGGCCCAGGGGCCCAAAGACATCCCCGCGAGCGTGGCGCAGGGCAGCGCGGCGGCCTCGCGGGCTGCACGTGTGCTCTCACAGGATACGTGGGAGATCGAGCCGGTCATCGCCAGCGTCAACGCCGAGTTGTGCATTAGCGCCCAGGGCAAAAAGTGCGGTCTGTGTGCCAAGGCCTGCCCGTACGGGGCCATCACGGTTGAGGTGGGGCAGCCTGCCGTCATCACGGCCGCTAAATGCCATGGCTGTGGTGGTTGCGCAGCCGAGTGCCCTCACAACGCCATCACGCAAGACCACTTTACCGATGCGCAGATGGTGGCGCAGCTCGATGCCCTGCTGGCAGACAAGCCCGAGGAAAAGATCATCGCCTTTATGTGCCACTGGTGCTCGTATGGCGGCGCCGACAACGCCGGCACCAGCCACTTTGAGTATCCCGCCAGCTCGCGCGGGCTGCGGGTGATGTGCTCTGCCCGTATGGACGAGGATTTCGTGCTCGAGGCTTTTCGCCGTGGCGCCGGCATGGTGCTGGTGTCGGGCTGCCACCCACAAGATTGCCACTATATCACTGGACAACAGGTGGCCGCCAAGCGCTTCTCACGCATGGAGCGCTTGCTGCAGCGTGTAGGCATCAACCCCGAGCGGTTCAGGCTAGAGTGGATCTCGGCAGCCGAGGGCGACAAGTATGCCCGCGTCATCACCGAGATGGACGCCAAACTCAAGTCATTCGATCGCGAGGCGTTGTTGGCAGAGACGCTCGCTGCGCGCCCCATCATCGGCAAGCGTCTGGCTCGCTGGAAGGCGTCGCCGCTAATGGCTGGCCTGGTGCCGCTCGAAGCCACCGAAGAGGTCCTCGCGTGACGGGCGCGGCCAGGTTCGATGGTGGGTTTGTTGGCGAGATTCTGGCCGAACCGGGCGGCGAACATCTGCTCACTTGCTGGTCGTGCGGCACATGCGCGGCCACTTGCCTGGTGCGCCGCTTTGACCCGGCGTTCAACCCGCGCCTTTTGCTGCGACGGGCCGGCCTGGGCCTGCGTGAGCAGGTGCTCTCAAGCGCCGAGATTTGGCAGTGCTCGGCATGCGACGCCTGCTATCCGCGCTGCCCACAGCAGATCCACATCTCGGATGTGATCAGGGCCATCCGCAACATCGCCATTCGCGAGGGCTATGCGCCTCCTGGCCCCCACGCAGAGGTTGATCCTCAGCGCTGCTCGGGCTGTGCCGTCTGCACGCGGGCTTGCCCCTATGGGGCCATCGACCGGGTGGTGACATTCATCGATGATCAGGAACGCACCATCGCTCGCGTGGACCCGAATCTTTGTCAGCATTGTGGCATTTGCGTGGCGGCGTGTCCGTCGGGCGCCATGGCGCTCGAGACGGTCAATGACCGCGAACTAGTGACACGCATGGGCGCAGGTGGCTGGCTCGAGCGGCCCGGTATGCTCCAGGGCGGCGCTGATGCGCCTCGTATTCTAGCCTTTGTGTGCCAGTGGAGCATTCACGCGGATAGTGAGTGGGCAGCCCTTGATGCGCTTCAGAGTGACGGCCTGCGGATCGTGCGGCTGCCCTGCTCGGGGCGGGTAGATCCTGCTATGGTCTTGTTGGCCCTCACACAGGGGGCCGATGGCGTGCTGGTGGTGGGCTGTGCCGAGGGCGAGTGTCACTATCTGCGGGGCACCTATCTGGGGCGTGGCAAAGTGTTGCTGCTCAACGAGATGATGAAACAACTTGGGCTGGCGTCCGAACGAATCGCCTTTGCCCAGTCAGGCGCGCTCGACCGTCGAGTGCTGCCCCGGCTGGTGGACCAAATGCGCGCCGATCTGGTCAGGTTGGCCCATGAACCTGCGGCCGCTGCGGTCTAGACGACGGGTTAAGAGGATTGATGGACAAGATCAAGCTGGCTGTATATTGGGCCTCGAGCTGTGGCGGATGCGACATCGCCATTGTCGAACTGGGCGAGCACCTGCTCGAGTTGGCGCAGGTGGCCGACCTCGTTTTTTGGCCTGCTGCGATGGACTTCAAGTACCGCGATGTCGAGGCGATGCCCGATGGCAACATCGATGTGACGTTGTTCAATGGTGCCATTCGCACCGAACATGATGCTCACATCGCCGCTCTGCTCCGCAGAAAGAGCAGATGCCTGGTGGCATTTGGCTCTTGCGCCATGGAGGGCTGCATCCCGGCCCTGGCCAACATTCAGGGCAAGGAGCGGGCTCTGCACCGCGCTGCGCTTGAGACGCCCACCACCGACAATCCGACGGATGTCATGCCCGCGAGCGTCATTGTCATACCTGAGGGAGAGCTGCAGCTGCCCGTCTTGTGTAACCTGCTGCGGCCGCTCGAGCAGGTGGTGCCGGTGGACTATACCATCCCTGGCTGCCCGCCCCACCACGATCAGGTCTGGCAGGTGCTGCAGCAGGTCATCCATGGTGAGCTTCCGGCGCCCGGGGCGCTGCTGGGCGTAGACCCGCTGACGGTGTGCGATCAGTGCCCACGTACGCGCGAGGGCAAGGTGCGCGTCGATCGCTTCTTGCGACCGCACGAGTTCATCGCTGATCCAGACCGCTGTCTGCTCGAGCAGGGGCTGGTGTGTGCCGGTCCGGCAACCCATGCGGGCTGTGGCGCGCTGTGCGTCAATGCCAACATGCCGTGCCGTGGCTGCTATGGCCCTCCCGATGGTGTAGCCGACCAGGGCGCGGCTATGCTCGATGCCATCGTGGCGGCCATGGATGGCCAGTCTGATGCCGAGATTCGACGTGTATTGGGCACCATCGTCGATCCTGTGGGCACCTTTTACCGCTTTAGCCTGGGGTCGTCTTTTCTGCAGCAACTTGTGGCGAGTGCAATGGGTGCCGCGCCTTGCGCGGCACCCTCTGGCGAGGAGACGCACGGATGAGACGCATCGAGATCGATCCCATCACCCGCCTCGAGGGGCACGGCAAGATCACGCTCTTTCTCGATGACCAGGGCGACGTGGCGAACGCCTACTTTCAGGTGCCCGAGTTTCGCGGCTTTGAGAGTTTCTGTGAGGGCCGCCCCGTTGAAGAGATGCCACGCATCACACAGCGCATCTGTGGCGTGTGCCCCACGGCGCACCATATGGCCTCTGCCAAGGCTGGTGATGCCGTCTATCACGTGCAGGTGCCGCTCACGGCGCAGATGATTCGCGAGTTGGTCTATGCCGCCTTTGTGGCGGGGGATCATGCCACGCACTTTTATGTGCTCTCGGGGCCCGACTTTTTGGTCGGCCCAGATGCTGATCCGGCGCAGCGCAACATCCTTGGCGTGGTGCACAAGGTGGGATTGCAGATGGGGCGCCGCGTGTTGCAGCACCTGGCAGAATCTCATGAGGTAGTTTCACTGCTGGGGGGGCGTTTTGTGCACCCGGTGATGGCTCTGCCAGGTGGGGTGGCCAAGGGCGTCACTCGCGAGATGCAGACGCGGCTCATCGCAATCGGCCAGCACATGGTCGAGTTCGGCCTCTTTTCACTGCAACTCTGGCAAGACGCCATTCTGGGCAGCGAGATGTTCCGCGATATGATCTGGAGTGAGGCGTTCCTGCATCGCACCCATAGCATAGGCCTGGTGGATGCCAACAAGCAGCTCAACTTTTACGATGGCAACGTGCGCATCGTCGATGTCGAGGGGCACGAGGTGGCGCTCTATCCACCTGCTGACTATGCCGAGCACGTCGCTGAACGCGTCGAGCCGTGGACGTATGTCAAGTTTCCATACCTCAAGCATTTTGGCTGGAAGGGCCTGGTCGATGGCATGGAAAGCGGTGTCTACCGCTCGACGCCGCTCGGACGCCTGAACGTGTCTGAGGGTATGGCGACGCCACGTGCTAACGAGGCCTATGAGGCGTTCTATGCCCACATGGGTGGCAAGCCGGTTCACGCCACCCTGGCCACCCACTGGGCGCGCCTGATAGAGATGCTCTACGTCGCCGAGCGCATGCTCGAGCTGGCGTCTGATGAGCGCATCCTCGACACAGACATTCGAGCAATCCCTTGCGAGACAACGACCGAGGGCGTGGGCATCGTTGAGGCGCCGCGTGGCCTGCTTACCCATCATTACCAGACTGATGAACGAGGGGTGCTCACCAAGGTGAACCTGATCGTAGGCACCACCAACAATAACGCCGCTATCTCGCTATCGATCAAAAAGGCCGCGCAAGCCTTGATTGGGGGCGGACGCGAGATCACCCAGGGGCTGCTCGACCGCATTGAGATGGCCTTCAGAGCTTATGACCCCTGCCTGGCTTGCGCCACACATGCCGTGATGGGTGAGATGGCGCTAGATGTCACTGTGTTCGATAGTCACGGCGAGCAGGTCGCTCGCCTGATCCGCGACTAGGCCGGGGAGAGGGAGTGATGCCGAGCAGAGGCCAGACCATCAAGACCGCCACCGACGTGCGCCTCACCCTGTTGCGCCCCATGGTGACTCGCCGCTACGAGCTCGCGCTCGATCACGAGGTGTGCTGTGGTTGCGGCACCTGTGCCACCGTGTGCCCTAAAGAGGCCATTACGCTGACCGATGCTGAGGTGGTTGATGGCCGCCTCCAGGTACGCCCCCGCGTCGATATCGATGCAGACAAATGCGTCTACTGCGGCGAATGTGTGGCCATGTGCCCCACCCATGCTCTGAGCATCACCGTGAATGGCGAGCCCGAGGTGCCGGTGATCAAGGGCAAGGCCTTTCCCATGCTCGTGCGGCGTATGTCGGTCAACCAGGCCGTGCTTGAGCAAGCCCCCACGGCCGACTATATCGACAACTGCCCCTCGGGCGCGCTCTCGGGCGAAATTCTGCGCGATGCGCACGCTCAGGTGACCGGTGTGCGTGACGTCAAGCTCGACCGCGGCGTGTGCTACAACTGCACCCGCTGCATGGAAGAGGGGCCGGCCGGCGGTTTTGAGATCGTCAAGCCCTATCAGGGGCGCATCGAGCTCGACGTGGCACGCTGTCCCGCGGGCTGTCAGGCCTGTGCCGATGTCTGCCCTACGCATGCCATCATCTATGATGGGCAGCATGTCAGCGTCGATGAGCGTTTCTGCATCTACTGTGGGGTTTGCGAGCGCGTCTGTCCGGTGCCTGGCGCCATCCGTAGCGTGCGTACGGGGTACCTGCATATGCCGGTCGAATCTGCAGCCTGGACGCAGGCACTAGACAGGCTGGTCTCGTATCGCGAGGCTGTGCGCGAGTATGCGGTCAAGGCCCAGCTCAAACGTCGCGACATGGTGGTACGGGCGTTGTTGGGCGGTGATGAGAGCAACGCCTAACTGCAGCGCCATCGCTGAGGTCGTCTCGAACGCTATGAGTGATTGCAACCTGTGCTCGAGAGGTGCTTGCCATGCTATTGGATGAGCTGATCTCAGCTCTGCCGTCCTATCGGGCGCTGAACTGGCAGTCAGGCCTCAGTGTACAGGGGTTGCGCTCCGACTCGCGACAGGTGATGCCGGGCGATCTGTTCATCGCGGTGCAGGGTGTGGCGGTCGATGGACACCGCTATGCTGCTGCCGCCGTCGAACGCGGTGCGGTGGCGCTGGTGCTGGAGCATGAGGTCGCCGGTTGCGAGGGCGTGCCTACTCTGACTGTGCGCAACAGCCGCGAAGCGCTGGCCTGGCTCCATGCTGCCTGGCAGGGCCACCCTGGCCGGCAACTGCGGGTCATCGGTGTGACCGGCACCGACGGCAAGACCACCACCACCAGGCTGATCGCGGGCATCCTCAACAGCTCCGGTCGTCGCACAGGCAGCGTCGATTCGGTGGGCGCTTTTGTGGGCGATGTCGAGCTCGACACCGGCTTTCACACCACCACGCCCGACGCCCCACAGGTTCAGGCCTATCTGCGCCAGATGGTGACTGCTGGTATGCAGTACGCCGTGCTCGAGTCGACCTCTCACGGCTTGGCGCAGCACCGCGTAACCGGCAGCGAGTACGACGTGGCTGTGGTGACGAATATCACCCACGAGCACCTCGACTATCACAAGACGTATGAGGCGTATCGCGAGGCCAAGACGAGCCTCTTCCGCTCGCTAACGACATCGCATCGCAAGCCAGGCATAGCCAAGGTGGCCGTGCTTAACCGCGACGACAGCTCGTATGACTACCTAGCGGAGATTCCAGTCGATGTGCGGCTCACCTATGGCGTCGAACACCCCGCCGATCTCATGGCGCATGGGATCAGTGTGTCGCCGCAGGGGCTGCACTTTTTGCTCGAGACGCCGCGAGGCGCCGTACCCGTCAGCTCGCCCCTTGTGGGGCGCTATAACGTGCTCAATATCCTGGCGGCGGCAGGTGTGGCCCTGTCACAAGGGCTCGCTCCCGAAGAGACCGCTGCGGGTGTGGCGCAGGTGAGCTCTGTGGTGGGGCGTATGGAGCGTATCGATCTCGGGCAGCCCTTTACCCTGATCGTCGACTTTGCCCACACTCCCAACGCTCTCGACAACGCGCTGCGCGCCGCGCGAGACCTGGCACAGGGCCGCGTCATTGCCCTGTTCGGCTGCGCCGGCCTGCGCGATGTCGCCAAGCGTCCATGGATGGGCGAGATCTCGGGGCGTCTGGCCGATATGACGGTGATAACCGCAGAGGACCCGCGGACGGAGTCACTGGATGAGATCATGGAGCAGATGGCTGTGGGCTGTCGCCGCGCCGGCCGGCAAGAGGGAGAGGGGTTCCTGCGCATCGGTGACCGCGCCGAGGCGATCGAGATGGCTGTCTCGATCGCCCGACCCGGCGATGTTGTCATTCTCTGTGGCAAGGGCCACGAACGCTCGATGTGCTATGGCGAGGTCGAGCACCCCTGGAGCGACCAGAACACTGCCCGTCAAGCGTTACAGCGGCTTGGCTACAGCGCCTGAGAGCGCCCACGTCAACCGCGCTGGCAGAACGACGCGCCTCTAGTTCCGCTCGCCCTCGAACACCAGTTTCCCCTCGCCCAGTCTGACGGCCGTAATCTCTAGCCCCGCGGGCAGCGATACGGGAATGGGAATGCCGTCGGGCCCGCTGTAGGTGCGCATTGCCTCTAGAATCAGGCTCTGGGCGATCGTGCGCACCAGTCCACTGAACTGTGGCCCTAGCGCCACGTCGTCGATGCTGAAATACAGCTTGCCGTCCACCACGTGCGGTGTGCCGCTGATAGAGATATCGCCGGCCAGCCCGGTGGCTTCGTGCCTCACAGAGCCATCGATGTGCATCGCATCTGGCTTGATGTCGACACTCAGGTTGTCCACCGTGGCGCCCTGCTCGTTGAACGATTCGCCAGCAAGATACTCATTGATCTCGTCCTCGGTCATCTCTTTGACCACCCCTGACGACTCTGGCACTGAGGTGGGCATTGCCGTGGGCGTGATGGCTGCGATGGTTGGGATGGGTGTAGGGCTGGGCAGCGGTAACGGTGTGGCCGTCGCCTGATGGAGCGCCACAGCCGTTGCTGTGGGCTGCGGGCGCAACAGCCCGCGCAGGCCACGAGGGATGCACCCCGCCGCACTGATGGCGATGACGAGCGCTGATAGCAGTAGGATCGACTTGTTGAGCGACATCTGGCTCCTCACTATAGGGCTTGACGAGAAGACGCCATACGCATGCGCGTTGTTCCCGCGCTAAAGCAGCCCCTCAAGGGGCGCCTGGGCCTGATCAAACGCGCCCGCCACGGCGGCGTGGGTGATGTGTCCTCGGAAAGTGTTCACGCCGCGGCCAAGCACGGCGTCGCCCCTGACGGCCTGTGCCAGGCCACGATTGGCGAGCTCACGAATGTAGGGTAGGGTTGCGTTTGATAGAGCGTAGGTGGCAGTGCGAGGCACGGCCCCAGGGATGTTGGGCACGGCATAGTGGATGACGTCGTGCAACAGGTAGGTGGGCTGCGAATGGGATGTCGGGTGAATCGTCTCGATACAGCCGCCCTGGTCCACGGCGACGTCAAGCACCACCGAGCCTGGCGCCATTGCTTCGATCATTGCCTCGGTCACAAGCGTGGGGGCTTTGGCCCCTGGCAGCAGCACAGACCCAATCACCAGCTCGGCGCGGCGCACAGCCTCAAAGATGTTGCGGTGATTCGACGCCATCGTGGTAAGGTGGCCTCCAAAGACGTCGTCGAGGTAGCGCAGGCGATCGACGTTCAGGTCGATCACGGTGGTCCGTGCTCCCAGCCCTAGCGCTACACGGGCAGCGTTGGTGCCCACCACGCCTCCGCCGATGATGGCCACCGCGCCCGCGCGCACCCCAGGCACACCACCCAACAGAACGCCGCGGCCGCCCTGCGTCACCTCCAGGTAGTGAGCGCCGATCTGCACGGCCATGCGGCCCGCAATCTCGCTCATGGGAGTGAGTAGCGGCAGTGAGCCGTTGTCACGCTGCACCGTCTCATAGGCCACCGCCGCTACCTGCGTCTGTAGCAGGGCCTCAGTCAGCGGCCAGTTGGCGGCCAGATGAAGATAGGTGAACAGCAGCAACCCTGGCCTCAGAAAGCCATACTCGCTCTCTAGTGGCTCTTTGACCTTGACGATCATTTCGCTCTCGCCATAGACCTCGGCCGCAGAGGAGCGCAGCGTTGCGCCGGCGCGCTCAAACTCGTCATCGCCAAAACCGCTGTCAACGCCTGCGCCGACCTCGACGAGCACGGTGTGTCCATCATGGATGAGCGATTCAACCGCTCCAGGCGTCATGGCCACGCGCGACTCGTGATCCTTGATCTCACGCGGAATGCCGACGATCATGCGCTCACCCCGTATCTTGAATATGACAAGACGCTGCTGTCATCACCCAAGACCACGCAAAGCGCGGCACCCTCGACTACAGCCCGTTGGCCCACCAGCGAGCCGGTAACGATGGCGCCTCTGATGTGAGCGTCCTCATCGATGATACTGTCGGACACGATCGAGTCGGTCACAACGGCGCCCCGAGCGATAGTGACGTTGGGGCCGATGATCGAGCGTTCGACCGATGCCAAGGGATGAACATAAACAGGCGGTGTGATTGCATTTTCCTGGAGACGCTTTGTGTTGGCATGGCCGTGTTCGAGCAGGTAGCGGTTGGTGTGAAGTAGCGTTGCGGGCTGGCCGCAATCCTCCCACATGGTGACTGGCAGAGACACAAATCGTGCCCCTCGTTCGATCATGATATTGAACGCATCGGCGAGATAGTACTCGTTGTTGCGCCGAAGGTCGCGCCGCATCTCCTCTTCGATTGCGCTGGCCAGCTCGGCCCCCTCGCGCACCCAGAAAGCACCTACCGTCGTCTTGCGATAGGTCAAGTCCGTGGGTTTTTCGATATATCGCGTGATGCGCCCCTTTTCTTCGACCACCACGCCAAAGGGGCGTGGGTCGTCGACCTCCATAGTAAAGATGACGCCATCGGCATCGACGTCACGCAACTGTGTCAGATCAGCATCGAACAGCGTGTCCACGAACAAGAGCATGCAGGGGCCGCTGAGCGACTCGCGGGCCAAATACACGGCGTGCGACTGGCCGCGAAGCTCGGTCTGCTCGTAAAAGCGTGTCGGAAGGGGATAGCGTTCGCGAACGTAAGCCTCGATGCGGTCGCCGAGATAGCCAGTGATGAACACCAGCTCGTCAATGTCGAGAGACGAGAACTTGCGGAGCGTGTGGCCCAGCACGGTGTCACCAGCCACATAGAGGAGCGGTTTTGGGCGCGACCAGGTGAGTGGGCGCATACGCTTGCCATAGCCGGCCATCGGCATGATGACTCTCATCGTCCGTCCATCCCTTCGCTCAGGGAGCACTGCTGCCCTGTTGATTCAGTCATGCTATACCTGAGGCCGGAGCATGTGCCAGTCTGTGGCCTGCTCATAGGCGTAGGCAACGCGCAGGATGGTGGCCTCGTCAAAGGCGCGGCCCTGCACCTGGAGCCCTACGGGCATGCCCTCGCTCAGGCCACAGGGGATCGAGATGCCGCAAACGCCAGCCAGGTTCAGCGCGAGGGTGAAAATGTCCTCGAGGTACATCTGCAGCGGATCGTCGATCAGCTCGCCGATTCTGAAGGCGATGTTGGGTGTGGTGGGCGCTATCAGCGCATCACACTGTTGTAGCGCCTCGTCATAGTCACGCTTGATCAGGGTACGCACTTTTTGCGCCTTGAGGTAGTAAGCGTCATAGTAGCCTGCCGACAACGCATACGTGCCCAGCATGATGCGTCGTTTGACCTCATCGCCAAAGCCCACGGCGCGGGTACGACGAAAGGCATCCCAGATGTCGTCGGTGTCGGGATGCGAGTAGCCATAGCGAACGCCGTCGAATCGCGCCAGGTTGGCCGAGGCCTCGGCCGGCGCAATCAGATAGTAGGCTGGCAGGGCATACTCGGCGTGGGGCATAGAAACCTGCACAATGTCGGCGCCCAACTCGCGCCACACATCGAGTGCCGCCTCAACCGCCTGGCGCACCCCCGCTGCCATACCATCGACCATGTACTCGCGCGGTACACCCAGGCGCATTCCTGCTACACCCTGGCCGAGCGCTGCCGCATAGTTGGGTGCAGGCATCTCAACAGAGGTGGCATCCTGCGGATCATGCCCGACAATGGCCTGCAACAGCAGAGCAGCATCGGTCACATCTTTGACGATGGGGCCGATCTGGTCGAGCGACGAGGCAAAGGCAATCAGACCATAGCGCGATACACGGCCGTAGGTGGGCTTGAGGCCAACTACGCCGCAGTATGCTGCCGGTTGGCGAATGCTCCCCCCTGTATCCGATCCGAGCGCACCCAGGCACATGCTCGCAGCAACAGCCGCGGCACTGCCACCGCTCGATCCGCCAGGCACGCGGTCGCGGTCCCACGGGTTGCGGGTGGTATCGTAGCCCGAGTTCTCGGTCGAGGAGCCCATGGCGAACTCGTCGGTGTTGGTCTTTCCAAGGATGATGGCTCCAGCCTCTCGGAGCTTGGCGATCACCGTGGCATCATAGACTGGTCTAAACCCCGCCAGGATGCGCGAGCCCGCCGTCGTCTCGAGGCCGCGGGTGCAAATGACGTCTTTGATCGCCAGGGGGATGCCCAGCAGCGCCCCGCAGGCGCCGCGAGCGCGACGCTCGTCGGCCTCTTGCGCCTGAGCGAGGGCCTGCTCAGATGCGACGTGGAGATAGGCATGAAGATCCGTGTCCACCGCGGCGATGCGCGCCAGCAGCGCCTCGGTGAGGGACACTGACGTGACAGCGTCGCTTGCCAGCAGCTCTTGGGCCTGGTGGATGGTCAGGTCATGTAGGTTCAAGCGGCATTTCCTCCGCCAGGGTCTGCGAAGCTAATCGAGAATCTGGTGAACGCGAAAGAGGTCATCCTGGCGCTGCGGTGCATTCGCCAGGGCCTCATCGGGGGACAGAGAGGGTCTAGGCTCGTCTGGCCGCATCACATTGCGTCGGTAGATGGCCTGTGCCGTCGGTGCGATGTGATCGGTGTCGAGAGCGTTCAGACGTTCGGCATAGGCGAGGATCTCGGATAGTTGTTCGGCATACAATGACGTCTCGTGCTCGGCGAGCTCCAACTTGGCAAGCTCGGCAATGTGCAGCACCGTTTCACGTGTAAGCATATGCGCCCCCTTGCTCAGAGTCGGATTATAGCATCGGCTGTGGGCCACACAAACGGGGCGCTCGATGGCCCGGCTCAGGGTAGTACCTCCAAATTCTCCCACGGGGCGAATAGCCGCTGCCCAGCGGGCAGCGCAATCTGCGCCCCCTCGGTCAGACCGCCCAGCGCTGTGCGCTGCAGCCCTTCTGGGAGAGCGCTGATCCGTCCCTCGTACCCCAGATAGGGGCCGCGAGTGAGCCGAACCCCTGCGCCCACCTCGAGAGCGCTGTTCTCTGCCCCCTGGCTGACGGCATGGCTAATACTCGCCATGGGCCCACCCTCGGCGCAGCCGCCCTGCAGCTGCACCACGCACCCAGCGCGTTGTTGGATAGCCCGGTAAAACGTCGGGGCCATATGGGGCACGCCCACCCCCTCGGTGGCCACGATAGGCAGCCCCCAGCCCGTATGGCGTGCCAACGGCGCGGCGATGCCCCCCACCAGCAGGCCTGCGATGCCAAACTGGCGGGCACGCAAAATGGCGCGCTCTTCGCCCAACCAGCCGCCAACCAGCACACAGCCGGTGAGGTGCCGACTCACCTTTTGCCAGGTGAGCTCGCCATCGGCACCCTCAGTGGTCAGTGCGAGCGGACCGCGGCCCGTTCCGCCATCGCCCCAAGCACCGTGGATACGCGTGCCGTTGCACTTTACCTTGACCTGGCCCTCTGCCGTCACGTCAGATACCGTCCCCGCCACTCCTGCCAGAATCTGGGTCTCAACGTCCGGCAGTCGAAGCAAGAGGTACCCGCCCACTATGCCTTGCACTAGCCCTGCGTCTGGCGCGCGCACGGAGCGGCGCCTGTATCGTCGCCTGAGCGACGCCAGCGTTTGATCGCGATGGACAGCGTCCCCGACGCTTACGGCAAGAGCCCGCCTCACATCGTCAGGCGCGAGCCCCAGAGGCGTGGCGACATCGATAAGTATCAGTGGGCCTCGAGCGATGCTGATGCCCACACACCTATCAGCAGACACAACCTCGCCCGGCGATACCAGCGATCGACTGCAGCTTTGCGTATGTGTCCATTCGCCGATCCAGAGCGATCGGCTCATCGTCTGCCCAGCCCATTGTTCCAGCGACGCTGCGCAGCAGCGCGCTCCTGCGGATCGGCTGAAACCTGTAACGGGCGGCCGCGGGCGTCGATGATCAGGCCCAGAGCGCCCCCCTGAACCTGCGCCTGCGCCGGAGCGCCTGGCCCAAGCCCCACGTCGAGCCGCGGATGTGGCCATAGTTTGACACTGGCCTCTGCATCACTCGGCAGCGGCACGCAACGTACCTCGCCGGCCGCTACCTCATAGGTGTGATCGGGACCACCGGGTGTTTCGAGCCGCAACCGTAACGCGCGCTCGCCGGTGCGCACAGAGCCGCTCAGGCACAAGGCGGTGCCCAGGTGCGCCAGGCCATCGCGATTGAGCACCTGGCTGGCGGCCAGAGGCGCCACGGCGGCCACGGCTCCGAGCTGTGGCCAGACACTGTCACGATCATAGACGAGTTGCGCCAGGCCCACCGGTTGGAGCCCATCGAGCAGCATCAGCGCCACGAGGCCAGGGTGGGGGCAGCCCGATAACACGCCTCCTCGCCCAGCGATCAGGTCTAGCCTGAGCGGCTCTGCCAGAGACGCTGCCTGCCACTCGGCAAAGGTCTGTCGCAAGGCCTCGCGCGCAGCTGCCTGTAATGCCAGCAGGTCATCCAGCGTCTGCGGCAGCGTAAAAGGCCACAGGCGCGCATTCTCGAGATATGCCGTCAGAGTATCCAGAGACACATCCAGCGGCAGCCAGCGCCGCAGATCGTCCAGGCTGGCAGAGGCCAGCACACCGTCAAGGCCGGCAGCCGTGCCGAGGCCGCCCCGCAGGGTGAGGTTCACCCCCCTCTTGCCGACACCGATCACTGCGGTGTGGTTGCCGCCTACATCCACGCCCAACAGGCTTGTCGAGGGGTCATGGCGTTTCGCCAGATACTGCAGCGCCAGCGCAAGAGCATCGGGCGAGCTCTGCACGGGCACGCTACACCAGCGCTGCAAGGCCGCCATGCCGGGAACCAATTGTAGCCGCTCGCCGTAGAGCCGCAGCAACTCTCGCTGCAGCTCTCGGGGGCTCTCGATCCCCTCGCTGGGGCGCACATTGTCGACGACGGCCAGCGTCAGATCATCTCCCAACGCCCGAGCCACGGGCCGGCGCGCCTCTTGGTTGCCGGCGTAGATGATGACTGGGCGCTCGTGCGCTGGAAGGTCGGCCAGCACGGCAGCCAGTAACTCGGCGCCGGCTGTTAGTGGCGCTATAGGGCCGTTGTCAAAGCCGCCAGACAAAATGATGGCCTCTGGCGGTGAATCAGCTAGGCCGAGCAATGGCGCCAATTCTGCGGCCCGTCGCAGAGCGCCCAGGGCCAGCGTCGTGGTGGCCTGCGCCAGCGCTCCGGTGCACGCGCGGACGGCGCCTTGCAGGCTCAGGTCAGCGGTTAGCCCGATCACGGCGCAACGCAGTGGCTTGGCGGCGCTGCTGCAGGCCACCATAGCGTCGACGCCTGTGCCATCATCGCGTTCGGGGCTTATCATCTCGCCGGCGTCGTCCAGCAGGGTGCGGTGCGCGATCTCCTCAAGGCGCCTCACCGCGCCCACAACCGCCTGCTTGGCGTCGATGCCATCCTCGCCCCGGGTGGGATGTTGGCTATGCGCCACCAGGCGGTAGATGCCCTCAACACGATCGATGAGGCACACCCGCGTTAGGGTGCTGCCGATATCGGCCGCCAGAAACGACTCGGGCTGCTGTGGCTGGCTCATGGGGTCTGGCTCCACAGGGCCACGATCTCAGAAATGAACCGCTGTACCAGGGCCACCCGGCCCTGCAACGCCGCAAAGAACGTCACCCATGCGCCGGCAAGCACAGCGCCAAGGGCCACAATCACCAGACGGCGGCCCACGGCGCCCAGGGCCTGGAGCACACGGTCGATGGCGCCCGGCAGTCCACGCTCGCGCCGCTGATGGTGAAAGGCTGCCAGAGCGGCAACGGTGACCAGGGTCAGAATGATCGGGCTCGCAATGCCAATCCAGCGAGGGCTATTCGTTGGCGTCGTAGCGCCCCACATCGCCACCAGAACCTGTGGCACGAGCGTGCCGCGTACAGCGCCTACCAGGGCCAACCCCACACCCACGCCGAGCAGAATGCTCACCGGTGCATCGCCCAGCGTTGAGGCCGGCCGAAAGCCTCGGGCGAGCAGCAGCAGGCCGAGGGCCATAGCGAGCGTCAGTGGCCATTGGCCGAGGGGGTCGGCCATCACGATGACGAGTCGGGGCCAGAGGATGTGCCACCAGGCCAGGCCCACGGCGTAACCCGCCGCAACGCCCACAAACAGAAGCTGGGCCAGCCGTGAAAACAGGTTCTCTCGCAACAGGCGGCTCATTGTGGCCAGCGTCAGCAGCACCGCCAACAGGCTGGTGGCCAGACCTGAGATCTGCTCCAGCGAAAGACCGAAAGAGTCAAAAAGGGCGTTCATCGGTGGCTCTCCGGAGCATCCTGGCGGCCCGGCCCCACCAGCATGGCTGCCGCGGTCATGGTCACGATCACCATAGACAGCGCGGCCAGCCCTGTGGCCCGTGAGACGCCTTCGCCTGGCAAGCTGGCTGCCACCTCATACTCTGACGCAGCCCATCCAGCGCCCAACACGGCCCCCAACTGGCCGCTCTGTCGGTAGGGCTGCAGCGACGCTTCACTGCGAGCAGGCACGATGGTCATTGGTGCCACGCCACTGGCCGCCCCTGCCTGCTCGACCCATCCGCGCACGGAGTTTGCATCATTAGCCAGCAGCACCACCAAGGCATAGTGCGATAGCGCCTCGAAAGGCCGGTCGGCCTGGGCGCCCAGCAGCGACCTCTGGCCGTCCTCGGCCAGCAAGCGCCAGCCTGCCGCACCCGTGGGCAGATAGCCCAACAGGGCAACGTCTGCGGCGGTCTCTGCCGCGACGAGGCGCGCCTGGCCCAGACAGGCGGGCGACATGGCGACGACGTCGACCTGGGCAGCACGGCCGCCAAGATCTTGCAGCAGGGCCCCCGCCAGGGGATCGATCTCGCCGCCATAGCTGGCATCGTAGGCCCATACCAGCAACACCGGCGCACCAGCCGAGAGATCGGCCACAGTGGTGGTCAGCCGCAACACCTCGTCGCGTGGGGTGATCCACTCATTGCTGAAGGGTACGAGCAGTGGTGCAAGGGCTGCGAACAGCACCAGCACGTAGAGCACTGCCCGCCACGAGCGGGGTAGCCCCGCTCGCAGGGGCTGCCTCAGTTGACGGGCGCCCTCGTTCAGCGACGCAGGCTCGCTGACAAGATGCGCCAGGAGCTCGGCGTCATAATGCTCGGCCTCATCTGGCTCGTGTGGTCTGGGCAAAGTGGCGCGCCCGCGAACGGCCATGCCTGCAGACAGGCCTAGTGGCGCCGCGATCTCTGCCAGCGGATCGGCGGGCAGATCGGGCAGTTGCGCCACGGCAGGCTCTAGGCGAGAGGGCTTGTCTGAGGTTGATGTGGGTTCTGGTGGCGCCGTGATGGCGCTCTCTTTAAGCGGCGATCCGCAGTGGCGGCATCGTCGGTTGCTGCCCGCGTTGAGGGTTTTGCAGGTGGGGCAGATCAGTAGACGTGAGGCTCCGAGATCATGCCCGCAGTTTGAGCAGGTGACAGCCGAGGCCGGATGTTCACTGCGGCACACGGGGCAGGCGAACCTCATCATCTCACTCGCTCAACTGGGGTCGGTCGCGCCCCAGCAATACGCGCAGAGAGACTGTGATGGCGCCCAGCGCGGCTCCGATAAGCACGCCGCGCATGATGCCTGCGACGGGCACATGGAACAACCACTTTCGCAGATCGGCGAGCACGGGTGAAACCGCGGCAGCGAAGGGAAGCTGTAACAGCAACAGTAGCACGGCGCTCACCATAAGTAGGACCGCATCGGGCGTGCGCAACGCAAGAGTGCGATAGGCCGCTGAGACAGCATAGAACGCCAATAGCGCCATGAGGCTGGCTTGCACCGGCACGTATATATGAGCATAGGTCCAGTCAGCTGCCAGACCGTTCGGCGACACCAGGATGACGGCTGCCGTGCCCACCAGCGCTACGATCAGCAAGGCACTCTGAGCGGGGCTATTGCGGATGCGTATCTGCCGCAGGTGCCAGCCAAGCAGGTTGAGCACACCTGCGATCAAGGCAAAGGCTCCCAGTACAACGGCGCCGTCAACCAGCGCCAGTCTCACAGGCGCCAGGCCCAGCGCCGGCACAGAGCCATCAACAACGACCAGCAGCCCCGTCAATGCCACCAGGCTCACCGAAATCACGCGGCGCATCAGATGCCCCACCAGCCCAGTAGGCGCAGCGCCAGCCCTGCAAGCATTACCAAAACGAGCAGCAACCGCACGATGTCTTGTAACGCCAGCCCGCCCGTGTGGCTGGGGTCGCTGGAGTGAGCGCTCGCAGCGTAATAGTCCTCACCCACGACCCACGCTGAGCTGCCCAGCATGAGCACGCCGGCGTCGTCCATACGTGCGGCGCCAGCGAGCCCGTCGGGCGCAGCGTCGATGCGCCCCTCGGCCAAGAGTAGGCCTTCGGCCCCTGTTGGCCCAGCCAGCATCTGGCCTGCCAAACGCTGCCCTGCTAGCGCTCGCCAGGCCCCGACGGCGTAGCTTGCTTGTTCAACGCCAAGCATGATCGCATGGGCTGCTGATGTAGGCGCAGCGCCTGCGGCCAGGGCGTACAGCGTCCCATCGCCACATGAGACGAGGTTCGGCGTGGCGTCATGGTCTCGTTCCTGCAAAGTGGCGTGCACGAGGGCCATAGCCACAGTGGCCTCGTCTGCAGCGTCAGGCAAAGAGCGGCTGCCAAGGGCGAGGTGAATGCTCCGACCCGTTTCGATAGCACGATCGATGGCAACGCGCAACTGGGCATAGAGCCTCGGGACGCGCATCGGTGTTTGAGGGCGTCGACGCCATTCCAGCAGCAGTAACAGCGACGCCCAGGCTCCGAGCAACAGCAGCAGGCCCACGTCAACGAGTTGATGCGCAAAGCTGGGGCTTGTCACGTGCCCTCGCTTTGTGATAGGAGGTCTGTCAGCGCCTCGAGGGCGCCTGGCTCACCAAGCGCATCCATCCAACGCTCGGCCTGGCCTGCTGCCCAGAGAGGTTGGCTGAGCAGCAGGAGCTGCTGCCCGATGCCCGCCAATGGCGCAAAGATAGCTAGCAGCGCCAGTGCAGGTGTGCGCAAACCAGCGCCCTCAATGCGCTGTGCTAGATCAACGAGCGTGTGTGGTCTGCGGGGCTCTGTGGTTACCATGCGGGTACTATAGCACAATCGGAAGGGCAGAAACAGCGCTAGATGCGCCGCCTCAGTGCTCGCCTGAGGCGTTCGCCCACCCACAGCAGCCCGCTCGAAAGCTGGCTCCAAAGGTTGCCCTCGCGTTCACGGATGTGACGCGCCGCCTGTCGTGCTGCTGTGCCGATGGTGCTACCGCAGATGGCTGTCTCGTCGCCGAACAGCTTTTCCAGGTGGGGTAGCGAGCCGATGCGCCCGACACTTGCCAACGAGCGGGCCGATGCCCAGCGTACTTCGGCGACAGGGTCGTCGAGGGCAGTGTATAGCCAGTCGAGTGTGCGCCTGCCGGGGATGTTGGCAAGGGCCAGCAACGCAGCGCAGCGCACCAGTATGTCGCCATCGCGATGCAGCGCCTGCAGGATATCGGCTCCCTCCGGCAGGCCGATGGTGCCCGCGGCGACAGCGACGTTGCGCCGCACATGAGCGTCGGCATCGGTGGCAGCCCGTCGTAAAGGAGCCAGGGCACCAAGGTCGTGGGTGGTGCCAAGGGCCTGTACCGCCGCAGCACGCACCAGAGGCGAGGCGTCGGCGGCCAATTCGGTCAGCAGGGGCACTGCACCCTGATGTCGCCACTGACCGAGTGACTCGGCCCAGGCTTCTCGGCAACGCTCGCAACGGCGATCGATCTCGGCAGACAGTTCGTCGAGCAAGACTTGAGCCGTTAGAATGCCCGATCGCGGCTGGCCGATATGCATGATGAGCCGGCCACTCTGTCGCAGCGCGCGCCCGATGCCAGCCAGCTCTCGTGCGGCTTCAGAGCGTACCAGAGGGCTGTGGTGTTCCATCAGCTGGAGCAGTTCGGAGGCAGCCTGGCGCGTGCGCTGTTGACCCAGCTTTGTTGCTCGCTCCAGTTGCGCAAAGATGTCGTCAGACGGCAACTGCGAGGACAAGGTGGTAGTTTGTGTCATATCTAGCCAAAGTATACCAGCGTCAATAGGGTGTGCCAACAACGCCTCGACCAAGGCGTTATCAAGACCAGAGCGCCGCGCAGGGATGATTGACAGCGACCGGTGATAGACCTATACTCGCCATTCGGTAGTCTCGGTGGAGTAGCATGATCGAGCCGGAGTATCTTTCTCGCCTGGAATATGACAGGATTGTAGCGCGCCTGGCCGATAACACGTCGTTTTCAGCAGGGCGCCAACTGGCCTTGGCCCTTCAGCCCAGCGCCGATCCTCTGGTGGTGCGCCATCGCCTGCAAGAGACGACCGAAGCCAAAGACCTCTTGGCGAGGCGCAACGATATCACCATCGGCGGCGCCCACGATATCCGCCCTCTGGCGAGGCATGCCGCGATCGAAGGCGTCCTCGAGCCCCGCGAGCTGCTCGATGTGCGCGACACGTTGTCTAGTGCGCGACGGCTGCGATATCAGATTCTGGCACACGAGCAGGATTTCGGCGAGCTGGCCGAGCATGCTTATGTCATTCAGCCGCTGAGTCATATCATCGACGACATCACGCGCTGCCTGGGCGACGATGGCCAGGTACTAGACACTGCTAGCACCGCGCTGGCGACCATTCGCAAGCAGCTGCATATCGCGCGCGACCGTCTGCTAGATCGTCTGCGGAACATGGTGACCTCGGCGCAGTACGCTCAGTATCTGCAAGAGCCCATCGTCACCGAGCGTAACGGGCGCTATGTCATTCCTCTGCGCGTCGAGTTCAAGGGGCGCATCAAGGGCATTGTGCACGATCAGTCGGCCAGCGGCCAGACGCTGTTTATCGAGCCGCTGCAGACCGTCGATCTCAACAATGAGTGGCAAGAGCTGCAGCTGGCTGAGCGGCAAGAGGTGCTGCGCATTCTACGCCAGCTCTCGCTGGCGGTAGGTCGTGCCTCTGAGGACATCGTGGCTTCGGTGGGGGCTCTCGCAGCGCTTGACCTGGCTTTTGCCAAGGCGCGATTGAGTTACGAGATGCGCGCCTGGTCCGCCGAGCTGGCCCCGCAGCGATGGCCATTGATGCAGCCGTCTGATGGGCAGGCTGTACTACGCCCGAGCGCACATCCGCTCTATCTTCCTAAAGCGCGACACCCGCTGCTTGACCCCGAGACCGTCGTCCCCATCGATATCTACCTGGGAGGAGACTTTGTCACGCTGCTGGTGACTGGCCCAAACACTGGCGGCAAGACTGTCTCGCTCAAGACGGTGGGCCTGCTGGCAGCTATGAACCAGGCGGGGCTACATATCCCTACCGGCGAGGGCGCCCGCCTGCCGGTGTTTGACGGCATCTATGCCGATATCGGCGACGAGCAGTCCATTGAGCAGAGTCTATCTACCTTCTCATCGCACCTGACGCATATCGTTGCGATTCTAGAGCGCGCCACGGCGGGCTCACTGGTGTTGCTTGACGAGGTGGGGGCGGGCACTGACCCAGTGGAAGGTGCCGCGCTGGCGCAGGCTCTGGTGGCCGAGTTGCTGCAAAAGGGCTGCCTGGCGCTCTGTTCGACGCACTATTCGCAGCTCAAACTGTACGCGTTTGGTACGCCGGGCGTAGAGAACGCTTCTGTCGAGTTCGATGTCGAAACGCTCTCGCCCACTTATCGCCTGACCATCGGCCTGGCGGGACGTAGCAACGCCTTTGCCATCGCTGCGAGGCTGGGGCTGTCTGAACGGACCATCGCAGCGGCGCAGGCGCTCGTGACGCCCGAGGCCATGATGCACGATGCCCTGCTCTAGCGTGTCCGTGATACGCAGGCTGCGGTTGACTCGGTGCTCGCAGAGGCTGAGACATCGCGCGAGCAGGCGCGCCGCATAGAGGCCGACGTGCGCGCTCGTCTGGCCCAGGCCGAAGAGACTCGGCGTAACGCCCTCACCGAGGCGCGTGAGCAGGGTCAGCGTGAACTTGCCCTCCTGCGTACCGAGATCGCCAAGCTGCGAGAGCGGTTGTTGCGCGCTGGCTCGGTGCCCGAAGAGGCCATCCAGCAGGTGGTCGAGACGATCGATCGGTTGGCAGAGACCATGGAGCCGCTTGCGCCACCCTCGCCCGAGCCCGAGGTAGATCAGGCCAGGCGCGATGTACGAATGGGTGACAGGGTGCTGGTGGACTCTCTGGGGCAGTCGGGGCAGGTTGTCGAGATCAGCGGCGACCAGGCCGTCGTGGCCGTGGGAGGCTTTCGTCTGCGCGCGCCTCTGGCCGGTTTGGTCTTTCAGGGGCGCGAGACGCCCAGAGCAACCCAAGAGACACGCGTACAACGTGTATCGGGCGGCTCGCCTGGCATGGAACTTGATCTGCGCGGTCGCCGCGCCGAGGAAGCCCTCAGCCTGACCGACCGCTATCTCAACGACGCTTGCCTGGCAGGCCTGCCCTGGGTCCATATCATCCATGGCAAGGGCACCGGCGTGCTCAAACAGGTGGTGCGCGAGAGGCTGGTTGGGCATCCGCTGGTGCAATCGTTCCGCAACGGCGAGATCGCCGAGGGTGGCGACGGCATCACCGTCGTCAAGCTCGTCTCAACCAGCGACGTTTAGCGCGCCAGGTGCTCGGCCACAGCGCTGGCCGTGGCGCGCGTCATGCCTGGCACGGCTGCGAGCTCTTCCACGGTGGCGCGGCGGATGCCTTCGATCGACTTGAATGCCCTGAGCAACGCCGTTCTGCGCGCCGGTCCGATGCCTGGGATCTCATCGAGCATCGACTTGACCCCTGCCTTCTGCCGCAACTGCCGGTTATAGCTGATGGTAAAGCGGTGAGCCTCATCGCGAATGCGCTGCAGCAAGAACAGACCCTGTGATCCTCGCGGCAGCAACAAGGGCTCAGAGCGCCCCGGCCGGAATAGCTCTTCTTCGCGCTTGGCCAGCCCTACCGTGGGGATGTGATCGACCCCCAGCCGCTGCATGGCGGCCCGTACGGCATTCAGCTGACCCTTGCCGCCATCGAGGATGATCAGATCAGGCATGATGGCCCAGCGATTCTCTTTACCCGTCACCGCGCCGGTCAGGTCCTTTTCTTGGGCCCGCTGGAAGCGGCGCTCGATTACCTCGACCATCGAGGCAAAGTCATCGGCGCCCTCAACCGTCTTGACGCGAAACTTGCGATAGTCGCGCTTGGATGGCACGCCCTGGGCAAAGACCACCATACTGCCAGTGTTAAAGCTCCCCTGCAGCGTAGAGATGTCATAGCATTCGATGCGGCTGGGCGGGGCTGGTAGGTCAAGCGCTTCCTGCAACTCGGCCAAGGCCTGCACATGTTTGTTCGTGTCGGCCTGCCACTCTGCGCGTAGCCGTTTGAGCGTCTCGGTGGCATTCTCGGCAGCCATCTCCATGAGCTTGCGTTTGCCGCCGCGCCTCGGCACCTTGATCAGCACCTTTTGCCCGCGTTTCCGTTGTAGCCACTCTTGCATCACAGCCAGGTCGTCCAGTTCGGTCTGAACCAGCACCTCGGGCGGAACAGTGGGCGCGCCGTCATAGAACTGCTGCAAGAACGATGACATGATCTCGGTCTCGTCCTCATCGCCTGCGCCCTGCAGCACAAAGTACTCACGGCCTATCAGTTTGCCCCCGCGCACAAAGAACACCTGTACGCAAGACTGGCCATCGTCGCGCGCCAGAGCCACAAAGTCATGGTCGTGCAGGTTCTCTGATACGATGCGCTGTCCCTCGATCACATGGCGGATGGCTTGGATCTGGTCTCGTAGGGTGGCAGCTCGCTCAAAGTTGAGCGCCTCAGCCGCATGGCCCATCTCCTGATCCATCTCGGCGATCACCTGCTCCTGTCGCCCCTCGAGGAACAGGCAGGCGCGCTCGATGTTGGCGCGATAAGCCTCGCGGCTGATGGCGCCGATGCAGGGCCCCGTGCAGCGCTTGATGTGATAGTAGAGACAGGGGCGGGCATCCTGGCCGGTGATGACCCGGTTGCAGGTACGGTAAGGAAAGAGACGACGTAGCACCTCAAGGGTCTGATAGACCGCCTGAGATGACGTAAAGGGCCCAAAGTAGCGCGCGCCATCGTCAAGCATCTGCCGCACGGTGTAGATGCGGGGGAACTCTTCTTGCATTGAGACCTTGATGTAAGGGTAGCGCTTGTCATCTTTGAGGCGCACGTTGTAGCGCGGCTTGTAGCGCTTGATCAGCTCGTTCTCGAGGATCAGCGCCTCGAGTTCTGATTCCGTAACGATCCATTCCAGATCGGCGATATCTGCCACCAGGCGACGCGTGCGGTCGGCGTCAGCGGCGGCATGGTGAAAGTACGAGCGCACACGGTTGCGCAGCACGATGGCCTTGCCTACATAGATCACCTTGCCGTTGGCATCGTGCATGATGTAGACGCCGGGCTTGTCTGGCAGGCCAGCGAGCTTTGCACGCAGATGGTCTTCTGTGGTCATGGTTCTCGCGATGCACCTGTTCGCGGTGTTAGCAGTAGCATCTTTCTGTTAGCAAATACTGATTATACCCAAGGATGCCGTGCTGGACAACGCCGTCGGAGGGGGCGCGACGATCTTGCCAGAAAAGCGAACATTTGTCCTATTCCCTATTGCCAAATACGAACGTTTGTGCTATGCTGGGCACATAAGAACACATGTTCGAATGGGAGGGACGCAATGGTCATCCTCGTTGGTATCGTGTTGGTCTTGATCCTGTTTAGTGGCCTCGACAAGGCCCTGTGGGCCAGCAGCTACGAAGAGCAGCGTGAGTCGACCCATGACCGACGTACCACGTCGCGCGGTCGCGGGCGGGCGCGTGCCTCGCGGCGCAACAATCCGGCGCGCGGCTGGTCGCGCTAATCGGTGGCCTGCTTGGCCGGTACTGGCCGGCTGGCCTGCATGTCTACTCCGGTGCCCAGTAGGTCATGGACGATGACCTGCCCGACCGTCACTGGAGCTGTGACGCGTACGCGCCGCAGGGCAGCAGCAGCTGCCAGCAACAGGTGTTTCGGCAGCGGTTCGTTCGAGTGCACCGGCAGCAGCGGCAAAGCGCCACCATCCACCTGCACTGTGGTGGTCAGCATGCGGCGTGGGTTGCTGATCTCTTCTCGGACAAAGGCAATGCCACGGCGACAGGCGTTGCCTTTGAGTTCGATCAGCTCTTGCCCCTCGATCACTGCCTCAATGGTGCAGCCCACGGGGCAGGTTACGCAGATGAACTCGCGGTTTTCTCTCACCTCAGGCCTCCTGCGCGTGGATGGTCAGCCGACGGGCGCCCTCAAGCATGGCGCGATGCTGCTCCTGGAGCGCGATCGTCACCATCTCTGCTGGCCGCACGTAACGCAGACGACGGCTCAGCAATCGATGGTCGTCGGCCCACACCTCAATGCGCGTGGCCGCCTCGATCGGCCGACGTACGCGCAGGTGCAGCAGCACTTCTCCCTGTTCGAGGGAGCCAGGGTCTAGCCGGTGTGGCACCACATGCCGCACATTGTCGCCCGCCGCAAGCTCTATCTCTGATCTTGGGCCACCGTCGAGCCCCATAGCATGGCGAGCCGCGCTGCGGCCTGCCGCCAGGGCGCTCTCGGTGACGTCATCTACCAGGTCGTACACATGAACCACGTTGCCTGCGGCAAAGATGCCGGGCACGCTGGTGGCAAAGCGCTCGTCGACAAACGGGCCACCCGTCACAGGGTCGATGGCTACCCCCGCCACGCGTGACAGCTCGTTTTCGGGGATCAGGCCTACCGAGAGCAGCAGCGTGTCACATGGCACGCGCCGTTGGCTGCCCGGCACTGGCCGCCAGCGCTCGTCTACGGTGCTGAGCTCTACTGCCTCAACACGGTCGCGGCCATATACGTTGGTCACCGTGGTGCAAAGGCTCAGTGGGATATCAAAGTCTCGAATGCACTGCACCAGGTTACGCCGCAGGCCCGAGACGTAGGGCAGGATTTCGGCCATCTCGGCCACCTCAGCGCCCTCAAGCGTGAGCCGTCGCGCCATGATCATGCCGATGTCACCCGATCCCAGGATGACATAGCGGCTGCCTGGCATGTAGCCCTCCATGTTGACCAGGCGTTGCGCCGTGCCGGCGGTGTACACCCCCGCTGGGCGTTCTCCTGGGATGGCCAGCGCCCCTCGCGGTCGCTCACGGCACCCCATACACAACACCACAGCGCGCGGCATGATATCGACCAACCCCTCGCGCGGATTGGCCACCACGGCTCGCTGGGCCTCAAGCCCCAGAACCATTGTGCGACTTAGGATGCCCACGCCCTCCTTCCGCGCCCGGTCGATCCAGCGGTAGGCATACTCGGGGCCGGTGAGATCGGCGCCCAGCGCGCGCACGCCAAAGCCATTATGGATGCACTGCGGCAAAATCCCGCCCGCCTCGTCGTTGCGTTCGACGATGACGACATTGGCCGCCCCCGTGCGGCGCGCCTCGTAGGCCGCTGCCAGGCCGGCCGGCCCGGCGCCGATCACCAGTACATCGCACTGCAACTGTTTCATGCGCGCAGCTCCTTGGTGCGGCGCACCACCATTTGTGAGCGTCTGCCCTTTTTCGTTATTTCGAGCGGAGAGACGCCCAGCTCGCGTGCCATGATGTCGATGACATACGGCTGGTCAAAACCGCCCTGGCAACGGCCCGATCCAACACGCACACGACGCTTGAGGGCGTCATACGTGCGGGCAGGCACAGGTGCGTGGCAGGCCGCTACGATCTCAGCCTCGCTAACCATCTCACAGCGGCAGATGATGCGGCCCCAGCGCGGGTCTTGGGCGATGAGCGCCTCGCGCTCGGCGTCATCGAGCTCGCTGAACCGTGGAATTCCATGGCGAATCGGGCTGAACGCCGGTCTGGGTTCAAGGCACAGGCCGCTCTCGCCTAGCAGGGCTGTTACATAGCGGGCGATGGACGGTGCCGCTGTGAGCCCTGGGGATTCGATGCCCGCCAACACCACCAGGCCAGGCGTAGAACGTGGCGCGTCGATGTAAAAGTCGCCAGTGTTGCCGCCAGCGCGCAGGCCGGCAAAGGTGCGGATCACATGGCGGCTGTCTAGCCCCGGCACCAACTTGAGGGCGCCTTCCATCACCTCGTTGAGGCCGGCCTGGCTGGTGGACAGGTCGCACTTGTCATCCTGCTCCACGGCGTTGGGCCCCAGCATCACGTTGCCGTGAATGGTGCGTGTCACCAGGATGCCCTTGCTGACGCTGGTGGGGCAAGGAAAGAGCACATTGCGCACCACGTCGGCAGCGGCCTTGTCCATCACAAAGTACTCACCCTTGCGCGGGCGGATGGCAAAGCTATCCAACCCGGCCTGGTGCATCAGTGTATCGGCCCACAAGCCTGCAGCGATCACCACATACCGACCACGGATGGGACCGGCGGGCGTCAACACGCCAACGATGCGTTCATCATTTCGCCAGAGGCCGGTGACCTCGGTGTTCAGTCGCAGCTCGACGCCATTGGCCACGGCGTTCTCGGCGGCGGCGTAGCAGAGCTGAAACGGGTCTACCAACCCGCCTGAGGGCGCGTAGAGCGCCGCACGGGCGTCGGATGTGAGTGCTGGTTCGCGACGGCGCATTTCCTCCCCCGAGATGATCTCGAGAGCGGGCACACCGTTCTCGAGTCCGCGCGCCAGCAGCGCTTGCAGGGTGCTCTCGTCGCCGTCGGCCAGGCCCACCACGTAGGTGCCGCAGCGGTCGAAATCGACATCCAGCTCGGCACACACCTCGTCATACAGCGCATTGCCGGCCACGTTGAGTGTTGCCTTGAGGCTACCCGGCTTGGCATCATAGCCTGCATGAACAATGGCGGTGTTAGCCTTGGTGGTCCCCTCGCCGACATCCGAGCACTTGTCGAGCAGTAGAATGTCGAGCTGATAACGTGCCAGCTCACGCGCGCACAGGCTCCCCACCACGCCTGCGCCAACAATGATCACATCAAAGGTGCGTTTATTGTCTGCCACTGACTATTCCTCTATCCAGGATCGAGCGCGGCTAACGGCCTTACGCCAACCTGCATAGCCTCGGCTCCGCCGCTCGTCATCCCAGCCTGGCGTAAAGGTGCGATCGACACCCCAGTTGGCGCGCAGGTCTTCCAGATTCGACCAGTAGCCAGTGGCGAGCCCCGCCATATAGGCAGAGCCCAACGCCGTGGTCTCACGCACCACCGGTCGAATGACCTCTTTAGCCAGGATGTCAGCCTGCAATTGCATCAATAGATTGTTGGCGGCCGCGCCCCCGTCTACCTTGAGCGTAAGCAGCTCGATGCCTGCATCGGCTTCCATCGCCTCGAGCACTTCGCGAGACTGATAGCAGATCGCCTCGAGTGTGGCCCGCACCAGATGAGCTTTGGTCACATAGCGCGTCAGGCCCACGATGGCACCACGAGCGTACATATCCCAATGCGGGGCAAACAGGCCCGAGAACGCCGGCACAAAGTAGGCGCCGCCCGTGTCGGCCACGGCGCTGGCGATGGTCTCGGTCTCGGCAGCATTCTGGATGAGCCCCAGGTTGTCTCGCAGCCACTGCACCGCTGCGCCCGTCACAGCGATCGAGCCCTCGAGGGCATAGGCGCATTTGCCTGCCTCTAGCCCGTAGGCCACCGTGGTCAACAGGCCGCTCTGCGAGGGCACGGGTTGATCGCCAGTGTGCATCAGCAGGAATGAGCCGGTGCCATAGGTGTTCTTGGCCTCGCCGGCGGCGAAACAGGCCTGCCCGACGAGCGCGCCCTGCTGATCGCCCAACACACCGCAGACCGGCACGCTGATGCCCAACAACGCTGTGGGCGTGGCGCCAAAGGTGCACGCCTCACTCGATGGGCGTATCTCGGGCAGCATCTGTCGGGGGATGCCCAGCATGTCGAGTAGTTCCTGATCCCACTCGAGGGTGCGCAGGTCCATCAGCATGGTGCGCGAGGCGTTGGTGACATCGGTGATGTGAGCGCCGCCGTTAGGGCCACCGGTCAGATTCCAGGCGATCCAGCTATCCACCGTGCCAAAGATAGCATCTCCCCGCTCGGCCGCCGCGCGAAGGCCCGTAACATTTTCGAGCAGCCACTTGAGCTTGGGCCCAGCAAAATACGTGGCTACCACCAGCCCGGTTCGTTCGCGGATGAACGTTTCCAGCCCATCGGCGATCAGTTGCTCGCAGATCGCCTGGGTGCGCATGCACTGCCAGACGATGGCATTATAGTAGGGCCTGCCGGTATGGCGGTTCCATACCAGGGTGGTCTCGCGCTGGTTGGTGATGCCCAGTGCCTCGATCACGGATGCATCTACGCCTGCCTGGTCGAGGGCACCGTGCAGCACTTCGAGCACGGCATGCCAGATCTCGAGGGGGTCATGTTCTACCCAGCCAGGCTGCGGAAAGATCTGCGTGTGCTCTCTGTAGGCCATGGTCGAGGCGTTGCCGGCATGGTCGAACAGGATGCAGCGCGTGCCGGTGGTGCCCTGATCGATGGCAGCGATATACTTCACGGTGTCGCTCCTTTGCGGGGGGAGTATGGTTTATTCCCAGGGATGCAGCATGATTTTGGCCGTCTCGTGCGTGGCCGAGAGCGCCAGCGCCTGCTGCACCTGACTGAGTGGAAAGGTATGGCTGATGAGCTGCGCCGCCACAGGTGAACGCCGAATTACCTGCAGAACCTGTGGATACAGGTTCAGGTTATAGTGCCACGAGCCCAGCACGGCAATGCCCTTGCGTAGCAGATCAGGGCTTACGATGAGCTCTAGCGGCTCGTTGCACTCACCCACAAAGGCTACCTGTCCTCGACGCCGCACGGCGTCGAGGCAAAAGCGCTGGGCGGCGACAGTGCCCGAGCAATCGAGGGCTTTGTCTACGCCCAAGCCGGTGGTCAGTTCGAGCACGGCCTGCAACGCTTGGGTGTCGTTTGGATCAAGCACGGTCTCGGCGCCCAGCCGGCGTGCGTAGGCCGCGCGAAAGGGCACACTGTCCATGGCAATGACGCGTGCGCCGCGATAGGCCGCGTTGACGACGGCTCCGAGTCCCACTGGCCCCAGCCCTGTGATCAGGATCGTGTCCAGCGCTGTGACGTTCATGCGATCCATGGCGCCAAAAGAGGGGCCAAGCGCGCACAGCGCCAGGCCCGCCAGATCATAGGGCATATCCTCGGGAATGCGCGGCGCCATCCAGTCGGGTTTGAGTAGGTATTGCGCATAGGTGGAGCTGCCGACCGGTGAGCCAGTGAAAGCCTCAACACTGGTGCCGTTCTGGCAGTGGATAAAGTCGCCACTGAGGCACAGCTGGCATTGCCCACAGGCATAGAGCGGCATGACCACCACACGGTCTCCAACGTGCAGCCTGCCAGGCTGGGCCACCTCGACCACCTCGCCAACGGCCTCATGGCCCAGGTTCTGCGTAGGCGCGCCCGCCAGCCAGGCTTTGTACTCGGTGCACATGGGCGCGGTATGTACCTTGACGACGACCCAGTGCCCTCGGGCGTGTGGCTCGGGCAGATCGATCAGCTCAGCCTGGCGAACCCCGGTAATGGCGACGGCTTTCATAGTCCCTCCAAGGCCTGCTGGCGTGCAGGCATTGGGTCATTCCTGGCGTGCTGCGATAGAGGTGGCGCAAGCCAAGACCCATCCTATCACGATATGGCCCATCAGAGCAACTTTTGGCATGCACTGAGCACGAATGGAGCCGCGAGTGAGCGAGACCGGCGTGCTGGCCACTGCGCCGGCAAGCTGGCGCACCTAGCGCGGCACCGTCAAGCCCAGACAGCCGCGTCGCACCATCCATCAGCAGCAAGAGTCGCCCCCCCAAACAGCCGGGGCGCCACTCAGTGCTGCCCAGAACGTTCGTGATGCCTTTACCCAACGCGACCAGGAAAGGGCTGCGCTGCTGGAGTGATTCTCAGCTGACCCGGCGGTCATGTTTCGGTGCGATGGTCACTTCATTGGACACGAACGGGCGGTGCACTCCCAATTGCGCTCAGTGCTGCAGACGGTACAACATGCCAGAGGCGCCCTGGTGTTGGCCACCACGGCCCATGCGGGGGATGTTCACCCAAGCGATGGCCTCAATCTGCCCGTCATAACTGGCCAGCCAGGAGGCCATCTCTTCCCCGTCATCGAGGACATACAGCGGTCGATTACGAGCGGCCAGAGCTTCGGCCATGGTTGCGAACTCGGTCTCGCTCCAGACGGCCGGCCGCACTGTGGCACGCTGTGCGTAGAGGTGCACAGCGCCAGCGTTCAGCCCGGTGCCGATGACGGCGTTGGTGGGGGTGAGCGTGGACAGGCTCTCCAGCCCCACACGTTCGGCGGCGGTGACATAGCCGAATGTCCACACGTTTGGCTGTGTGGCCAGTTGCAGCGTCTGGGCACTGCGAGCCGCCAGGCTCAACGCCAGCAGCGCCGCCAATACGCTGCGTAACTGGCGTGGGCCGTGTTCTGAGACGGCCCTGGTCAATCGCCATGCCCCCCAAGAAACTAACAGCGCCATCCACGGGAAGAGCGGCGTTAGATCTCGCATTCGCAGAGCGCAATAGCTGAGATGAAAGAGCAGGCAGCTGCCATAGCCCACAGTGAGGGCCAGCCAGGTTTTGCGATGTGCACGCTGTCGCAGGCCCTCTACCAGGCCCACGGCCAGCCACGGCCACAGATAGCCCCACTCGTTCTGACGCCACCACCCATCGCGCCACAGCGCGCCCCACATCTGGGGGATGTTGCCCAGCGCCAGGAGCAACCATTCGCTCGATTCTGGCAGCCAGGGCGAGCCGAACGTATTGCGATGGTACGCCAGATCTGGCAGCGCCAGCGCCGCGGCGCCCAAGCAATAGAAGGCTAGGCTGGCCAGCCGCCGGGGCCAGGGTCGCTCAAACGTCACGAGCAGCAATATGCCACCCAACCCCAACCATACCTGTGGGTGCCTAACAGCGTAGGTGGCCCCCCACAAGAGTCCCGCGATCAGATTCAGCCCAAGACGGTTGCTGCGAACTGCTCTTAGCAGAGCAAGAAACATGGCGACGCCGCACAGGCTCGCGGCCGCATCCGCCATGGGCACCAGAGTACGCGTCATTCCTTCGTACGAGGTGAGTACCAGCGTCGCCGTGAGGCCGCCGATAGCCCACTGCACCCTACTGCCCTGGCCGCGGTGTATCTCTGCGCCTAGCAGGCCGCTCACCACTGCAGTTGCCAGGTGGCACAGAGGCGCCAGCCACATGGCCAGGGGCTCGCCGCCCAGCCGAAATGCGCCAGCCAGAGCCAGTGACCAGCCAGCCGGCCACACAGACGCCGCATGGCCGCCAGCCGGGGCGTTATAGCCCACCGGCACGGTCGGCCAGGTGGCAATGCGCAGCTCTGTGGCCAGCGTGGCGAGCTCAAAGCGATGCAGAGCCGTTCTGGTGTTTAGCAGATCGAGCGCCATCTGTAGGTAGGTGTACGGGTCGCTGCCCGTCGCTCCATGGCTGAGGTGGCGCCAGGCCACGGCCACTCCCCAGCCCAGCAGACTGATGCTCATGAGGGCGATCATCACCGACCGCCCTCGTCCCTTGCTCACTGACGCGGCCTTGACCCAACACCAGCCTACACTTGCCACTGCCGCTGCTGTGGGATGCAGCCAGGCCGAGAGCGGATTGGGGAACGATGCGCCTGCGTAGGCGTCCAGGTCAACGCCCAACGCCACAAGAGCCAGTCGACTGATGACTGAGGCATAGGCCAATCGCAACGGCGTGAGTATCTCCCAGTGAACACGTCGGCCCGTACTGCTCATCGTGGCTGCCAGCAGGGCCAAGACGGCCAGCACCACATAGGTGCGTCCACCGGGCACTACAGCCAGCCACACGCTCAGGCCCAGAGCGCGGGCAAGCGCCCGCAAGATGCCATAATAGCGGCCGATGCTGAGGCTGCGGCTCCAAAGCGCCGTGATCAATAGATAGAGCGTCAGCCCGGATAGCCACACAGCCCACACCCGCGCCGAGAGCGGGCCATCGCCCAGCAGTTGCCAGACGAGGGCCAACAGGGCAGCACCGCTCGACAGAGCGGTAGCGCCCCAGCCCCAACGCCTGGCAGTCTGCGTCGCGCGTCTGGCATTCCGTGCCGCCAGGCAGACCGCCAGCACCAAGACTAGCCCCCAGAGCAGGTGTCCCCAGAAGGGAGGCACCTGCGCATAGGGGCCCTGGCTCAGTAGGTAGGCCGCGCTTAGGTAGTGACGCAATCTGGCTAGCATGCCACCTTAGTCCTGTGGAGTCGACATAGCAGCCAGCCCCATAGCGCCAGCATAGGCGCTGCCTTGCAGCCGTGATAGAGCACATCTAGCCAGCGTGGCTCCAGTGGAGTCCAACGCATCGGCGCGTGCCAGGCGGCCAGGCCACTGGGGTCGAGCAGGCGATAGGGCGTCCACACAGCCATACACGCCCAGCACACCAGTACCCAGGGCGAGCGGTAGTGGCGATAGAGCCAGACACAGATGGGCATGGCAAGTGTGTAGTGGTGCTCCCATACGTGGTGATACACCATAAAGTAAGTGCTCATCCATAGGCAGATGAGGGCGCCCACCGAACTACGGGGCGCTCGCCACGTGGTCCATCCGCATAGTGCCAGCACGCCAACCACCCAGGCGCGCCCAAACCAGATGTGTCCCCCGGACGAGAGCCCAGGTGTCAGCCAACTCATGATACTGTACAGCCACTGGCGCATCCCCAGGTTGCCCAACTGGTGCCCCGGTTGCCCAGCGTCGAGGTTCCTCATAAAGTCGTTCAGCGAGCCTGGCATGGCCAGCCAGTAGGGCAGGCTCAAAGCCACAACCGCTGCGCCTACGGCCAGCAATGATCGCCAGCGTCGCTCTCTGAGATAGATCGGCATGAGCAGCGCCGTGTTCTGTTTCCATAGCAGGCTCAACGCCCACCACACATCGCTCTGCCAGCTGAGCCTGCTCTCTGAAGCCAGCAGCAGCGCCCACACCAGCGCCGCCTGAACGAGTGTGAACTGCCCCAGGTAGATCTCGAGATAAAAGGGGGTACACATCAGCCACATGCTCGCCAGTACTGCGCCCTGGTTCGGCTCGTCGGCCCGCCGCCAGGTAGAGGCGACACAGGCCAGCAGCGTCAGCTCAGTAATGAGCACCCACACACGAAAAGCCCACAACGGCGATAGCGAATTGAGTGCCACACCTGCCGTGAGCGCCGTAAAGGGCAGGTAGCGGTAGGGCGTATAGTATGGCGTCACCACCTCGATGCGTTCATTGTCGCTTTCATAGATCGAATCGCCAGCGAGGGCATTGTGTCCGGCCTGATAGATGGCATAAAAGTCCCAGCCGCGGCGCCCGTGGGTGGCCACCGAGTCAAAGGTCAAACTGTGAAACCAGCCAGAGCGCCACGAAACGAGCAACAGCAGGTGCACAAGCAACGCCAGCACTAGTAGCAGGCGCCTGCCTGTAGAAAGTCGAAGCCAGTCTGAGCAGATTCGACGATGCATGGCGCCAGCTTAGCACGACAGGGTGTCGGGCGCGAACCTTTGACGCCTGCACCTGCCCGTGCTAGAATCGCCTCATAAGCGTAGAGGGGCCCATAGCTCAGCGGCAGAGCGACCGGCTCATAACCGGTTGGTCCTTGGTTCGAATCCAGGTGGGCCCACAGGGATCGCGTTCAAGACCTGGGCCGCCCCGGGTCTTGTGTTTTCGGGCCATGTCACTCCCAGTGAGCGACCGCGCTTTATGTTGGGGGGGTGTAGCATGTATGGTAAAATACAGATGGCTGCAGCGTATGCTGCAACTGCCTCCATCTACGAAGGATCGGTAACGGCATGAAGCCAGGCTTTCCCAAGAACGCCTTTGTCTATCTTCTCATCATCGTCGCCAGCATAGCTCTGTTCTACAACTTTTTCGCGCCCACCGGCGAGACGCGCGAGATCTCGATCAGCGAGGTTGCTCGGCTCATCAAAGAGGGGCGTGTTGAGAGGCTGGCGTTTACGTCTGATGGTGAGATTCGCGTAACCACCACCGGGGGCACGGGCGCAGCGCTCGTCTCGCGCAAAGAGCCAGATATCGGCATCGGTGAGACGCTACTGAACCTGGGGGTAACGCCAGAAGAGCTTGGGGCCATCGAAGACGTGGTGGCCGAGCGCCCCGGTTTCTGGCAGAGCTTTGGCATCGTGCTCATTCAGGTGGTGCCGTTGTTGCTCATCGGCCTCTTTCTCGTGTTCATGCTCCGCCAAGCGCAATCGGGCAACAATCAGGCCATGTCTTTTGGCAAGAGCAGGGCGCGCGTGTTTTCGGGCGATCGGCCGGCCATTACCTTCAACGATGTTGCCGGCGTCGAAGAGGCCAAGCAAGAGCTGCAAGAGGTGGTCGAGTTCCTCAAAGAGCCCGACAAGTTCACGCGCCTGGGGGCGCGCATTCCCAAAGGTGTGCTGTTGGTGGGCTCGCCCGGCACCGGCAAGACGCTCATGGCGCGCGCCGTGGCCGGTGAGGCGGGCGTGCCCTTTTTCAGCATCAGCGGCTCCGAGTTCGTCGAGATGTTCGTGGGTGTGGGCGCCAGCCGCGTGCGAGATCTGTTCGATCAGGCCAAGCGCAACAGCCCTTGCATCGTCTTTGTCGACGAGATCGATGCGGTGGGCCGTCAGCGTGGCGCCGGTCTGGGTGGTAGCCACGATGAACGCGAGCAAACGCTGAACCAGATCCTGGTGGAGATGGACGGCTTTGACACAGACACCAACGTGATTGTGCTGGCCGCCACCAACCGCCCTGATATCCTCGACCCGGCGCTGCTGCGGCCGGGGCGCTTTGACCGCAGGGTCACCATCGACCGCCCCGACCGTCGCGGTCGTGAGGCGATTTTGGGGGTGCACGTGCGCAACAAGCCCCTGTCGCCCGAGGTCGATCTGGGTAACCTGGCCAAGCAGACACCCGGTTTTACCGGCGCTGATATCGAGAACCTCGTTAACGAGGCGGCCATTCTGGCGGCGCGGCGTAACGCACGCACGATAGGGATGCCCGAGTTTCAGGAGGCGATCGAGCGCGTCATCGCCGGGCCCGAGCGGCGCAGCCGGCTCATCAGCGAGCGCGAAAAGCGCGTGATCGCTTACCACGAGGCGGGTCATACCCTGGTGCAGTACATGTTGCCGGGCTGTGATCCAGTGCACAAGGTGACCATCGTGGCGCGCGGGCAAGCCGGTGGTTATACCATGACGTTGCCTGAGGACGACCGCACTCTCTACTCCAAGGCCAAGTTCGAAGACGAGATGGCCGGGCTGCTGGGGGGGCGTGCTGCCGAAGAGCTGGTGTTTAACGATGTGACCACCGGCGCCAGCGATGATCTGCGTCGCACCACCCGTATCGCCCGGTCCATGGTCACCGAGTACGCCATGGGCGAGTCGATGGGGCAGCGCACCTTTGGGCAGAAAGAGGAACTGATCTTCCTGGGTCGCGAGATCTCGGAGCAGCGCGACTATGGCGAGGAGATCGCTGCACAGATCGATCGCGAGATCGGCGTACTGGTAGAGCGGGCGTACGCCAAAGCCCAGAACGTGCTCGCAGGATACCGCGCCACGCTTGATGATCTGGCGACGCGATTGATCGAAGAGGAGACGCTCAACTCTGAGCAGATCCAGGCCATCATCGGTCATCCCCCTGCCAACGGCAGAAGCACAGAAGAGGGCGCCGTTGAGGACGAGGACGCCTGAGCAGGCTTTGACCAGACAAGGCCGAGTCAAAGACTCGGCCTTTTGCATATCAGGAGGATCTATGGAGCGGTTCACACCCCCATTGGGCGCCGAAGCCAGCGTTACCCTGCAGGTCTCTTGTGGTGATACAGCGCTGGCGGTGCACAGCGGCGGGCTGCAAGTGCTGGCCACGCCACGCATGGTGGCATTGATGGAAGAGGCGGCCGTAGCGGCGTTGGCGCCTCATCTGCCGGCCGGCTGGCAGACGGTGGGCACGCGCCTGGACGTGCGACACACAGCCGCAACGCCGCTGGGCGGCTGGGTCACGGCAACGGCGCGGCTGGTAGAGGTGGACCGAGCCCGTACCGTCTTTGCCGTTACGGCCAGTGATCAAGCTGGCCCCATTGGCGCAGGCCTGCACGAGCGTTTTCTGGTAGAGAGCGAGGCCTTCATGGCGCGTGCGGCGGCCCGGCGAGACGTTGACGCTGCGACGGGGCCCCGCTAGAATGAGCGGCGGCTAGAAGGGAGCGCAGGATGGCAGACGTGGTAGTGCTGGGCAGCATGAACATGGACCTAGTGGTGCGCACCAGGCAGCATCCGCGCCCTGGCGAGACAGTGCATGGCACAGACTTTGTGACGGTGCCGGGTGGCAAGGGCGCCAATCAGGCGGCAGCCGCCGCCCGGTTGGGTGCGTCTGTGGCCATAGTGGGGCGCGTTGGGCATGATGATTTGGGGCAAGCGATCGTCGACAACCTGCGGTCGCAGGGCGTCGACGCGTCCCGGGTGCGGCGCGACGCCCAGCGACCCAGCGGTATCGCCATGATCGTGGTGAACGACGCCGGCGAAAACACCATTGTGGTGGCGTCCGGGGCCAACGGAGCGGTCTCTGTGACCGATCTTGAGAGCGCCCGTGGTCTGCTATCAGAGGCGCACTACTTGGTCATGCAGTTTGAGATCCCCCTCGATACAGTGCGCAGCGCCATCGACATGGCAGCTGAGCTAGGCCTGCGCGTGGTGCTGAATCCGGCGCCGGCCTATGCCGTGCCTGCAGGCTTTATGAACGGTGTTTTCGCGCTGGTGGTCAACGAGACCGAGGCCGAGACGCTCGCTGGCCAGCCCGTGACCGATATCGCCAGCGCCGCTCGGGCTGCCCATGTGCTGCAGCGGCAGGGGCCACAGGTGGTGATCGTTACGCTGGGCGCTGCGGGCGCCTATTTCCTTGGCCCCGATGGCGAGCAGTATGTGCCCGCCCGTCGGGTGCAGGTGGTGGATACCACCGCCGCAGGCGACACCTTTGTGGGTGGTTTCGTGGCTGCACTGCTGATGGACCTGCCACTGGGTGACGCAGTGCGCTATGCTACCTGTGCCGGCACCCTGGCCACCATGCGGTTGGGCGCGCAGACCTCAATTCCTCGCGCTGACGAGGTGCAGACGCTGTTCGAGCGCGGCGAGATCGCGCTCACATGAGCAAGATCGTTGGCATCATCGCCAACCCCGCGGCGGGCAAAGATATCCGTCGCCTGGTGGCCCAGGCCGCTACTGTGGCAGACCATGCCAAGGTCAGCATCGTCGCGCAGGCACTGGCTGGCTTGGGCGCGGTGGGGATAGAGCGTGCGCTCATCATGCCCGATCTGCAGCAGCTCGGGAACAAGGCAAGCCAACGCCTGCAGCGCGGCCAGCAGAGGCTCCCCGAGGTCGATGTGCTCGACGGCGCTGTCAAGGGCACCGCGCTCGACTCGACGCACGCGGCGCAAGAGATGCGTATACGCGGCGCGGGCGCCATCATCGTGCTGGGCGGCGATGGCACGGCGCGCGCCGTCAGCAAAGGGGCCGGCGAGGTGCCGCTACTGTGCGTTTCGACTGGCACGAACAACGTGCTGCCGGTGTTTGTTGAGGGCACCATCGCGGGCATGGCCGCGGGCGTGGTAGCGCTCGGGCTTGTCGCTCGCGATGCGGTGGCCTGTCGCAGTAAATGGCTGGGGGTGGCCGTCGACGGGCGCGAGCTTGATCTCGCCCTGGTCGATGTAGGGTTGCTCAAGAGCCAGTTTGTGGGCGCTGCTGCCGTATGGAGCATGGCCTCACTGCGTCATCTGTGGGTGACGCGCGCCGAGGCGCACAGTGTGGGGCTCACCTCTATCGCTGCGACGCAGGGGATTATCGGCCCGCGCGACCCGTGGGGTCGCTGGGTGACGCTGGGGACACGCTCAGAGACAGGACCGCTGGCCGTGTTGGCGCCCGGTCTGGTTGAGCCGACCAACATCACGGCGAGCCACGAACTCTGGAAGGAGCGTCCGTCGGCTGTGGAGTTGACCGAGCCGGGCGCACTGGCATTGGACGGAGAGCGCGAGCATATGCTGCGCGCTGGCGCTCATCTACAGGTGACGCTGCATCTTGATGGCCCCTGGTTGATCGATCCTCAGGCGGCCATGCGCGCTTGGGCAGAGCTGGGTCTGCAGCAACTGAACGATCGAGGTGATAGATGATTCAAGCGGATATCGCCATCATCGGCGCCGGGCCTGGCGGCTATACCGCGGCGTTGCGTGCTCGGCAGCTCGGGGCGAACGTCGTTGTGATTGAGCGGGGCAAGATCGGCGGGGTCTGCCTGAACTATGGCTGCATCCCCACCAAGGCGCTACTGCACAGCGCCGAGGTGTTCGAGTCAGCTCGGGGGGCGCAGCGCTTTGGCGTGCGCACTGGCGAGATCGGCTACGACTGGACTGCTGTGCAGGCTCACAAAGAGCGCGTTGTGACGCAGTTGGTGGGTGGTGTGAGCAAACTGCTCACGCGCGCCGGCGTCCAGCTGCTCGTAGGCGAAGCGCGTTTTGCGAGAGAGCGCACTCTCAGTGTAGCCTCGCCTGATACCACAGAGGCGGTGGTGGCCGAGTCGATCATCATTGCTACAGGCTCGCGCACGTTGGCCGTGCCGGTTCCCGGGCTCGATGACCCTGCCATTCTAGATTCGACGAGCGCCCTGGCTCTCGACCGACTGCCCAGCAGTCTCTGTATCATTGGCAGTGGTGCCATCGGCATCGAGTTCGCCTCGCTCTTTGCCACCTTTGGTGTGCGGGTGACGCTGGTCGAGATGCTGCCGCGTATTGCTCCGCTGATGGATCACAGCGTGGGCGAGGGCCTGGCCTGGTCGTTGGAGCGTCGCGGCGTCGAGATCAAGACTGGCGCTCGCGTGACGCAGGTCGACCGTCTGGAGCAAGGCTTTGGCACTACGGTGCAGACGGCGAGTGGCGTCGAGACGATAGAGACCGAGCTGGTCATGTCTGCCATCGGGCGTGCGCCCAACATCGAGGGCCTGGGCCTGGAGATGATCGGCCTAAAGCCCACGCGGAAGGGCATCCAGGTGGATGCTCATATGCGCACGGCTGCACCCGGTGTGTATGCCATTGGCGATGTTGCCGCCGAAGGGCCGATGCTGGCGCACGTAGCCGCGCATCAGGGCATCGTAGCCGTCGAGGACGCTATGGGCCTGCCCGCCCGCATAGACTATGCCGCTGTGCCGAGCTGCATCTATGGCCTGCCCGAGGCGGCCAGTGTTGGCCTCACCGAAGAGCAGGCGCGTGAGCGCTTTGGCGAGGTGCTGACGGGGGTGTTCGCTCTGGCCAACAATGGTAAAGCGTTGGCCATGGGCGCTACCGATGGGTTCGTCAAGGTGGTGGCAGAGCCGCAGCATGGCGCCGTGCTGGGCGTGCACGTTGTTGGGCCCCACGCAAGCGATCTGGTGCTGCAGGGGGCGCTAGGCCTGCAGCTTGAGCTGACGCTCGATGAGTGGGCGCACACTATCCAGCCGCACCCCGCGCTGGGCGAGGCTTTGGGCGAGGCGGCACTGCTGGCCCTCAAACGGCCTCTGGCCGTGCCCAACTAGGTGTTCGCATATCAGGCACTTTGATCACCATGCAAAAGGGGGCGCCCTGGCGCCCCCTTTTATGCCTTTGCATAGCGCTCACCTGGGCAGCAGCGCGGCAAAGTCATCCAACGACATACCATAGTCTACCCGGCTGCGCCCCAGAAACAGAGGGTCATCCGGCGCCTGATGGATGGTGGGGTTTAGCGAAAAGCCAGTGCGATAGCCACTGGCAGCCACGGCCTCTTTGACGCGTTTGTTCACCCCGCCGTAGGGGTAGCAGAAAGCGTCCACCTGAACGCCCAGCTGCTGCTCCAACAGCGCTCTGGAGTCGACGAGCTGTCGCTGCAGTTCGGCATCATCCGCCTCGCGCGGGTCGCGGTGGTCGATGCTGTGCGATCCGATGATAAAGCCCTGCGAGGCAAGAGATGCCAACTCATCCCAGTTGAGATAGGCATTATACTCGACATAATCTGTTACGATGAACAACACCGGCATCAAACCGCTCTCTACAAAAAGTGGCGCCACGTCTAGCACCTCTTTGTAGCCGTCATCGATAGTGATCACCAATGAACCTTGCGGCAGGGGCGTACCCTCGGCCAGGTAAAGGGCCAGATCGCTGGGTGCGATGGCGTGCCAGCCATGTAGCTGCAGATAGGCGAGCTGTTCTGCGAGCGCCTGAGGCGATACAGTCCAATCAAGCTGACCCTGCGTGGCGTCTGGCGGCAGGTCGGCAAAATGGTGATACATCAGCACAGGCACCGGCACACCGCGGCCCCCCGACCGAAAAGTCAGTTCATAGGGTTCTGACAGGGCGGCGCCCCCGGCCGAGGTCGCGCTCTCGTCAAGCGCAAGCTTGTACTCGGTCTCTGCCCGCCAGGGCTCGGCGGGCCAGAGCTCGAGCCGCTCGGGCGATGGCCACCTCTGTTCGACGGTCGTGTCGGGCCAGAGGCTCAGCGCCTCGGAAATGGCCGCCTTGTCCATGGCCTGGTCGAACACCAGTACAATGGGCCGTGCTGCGACCATGGCGCTGTCGCCAGCGAGCGGATAACTGGCCACTATCTCAGGCGGTGGCGCCGACGTTGGCTCTGGCGTTGGGCTGGGCTGGGTAGTGGGTATGGGGGCCGGCGTTGCCGTGGCCGGCTGGGCTAGCGTTGCGGTCTGCTCTGTAGTGGGGACCTTGGTCTCAGCCCACGATGGGTCATCGCTGGCGGGCGTGCACGCTGTCAGAAGAACGAGTAGCAGGCAGGGCAGCAGCCAATACCTAGTTCTGCACATTGATCACCACCTCATATGGTGGCGGAAAGTTACCTGTGATGTCGACCACCACCAGACGCAGCGTGTAGGTGCCGTTGGGCACTGCCTGACTGTTGAACACGCCCAGAGTGCCGCCGTCGACGGTGCGGCGCACTACCTCGCCGATGGAGCTCCACGAAGACGGATTGTCGCCTACACCGAGTTCGATCTTGTAGAACTGGAACTGGGCATGGTTGGCCGTACCGGTGATAGACACATTGCCCGAGAGCGTGGTGCCATTGCGCGGTGAGGCAATGCAGATGTTTGGGTTGGGGCAGCTTGGCGCAGGTGGCGGCGGTGTGTTGGTGACGGCTGCGGTAGGCGCTTCTATCGCTGGCGAGGGCTGGCGCGTTGGCGTAGAGCGCGGGGTGGCCGTCGGCGCTGCAGTGGCCTCGAGCGTCGGCGTAGGTGATAACGTAGGCACCGCCAGGGTGACCGTGGGCGTGGGTTGCACCAGTTCGGTGACATCCACCGTGGGTAACACAAAGTGGCGCAATGCCAGCGCTACAACACACACGGCCAGCATGGCACCGATCACCGACATGGCCTGTCCCTCGTGGTGCGCAGCTACCTCGCGTTCGACGGGAAAGATCGTATTCTTGCGATCGTTGCGTGCCAACAGATAGCGCCGTACATTCCATAGAATGACGGCGCCACAGATGATATACACCCAATAGATGTACTGTTGGACGACATCTACCATAAAGGTCAGGACGTTTAGCACCCTCGCTGGCCTCAGTTCAGAATGAGCTGCTGCAGAACACCCTCGATCAGACTCTCCAGGCGGGGCAGGCTGGCCTGACCCGCTTCAAGCACCTCGGCGTGGCTGGGCTGGGCCGCAGCCTCAAAGCTATCCACCGTCTCGTTGCTGATCAACGAGATGCCCAGAACGCGTATACCGCCGTGGCGCGCTACCACCACCTCTGGCACGGTCGACATGCCCACGGCATCTGCGCCCAGAGCGCGCAGCATGCGGATCTCGGCGGGCGTCTCGAAACTGGGGCCCGAGACGATGGCATACACACCCTCGCGGAAACGAATGCCCTGTTGACGTCCCACGCGCCGCGCGAGTTCCAGCAGCTCGGCGTCATATGCGCGCGACATGTCTGGAAAGCGCTCGCCCAGGCGATCGTCGTTGGGGCCACGTAGCGGATGTGCTCCCGCCAGGCCCACGAAATTGATGTGATCGGTGATCAGCATGAGATCGCCCGTGTGAAACGCTTTATTGATGCCCCCAGCGCTGTTGGTGATGATAACCACGCGCACGCCCAGCTGCTGCATCATGCGAATGGGCAGCGTGATCTGTTGGGGCGAATAACCCTCGTAATAGTGCACACGCCCCTGCATCATCAACACGTCTTGGCCGGCCAGGCGCCCCGCAAGCAACCGCCCCGAGTGTCCAGCGACGGTGGACAGGGGCATGTGCGGCAACTGGTCATAGGGGATGATAATCGGCTCACTGATGCGCTCGGCCAGGGGGCCAAGGCCGGAGCCCAGCACTATGCCGATGCGCGGGATCACGGCGCAGCGGCTGCGCACGACGGCTGCGGCCTCTTGGGCCTGTTCCCAGAGGGTGCGATCCGACATCGACCACCTCACGATCTGCGACTTGGCCGCGGGCCAGATGACTCGCCGAGGGCTGGCGCCCTACTCGGCCATCGGATGGGCATCATCGTACACCTCGCGCAACTGCTCTTGGTTGAGGTGTGTATAGACCTGCGTCGTCGAGACATTGGCATGGCCCAAAAGGCCCTGCACCTCGCGCACATCAGCACCGCCGTGTAACAGGTGCGTGGCGAACGAGTGGCGCAAGGTGTGCGGAGTGACGGGCGCCGAGATGCCCGCCTCTTCGACATAGCGCTTGATAATCAACCAGAGGCCCTGGCGGGTGAGGCGGTGCCCACGATGGTTCAAGAACAACGCCTGCTCGTTGTCGTCTTTGAGCAGTAGTGTACGCCCCTTGGCCACATAACGCTGCAGCGCGTCTTGAGCACGTTTGTAGATCGGGATCATGCGCTCGCGGTGTCTGGCGCCATGAGTGGCGCAATGGACATCGCCAGCATCTAGATCGATATCGCAGACGTCGAGCGCTACGACCTCACTGACGCGCATCCCGGTGGCATAGAGGAGCTCGAGCAGGGCACGGTCTCGCAGACCATGCATCGACTTGTTGCTCGTCGGCGCCTGCAGCAGCCGTTCTACCTCGCTCTCGCTGATCGATGTGGGCAGGTATTTGCGCACTTTGGGCGAGTTCAGATTGGCACTGGGATCCTGCTCGATGACGCCCTGGTTCACCAGGAAGCGAAAGAACGACTTGGCAGCTGCGACCTTGCGAGCCACAGTCGCAGAGGTGTAATGATGGTCTGTACGCAGACTTTCGACATAGTGATCAAGTTGACCATTCCCAACCTGTACCCATGCTGCAACGCCCGCACCATTCGACAAGAAATCAGCAAACTGCCCCAGGTCGTTGCGGTAGGCGACGACGGTGTTGTTCGAGTACCCTTTTTCGTCGCGCAACGAGGCCAGGAACGCCTCGATCTGCTCACGCATGCCCCCACTCTCCTCTTAGGCTCCGGCTACCGGACGCGCGCGCTATTGTACCATCACTTTGCATAAGGGCAAAAGGCCTGGCGCTGCCGCCCTTCTGGACAACCCCACCTATGTGGCCTACAATCGCGACAATTCATCAGCATCGCAGGGTGACGCCGCGTTTGGCGGCGATCTGGAGGAGAGCATGGATTTGTTTGAAAAGTGCCGCACATTCAGCCGCGCGGCAGAGGCACGCGCCTCAGGCTATTATCCCTACTTTATTCCCCTGCAAGATACCGAAGGCACCGAGGTCGTGGTCAATGGTCAACACATGATCATGATCGGCTCGAACAACTACCTCGGGCTAACCACCCATCCCAGGGTGCGCGAGGCCGCCATCGATGCGGTGCGCCGCTTTGGCACCAGCTGCACAGGTTCGCGCTTCTTGAACGGCAACCTGGCCTGGCACAATGAGCTCGAGCAAGAGCTGGCCGACTTTGTGGGCAAAGAGGCCGGCATCGTGTTCTCAACTGGTATGCAGGTGAATCTGGGCACAATTTCGGCCCTGATCGGGCGCGGCGACGTGGTGATCACTGATCGTGATGATCATGCCAGCATCATCGACGGCTGTCGCCTTGGCTTTGGTGAGATGCGGCGCTTCCGCCATAACGACATGGCTCACCTCGAGAGCGTGCTGCAGTCTTGCGAGCGACGCGCCACCCTGGTGGTGGTGGATGGCGTCTTTAGCATGGGCGGTGACATCGCTCCGCTCCCCGAGATTGCGGCGTTGTGCAGCCGCTATGGCGCACGGCTGATGGTCGACGATGCTCACTCGATGGGCGTACTGGCTGGCGGCCGCGGCACTGCGGCGCACTTTGGCCTTACCGACCAGGTTGATCTGGTGATGGGCACCTTCAGCAAGGCTTTTGCGTCGATCGGCGGCGTGGTGGTGGGTGATGCGGACGTGATCGACTATGTGCGTCATAACGCACGGTCATTGATCTTTTCGGCCAGCATGCCGCCGGCGCAGGTGGCGGCAGTGCGTGCCGCTCTGGAGATCATCAAAGAAGAGCCCGAGCGTACCGAGCGTGTCATGCAGATCGGCGAGCGCATGCGCCAGGGCTACCGGGATCTCGGGTTCGAGTTTGGCGACAGCCAGACGCCGATCATCCCGATCTATATCCGTGATGACCAGAAGACGTTCTACTTCTGGAAGGCTTTATTTGAGGCGGGCATCTATGTCAATCCCATCGTGCCGCCCGCAGTGCCCCCTGAGGCCTCGTTGCTGCGCACGAGCTACATGGCCACGCACACCGACGAGCAGCTCGATCGTGTGCTCGACACGTTTGGCCGTGTAGGCAAGCAGCTCGGCATCATCTAGGCCCTGCCAAGCTCGATTGCCGCTCGCTGCAGCGCCAGTTGCAGCGAGCGGATCGTCCACACTGGCCGAATGGCCGCCCTTTGGGGCACCTCTCGCAGGGGCACCAGCAGGGTGTCAGCATAGCGTTGCAGGGCATCCCACGGCAAGGCTGTCTGGATTAGCAGCAGCTCTATCTGCGCCCATGGCACGCGTACCAGACCGAAAAGGTCGCGTCGTTCAGGTGGGCGTTTGATGCGCGCCCAATAGGTCACGATGGCGAGGGTGGGGCATTCAGGCAGCCACGTCTGACCGTGCAGGTTGGCGCTCACCGTCAGTAGCGCTGGCGCAGGGGCGTTGCTCGCCGCCGCTCGCACCCGCCGCACGATGCGCTCTTCATAGACGACCACTGTGTCTTTGGCAGAATAGGGCGTGGCCACCTGCCCGATCTCCTCAAGGCACTCGCGCTCGAGACACGCGAGTAGGTTCTCGTCGTTCTCGATGCCGCCCCCAATGGCGCCCAAGCCGATTTCGACCACGCCATCTGGGCGGGTGCGCCAGTGCTTGGGTTTGGTGAGCTCCAACCAGAGCCCCACCTCATCATGGAGCAGCGCAGATACACCAGTGATGCACCACGGTGGGCGTTCGCACAAAGCCTGCACCGCTTGCGCGAGCGCCGCATGCTGATCTACAAAGGCCGAGTGGCCATAGGGCGCGCCCAGGGGCACCTTCACAGCGCTAGGCCTTGGGCAACGCCGATATAGCGGCATCGATGGCCGTTTGCCCGTCGAGCACGCTGATCTCGAGGCTATACTCGCGCGTCTCGCCCGGCTCCAGGAACTGCAGAACACCGTTCGCCCGGTCTTTGTCGCGCCCTTCGACCCAGCAGTTGGCGGGCTCGAGGCCGGTGACATAGGTTCCCGCACAGACCATCTTCCATTGGGTAAAGCAAGGCAGCTCGGCTTTGCGATAGCGCAATGAGATGCCCAGCCCCTGCCCACTCTGAAAGGCGCGGTTGACCAGCAACGCCATGGCATAGCCATCGTCGCTGGCAATTGCATCATGGTAAAAGCACTGTTCGGCATAGCCCTCGATCGGCGCCTCGTAGGTGCTGTGCACCCCGAATCCCTGGGCGGCCACGGCGTCTCGTGGCCTGACCGCGTACGAAGGGGCCAGCAGCTCGGTGCCCTCGTCAAGCAGTGGAAAGCCGAAATTGCAGTGGTAAAGCATCATGTGTGGCGTGGTCTGATGCCCCTCGTTGGCCACCGTGTCGCGCAGATGGATGGTCGAGCTGCCCAGGTGCGTCCACACGCGGCGGGTGAGCGTGAGGTTTTCGCCAAAGACCACTGCTTCGCGCATGCGGCCGCGCGCCCACATCTCGTAAGCATCCTCGCGCCAGCCACCATCGACCCAGGCGTTGGCGGCTGGTATATGTGAAATGCGGCCATGCAGACCCAGCGATTCGCCGTCGTCGATGCTGGGCGCGCCGGCGGTGGTCAGCCCACAAGTGCACACCAGCCCCCCATGAAAGGTGCGCAGCCAGCTGAGGCCATCCTTTTCATAGTAAGCGGGATGTGCCGGGCCAGGAGATGCCTCCCAGGCCAGCGCGGCGCCACGAAACTTGCAGGCGCCGATGTCCATGCCGCGATCGAGCAGCACGGTGAACGCCAGGCCGCTGCCGGTCTCGAACTCGGCGCAGCGCACGCCGCGCCCCACGCCGTCGCGCAGTTCTACCTCGCGCACGCTGCCCAACTGGGTAACAAGGCCTGCTCGTCGCATCAACTCGTCACGGGTCCACTCTCGACCGTATAGCTGAGCCATGGTGTTTCTCCTCTCTGATCGCACTCGGTGTTATCTAGTCCTACCGGCGTTTTGCTGTCAAACGTCACGAGGCGGCCTACAGGCCGCCTCGTGAGGATAGACTATGCGTCAGGCCAGCAACAGGTAGGGCTCTTCGATGTAGCGCACGACCGCCTGCAAGAAGCGGGCTGCTGGGGCGCCATCGACGAGCCGATGGTCAAAGGTCAGGCTGAGCCACATCGTCTGACGCACCGCCACCTGGCCGTCCACCACGGCTGGTTCGGGCTTGATGCGCCCAACACCCAGAATGCCCGTCTCGGGCAGGTTGATGATTGGCGTAAAGCTGTCGATACCGTACATGCCCAGGTTGGTGACGGTAAAGGTGCCGCCGCTGAGGTCATCGGGGAGTGCCTTACCCTCACGGGCGCGCGCCACCAGCTCGCGAAAGCGCACCGCGAACTCGCGTACGCCCAGCGTCTCCGCCTGATGCACCACTGGCACCAGCAAGCCGCGCGGGCTGTCGACGGCCAGGCCCAGGCTCACGCCTGGCATTTGGCGGATACCCTCAGGCCCCAGCTGCACGTTCATATAGGGCAGCTCTGTCAGGCAGCGCGCTACGATGACCGCTAGAAGATCGTTGTAGCCGATGCTGAACCCCAGCTCTTGCGCGTAGGCCTCTTTGAGCCTTGCGCGGGCCGCCACCAGCTGAGTGGCATCGGCCCGACTTTGCAGCGTGACCGCCGCAGTGGTGTGCGCAGAGGCAGCCATACGCTCGGCGATGATGCCCCGCAGCCCCGTCAGAGGAGTGGGTTCGGCGGCGATGCCAGCCATTGACACAGCGTTGAGGGCCGCCGGCGATTCTGCCGCCACCAGCGGCTGCTCAGCGAGCACCTGGTCAGCGCGCACCCGTTCGGTGCCTGGCTCGGGCTTTGGTAGGGGCACGCCCAGGTCGCGAGCTATGTGCTCGGCCAGGGGCGTCGCGGTGGGGCGGCTGGCCAGGTAGCTCTCAACATCACGCTCGATGATGCGCCCTCCTGGCCCCGAGCCTGCCAGCAGAGTGATGTCAATCCGTTCTTCGCGGGCCAGCCGGCGCGCCCGCGGCGAGGCGAGCACTCGTGCGCCAGGCGTCTCTGCTGTCAGTGCCCCAGGCTCGCCCGCGACCTCAACCTGGGGCGTTGGCTGCCCCGAGCCAGCCTCGCTGGGCTCTGCCGCCGAAGTTGCCTCTGGCGAGGAAACACTCTCGCCCGGCTCTCCGATGATGCCCACCGGCGTCAAGACGGGCACCTTGACGTTGGGCCCGACCAGGATCTTGAGCAGCACGCCCTTGTAGCGAGACTCGACTTCCAGCACTGCCTTGTCAGACTCGACCTGAAAGAGGATGTCGCCTCGGCTCACAGGGTCACCCTCCTTCTTGAGCCATTCGACGATGGTGCCCTCTTCCATGGTCTGCCCCAGCTTGGGCAGCACAATCGTGTTGGCCATGTTTTCTGCTCCTGGTTGCTTGGGCTAGGCCTGGCGCAGCACGCGCTGCACCCCGGCGATGATGGCAGCAGTGCTGGGGATAGCGGCGTCTTCCAGCGTTTCTGCCATGGGCACGGGCACGTCTGCGGCCGCCACGCGCACCATGGGCGCATCAAGCCAGTCAAAGGCGCTCTCGTTGATGCGCACGAATAGCTCTGAGATGAATGAGCCCGTCTTGTAGGCCTCAGTGACGCCCACCACACGGCCGGTCTTGCGCACCGAGGCGACGATAGTCTCCATGTCGAGCGGCTTGAGGCTGCGCAGGTCGATAACCTCGACGCTGATGCCCTCTGCAGCGAGCGTTTCGGCCGCCTCCAGGCAACGCAGCACCATGCGCGAGTACGAGATCAGGGTCACGTCACTGCCCTCACGCTTTATGTCGGCCACGCCGAGCGGAATGACATAGTCGTCATCGGGCACGGGACCCTTGGTGCCATAGAGCATCTTGTGCTCGATGAACATGATCGGGTTGTCATCGCGGATGGCCGCCTTGAGCAGGCCTTTGGCGTCATAGGGCGTCGATGGCATCACCACATAGATGCCTGGAAAGTGCGTCCACAACGCTTCGAGGCTCTGCGAGTGGTGCGCGGCAATGCTGCGCCCGGCGCCACCCTCGGTGCGGATCACCATCGGCACGCGTGTCTTGCCGCCGAACATGTAGCGGTTCTTGGCCCCCTGGTTAGCGATCTGGTCCATCGCCAAAGGGGTGAAATCCACATACATAAGCTCGGCTACGGGGCGCATGCTCGTCATGGCTGCGCCCACCGCCATACCGCCGATCAGCGCCTCAGAGATGGGCGTGTCGAACACGCGGCGATCGCCAAACTCTTGCGCCAGGCCGCGTGTGGCGCCATAGGCGCCGCCATAGATGCCCACATCCTCGCCCATGACGAACACGCTCGGGTCTCGCAAGAGCTCTTCGCGCAGCGCGTCGCGGATCGCCTCCCAGTAGAAGCGAGTGGGCAAGTTCGCCTCGCTGCACACCCGCTCGCGCAAGCGCTGCTCAGCCTCGATCTCAGCTGGCGTGGCCGGTGCCAGGACGTAGACGTCCTTTTCGACCTCGGCCGGGTTGGGCATGGGCGAGTTCAGGGCGAACTCGGTGGCGCGCTCAACCGCTTTATCGGCCGCGGCTTCGACTGCGTCTACCTCTGCGCGCGTGGCGATGCCCTGCGCCACCAGTCGGTCGGCAAAGTTCGGAATCGGGTCGCGCTCGCGCCAGGCCTGTTCTTCGTCTTTGGAGCGATAAACGCGTGGGTCAGAGCGCGAGTGCCCGTACCAGCGATAGGTCTTGCATTCAATCAGCGTGGGCCCCTGCCCCTGACGGGCGTTGGCCAGGGCGGCTGAAACACCTTCGTACACTGCGATGGGGTCCATGCCGTCGAGCACGATACCCGGCATATCATAGGCGGCGGCGCGCGCTGCCACGTCGGGCAGTGGGCTCACCTTGTCAAAGGGCACCGACATGCCATAGAGGTTGTTCTCAACGACATAGATTACGGGCAGCTTCCAGGCCGCGGCCAGGTTGAGCGACTCGTGAAAGTTGCCTGTGTTGGTGGCGCCATCGCCGAAAAAGCAGACCACACAGCGATCGAGCCCCTGCAGCCGCATCGAAAGGGCCGCCCCGGTGGCCACGGGGATGTTGCCGCCGACGATGCCTGTAGCGCCCAGGTTGCCCTTTTCCACATCGGCGATGTGCATCGACCCGCCGCGCCCGCCGCAATAGCCTGTAGCGCGACCGCATAGCTCGGCCATCATCTTGTTGAGATGCTCTTGCTTGGCCTCGGTGCCTATGGCCAGGCTATCGCCGCGGGCGTGGCAATGGCCGTGGCCACGGTGCGTGCTGGTGATGAGATCGTCGTCGCGCAAAGCCGCGATGGCGCCCACCGCTACGGCCTCCTGGCCTGCATACAGGTGCGAAGCGCCCTTGATGATGTTCTGCCCCAGCAGATCATAAACGGTGTTCTCAAAAATGCGGATCTCCCACATGCGCCGCAGAATGTCCAGCAGCTCTCCCTTGCCGAGCTCGGCTGGCGCCTGCATCGCTCCGTTTGGTGTGGTCATCTTTCCCCTCTAGCGTGGTCTCATTTCGCCGCTCAACTCAGGCGGCGCAAGGCGATTGATCTCAGATTGTCTATTGCTGTGGCGTGTCGCAGATACGTGCTGCCATCGGCTGCAGCCTTGGCGCTGCCCACGGCCACGGCCCACCGCAAGCATTCCTGCGGCGCCTGCCCCGCTTGCAGGGCGTAGACGGCTCCGGCGAGGGCGGCATCGCCAGCGCCCACCGGGTTTACCGCAGCGATAGCCGGCGATTCAGCCTGCCACAGTCCCTCGTCGTCGGCCCACAGGCCACCCAGAGCGCCCCTGGTCAGCAAGACACGGCGTGGCCCCATCTGCTGTATGGCCCGGGCCAGGGCTGATACGTCCGATGGCGCTGCCGGCCCTGCCAACTCGCGCGCCTCTTGCTCGTTAGGTTTGCACAGGTCTGGCCCGGCTTGCGCGCCCAGCACGAGCGCTTCACCGCTGGTGTCCAGCGCAGTCCACACGCCAGCGGCGTGCAGCACAGTAATCAGCTGCGCATAGGTATCGCTGGGCGCACCGGGCGGCAGGCTTCCTGATAGCACGCACCAGTCTCCCGCTGTGGCGCGCTCTAGCAGTAGCCTCTCTAGTGCGGCCAGATCGTCGATGGTCACGGCAGCGCCAGCCTCATTGAGCTTGGTGATCACACCGCTGGCGTCGTCGATCACTGTCACGTTGCTGCGGGTCTCTTCGGCTACAGTTACGCAGATCGGCTTGTAGCCCTGCGCCTCGAGATCATCGATCAGAGCACGGCCAGTGGCCCCGCCCGCACACAGCAGGATCGTCGCCTCTTGCCCCAGGCTGCGCAGCGCGGCGGCCACATTGACCCCCTTGCCACTGGGCTCAACGCGCACACTGCTCGCCCGATTCACCGCTCCCAGTTGCAGCCGGTCATAGTGCAGGGTTCGGTCCAGCGAGGGGTTCAGAGTGACCGTGTGGATCATGGCGAGGCTACTTCATCTCCTGTCCACCGGTCACGTTAATCGCCTGCCCCGTCATATAGGTCGATTCGTCTGATGCCAGGAACACCAGCACGTTGGCCACGTCTTCATAGGTGCAACCTCGCTTCATGGGCACCTGGTCGATGTAACGCTGGCGCACCTCGGCTTCGCTGATGCCCCAGCGTTTGGCATATTGACTGTAAAGGCTGTTGACCCACAATGGCGAGTCGAGCAGGTTTCCCGGGCAGATGGCGTTGCAGCGCACGTTGTACTCGGCGAGCTCTAACCCCAGGCTCTGGGTGAGGCCGATACCGCCGAACTTGCTGGCCGCATAAGCCGAGTTTTTACTGCTGCCCTTTTTGCCTGACTTGCTGTTGATCTGGATGATGACGCCACTGCGCTGCGGGATCATCACCCGGGCTGCGGCGCGCGCCACGTTAAAGTAGCCCACCAGGTTAACCTGAATCACCTTCTCCCAACGGGCGGGCTCTATCTCTGACACGGCGCCTGCGAACAGGACACCAGCGTTGGACACAGCAATGTCTAGGTGGCCCCACTCGTCAACCACGCGCTGGCACAATGTCTCCATCTGTGCGAGATCGGTGACATCGCCATGGGCCCACATGGTGCGCTGGCCCGTCTCAGCGGCGATGTCGGCCGCGACTTGCTGGGCGGCCTCGTCGGCGATATCGGCGATGACCACATCGGCGCCCTCGCGTGCCAACCGCCACGCCAAGGCCTCACCCAGGCCCTGTGCTGCGCCTGTCACCAGGGCGGTTTTGTCGAGCAGTCGCTGCAGTGAGGGGATGGTCATGGTAGCAGTTCCTCCAAAAAGGCCTCTTCGGCGGCCACCGTCCAAGACTCGTTGGCTCCGAGCTTGGCATACACCCTCGGGAGCGCGTCCTTGAGATCGCTCAAGAGCGTCAAAGGAAAGTCGAGCACCTGTGGGTAGATCACCACCTTGCCGGGGAAGCGCTGATGGATGACGCCCGCGAGGCCCTGTTTGGTGTCGCGCAGGCCTGAAACGGCCACCACCGAAAGGTTGGGGTCGAGCCGGCCGGCCTCGGCCTCGGTGAGCATCGCACGCAGGTCGCCGATGCCCGAGCCGCTGGTGCCAGTAAAACGCAGGTTCCCGGCTACCACCGCTCCCAGATCGATAGCGGCCAGCGAGCCCTTGGGCAGCCCCGCGAACACGCTCATGGTGGCGCCTGGGGCCATCATGGGTACCGCCCCCGACACCACGCCGGTGCTGGGCGCCAGTACGATGACGTCATCGAACCCCACGCCGCCAGTCTCAGCCACCAGACTATCGTTAAAGGCCCGGGCGTCGCGGTCGGGCGGTGCCTGGAGGATGACGCGCGTATCCTGCTCGTCAGCCTCGATGACGGCTTGGTACTTGTCATAGAGGTTCTGCAGGCGCTCGGCCAGCAAATCGGTGCCCACCAGCAGGCTCGGCCCGCCAGTGAGCTGCAGCGCGCGCTGAAAGTGCATCTGCCCCATAGGCCCGGCCACACCCAGCATCGCCACGGCGCCGCCCGGCTTGAGCTGCGTGCGAATGGGCGCATAGGCCGCGCCGATCTCGCCATCCGCGGTAGAGACGAGCGTCAGGTTGTCATAATGCAAACGGCCCACATCGACGCGCGCCGTGCTCTGATAGCCTCTGCCACCCACCAGGCAAATGAGGGCGTCTTTGCCCGCCAAAGATTCGAGCGCTTCATAGAGCGGCGCATCGCCGCCGAGAATGACCACGTCATCAAAGGTGCGCCCTGCGACGGCCTCAAGCGACGCGGCAGGCTCGAGTATAAAACCATCTCTCCTGGCTGCCGTTGCCAGATCGCTCGCCAGGGCGCCCACCATGCCCATCGTCACAATGCTGGCGGGCGCGTTGCCCGCAGCATAGGGTGTGCCGAGCCGTTCCTGGCCTGTGGCAGCGGGGCCGGCCACGATCAACACCTGGCCCTGTGGCCGCCAGCCGGCGCGATAGACTACGTCGTAAGAGCGAGTGACGCAGGCCCAGGGCTCGGTCAGTGCCGACTGGGCATAGCCCAGCCCCTCAGCCACAGGCAGCAGGTAGCAACCTTCGTCGCCGTCGAGGATCTCTTTGCCGAGCACATTGTACTGTGACAGGCCGCCCTGCAGGGCATAGCCATAGGCTAGGCCAGTGCCGTGATAGTAGATGTCGGCCTGGATGATAAAGCGGTCGCCCGGTCTAAAGCGCTCGCGACGATTGGCCCCCACCTGCACTACGGTGAGCGCCACCTCATGCCCCAATACCACCGGGTTGGCCTTCATGTCGCGGCCTGCCAGGCGGGGGTGGTTCTCGCCCGCGGCGATCACCTTGGTGTCAGAAAAGCATAGCCCCACTGCGTCATGGCGCACCAGCAGCTCATCTGGCCCGCAAACGGGCATGGCGACCTCAATGGGCTGGTCGTTCTGCCCGAGATTCTCCAGCCCCTGGCCATAGAGCGGCCAGAGCCAGTGGCTCGTTGGAGGGGCGCTCTCGGCACGGCGATAGGCAGCCACCTTGTTCATCTCGTTCATCACTCCTTGGCTAGAGCAGCCTAACTGAGCTTGAGCTCGCGCCGACGGTAGACCTCATCGGGGCGTGTGTGGATGCGAGCGGCGTTGGCGTCAGACAAGAAATGCGGCCCGCCAAAGGCGTAGGTGCCGGCGAGCACGCGGCAGGTCTTGACGAACATATCGGTGATACTCTCCACCTCTTGCGCCGAGCCCCCCAGAGCGATCAGCCCGTGATTCTGCATCACCACCACGCGCGGCGGCATGCCATACTCGTCGGCGTAGCGACGCAACACCTGGCGTGTCTGTCGCGCTAACGCAAAGCCAGGGTCGGTGTAGGGGACATAGGCGGGCGCCGGTCCGCATACCACGATCTCATCGGGGAATAGCCGTCCTCTCAACGCTTCCTCAGCGGCTACCGAGCACATGATGGCGTTGACAGCGATGGGGTGCGTGTGGCCCACAAAGCGGGCGCCAAACTCGCCCAGGGCGATGGCGTGCAGCACGGTCTCAGTCGACGGACGACGTGCATCGCTGGGGTCGACCTTGGCGGCATCGAGCGCCGCCTTGAAGGCGTCGTCGCTCATCTGCTCCTGGTCGGCGATAGCCGCGGTGGCGTCGATGTGCAGCCGCACAAACGCCGCCGGCGTGGCCTGGGGCAGTTGCGTCCCACTGGCCTTGACGAAAAAGGTGCCATCGCCCACCGATGCGCTGGTGTTACCTTCACCCAGGATCACCAGGTCACGGTCTGGCCGCGCCAGGCTGAGTGACATCGCGACGAGCTGTTGTAGGGTGTTTTCGGCGTTCGAGGTCATGCTATGCTCCCGGATATCCAGATTGACTGTCGCTCACACGGCCGCGCTCAGCGCTCACGCGCTCCCAGTAACCGCTCTTGCGAAAGGCCGTCAGCGGATCGGGCGCCAGCCCCATCTCTTCGCGCAGCACCTGCAGCAGGGGGCGCACGTCGGTGCGAAAGGCATCCGATAGCGTTTCCTCGGCCAGTACCACGTCGCCGTTCAGCCGCGCTGCCGACAGCGTAGCGCGATCGACGATCAGTGCCTTGGCGTAGGTCTCCTGACAGACGAGCACCGACTGGATGGTGGCCTCGATCTTGGGCTTGATGTTGTGGCTCTGGTCGATCATATAGGCCACGTTCATATCGACCGATGGGTCGAGTTCGCCAGCTACCAGCTCGTTAAAGATCAGGAACAGCTCATAGGGATTAACCGAGCCCACAGTGAGGTCATCATCGGCGTACTTTTTGTTGTTAAAGTGAAAGCCGCCCAGCCGCCCCTCGTCGATCAAGAGGGCCACGATCTGTTCGATGTTGGTGCCCAGGGGGTGGTGTCCCAGGTCTACCAGCACCTGAGCGCGATCGCCCAGTTTCTGGCACATGGTCAAGGCCATGCCCCAATCACCCAGGTCGGTGTGATAGAAGGCGGGTTCAAAGAACTTGTACTCTATCAGATAACGCATGGGGGCGGGCATGGCGGCATAAGTCTCTTGCAGGCCATCGAGCAGTCGGCGCCGTCGGGCGCGCATGTCGTCCTGCCCCGGGTAGTTGGTGCCATCGGCCAGCCACAAACTGATGACCTGCGAGCCGACCATCTCGGCAATCTCAACGCACTCGAGGATATGCTCTACGGCCTGCCGGCGCACCTCGCCATCAGGGTTACACAGGCTCCCCAGCTTGTACGTATCGTCCTGGAAGAGGTTAGGATTGATGGCGCCCAGCTCGAGTCCCAGCGATTGTGCATAGGCCAGGAGTTCGCCATAGTCGGGCACCCTATCCCACGGGATGTGCAGCGCCACTGAAGGTGCGATGCCCGTGTAGCGTTGCACCTGAGCGGCGTCATCGAGCTTTTGATAGGTGTTGCGCGCGGAGCCGGCCTGTCCGAACACCTTAAAGCGCGTGCCCGAATCACCATAGCCCCACGAGGGGGTCTCGATGCGCTGTTTCTTCAGTGCCGCTTTGACTTTCTCGACATCGATACCGCGGCTCGCCAACGTTTCGACGAGCAGGCGATACGCTTCTGCTGACATGTGCTGCCTCCGTGCAAGGGATGGTACTAGACGACGACGACCTCGAGGCCCTGATATCGCAACTGCGCGACAACATCCGGCTCGGCTTCGCTATCGGTGATGACCCGCTGAATGCCGGACAACGGCACGACTGGGGCGAAGGAGACTTTGCCTAGCTTGCTCGAGTCTATGATGACATTGACCTCGCGCACGGCCTGGAGGAATTGCCGCTTGAGTTCGGCCTCATCGGGGTTGGCGTCGGTGAGGCCTTCTTCGACAGTGAGGCCGCGGCCCCCAAAGAAGCCGCGCTGCAGGTTGCCCTGTCGCAGCACCCAGTCATCGTTGGAGCCAATGACCGCAGCCGCCTCGCGCCACAAGGAGCCGCCGGGCATCATCACGGCCACGCCGGGCCAGCGCAGCAGTTCTAGCGCAACGTGAAGCCCGTTGGTGACCACGGTGATATCCCGTTTTTCGTCCAAGCGGTGTGCCACATGCCATGAGGTGGTGCTGGCATCCATGACGATGGCCTCACCATCCTGAATCAGGCTGGCCGCATAGACGCCGATGCGCTCTTTGGCCGGCACACGAATGCCGCGCCGCACAGCAAAGGAATAGCGCCCGCCCTCGAGAGGTACGGGCACGGCGCCGCCGTGAGTGCGTATCAGCGCCCCTTCTTGTTCCAGGGCATCGAGATCGGCCCGCACTGTGACCGCTGATACATTGAGGGTCTCGGCCAGATCGCCCACAGCCGCATAGCCGTTGCTGTCCAGCTCGCGCAGGATGTACTCGAATCGTTCTCTACGATACAAGCGTCTCGCCATGATGCTTTGCGTTTAGTTTCATTTTGCTTTGGTCTCTTGCGACGCGCCGATTCTAGCATGGCGTGCAGGGTGTGTCAAAGCAAGGTGGCGCATGGACGCGATTCGCAGAGCTGCTGCGTCGAGCGACTGGCCATCAGCCCAGTGTGAGGCCGTTGCGCTTCATATAGTCGTGCACCGCGCGCATCCCCTGGTCAAAGGTCATGCGCGGCGCATAGCCCAACTGCTGTTGTGCTTTGGTGATGGGGTATAGCTGATCGGTGCCCATCAGCTCGACCATCAGGCGGGTGAGGGGCGGACGGTCGGTGCGGCCGCGCAGATTGTACCAACCCTCCCACAGCGAGGCCAAGGTAAAGGCGCGCCGATAGGGGTAGCTCTTGCGCGGAGGCGGTAACTCGGCCAGGCCGGCAAGTTGTTCGATGTAGTGCGCCCAGGTGATGTCGCTGGCATCGGACGCGTTGTATGCTTGGCCCACCGCCTGCTCATTGTCGGCGGCCAGCAGCATCAGGTCCACCAGATTGCCTACATAGGTCAACCCAGCGATGTGCTGGCCCTCGTCGATGTGGGGGAGTTGTCTACGGCGCAGCAGCTCAATGAGCCCCGCGACCAACAAACGGCTCCCTGGGCCAAAGACGGTGGCCGGGCGGATGATCGACACGGGCAGTTTGACGCTGCGATGGTGGTTCCACACCAGCCGTTCACCCTCGATCTTGCTGTCGGTGTAGGCGATGCCCCGCGGTGAAGGCCTTTCGGATTCGCTCACCGGCCGACCCGGAAAGCCGTAGATGTCTGTGGTGCTGACGAACACAAAGCGTGAGACGCGGGCGCGCGTGGCTGCAGCCAGAATATTGCGCACACCGATGACATTGGCCTGCTCAAAGGCCTGCGGCGGGCCATAGTCTTGCACCAGGGCAGCGCAGTGGTAAACGCGCTCGACGCCATCAGCAGCGGCCATGAGGGTGGCATTATCCGTGAGGCTACCTATGCGCAGCTCTACGCCCAACTCGCGCAACCGCGCAGCCTGGCTGGTCGGGCGCACCAGGGCGCGCACCGTCTCGCCACGGGCCAGTAGCGCTTCCACCAAATGAGAGCCGATCATGCCGGTGGCGCCGGTAACCAGGTTCAGCATGCCGCACCTCCGTTGTGCCCTCGCGGTGGCTACGCTGCCATGGCGCAGTCGCCGCTATTATGCTTGCGCGTCGCTGTACAGATCGGGCCGCACAAACGGCGCCAGGGCTAGCCCCACTCCCACCCGAAAGGTGAGCTCGCGCGGCACAATGCCTTGCGTGAGGATGCCCGCAGCCCCCAGGCCGTGTTTGGTGTCGTGCTGGCCCGTGAGGCGATCCATGATCGGCCCAAGCTCGCCACCGGCGCGCAGCTCGCACGCGATGGACTCGGGCAGCGGCAGGCTACCCCCGTTGGCCAGACTCTGTCGCCCCTGAAGATCGACCACGGCCACCCAGTTGGTCAGATAGAGAACACCGTTGTCTTCTTGGGCAGCGCCCTCCATACCGATGCCCAGCTCAGCGCCTGGCATCATCGCCAGGGCTTTGCGGGCGCGCTCGATGGCGCCCTGTTGCCCTTCTGCAGCAGACATGGGCATCTCGCTCACCCCCGAGGGCGCGGCGACCGGCGCCAGCTCGGCGTGCGGCCACACCATCTCGACGGCGTTGCGTACTGCCTTGACCTTGGCGCGGTTCGTAGAGCCAACGGCGATGATCATGCGCTATCCTCGCAATACGTGTTCTTCGATGACCTGGGCCAGACCATCATTCTGCACCGACGGCGCAACGTTTGGCGCCTGCAGACGAACATCCTCAGGCGCATTGCCCATCACAAAGCCCAGGCCGGCTTTGGACACAAATGTCAGGTCACTGGGAGAATCGCCCACCGCCAGCACATCCCCCCAACCCAGGCCAAGATGCGCCAAGGCCACTTTGAGGCCCGTGTCTTTGTCCTCGCCCGGCAGCATGACATTGGCGAACCATCCAGGGAAGCCTGTCGACACGCCCCAACTGAGCACCGCAGTCCCGCTTAGCGCCTCGGTGGCGTGCGCTAGAAGAGGGCGCTGGCTCTCGCTGGGCAACACGAACTGTGCTTTGAGGATGCGTGCACTCCGATCCAGCGCATCAAAGTTCGTCAGCACCTGATCGTCGCCCAGTTTGGTCTGCTGAAAGGCGCTCTCGGGCCCCACACGTTCGATGAAGCAATGCTCCATGGTGTGTAACTCGAGAAACAGCTCATGGCGACGTGCGATGGCAATGAGTGCCTCTACAATGGCCCACTCGAGTGCACGGGCGTACAGCGTCTCGCCGTTGCCGTCGAGGGCCACCACCGCGCCGTTGAACACCACCTGTGGGGCATTGAGGCCGAGCTCTTGCACGTAAGGTCGAGTGGTAGCCCAGTTACGCCCTGTGACCAGTGAAACGCCTACGCCCTGCGCCTGGGCCGCGGCGATGGCCGCTCGGGTACGCGGGCTGACAGTAAAGTCCGCGCCGATCAGAGTGCCATCAACATCCAACGCCAGGAGCTTGATCATGCCGGGGTTGGCCTCAGGCGGGCCATGGTGTAGGCGTCCAGGTAACGGCCTTCACCGTAGGCATAGTCGCGCAGTGTGCCCTCGATCTCGAACCCAAAGCGCTGGTACAAGTGGATGGCCTCCTGATTGTGAGTGTATACCTGCAGCTCGAGCCGGTGCAGATTGAGCCAGTTGTCGGCGATGTCGAGGATGGCCGTCATCAATCGACTGCCGATGCCGCGCCGCGTATAGTCATCGTGGACCATGACGCCGACCTGGCCGACATGGGCGCGACGTTGACGCATCGACTCAAGGCTCGCGGCACCGACAATCTGCCCATCGGTAACCGCCACCAGCGTTCTTCGGGTATCCAGGCCCTGCTCGAGAATACGGCGCGAACTGTCCGACGAGGCGTAGGGCACGGCAAGCGTGTGGCGTTGCACACGAGGGCAGTTGCGTAGCGCTGCCCAACCTTCCAGATCGCTCATCTCTAGCGACCGAATAACGAGGTCTCCACCGGTGCTCATCTTGCCCATTCCTATACCTACCGTACCCCCATTTTAAGGTTGGCATGGTATTTGAGCAAGCATTGGGTTGGGCCTTGTCGGCGCCGCATGATGGACATAGAATGGGGGTCAAAGGAGGGTCGCCATGCCCGAGCGAGTGGTATTCGTGCTCTTTGCCGGCCCCGAGATGCCCTGCAAGGTGCAGCACGCGCTGCTCTTTAGCCGTGATATTGCGCGTAACGGCGGCGAGGCGCAGGTTGTGTTCGAGGGCAATGCCCCCAAGCTGCTCATCGAGCTGCAGCAGGGACAGAGCAAGATCGCCGGCCTGTTCAAGATGTGCCTCGACGAAGGACTCATCGCTGGTGTGTGCAAGGGTTGCGCCATGGTGCATGGCGCTGTGCACGCTGCGCAAGAGCTGGGCCTGCCCCTGCTCGATGGTGCCTTTGGCCATGTCAGCCTGGTTCCCTATCTCCGTGCTGGCATGAATGTGATCGCCCTGTAGAACACCGCAACGAGGAGATTGCTCATGAGGACCTCAATTCTTGACAGGCTGGCCAGTGGCGATTTGATCATTGGCGACGGCGCTTTTGGCACCATGCTTCAGGGGGTTGGCCTGCCTGCTGGCACGATGCCCGAGGCCTGGACGCTTGAAAAGCCCGACGCGGTGCAGGCGGTGCACGAGCTCTATGTCGAGGCAGGCGCTGACTATGTGACGACCAACACCTTTGGGGCGAGCGCTCCTCGTTTGGCCGATGGTGGCCTGGGGGGGCGTGTCGCCGAGTTGAACCGACGCGCGGTCGAACTTGCGCGCGCCGCCGCAGCCGGGCGCGCCTGGGTGGCAGGCTCTGTGGGCCCGACCGGGCAGTTGATGGAGCCTTATGGTCCCCTGAGTGTTGAGCGAGCCGAAGAGATCTATGCCGAGCAGGTGGTCGCCCTGGCCGAGGCCGGGGTGGATCAGTTCGTCATCGAAACGCATCACGACGCCGACGAGGCCTGTGCTGCTGTGCGTATGGCACGCAGGCACACCGACCTGCCCATCTTTTGCACGTTTGCCTTTAACAAGCGAGGTCGCACCATGATGGGCTTGCGCCCCGCCGAGGCGGCCCACCGAGTTGCCGAAGAAGGTGGCAATGTGGTGGGCGCCAACTGCGGCGACGGTCCTGACGCAGTGGCCGCCGCACTGGAGGCCTTTCGGGCCGCAACCGAGCTGCCGTTGCTGGCCAAGGCCAACGCGGGTATACCGCAGGTGTCTGGTGAGGCTACCGTGTGGGACGTTTCCGCAGTAGACATGGCGACACATGCACGACGCTTTGTGGATCTGGGCGCTCGGATCATCGGTGGGTGCTGCGGCACCACGCCCGCGCATATTGCCGCCCTGGTGGGCGCGTTACGCTAGCCAGTGCAGCTCGCATCGTGCAACGCGCTCGGCTCGCCAGCTGGGCGCGTTGTGATTATGATGCCCATGAGCAGAGAGGGTGATGGAGGTGCGATATGGCCATTCTAGCGATCGACGGCGGTGTGCCGGTGCGGCCCGAGCCCCTGCACGGTGGCTTTCACGGCTCGGCCGAGATCGATGACGCAGAGATTGAGCAGGTGCTCGAGGTGCTCAAGAGCAAACTGCTGTTTCGCCATCTGGCCGAAGAACAAGGCACCTCGCGCACAGCCTGGCTTGAAAACTGGTACTGCGAGCGGTTAGGGCGCAAGCACGCTCTGGCAGTGAACGGCGGCACCTCGGCTTTGATTGCGGCGTTGTTCGGCGTGGATGTGGGGCCGGGCGACGAGGTCATTCTGCCCGCTTACACTTATGTGGCTACCGCGGCGGCTATCATCGCAGCGGGGGCTGTGCCGGTCATCGCTGAAATCGATACATCGCTGAATATGGACCCGGCCGATCTGGAGCGCAAGATCACACCCCACACACGCGCTGTGGTGCCCGTACATATGCGTGGCGTGCCGGCGCGCATGGATGAGATCATGTCGGTGGCCCGAGCCCACAACCTGATCGTCGTTGAGGATGTGGCGCAGTCCAACGGCGCGAGCTATCGCGGAAGCCCGCTGGGCACCATCGGTAATGTGGGGTGCTTTAGTTTTCAGCAGTACAAGATCATCACCTCGGGCGAGGGTGGTCTCGTGATCACCGACGATGACCGCATCTATGATCGAGCGCGCATGCAGGCCGACTGCGCGGCGCGTTTCTGGGAGGATTCCCACGCTCAGGCCGGCGCGTACGATTTCGTGCTCTCGGGCGAGAACTACCGGTTGTGCGAGCTCTCTGCAGCGGTGGTGTGGGCGCAACGCCAAAGGCTTGACCCGATCATCGCGCGCTGCCGTGCCGTCAAGCGACGTGTGCTGGCTGCCATCGCCGGTGCACCTGGCATCACCCCGCAAGATGTGCCCGACCCGGACGGCGAGTGCGGCATCACACTGACGCTGCTGTGTGACGATGCTCCGGCAGCCCGGCGCTTTGCGCGGGCACTGCGCGCCGAGAACATCATGTGCGGCACCGTGCACGATCAGGGCATCCCCGACCGGCACATCTACAGCCACTGGCCCTTTATGATGAGTGATCTGACGCCCGAGCGGCGAGCTCCCTGGCGCCACCCGCTCTACCGTGGTGCTGTGCGCGGCTACACCCCTGACCAGTGCCCGGAGTCGCTTGCTGTCTTGGGTCGTGCGGTCATGTTCTACTTTGATCAGTTCTTTAGCGATGACGATGCTAACTCGTTGGCTGAGGGCGTCTGGAAGGTGAGTAAAGCGCTGCTCGCCTAGCCAGCCTGACGAGTTGACATCATGGTGCGGGCGGGCTAGTATGTGGCCAAAGCTTTGAGTCGGAAGAGTAACCGGCCATGCCGCGCGCAGAGAGCCCCGACAGGCTGTAAGAGGGGTGCGAAGGGCGGTCGGCGAATGGGCCGAGGAGCTGCGCAGGTGAAGTGAGTAGCCTGTGCCGGTTGGGCGCCGTTATCGCGCTCGAACGGCGGCATCTGCCGTTCAAGAGGGGGGCAGAGGGATATCTGCCCAACCAGGGTGGCACCGCGAGAGACGCCTCTCGTCCCTGTAGCAGCAGGGCGCGAGGGGCGTTTTGCTTTGCAGCACACAGGCACAAGCCTGATCGAGGAGCGTGGCGAATGGAGAGGAAGCGGATTCTGACGGGCGATCGACCGACTGGCAAGCTGCATCTGGGGCACTATGTTGGCAGCCTTGCCAACCGCGTGCGCCTGCAAGACGAGTACGAGTGTTTCTTTATCATCGCTGACCTGCACACACTGACCACCAGGCCTGAAAAAGAGCATGTGATGGCGTTGCGTCAGAATGTCACCGATGTCGTACTCGATTACCTCGCTGCTGGGATCGACCCCGCCAGGAGCACGATCTATTTGCAGTCGGCGGTGCATGCGGTGTACGAGATGAACCTGATCTTTGAGATGTTGGTGACTTTGCCGCGGCTGCAGCGGCTGCCCAGCATCAAAGACATGGCGCGCGCAGCCGACCTCAACGACGACACGCTGCCCTTTGGGCTGGTGGGCTACCCCGTGCTGCAGGCGGCCGATATCCTCATGCCGAGGGCACATTTGGTGCCGGTGGGCAAGGACAATGAATCGCATGTGGAAATCACGCGTGAGATCGCGCGACGATTCAACCGGCTCTATGGTGAAGAGGTGCTGCCTGAGCCAGAGCCCATGATCGGCGAGATCCCTTCACTGATCGGCACCGACGGCCAGGCCAAGATGAGCAAGTCGCTCGGAAATGCGATCTTTTTGTCGGACGATGCCCGCACTGTCGAAAAGAAGGTGCATGGCATGTACACCGACCCAAATCGTATCAGCGCTGACGTGCCCGGACGCGTTGAGGGCAACCCGGTGTTCATCTACCATGATGCGTTCAACCCCAACAAGGCCGAGATCGATGACCTCAAAGTGCGCTACCGCGAAGGCAAGGTGGGCGATGTCGAGGTCAAGGAAAAGCTTGCCAGGGCCATCAACGCCTTCTTAGACCCGATGCGCGAGCGCAGGGCCACCTACGAGGCGCAGAGCGGCCTGGTCGAGCGTGTCATCTATGAGGGCACATTGCGCGCCTCTCAAGAGGGAGAGGCTACGCTCCTGGCCATGAAGCGCGCCATGGGGCTCTCAGGTCTCTGGAACCGCATTTCGCGCAAGGCACGTGAGGCGATCGCCCGTGACGAAAAGGCCGGCGCCTGAGGCACTCGGCGTCGCGTGTTGCTGCAAGAGGCGCTCGCCTGAGGGCGCCTCTTGGCCTGCAGAGCACACCATGCTATCATGCGGCTGTGAAAGCGATGACGCCCGGTCCAAATGTCGTGAGCTTGGTCTGCTGCCTGAGCATGCTGCTCATGTTGCTGGCTACGCCTGCGTCGCTGGCCGATACCGGGCCGAACCTGCTCAAGAACCCCGGCTTTGAAGGGGATTTCCGCAAGACAGAGGACCTGGGCACGAGCGGGTCGTCCAAAGTGGCCGTAGACTGGTTTCCCTGGGCGATCAGCGGTGACGAGAGCTACAACCGCGAGCCCGAGTTCAAGGTGCTGCGTAAGGGCGAGATCAGCGATGGCTTTTACCGCATCTATGCTGGTGAACAGTGCCAGCAGTACTATACCACCTATGCCACGCACACAGCCGGAATCTATCAGCGCGTGCCGGTAACGCCGGGCGCTCGTGTCACCTTTTCGATCTGGGTCCAGATCTACACCGGGCAGCGCGATTTCAGCGTCGATGGCCGGTACCCTGTCTCTGACTTGCATCAGCCCGAGACCGAGGCGACCCGCGCGGCTGGCTGGGGCGCAGGCGACTATTACGCCTATGCTGGTATAGACCCCTACGGCAATACGCCAAGCGGGTTTGGGGCCGCGCCACCCAACACCGTGGTCTGGTCAGAGCCGGCGCTCGACGTACAGACACGTGGTGTTGACGCCAGCGGCAAAGAGATCGACAAGTGGGTGCAGTTGACGGTGTCGACCATCGCTGAGGCCGACCATGTCACGGTCTTTACCAAGGGCGCGCCCGTGTATCGCACCAAGCACAACGATACCTTCTGGGACGAGGCTTCTCTGGTTGTTGGGGCTGCGCCCACAGCGACCGCTGCGGCCACCTATGTGCCTCGTCCTACGACAACGCCGGCGCCCACGTCGACGCAGACGCCGACGCAGACGCTGTCTCCCACTGTTACATTCACACCCAGCAACACGCCCACGCCGACGCTCACGTTGACGCCCACCGATACGCCAACACCCACGGCCACCGCCACGCCTCTGCGAGCGCCTACGATTCAGGTGCAGGTCGTCACCCTTGCGCCTCTGGATGAGGCCTCGCCCCCAGCCACCGCTCAAGCGGTGCTGCCCTCGGGTGAGGCTCGGGCACGCGTGCGTGTATGGCAGGTGGCTTTGGGCGGCCTTGTCGCGTTGCTCATCCTCTGGGGAGTCTCCTCGATCTCTCAGCGTCGCTGATCCAAGCCTTTGCTTGGGCCTGGCGTCTGGCTGTGCTATATTGGCGCCTGATAAAGATCACGATCTGGAGGCATCTGTGAAGCCCTGGCTGGTACTCTGTCTGACTCTATCTCTGGTTTTGCTGCTGCCGCTCTCCGTCGCCGCCGATTGCCCGGGCAATCTCCTGGCCAACGCCAGCTTTGAGGACGGCAAATACAAGGGCGAGACAGTGGGTACCAGCCTCTCCTCGTGGATGGCCGTGGGGTGGCTGCCGTGGTCTCTGCGGGGTGACGCGATGACGAATCGCGAGCCCGAGTACTTTGTCGTCGACCGCAGCGTCATTCAGGATGGCGCCTATCGCGGGCATCACGGCAACTTTACCTTCAAGTTCTTCTCAGGATATTCGACCCACACCTCTGGCTTTTTCCAGCAGGTGCGCGTGCCACGTGGCAGCAAGGTCACCTTCACCATCTGGGTCCAGATTGCCACCGGCCAAAACGAGCAGGCGGCGGGTGGGCACCCCATTTCGGATCTGGATGCTCCGGGCAAGTATCGGGTGGTGGCGGGCGTCGATCCTACAGGCGCCACGCCGTCTGGCTTTGGCGCAATGCCGCCCGATACGGTGGTATGGGGCAATGTGGTGCTAGATTCCGAGACACGTACCACCGGCCCTCAGGGCGAGCCCTATGATGCCTGGGTGCAGCTAAGTGCTACCACTATTGCCCAGAGCGATGTCGTGACCGTCTATACCAAGGGCTGGCAAGAGTTTCCCGTCAAGAACAACAGTTCCTTTTGGGATGACGCCTGTCTGATCGCCGAGGCGCCGCCCACGCCTACGCCGCGGCCGACCAATACGCCCACCAACACACCCGAGGCGACGGCCACGCCACTGCCCACAGATACGCCCACGCCGACCTTGACGTTTACGCCGTCACCTGAGCCGACCGATACGCCCACGCCAACAGCAACCCTGACCAGCACACCGGCGCCCACCAGCACCAGCGCACCCACGGTGGCGCCACCCACCGCTGTTCAGCCAACAGTAGAGCCTACTGTCGTAACGGCAGCTAGGGCTTTAGCCTCTGGCGGCGTCGGCGATGCGGCTGTCATCGCCGCTGCGGTGGCCGTCTTGGGGGGCGTAGGCGTGCTGTGGTGGCGCAAGGGGCTCCGCAGAGAATAATGCCACATAAAGCCCCCTCACCAGCGGTGAGGGGGCTCTTCTGTCATCAGGGCGCCAGGGTGCCCGCTACGGCCAGCACATGCTGGTTGGGTGGCCAGTAGCGAGCCATCACATCGCGCACCTGCTCACGCGTTACGGCACGCACCAGATCGGGATAGCGAGCGGGATAGTCCAATCCCAGGCCATATTCCTCGATGTTGAGGACAAAGTGGGCCACGCCCCGGTTCGTTTCTAGCCGCAGGGGCATCACGCCGGCGAGGTAGGTCTGACAGTCCTCGAGTTCCTCAGCTGCCACCAGATCATCGCGCATGCGCGCCAGTTCGCCTTTGATGCTTTGTACTGCTCGGTCGACCTGGCTCGGGTTGACGCCAGCGTAGACATACCAGGGGCTCGTTTGCGGTCCGGCCTGCAGGTCGCTGCTGACATAGTAGGCCAGCCCCTGCTGGTCGCGCACCACATCACCCAGGCGGCCCATGAGCCCCAGCCTGCCCAGGATGGTGTCGGCGATCACTGCAGCGAAATAGTCGGTGCTGTAACGCACCATGCCCAGCACGCCAAGCACCAGGTCGGCCTGCGACTTGCCCGGTACCTGCTCGCGCCGCTCAACCGGCGCTGCTGGCAGCGCCACTGGCGGCACTGCGCGGCTAGTGCGCCCCGCCTGTGGCTGCCAGTCTCCCAGTAGTGCCTCGAGCCTGCCCAGGACGGCTTCAGTCTGTACATCGCCCACCACCGCCAGCACCAGGCTGGCCGGATCGTAGCGCGAATGAAACGTCACGAGATCGTCGCGGGTGATCGCCTGGATGCTCTGGCGCGTGCCCACCTCGGTGCGCCCGTAGGGATGTTCGGGGCCGTACAGCGCCGCCTCAAAGGCACTTTCGGCGCGGTAGGCGGTGTCCATATGCAAGAGGCCGATCTGTGTGAGCGTCTGCCCACAAAGTCGCTGTAGCTCAACCTCGGGGAACGTGGGCTCACGCAGCATCTCCGCCAGCAGTTCGAGCAAGAGATCGGCGTCTGCCGCCAGCGCACGGCCATCAAAGCTCGTCTCGTCGCGGCTCGAGTTCAGGCCGAGCGATGCGCCCACGTTGTCGAGCAGGCGATTGATGTCCTGATGGCTGTGCTGGCCCGAGCCACGCCTCAGCATGGCGGCCGTGAGCGAGGCCACGCCCAGACGATCCACCGGCTCGTGGATGCTGCCTGGCAAAAGATCGCCAGAGATGGCAACAGTGGGGCTGCTGTGGTTCTCGTGCACCAGCGCCACGATGCCGTTACTGAACTGGTGCCTGGTCACTGTGGTTGGACCCAAGCCGTTGCTGTAGAACCAGGTGTGCTCGCGTGCTGCCGGCAAGAGTGCCGCATCAGGATTCGCGTCCTCACCTTCTGTATCGCCAGCGCCGCTGCCGTCCTCGCTGGGCACAAATACGCCCACTACGCTCTCATCTTGCGTCAGGTAGGTCTGTGCCACGCGCAGCACATCGGCAGGCGTCACCTGAGAGAGCTCATCGAGCACGGTATCCATGCGTTCGTGGTGGTCGACGATCTCGAGAAAGCCCAGAGTGAGCGCCTGGCTGGTTACCGTCTCGCTGCTGTAGCTAAAATGCGCCTGGGTTTGCCTGATGGCCACCGCCAGCTCATCCGTCGAGACCGGTTCGGCCCGTAGCCGACTCACTTCGTCGAGGATGGCGCGCTCGACTGCGGCAGGGTCTATTCCCTCGCGCACTGTGGCGCCGATGGTGAACAGATATGGGTCTAGACTGGCGTGATAGCTGCTGCTGGCCGAACTGGCGAGCTCGGCCTCAACCAGTGCGCGATAGAGCCGAGCGCTACGTGCCTGGGTTCCCTGGAAGGCGAACATCGCTTTGCCGCCCGAAAGCACAGCGTCAGCGACCACCAGGGGTAGATAGTCAGGGTGCGACACCTGCGGCGTGTGGTAGCTGATGCGCAGCAGTGGCGTCGAGCCGGGCAAGCGAACAGTGACGCGACGCTCGCCGTGCTGAGGCGGCTCGGGGCGAGCGAGCTGCGGGGGGAGTTGTGCTGCCTCGATAGGCTCGAAAAGGGTAGCGATGCGTTGGAGCCAGATGTCAGGGTCGAGATCGCCAACGACTACCAGCACGGCGTTGTTGGGCGCATAGTGCTGGCGATAGTGGGCATACAGGTCTTCACGCGAGAGAGCCAGTAGGTCCTCTTTCCAGCCGATGGTCTGGTGATGATAGGGGTGTACACGAAATGCGGCCGCCGACATCTCTTCGCTGAGCACATAGCGCGGCTCGTTCTCGCTGCCCTCGCGCTCAGAGATGATAACCGTGCGTTCTGAGGCCACCTCGCCTGGATCGAAAAAGGCGCCGGTCATACGATCGGCCTCGATCTGCAAGGCCAGGTCGGCCGCTGCGCTGGGCAGAGTGGCATAGTAGGCGGTAAAGTCGTGGCTCGTCATGGCATTGACATAGCCACCATGCCGATCGACTGCGCGCATGATGCTGCCCTTGGGGAAGTGGGGCGAGCCTTTGAACATCATGTGCTCTACCCAGTGCGAAAGGCCAGTGCGACCCTCGACCTCGTTACGGCTACCCACCCGATACCACATCCATGTGCTGATGATAGGCACATGGCGCACGGGTTTGAGGATGACCTTGAGGCCATTTGGCAAGGTAGACTGCACTACGGTCATGGCGCCCCCTTCGAGGGTGAATTCTCTGGTGTGATACTCAAGTATAGCACTTTGCTGCGGCAGTCGAAACCGCAGCAGTTTGGCCGTGCAGCTAGCTGCTCGTAGAATGCACAGCGATACTTGTTGGGAGAGAGTGCCATGCCCGAGATCCGCCGCAACACCACAGACCGCTTTACCAACATCGGCCTCTACCAGGGAGATGATCGCCTGGCCTGGTTAACCGTGTTTGATCTTCCGCTGCGTATCGGCGATTGTGTGGTGCGGTGTGGGGGCATTGGCGGTGTCGAAACCGCCCGTCAGTATCGCGGCAATGGCTATGCCACCCAGGTACTGGACGATGCGCTTGACTTTATGCACGGGGCAGGTATGGCGGTCTCGGTGCTCTTTGGCATCCCTGGTTTCTACCCACGTTGGGGCTATGTGCCCGCGCTGGTCGAGTGCGTGGTTCAAGTCGAAACGGCGGTGGGCCTTCAGGCTGCGGCCACCCTGCCGGTGCGAGATATGACGCCACAGGACGTGCCCGCCATAGCGAGACTCTACGAGCAAGAGAACGTCTGCCGAAGTGGCACTGTCGTGCGAAAGCCAGAGAGTTGGTCTGGTTTTCGCTCTGGCGTCGATTGGAACGGTAACGTCGCCGTCTATGTGGTAGAGCAAGGCGGGCAGGTGGTTGGCTATGCGGCCTATAACAGTGAGCCGTGGGAGACGCAGGTGGCCGAGATCGCGGGCAGCCGTGCGGCCTTGGCGACGCTCTTGCATCGGCTTGCCGAGCGCGCTGCACAGCGCCACCTCGAAACGACGCGCTTTCGCGTGCCGCCAGACCACCCCTTCGTGGCCTATTGCACTGGGCTGGGCTGCAAAGTGACCATGGAGTATCCCCACGCAGGGGCAGGCATGGCGAGGATCATCAATCAGCCCGGACTGCTGGACGCGCTCGCCCCTCTGCTCGTGCGCCGGCTGGAGGCATCTTGTTGCGACTGGCGTGGGACGCTGACTCTTGAGACACAACTCGGTATGAGCCAGGTAGCGTTGGGCAACGGTCCGCGCCAGGTGGCACGGCTGACTCAAGAGCGGCTGACGCAGCTTGTGCTGGGCTATCGTTCGGCCAACGATCTCTGGCTTGACGGGCAGCTCGAATGCGAGCCCGAGCTGTTGCCAGCGTTAGAGGCGGTGCTGCCGGCCGGCGCGCCCTACATGTGGCATCCTGACCGCATCTAGGCTAAGGCGCTGGCGACAGCCACGCCGATCAGCAGCGCGATGAGGAATTCGATTGCGCCGCGACGATCGAGGCGTCGCCACAGATGTTGCTGGATGATGCCGCTCAACGCGTAGAAAGCGGCCAGCAACAGTACGGCGCCCGAACGAGTGCTCATGCGGGTATAGTTGAGCGCCCAGGTCATCTCGCCGATCAGCAGGCCAACGAGCGCGCTCCAGCCCCATACCTGTGAGATAGGCGTGTCGGTGTCGCGCAAGAGCTCGGCGCTCAGCAGCGTGGCGCTCACTGCAAGGGCCGTGGCTGAGAGCATGCTGCGCAGCCGCATGGCATAGATGGCCGCAAACACCAGCAGCGACAGCGCATAGGTGATCGCGTTGAGCATCAGGCGAGCACGGCTCACGTCTCGCTCAGCCGACTGTGTCTGTAGGGCCACGATGATGGCTAATAACATGCCAGTTAGCACAGCAATGCCGATCTGAAAGCCCCACCATGAAAGCTGATCGAGCACTGACAGTGCCACCAGCACCACCTGCAGTGGTAACCCCCAGAAGGAGGCTGCCTCAGCGAACGTCAGCGATCTGGCGCGCTGCCCTGCTCGCAGTACCGCCACCAGGCCCGAGCAGACGATGCCCCCCAGTAGCAGGGTGTATTGCGCCGCTCCCGAGAACTCGTAAGAGATCTCAGAGCCGAGGGCGCGTAGCAACACGGTGCGCCCTGGCAGGCGCACAAACGAGGCGGTGGTCAACGTGATGGCGACCATGGCCGCCAGTGCTGCCATCTGCCTCGCGCGCACCTGGTGAATGAGGGTATCGCGATCGTCTGATGAGTGCATCGCTGCGACTATAGAGGGGCAGGCGCGCACTGTCAACCTGCAGCTCACGACCTTTGACGGTGTTTGCAGCCGCCTCTATAATCGCCCTGACTGGCGGGCGTGGTGCTCCGCCGTCTGAATTCACCCACGAGGTGGTGCTTGCGCAATCGACGCCTGCTTGCTGACCTCGCGGCCTGTGCGCTGTTCTTGCTCCTCGCAGTGCTCCTTTTCTGGGCGACCACCCTCGGCGGGCAAACACTCATTCCAGCAGATAACGCCTTCGCCTGGGATCCCTGGCGTTCTTACGCCTCGGCAGAGGGTATCGTCGCACCGCACAATGGCCTGCTCAGCGACCTGTATCTCGAAAACTATGCCTGGAAGCGGCTGATCGTCGACGCTATCGAGCAGCGTGAGTTGCCGCTGTGGAACCCCTATGTGTTCACAGGCGTGCCATTTCTGGCGGCGGGGCAACACTCGGCGCTCTATCCTTTCAGTGTGCTCTTTTATGTGCTGCCGCTGGCCGCCGCCTATGGGTGGTTTGCGGCGCTGCATCTGGCCCTGGCGGGTTCATTCTGTTACCTGCTAGCGCGTACCCTGCGCGTCTCGCGAGGGGGCGCGCTGATTGCGGGCGTTGCCTTTGAGCTGTGTGGCTTTGTCGTCATCAGCAACGTATTCCCCATGATCGTTGCCGCGGCAGTGTGGTTGCCGCTGGTATTGGTGGCCATCGAGCGCGTCATGCGACGGCAGTGCGCAGGCGCCAGTCTCTGGCAGCACCTGCCCGACCTCGCGCTGGGCGCTGTCGCGTTTGGCATGGCCTTCCTCGCGGGCCACCCCGAGATGTACTTTTACATTGGCCTGGTTGCAGCCCTATACGGGCTTTGGCGGCTAGTGGCAGTCTATCGACGTAGGCGGCAGTGGGGCGCCATCGCTGCGGCTGCCGCTGCGATGCTGGCCATGGCGGCAGTGGGCGTGGGGCTGGGGTGTGCGCAATGGGTGCCGCTGCTAGACCTGCTGCAAGATAACGTGCGCCAGGGCGGTGCCGGTCTCGAACAGGTGCTGGGCTGGGCCTTTCCGAAGCGACACGTGCTGGCGCTGCTGGTGCCCGATGTCTTTGGCAATCCCGCGCATCATGCCTATCGCGATCTGTGGACGCGCGAATGGCAGGCCATCACGGTCAACGCCCTTGGCGAGAGCATCGACAACCCCTTCTGGGGTATCAAGAACTATGTAGAGGGGGCCGCCTATGTGGGCACCCTGACGCTGCTGCTCGCGCCAGTGGCGCTGCTGCGGCGCCAAGGAGAGACACGCTGGTTCTGGGCGGCGCTGGGGGGGCTGGCACTGGCCTTTAGCTTTGGCTCGCGGCTCTATGCGTTGGTCTATGCGCTGCCAGGCTTTTCGCAGGTGCGCACTGCTTTTCGTTGGGTATACGTGTACAGTCTCTGCATGGCGCTGCTGGCGGGGATGGGCGCCGATGCCTTGTGGCAGGCCCGTGACGCGGGACGCGCCGGTTGGCGCAGGGCGAGCGATTGGCTCGGTCGAGTCGGGCTGGGGGGGGTGAGCTTTGCAGGCGGGCTAGGTGTGCTGGGGCTGATCGCCGGTGCGCTGCTGGCACCCGAGCGCGCCATCGCGCTGGCCGAACGGGCCATGCACGCCCTTGCCGGGGCAGAGCGCGGCTTTAGCGATGCCCGCATGTTCGTCTCTTATCAAGCGCGCAATCTGGCGCTCTTGGGTGGTGCGTTGCTGGCTGGCGCCGGGTTGTGGCTGTGCCGGCGGTGGGTGTCGCGCCACGTCTGGTCTGTGCTGGCTGCCGCCGTCATAGCAGCCGAGCTGCTGGTTGTGGGACGGCCGTTCTTTCCGGCCAACGCCAAACACCTGCTGGCCTATGAAACGCCGGGCATCGACTATCTGCGTGCTCAGCAAGGGCTATTTCGCATCACGGCGCTGGTGGCTCCCGACGAAAAGACGTTCAATGCCAATGCGGGCATGTTCTATGGCCTCGAGGATATCCGTGGCTATGACTCTATCATCCCGCGCCAGTATGCCGAGTTCATGCAGTTGCTGCAGAATCAGACCGAGCTGCAATACAACCGCATCGCGCCGCTGTATACCTCTAACGCGACTGCTCTTGACTCGCCTCTACTGGACCTGCTGAATGTGCGCTATGTGTTGACCTCCCCTGCACAAAGCATTACCTCGCCGGGGTGGGTGCTGGTCTATGACGGCGAGATGCGTATCTATGAGAATCTCGACGTGCTGCCGCGCGCCTTTACCGTCGCTGTCGCCGAGAACCTGGGTAGCCGTGAGGCTGTGCTCGCAGCGTTGCCCGCGCATGATCCGCGCGAGACGCTGTTGCTCGAGGTATCTGCCCCCCTGGCGGGCGTTGGCACGCCCGTGGGGCAGGTGCTCACCGTCGACCATGGGCTCAATGAGGTCTTGGTGGCCGTAGATGCACCGGCAGGCGGTTACCTCGTGCTGACCGACGCCTACGATCGCGGCTGGAAGGCATTTGTACGACCGGCCGATGCCGCCGAGCCTGACTTGGCCGAGCAAGAGGTCACCATACTGCGCGCGTATGGGCAGTTCCGTGCCGTGCCACTGCCTGCGGGCCAGCACGTGGTACGGTTCAAGTACACGCCCAACTCGGTCAAGTACGGGCTTTATCTCTCCTTTCTAGCAGCGTCGGTGCTGTTGCTCGGGTTAGGGCTATGGGCCTGGCGGCGACTCTATCGCGAGCCCGAGGAAACCCACGAGGCCCAACGCATCACCAAGAACACGGTCGCGCCTATTGCGTTGAACCTGGTGAACAAGGTAATCGACATGGCCTTTGCCATGCTGATGCTGCGCATCCTGGGGCCTGCCGAGGCGGGCAGCTATTACTACGCCGTCGTGGTCATCAGCTGGCTTGATATTCTGACGAACTATGGGCTGAACACTCTGGTGACGCGTGAGGTGTCCAAGGCGCCCGAACAGGCCAGCCGGTATCTCTCGAACACCATCACGCTGCGCACGCGCCTGTGGCTGGGCTGCGTCCCGCTACTGGCTCTCTTCTGGGGGGCACGCGCCCTCACCGTGCCGTTGGGCGGTACCACGACCCTGGCAATCGCCCTCTTTTTCATTGGACTGTTGCCCAGCAACATCTCGGCCAGCTACTCGGCGCTGTTCATGGCGCGTGAGAAGATGGAAGTGCCTGCCTCGGTGGCCACGCTCACCACGCTGCTACGCGTTGCTCTGGGCACAGTAGCGCTTTTGATGGGCGGCGGGTATGTGGGGCTGGCCATCGTATCGATCATCGTCAACGTGATTACCGTGGGGGTCTTGCGAGCGCAGCTCGTCCATCAGGTCCTGCGCCCTCGTCACGAGCCTGACCGTGCGCTGCAGAGCGCCATGTTGCGCGATGCCTGGCCGCTGATGATCAATCAGCTGCTGGCCACTCTTTTCTTCAAGATGGCCGTGATGCTGCTCGAACTCTTGACCCGCGATGCTCGTGTGTTGGGCTGGTACAGCACCGCCTACAAATACATCGACGCCGTCGGGCTCATTCCAGCCTATTTTACGTTGGCGCTCTTTCCTTTGATGGCGCGCTATGCTGCCATGGAAAAGGCGAGCCTCATGCGCGCCTACCGACTGGCCATCAAAGTGCTATCGGTGACCGCCGTGGTGCTGGCTGGGATGATCTCTGTCCTGTCTACCGAGCTCATCGCATTGCTCGGTGGCTCGCAGTATCTGCCGCACGCCAGCGGTGTGCTGCAGGTGATGATCTGGTACATGCCCATTGGGTTCATCAACTCGGTGACCCAGTATGTGTTGATCGCCCTCGATCAGCAGCGGTTCATCACACGGGCCTTTGCCATCGCGCTCGCCTTTAACGTGGCGGCAAACGTCGTGCTCATCACCTGGCTGGGCTATGAGTCAGCCGCCTATGTGGCCATTGCGTCGGAAGTGGCTTTGCTCGTGCCCTTTTATGTGGGTATTCGCCGACACTTGGGGACGGTGCCTTGGCTACAGCTCTTGCTGCGGCCGTGGGCCGCGGCAACTCCGATGCTGGCGCTCTTTTTGGCGCCAGGCGGTGTTCTGCGGCTTGCGCTCATGCCGCTTGCGCTGCTGGCCAGCCTTTTGCTGGTCTGGCGTTTGCACGTGTTTGACCCTGATGAGGCCGCCATCATCGCGCGAGTGTTGCCCTTCAAGAGGGTGTGGCAAAGGCTGCGCGCCGCGGCCAGCAGGCGCGGGGGCCCGTCAGATTGACCGCACACCGTACGATGCCTAGAATGGGCCAGACAGAGGTCGAGAGGGAGGGCAACGTGGCCGATCAGGTCTATATCCAGGACATCGCTGCCTACGTTGGGCAAGAGGTAACGATCAAGGGTTGGCTCTATGCCAAAACGGGCAAGGGCCGCCTTCAGTTTCTGCGTTTGCGTGACGGCACCGGCATCATCCAGGGCGTCGCCTTTGAGAGAGAGATCGACGCGGCGTCGTTTGAGAATGCCAAAGCGCTCACCCAGGAGTCGGCGGTAATGGTTACGGGCATGGTGCGGGCAGATGAGCGCGCGCCCAGTGGCTATGAGCTCTCGTTGAGCAAAGTCGAGATCGTCCACCTGGCGCAAGACTATCCCATCACGCCCAAAGAGCACGGCGTTGACTTTTTGATGGACAATCGCCATCTCTGGCTGCGCTCGGCACAGCAATGGGCTGTGTTGCGTGTGCGCGCCACGGTCATCAAGGCGATTCGTGACTGGCTCGACAGCAACGGCTTCATTCTGATGGATACGCCCATCCTTACACCGGCGGCCTGCGAGGGAACCACCACGCTATTCGAGACCGAGTACTTTGGCGAAAAGGCCTATCTGAGCCAGAGTGGCCAGCTCTACAACGAGGCGACAGCAGCCGCTTTTGGCCGCGTTTACTGCTTTGGGCCTACGTTTCGTGCTGAAAAGAGCAAGACGCGCCGGCACCTGATCGAGTTCTGGATGGTAGAACCCGAGATGGCTTACGCCGATCTGGACGAGTGCATGCGCGTCGAGGAAGAGCTGGTCAGCTATGTGGTGGGGCGCACGCTTGAGGAACGTGCCGAGGAGCTCAAGGTGCTGGAACGCGACACGACGCGTCTGCAGGCGGTGCAGCCGCCCTTCCCGCGGATCAGCTATGACGACGCCCTCAAGCTGGTGGCCGCCAAAGGCGAGCCTCTGCCTTGGGGCGAAGATTTCGGCGCGCCTCACGAGACGGTCATCGGTGATGCTCACGACCGCCCCGTGTTCGTGCATCGTTACCCCGCGGCCTGCAAAGCCTTCTACATGGAGGCTGACCCGTGCGACCCGCGTTTATCGCTCTCGGTAGACCTGATCGCTTCTGAGGGCTATGGAGAGATCATCGGCGGCGGCCAACGTACGGCGAGTCTTGAGCTGCTGGAGCGGCGGCTCGTAGAGCATAACCTGCCGCGCGAGGCGTTTGAGTGGTATCTCGACCTGCGACGTTATGGGTCAGTTCCTCACTCGGGGTTTGGTCTGGGGGTCGAGCGAACCGTGAGCTGGATCACCGACACGCACCACATCCGCGAGACGATCCCCTTCCCACGGACGTTGGGACGCATGTACCCCTAAGTGACGCGCTTGGAAGGATGGGGTGCGTCTGCTATAATGCGCTCGTCAGGAGCCGTTAGCTCAGTTGGCAGAGCCCCTGCCTTTTAAGCAGGTTGTCGCGCGTTCGAGTCGCGCACGGCTCATTGCTAGGCCCTCTTTGGGTGACGCATAATTGCGTCCTCAGCAGAGGGCTTTGACTTTTCCACGGCTGGCCTACCCCTGCCCCGGCCGAAATGTGGCCACGACTTTTGCACTCTACGCCGTGTGCGACTAGCATGCACCCCATGCAGACCGGCCAGTTAGCAGCGCCGTTCTAGAGTCCCTGATGGAGGCCATCGCATGTCAACGCTCGAAGGCGGCCGCGACCACAGGCAGGTCTATCCTGTCGCGAATCCCTTTGGAGCACGACTGCAAGAGAGAGCGCGGCTATCACTCGAGGGGGCTACTGACGTGGCCGTCGATGCGGCTGCGGCGGCTCTCGATCTTGCCTACGTTGCCGGCAAAGGCACGCTGTTCGTCGTTGATGTGTCTCGCCCCGATCGGCCTGCTGTCGTGGGGCAGCTGCAGGGCCTCGGGCAGGGCCGTCAGATTGAGGTGCAGCATGGTATTGCCGCCCTTACCACCCGCCCCGATGGCCTGTTTATCTGCGACGTGACCGACCCCGAGCACCCCAGTCTGTTGAGCCACTATGACACCGTGGAGCTCGCTACCGGCGTCTGTCTGTCGGGCGACTTGTGTATGATCGCCTGCCGCCATATGGGCGTCGAGATCATCGACGTGTCTGACCCCGCCCGCCCTGCCCATGTGAGCAACGTGCTGGCTGGAGAGGCCCAGTCGGTGTTTGTGGATGGTAACACCATGTATGTGGGCGCCTGGATGCAGCGCGAGGTGCACATCATCGACATCACTGACCCGGCCATGCCACGAGTGCTGGGGGCCTGCCTGCTCGACGGCTTTGGCGATGGCATTTGCGTGCGGGATGGTCTGTGTTACGCCGCCACGGGCCACCATGCCAGGGGCTTGGCGAACCGGCGCAAGTACTTGGACTATGACTTTGTTACGGCGCAGATGCTGCAAGAGGGTTACGGAGGCGGGCACGGTCTCGAGATCTTTGATGTAACAGACCCCGAGCGCCCGCGGCTGCTGTCTCGTCTCAAGACGCCACCGCTGTTTATGACGGGCAACGACATGTGGGGTGTGGTTGTGGCGGGCGACCATGCCTATCTGACCGACACCTATAACGGCATCTTTGTGGTGAATGTGGCCCATCCGCAGGGCCCCTACTTTGAGGGGTATCACCGCCTTGACGTCTTGCGTGATGAGGCCTACCACCACGAGCCGTCGATTCAGCAGCTCTGCCAGCCAGCCACTGGCCTGGCGCTTGGTGCGGGCCATATGCTGATGGCCAGTCCGCAGACGGGGCTACATATCATCGAGACGCCTGTGGCTATAGAGCGCCCTGAGCCACCACAGGTGGCGCCGCGGCCCAGCACGATATCGGCACCAGCTCCGCCAGAGTTGGCCTTCAGGTCAGACGGTCAGGTGCACGGCGTGGCCGTGGTAGATGAGCGCCTGGTGGTGGCCGCCGGCACGCACGGCCTTTATGTGCTCGAGAGCGCCTTGCCCTGTGAGGCTGTGGTGCACGCTGCGACTGACGACTTTGCCCTCGATATCAAAGCCGCCGACGGCTATATCTATGTGGCTGAGGCGCGAGCAGGGTTCTCGGTCTGGCGGTTGGTCTCAGGCGAGCTGCATCGGGTGGCGCGCTGCCGCGATGCATTTGGTGGTGAGGCCGTCAGGCAGGTGGTGCTGTTGCGAGACTCTGGTCTGGCAGCCCTGCATGTTGGCACCAACCATCTCGCTCTGATGGATATCTCGACGCCTGAGGCGCCCCGATGCCTTGACCTCTTGCCCGTGGGCGGCATGATGTACTACAAGAGCGTTGTCGAGGGGCTGTTTGACGACCGCTACATGGCGGCGTTTCCTCTGTCGCCGGGCATCGTCTGGTTCGATGTACTGGATGCAACGCACCCCTCGAGGGCTGCCGTCAGCATCAGCCAACAGCTTTGCACCATCGAAGAAGGCGCTGTGGTGGGCAAGGGCGGCATCTTTACCATTTTCCGGGGCAAGTACGCCTTTTCGCAGCGCATTGATGACATCCCAGACGAGCGCGGTGCTATGGCGCTCTGGGACGGTGATGTCCACGCGCCGGGGGGAGAGGTCTATCTGAGCGGCCGGCCTACACTGATCGATGACTCGCTATATCTACTCAACCGCCAGACGGGCCAGGTCACCGTGATCGATGTCAGCGAGCCCGAAAGGCCGATCTTGCGGCATAGACTCACCTTGTCGGGTCACCCTGAGAGGATCGTACGGCACGCCATGATGCTCTGGGTGTGCTGTGGGCATGGAGGGCTGCAGCGTCTCGCCCTCTAGGGAGCTGCCCCGTCCACGATACGCACCATCACCGGCAAAACCGCTACCCCATCGGGCAGTGTTGCGCCATCCTGTAGGACGTTCTCGCGTTGGCCGGTGATCGGGTCATACAGCCCCACCCGCAGTTGGTACATACCCGCGGGAACGTCTTGGGGTATCGCCAACGCGAACTCGTCGAGCACTACCTGCCCAGAGAGCCAATCGCTGGTGGGCATGGCGCCGTTCTGTGGCGGGCCGTCATGCTGGGCGACGATCTGTCCGTCTTGCGCTACCAGATGACAAAAGACCGCCAGACGGCGATTGACCTCGCCGCCCGCCTGCCACACCAGGGTAAGGGGCAGCTCGCCCCCTGCCATGCCCTGTAAGGCGTTGTCATGGAGCGCCGCAGATACCACGCCGGTGAGCCTGGCCCACGTGCCGAACTGCATATCGATGGCGACGTCGAGGGCGGGCAGCTCCCATAGCCGCTGTGAGGCGATGACCTCGACGTTCCCAAGAGCGATGGCCTCGCCGTCACCGGGCGTTACGATCACCAGCTCGTAATGGCCGGGAGCAGCGTCGGTCGCCGTCATTTCTGCAGTTAGAACTAGGGCTGCAGCCGAATCCCATGCGGTCGTCTCTGGCAGCCTGATCGAGCCAAGCACCTGTCTGCCCCCAGGCGCTGTTGCTTCGAGCGCCACTTGCCAGTGAGCGCCGTCTACGGCTGCATCACTGGAGACGATCAGGCTGACGGGCTCAGGCGCCAACAGCTCCAGCTGCTCTGGCGCGATCACGCCTTGTATCAGGGCATCGTCAACGGGCTCGACTGCGTGGCTCGCCAACGTCTCGGCGGATACAGGGACAACGCCACTCCAGTCGATAGCGCCGATCTCGGCGGTAGAGAGCAGTTCGGCGGCGACACCCTCGTCCGTCGTCTGCAACTCGTAAAGACCTACCTGCAGCGCATACTCATCTGCGGGCATCACCATGGGCAGAGGCACTGCCACTCTGTCGAGCACAAGATCGCCCGCGTGCCACTCGTCGGTGGCATAGCTTCCTTGCAGCGGCTGCTGATCTACCTGCGCATAGCGGTCGCCGTCGGGCGCCACCAGATGCACAAATGCGGTCAGCTCTGATGGTACTGGGTCCACGCACTCCCAGAGCAGCGTTGTGGCGAGCTTACCCTGGGCGTCGGCCTGTGGCGCCACCGCCCAGCCACGCAGGCGCACGCCCGCAGTGAGATCAGCATATGGCGCCGCTTCCATCGCAGGCGCCTCCAGGGCGTCGAGCTCGGCCTGTCGCAGGGCCTGTAATTGCCTGGCCGAGATGGCAAACGTGTGTAGCAACACCTGCTCATGCCGATCATAGACGGTTCCGAGCTCACCGTAGGCGCTCCAGCGTCTCGCTAGCTCCTCAGCCCGCGCCTTTTGCTCGGGGGGGTAGGCATAGAGTGCCCCGTGCTTCTCTTCGGCAGGGAGCACGACGCCCGCCGCTGTGTCCAGCGAGCGAATGTCCATCTCACGAGACAGCAACTGGATGGTGGCATGCTGCGCCCACAACTCGGCGAGAAACACCGTGTGGTCGGCGCTCGCAGCCGCCAGATAGTCGACCGCTTCGATCTTTTCCTGATCATATTCGTATGAAGCGGGCGCCTCGCTGCCAAAGCGCACGAAATAGTCCCATCCTGTCAAAGTGCCGCCAATGATGGCGCAGGCAGCTACAGTCGCGATGGCCCAGGTTTGGCCCGTGCGCCGCAAGACGAGGCGGTAGAGGCTATCGAGCCCCAGCGCGGCCATGATGACCAGGACAGGCAAGGCGCCCATCATCCGCGAAAAGTTGGGCGCCATGTCGGTGACCAGCGAGATTAGCGCCAGCGTCACTAGCCAGACCAGTAGCAGGGTGTAGGGCGCCCGCTCGCTGTGTGGTGCCCGCACGGCGCGTTGCACCGTCAAGGCTGCGCCCAACAGAAAGGCGATACCAGTGACGGCATCGAACACAGGCCTACCCGGCAGATTGTGGATCCACTCGGTGTCGCCGCGCAGATTGGACATAGCCAGGATGCGCCAGCCGTTCTCAGCAAGGCGCCTGGCCGAGCCCTGCCAGTCTCCCCACTCGAGAATGGCAACGTCGGAAGCATGGCCATAAAAGGTGAGGGGATGCTGGTAATAGTGCCATGCCAGAGGCGCAAAGAGCATCATGGCGACGGCGCCCGCAATGGCGATCGCCACCAGCGGCTCTCTATGATGGTCGCGCTGGGCACGCCAGGTCAGCGCTGCAAAGGCCAGTATGATGAGCGGCGCCAGCCTGCCGGCGGGGTGCGTCCACACATTGGCCGCCATCCAAACGCCAACCAGGGCATACCAGCCGGGTTTGCCGCTGACGAGGCCGCGCCACAGGGCGTGGAATGTCAGTAGAAACCAAAGTGGGGTCGCGATCGAGCGGATGCCATACCGCGAGAAATGCAGATGCCAATAAGAGCAGGCCAGCAGAGTGCTGGCCAAGATGGCCAGGCGGCGTTGGGGCCAGATGCTGCGTACAAACAGGTACAGCACGCCCACGGTGATGATGCCCACCAGCGCCGAGGCCAGTCGGCCGGCCATGGCGGTTGGCCCGAGCAGAGCCACCAGCGGGGCTTGCAGATAGGTGTAAAGGACCTCTCGCCCACCGTTCGCTGGCAGAAAGAGGCGATGGTTCCCACGCAATACCTCGAGAGCATCGAGGGCGTTATAGGCCTCATCGAACTGAAAGCCGGGCGGCACCCTGTCCAGCGCTGGCAGCCTGAGTAGCGCCGCCAACAGCATCAACACGACCAGCCAGGCCGCGTCGCGTCGATCGAGCGAGTAAGCATTCTCCATGGGGCCCTCCAGCATCGAGTATAGGCACCACTGTCGCTGACGAAAAGCCAGCATGGTTGACGGCGCCGCCTCCGTCGCCTATAACTCGTTCAGACTGCTTCGCTCTGATCTGTCCATGCGAAAGGACCTACCATGAGAGTCGCCGATATTGCCCCACGCACCCTGCTGGGCCCCGGCCCTTCTGATACACACCCACGCGTGCTCGAGGCCATGGCCAGACCAACCATCGGCTATCTCGACCCGCAGTTGTTTGCACTGCTCGACGACATCCAGGATATGCTGCGCGCCGTCTTCAAGACGAGCAACGAGTTGACCCTGGCCGTCAGTGGCACGGGTATGGCTGGCATGGAGACCTGCCTGGCCAATCTGCTCGAGCCCGGCGACCGTCTGCTGGTGGGCGTGGCTGGCTTTTTCGGACAGCGCCTCGTGCAGGTGGCGCAAAGGCTGGGCGCAGAGGTGTGCACCGTCGAGGTGCCCTGGGGCGAGGTCATCAGCGGCGAACAGATGCGGCAGGCGCTGCAAAAACAAGGCCCGGTCAAACTGGTCGCCGTCGTCAATGGTGAGACCTCTACGGGCGCCTGGCAGCCGATTCCGGGGATCGCCGAGGAAGCTCACGCAGCCGGGGCCATGCTGCTGGTCGATGCTGTCACCACGCTGGGCGGCGTGCCGGTGCTGGTCGATGAGTGGGGTATCGACGCCTGCTACAGTGGTTCGCAAAAGTGCCTCTCGTGCCCGCCTGGTCTTTCGCCGGTGACCTTTGGCCCGGCCGCCCGCGCTGCGATGGCGCGTCGCAAGCGCCCGGTGTCGAGCTTTTATCTCGATATGGCCCTTCTTGGCCGCTACTGGGGGCGAGAGCGCCAATATCACCACACCATCCCCGTCAATATGATCTATGCGCTGCACGAGGCGCTGGTGCTGGTGCTGCAAGAGGGCCTCGAAGCGCGCTGGGTCCGCCACCTCGCCCAACATCAGGCGCTCAAGTCGGGCGTCGAAGCGCTGGGGCTACGTCTAACCGCCAACCCAGCGCATCTGTTGCCCAGCCTAAACGTGGTTGCTACCCCCGAGGGCGTTGATGAAGGGTCCATCCGGCAGCGCTTGCTAGAAGATGAGGGTATCGAGATCGGCGGCGGGCTGGGCGCACTCAAGGGCAAGGCCTGGCGCATCGGGCTGATGGGCGAGGGCGCACGCCCCGAGAAGGTTCAACGTTTGTTGGCGGCGCTTGGGGCGCTGTTGGGGGGGTGATGGAGCCACGTCAACGTCTGGTAACGGCCCTTGTCGGGGGCATGCCCGACCGTCTGCCGGTGACCACCCATCATGTAATGCCCTACTTCCTGGAGCGTTACCTCGGTGGCATCTCGGTGGCCGCCTTTTTCGAGCGCTTTGGCCTGGACCCCATCTGTTGGATTGGTCCGCTGGCCTGCAATCCCTGGGCGGGTGAAGAGCTGTTGGGCGACGATAACCTCAACCATCGCGTGATCAGTGCGCCCCAGTGGCGGGTGACCACAGAGGATCTGCCTCATCCCCAATACCATACAGTGTGCCACACTATCTCCACGCCGCGCGGCAAGCTCAGCACGGTCATCCAGTTCAACGAGCACACCGGTTGGGTGATCGAGCGTCTGATCAAGGAAAAGAGCGACATCGAGCTCATCGCCGAGTACATGCCCACCCCGCGCTGCGATGTCGAGGCCGTCAATCGCGTCTCTAGCAAAGTGGGCAATCGTGCGTTGGTACGCAGCAATCTGCTGGCCTTTGATTTTTCGGGGCAGCCGGGCACCTGGCAAGATGCGGCCATGCTGTATGGCATCGAGAACGTCATCTATGCTACCTATGACGATCCCCAGTGGGTGCACGCCTTCTTGAGTGTGTTGCATCGTCGCAAGATGGACTTTGCGCGCTCACTGGCCGGCGCCGAGTATGACGTGCTGGAGCTGGGTGGCGGCGATGCCTCCTCGACGGTGATCTCACCAAAGATGTTTGACGGGTTTGTCGCGCCCTATGACAGCCAGATCATCACTGCGGCCCACGAGGCCGGTCAGCGCGTGGTCTATCACACCTGTGGCGGCATGATGCCACTGTTGGAGCGCATTGCAGACATGGGTCCAGACGCCATCGAGACCCTCACCCCGCCAGGCATGGGTGGCGACGTCGATCTGGCCGAGGCCAAGCGGCGGGTAGGGCACCGCGTCTGCCTGGTGGGCGGGTGGGACCAGTTTCACTTTTTCCAGGGATGCACCCCTGATGACACGCGTGCTGAGGTGCGCCGCTGCTTTGCGGCCGCTGGCCAGGGCGGCGGCTTTATCCTCTCTCCATCAGACCACTTTTTCGACGCCGACCCAGAGCTGATCGAAGCGTTTGCCGACGAGGCCAGACGTTGCACCTACCACTAGGCCAGAGCGCCCGCGGCTGGAAAGCTGTCGCGTGGCTCAAGGCCTGCGAAAGCGATCGGATGAGCCCTTTGAAGCTCATCTATGGCCTCCAGTTGGCCGGCGTTGCCCGGTTCGCTCTGGCGAGGGCAAAGTCTGCTCTCAGACTGCGCCGCCATCTGAATCGCACGCCCATCCTGCCAAAGACCCGCTATGATGGGTGCGTTGGTTGTTGTGTTGAGCCTGAATGATGGCAGTCTTGCGCCGCTGTCGTCAGCGCAACTGCACGCACTGGCACTGCAAGGAGCGTCTCTCAGCAGCGCCCTATGCGAGCCGGGCGCGGTGTTACGAGGAGCCGCGCCATCAGCCCGCCCAAGCGGATGATAGCGTCATCTGCGAGGCCAAAAGCAGCTCCAGATAGTCGCATTCCAGCTCGATCATCTCGCCGTCGTCCGAGCGCAGCCACTCAGCCAACCAGGCAAAGCGCAACGCCAGCACATAAGCGGGCAACGCCCGCCATGAAGCCTCTGCCAAGATACCTCGCAGATGCAGCCAGCGCGTTAGAGCGCACACCAGACCGCCGGTCAGCGCTGCGGGATCCTCGATGCCAGCGCAGCCGATCAGATTCGCCAGGTCGTAGAGCTCGGCTTTGGGCCCAGTGAACTCCCAATCGATCACAGCGCGCACAGCCTGGCCCTGCCACAGCACATTCAGCGGGTGCAGATCACCGTGCGCCCACGCGGTGGGCAAATTCGACTCTTGTAGCAGCACCTCTTGTGCCAACCTTAGCGGGGCACGCACCCTGGCCAGCACAGTTGGGTCGCGTCGCCGCAGCTGGGTCACCAGTTCGGCAAGCCATAGCTCGAGGCGAAAGATGCGCGATGGTCGCCAGTGCCAGTTACCCGTGGCCTCGCGCAGCTGCAGCAGCCACTGAGCCAGCGCCTCTCCGCGTACACCGTCGTGGGCCCACTCTGGGCGGGGCAGCGGATCAGAGGGCACATGGCGTGTCGCCATCCACCAGGTCTGGCCGACGCGCACCACGAGATCGCCATTCGCGCCCTGGTGTGGCACGAGAACACCGCAGAGACCGGCCTCGCTGAGACGGGATAGCGCTGCGGCGATCTCTCGTTTCCGTGGCACCAACTCGGCCGCCACCTGCTCGAGGATGAACGCCCCTGTTTCGCTCTCTATCACACAGCGATAGACAGAGCGGTTTGGGCTGCCTGGCGGCTGTAAGGCAACAGGGTGCGCGTCTTGCAGCGCAAAGGCGGTGGCCACCTGACGGATCATCGAGACTGCATAGTGCTGCGGCAAACTGCCCCCCCTCTCCTCCATTCTTCTGGTGAACAAGCGCCCATCAGCACTATTCTGGCCCTGATGACGCCTTCTGCCAACCAACATGAGCAAACTGATCTTGTCGTTACAGAGTGTCTGCGCTACCCTGATAATGTGTAGAGTGAACAGGGATGCACCATGAACCAGGAACCTCAAGAAACTGTCTACGCGCAAGAGATCCGCGAGGAGATCCGTCGGCGGATGGCGCAGCTGGCGAGCCTCTTTTTCGTCTCGCTCGGGTTGCTCATCATCTTTATGGCTGAGGTGCATCGTAGTGGCGCCGGCATGGACCTGGTGGGCATGGCCATCAGCGTGATCGGGCTACTGGTGTGGATGGTCATGCAGCGCTGGCTCACGACGAGCATGTGGCTGGCAGTGGTGGGCTCGCTAATCATGGCCATCGCAACAGCCCGTTGGGCGCATAGCGTGTATCCCCTGGGGCTGCTATGTCTGCCTGTAGGCCTGCTGGTGATCCATAGCGGGCCATGGCCCGCCCTTTTTCTGACGCTCTCGGTGACGGCCCTGTTGCTCGCCGATGGCGCACAGGCGCCGCATTTTTGTGCTTTGGCCAGTGTGTGGGGCGCCTTTGGCCTCACCTGGGTCTCTCTACACCACGCCAACACGGCCACACAATGGTCGTGGTCGAGCTATGCGCGCATGCGTGACTTGCTCGAAGAGTCGCGCTCCCAGCAGGTGCGCCTCAAAGAGGTGCAAGAAGACCTCACGCAGGCTAACGCCGAGCTTGCTCGCCTGTCAGACCGCCTCCTGGCGATGAGCCGCATCGCCGAAGATGCGCGGCGCGCCAAAGAAGAGTTTGTCGCCAATGTGAGCCACGAGCTCCGCACACCGCTCAACATGATCATCGGCTTTAGTGAGATCATCACTGAGAGCCCCGAGCTGTACGATCACAAACTCCCGCCCGAACTGCTCGCTGACGTCGAGGTGATCCAGCGCAATAGCCGCCATCTGGCCGCTCTGGTCGATGATGTACTCGACCTCAGCCGGGCCGAGGCGGGGCGTATGGCGCTGACCCGCGAGTATGTGGGTATTGGCGAGGTGCTGGAAGAAGCCGTCACTGCCGTGTGGCCACTGTTCGAGTCCAAACATCTCGACCTCACCCTTGATGTGGCCTCCGAGTTGCCGATGGTCTATTGTGATCGTACGCGCATTCGGCAGGTGGTCATCAATCTATTGAGCAACGCCGGGCGCTACACCGAGCGCGGCGGCGCACACGTGCGGGCCAGGCAAGAGGGCGGGATGATCAGCATCACTGTGACAGACACCGGCCCAGGAGTGCCTTTAGGCCAGCAAGAACGCATCTTTGAGCCCTTTGAGCAATACTATGGGGGCACTGCTCTGAACGTGGGTGGCTCGGGGCTTGGGCTTGCCATCAGCCGGCGCTTTGTCGAAATGCACGGTGGCAAGATGTGGCTCGAGAGCGAGCCGGGCAAAGGGGCCACCTTTGGCGCTATGCTGCCTCTGTCACTCATGAGCCATCGCAATGCAGAGAGCCCGACGCGGTGGATCAACCCCTATGAGACCTACGAGCCGCGCGCGCGAGCCTGGCGAGCACCTGCGCCGGTGATCAGGCCACGCTTGGTGGTGCTCGAGCAGGCTGATACCTTGAGTCATATCTTGGAGCGATACGAACCAGACGCTGAGGTGGCCGGTGTGACGTCGCTCGGGCAGGCGCTCCAAGAGCTGGCCGAGCGACCCGCTCGAGCGTTGCTCATCAACTCGTCGGCTCCCTATGCCGAGTTCCACAACGCTCTTCAGGCCAAGGGTCTGCCCTTTGGCACCCCGGTGATCCATTGCGCCATTCCCGACAAGCTCGAGGCTGCCGAGCAGCTGGGGGCCGCTGCCTACCTGCTCAAGCCCATACAGCAAGAGACACTTTTCGCCGAGCTCGACCGACTTGGTCGCCCCGTTCGGTCGGTGCTCATCGTCGACTACAACGCCGAGGCGCTGCAGCTCTTTGCCCGCATGCTCTCGGCCCGCGATACGCCCATCGATATCCTTCGAGCTTCGAGCGGTAGTCGAGCGTTGGCGCTGATGCGCGAGCGACGCCCCGACGTGGTGCTGCTCGATCTGGTGATGCCTCAAGTCGACGGCTTTGCCGTGCTGCGCGAATGTCAGCAAGACGAGGCCCTGCGAGATATCCCCGTGATCGCCATATCGGCTCTCGACACGATGCCGGGCGGCTTTGTCACGCCGTTCCTGGCCGTCTCCAGGGGCGATGGCATCAATCTGCAAGACCTGTTGCGGTGCGTCAGAGCGCTGTCGGCGGTGCTGGCTCCGCCGGATGGAGCAGATGCAGCAGCGTCTGCAGAAACGCCTGCCGCGTGACCGGCTTGCGCAGGTAGGCACGAGCGCCTAGCGAGAGAGCCAGTTCCTCTTGGGTGAGAATGCTGCACACGAGCACCGGTGCGTGCATGGTGAGAGGGTGGTTGCGCAGCTGCGCCAGCATCTCCCAGCCATCGGCATGCGGCATCAACACATCGAGCACAATGACCTGTGGACACGCCTCAGCCGCCAGGGCGAGGGCTTGAGCCAGGGTGGACGCCGCCAGGATGCTATATGGCGTGCCGATGGCAAAACGGTGCAGCAGCCGCAGTGTGTCTTCATTATCGTCGATCACCAGTACCGGAACACCCTGCATCACGGGCACAGAGATCGTGGCTCGATAGCATTGGACGTCAAGGTCAGCCTTGACGGTTACGCCGCAACGTCCAGCGATCTCGCGCGCCAGACGGAGCGCACGCTGGCACTCTAGGCGTGCGTCGGGCTGCAACGCTGGCCAGTTGGCGTCGATCTGGATGTCGACGGACTGTGCCTGCCGTCGCACGCACACGCTCACGGCGCTCTTGGCGTGGCAGATGGCGGCTGTGAGCAACTGCAAGATGAGCTCGCGCAATGCGACGGCTTGAATGTGAACGGCGGCAGATATGGTGGGTGCATCGAACTCTAGCTCGATCTGGCGATCCTTGGCCAGTGGGCTGACGAGAGCAACAACGTCGCGCACAACCAGGCCAAGGTCCACCTGGTCGGCAGGTGCGAGGCTGCTGATCCAGGCCAAGTCCTTGTCGGCGGCTATGACATCATCGCGAGATTCGCTCGCCTCTGATGGGCGATCAAAAAGGAGAGGGCGCAGCGACTGCGCCAATACCTCTGCTGCGCGGTGCTCTTCGCGCCTCAGGTGGCGCACGCTCAGTCCGAGCTGCCTGGCCACCTCTGCCTGCCCCACCTGTTGCAGGTAGCGATACTCGAGGATCTCATAGATGCGCCACGCCCCGGCCTCGGGTAGCACCGACGCATCGGGTCGCAACCCTTGGATTGCCTTCGTGAGGGCCTGTCGCAGCTCTGAGGCGGCGTTCGGTGAGCCGGTGAGCCCCAGCGCGCCAATCAATGGGCTACTGCGCAGTGTCTGCGAATCATACAACTGCCGCAGGGCGGCCTGCACGGCGTCGATAATCGTTTGATCCGAGAGCATGTCCCCTCTATGGCCTGCCATCGTCCCCGTCGATGGTGCTCGTGCGACCCAATCCATGCTAACATTGTAAATGAAAAGACGATAACCATCAATGGTAGGCCCTATCTGGATGATAGTTCGCACGAACACGTAGCGCCGTCTGATGTCGCGTGGCGCTCCGTACAGTTTCGGCCTGGCCTGCAGGCATCGCTGCATGGGTGGTTCGGATCTCGTCGGCGAGATCCTCTTGAACATGGAAAGGAGAGTCGGGATGAACGTCATCGATCGCTTCAAGTATCTGCGCGTCACAGATGTGGTAGATGCCATGGATGGCATCGGTTACTTTGACATCGGACTGATGGATGCCGAGGTCAGGCCCCTCTGGCTCGGCATGAAGTTCTGGGGCCCCGCCGTCACCGTGCGCTGCGTACCCTCGAACCGGCCCATGTGGAAGCTCGATACCACCGAAGACATCGTCCGCGACCACTACCACTGGTACAGCAAATACCCGCCCAAGTTCCGGCTCAACGACTTTCTCACGCCAGGGTGCGTCGTGGTGATGGACACGGGCGGCGCCAAAGAGGTCGGCTATTGGGGCTCGAACAACTCGATGGATGTCATCGCTCGCGGGGCCGTGGGCATCGTTACCGATGGCTACTGCCGCGATACCTATGAGGTAGCGCTTCAAAAGACGCCGGTCTGTTGCCGCAAGCGCGGGCGCCCCATCATCCCGGGGCGAATCATGGAAGTTGAGGCCAACACGGTGATCGCCTGTGGCGGCGTGCAGGTGGCGCCTGGCGACATTGTGGGGTGTGATGATGACGGCATCGTCGTGGTGCCAAAAGATCTGGCCGAAGAGGTGGCCAAGCACGCCACGGCGGTGCTGCTCGCTGACATGCGCGGCAGACGTCGGCTGTACGAACGGCTCGGCATGGCCTATGACGAGACCGTTGATGTGGAAAAGGTCGAGGACTACTACGCCCAGTTCGAGTAATGACGTCATGTCACGGGGCGAGGGCAGCCTCGCCCCATACTCCGTGTGAGGAGAGCAATGAATCTCATCGATCGGTTCAGATATCTGCGGGTCACTGATGTGGTGGATGCCATGGATGGCATGGGCTATTTCGATATTGGGCTCATGGACCCCGCAGTGCGGCCGCTATGGCTGGGCATCAAGTTCTGGGGGCCGGCGCTTACCGTGCGCTGCGTGCCCTCCAACCGCCCCATGTGGAAGCTGGACACCACAGAGGACATCGTCGCCGACCACGCCCGCTGGTATGCCAAGTACCCCAATCCGGTGCGCCTGGGCGACCTGGTAACGCCCGGTTGCGTCATTGTCATGGACACTGGCGGTGCCAAAGAGGTGGGCTACTGGGGCTCGAACAACTCCTTGGGGATGATCGCTCGTGGCGCCGTCGGCATCGTTACCGACGGTGAGTGCCGTGACACCTACGAAGTCGCTCTGCAAAAGACACCAGTGTGCTGCCGCCGCCGCGGGCGCCCCATCATCCCGGGGCGTATCATGGCGGTCGAGGCCAACACCGTCGTTGCGTGTGGCGGTGTGCAGGTGGCCCCGGGAGATATCGTCGGTTGCGATGACGACGGTGTCGTCGTCGTGCCGCAAGACATCGCCGCAGAGGTGGCCAAGCACGCGGCAGCGGTGCTCATCGCCGATATGCACGGTCGTCGACGCCTGTATGAGCGGCTGGGCATGCCCTATGACGAGACGGTGGATGTCGACAACGTCGAGGCGTATTACGCCCAGTTCGACTAGCGCTGTAGATGCCGGCAGGTGGTCTGGAGCGCCTGCCGACACTTTGAGGAGGCTCATGAGCGTCATCGATCGGTTCAGGTATTTGCGGGTGACGGACGTGGTGGATGCCATGGACGGTTTGGGCTACTTCGATATTGGGCTCATGGACCCCGCAGTGCGGCCGCTGTGGCTGGGAATGAGGTTCTGGGGCCCAGCCCTCACTGTTCGCTGCGTGCCATCCAACCGCCCTATGTGGAAGCTCGACACCACTCAAGACATCGTCGATGACCACGGCCACTGGTACCGACGCTACCCCGCCCCCGTCAACATCGGCAAGATTGGCGAGATGGTAACCCCAGGCTGCGTCATCGTGCAGGATGTGGGAGCAAGCCCAGAAACCGGCTACTGGGGCTCGAACAGCGCGCTGGGGATGATCGCTCGCGGCGCTGTGGGCATCGTCACCGATGGTGAATGTCGCGACACCTACGAGGTGTGTCTGCAAAAGACACCGGTGTGCTGCCGCTCGCGCGCGCGAACCATCATCCCAGGGCGGCTGATGGAGGTTGAAGCCAACACGGTGATCGCCTGTGGTGGCGTACAGGTGGCTCCAGGCGATATCGTCGGTTGCGACGACGACGGCGTCGTCGTCGTGCCACAGGACCTCGCTGAAGAAGTGGCCACCCACGCAGCGGCGGTGCTCATCGCCGATATGCAAGGTCGCCGCCGCCTGTATGAACGCCTTGGGCTGCCCATGGACGAGACGGTGAATGTGCAAGCGGTTGCAGCCTACTATACACAGTTTGGATAGGCTGTGATCTCTCGATATCGGGTGGGGATAGGCAACGTGCTCGACGTGGGGAGTGAAAGGAGGCGCGTCGCGAGCTAGTACAAGGTACGTGTGAGATCAGGGTCGGTGTGTGTTGCTGTGTCAAAGGAGATGAGCATGTTGACCAAAAAGATCTCTCGCCGCGAGCTATTCAAGGCCTCTGCCCTGGGCATCGGAGCCGCCATCCTCGCCGCCTGCCAGCCCAAGGTTGTGGAAAAGATCGTTGAGGTCGAGAAGGTCGTCACCACGGTGGTGAAAGAAGAGGTCATCGTCGAGGGGACACCCAAGGTAGTCGAAAAGGTCGTGGAGAAGGTGGTTGAGGCTGCGCCCAAAGAGCGCGTCGAGATCAACTTTGCCACGCCGGGAGCTCTAGGCCTCGAACGCACCATGTACACCAACTTTGTCTACGCGTTCATGGAAGAGAACCCGGACGTCAAAGTCAACGTCAGCTTTGAGTCATGGGCAGACTATATGACCAAGCTGCCTACCATTTTGGCCGCCGGGATGACCCCTGACGTCTGCCACTCACACTGGACCATCGCGATGGACTATATCTGCAACGGGGCCTTTCTCGACCATATGCCCTATATGGAGCGCGATGGCATCAAGCGTGAGGACTTTATCGTCGAGCTGATGGACGAGTTTGCCTACGGCGGCAAGCAGTACCTGATCCCCAAAGACAGCGCCCTGTATGGCCGCTACTATAACAAAGACATGTTCGACCAATGGGGAGTCGACTATCCGGCTCTGGACTGGACTATCGATGACTTTGTCGAGACGGCCACTCTGCTGACGCGTGACGACCAGGGGCGGCCGGCCAGCGACCCAAACTTTGACAACACCAAGATCGTCCAGTTCGGCTGCGCCTTTATCGACCCCACCTTTGCCGGTGACATTCCGGCAGGCTTTACCAATGCTCTCGGGGCACACTGGTTCTCCGAGGATCTGATGACCAGCAATTTTGATGATCCGGCGATCATCGAGTACTGGGACTACACTCGGCAGTGGCGCTGCGTCACCAACTTTATGCCTACGCCGGCCCAGGCCGTGGGCCAGGGAGACCTGTGGCGCAACGCACGGTTGGTGGCCATGAAGTTCGACCATCAGCAGAATACCTTCTTTGCCAAACAAGAGGCAGTGCAGTTCAAGTATGACATCGTGCCGTTGCCCGCTGGGCCTGAGGGGCAGTTCTCACCAGCGGCCTGCTCAGCCTTTGGTGTCACAGCCAAGGCGCCTCATAAAGAAGAGGGCTGGCGTCTGCTCAAGTTCCTCACCAGCGAGGAAACGCAACGGTGGATTGGCGAGCAAAAGCGGTGGAGCGTGAACCGCCCGAGCATCATGGACGCCATCATGCCCACCGACGGCATTCCCGAGCACTATGGCGATGTCCACGTTCTGCCCTGGTCTGAGGGCTACACCGGAAACCTGAAGCGCATCGCCATGAAGTCGCCCGTTGGCATGGCCAAACTCAAGACGCTGTATCAAACCTACCTCGATCCGATCTTGACTTGCGGTTCGGAGGATGTGGCCGGCGCCGCAAGGAACATGAAGATCGAGGGCGACAAGGCTCTGACCGAGTCTATCGCTACGTGCACCTGGTAGGCGCCGCGGCAACGCGATTGCTTCTCCAGGAGCACGTCTGCGGGCCTGGTCGTGCTGCTCTGCCTTGCAGAGCAGCACGACCCAATGGCCGCTATGGACTCGACGGGTGTTGCTGCAGTGGTGAGACTACCAGAGTCGGAGGTGATGGTAATATGACCACTCCAGGGGGCGCAGTTTCGGCAGGTGCGCCTTTGGTGGGGCGGGGCAAGAGGCGTCGGTCCAGACTGGCCATGCGAGAGGCACGAGATGGCTATCTCTTTGTCGCGCCATGGCTGTTGGGGTTTGCACTGTTTACCGCTGGCCCCATGCTCGCCTCTGCTGTGCTCGCGCTGATGCGCTACAATCTCTTCAGCCCGCCTGTGTGGGTGGGGTTGGCCAACATCAAGAAGCTGGTCAGCGACGACATTGTCTGGCTGTCGCTCTGGAACACAGCCTACTATACCTTTCTGAGCGTTCCGCTGCGCCTCATCGCCTCGCTGGTACTGGCGCTGCTCTGCGTGCAAAAGATCCGCTTCACCGCCTGGTTCCGTACCTTCTTCTATCTCCCTTCGGTGACGCCGGCGGTTGCTATGGCTATCGTCTGGTTCTGGATTCTGAACCCCGACGTGGGGCTGGCGAACACGGTGTTGAGGGCCATCGGCCTGCCGCCGTCCAAGTGGATCTGGGACCCGAAAACATCCAAGAGCACCTTTGTGCTTATGCAGATGTGGACGGCGGGCGGCAACACCATGGTCATCTTCCTGGCCGGTCTGCAGAACATTCCCCAATCGCTTTACGAGGCCGCTCAGATCGACGGCGCCAGCGGCTGGGCGCAGTTCAAGAACGTTACGGTACCTATGTTGTCGCCAGTCATCTTGTTTAACCTGGTGATGGGTATTATCGGCTCGTTTCAGGTCTTTACCGGTGCGTTTCTGATGACCGCCGGTGGGCCGGCCAACTCGACGCTCTTTTCGGTGCTCTATATGTACCGATTGGCCTTTGAGCAGTTCGAGATGGGCTATGCATCGGCCTTTGCCTGGCTGCTCTTTCTGGTCATCCTGGTCTTTACGCTCTTGCAGCTGCGCATGTCCGAGTCATGGGTCTACTACGAGGGAGGGTGATCGAGATGGCTACGCTATCACGGCTGCCGAGATCGGCTCAAGCCACCGCGGCGCACGGCGGGCAGCACCCCCCAGCCTCATACTACGTAAAGCGCGCGCTGCTGTACCTTGGCATGATCAGCCTCAGCATCGTCTTTATGGTGCCCATGGCCTGGATGCTATCGACATCGCTCAAGCTCCAGGGACAGGTGTTTGCACACCCGCCCATCTGGATTCCCAGGCCGATCATGTGGTACAACTATGTCGAGGTGCTGACAGTTGCGCCCATTTTGCGATGGCTGGGCAACACCTGTGTGGTGACGGTGGCCGCCACGCTGGGCACCATCATCTCGGCCTCGATGGTGGGTTTTGGCTTTGCACGACTGCGCTTTCCTGGCCGCGGGGCGCTCTTTGCCCTGCTGCTGGCGACCATGATGCTGCCGCATATCGTCACACAGATTCCGACCTTTATCATGTTCAAGTATCTGAACTGGCACGACACCTTCTTGCCACTCATCGTGCCCTCTTTCTTTGGCGGGGGCGCGTACAACATCTTTCTGGTGCGGCAGTTCTATCTCACCATCCCCACAGATTTTGACGATGCTGCGCGCATCGATGGCGCCAACAACTGGATGATCTGGGCGCGCATTATGCTGCCTCTCAACGCGCCAGTGCTTACAGCTGTGGCCATCTTTTCCTTTGTGGGCCACTGGAACGAGTTTATGGGGCCGCTGATCTATCTCTTTAGCGAAGACAAAAAGACACTGGCCCTGGGGCTGCGCGCCTTTGTAGACCCCTTCCTGGCCTCTTATCACCTAAACATGGCTGGCGCTATGTATCTGACGCTACCGATGGTCATCATCTTTTTCTTCGGCCAACGTTACTTTTTGCGGGGCGTAGTGATGACGGGCATCACCGGTCGGTAACCTGCCACCGGGCTCGCACCGAGCAGGAGGGGGCAAAGCGTGACAGCGACGCAATACCACGTTTGGGAAAAGGTCGAGATCACCCTCGTGGCTGAGGCAGACTATGCCAATCCCTATACCGATGTTGAGGTATGGGTAGATCAGACAGGCCCAGGTTTTGAGCGGCGCGTCTATGGCTTCTGGGATGGAAGCCATACGCACCGCGTGCGCATCGTGGCGATGGTGCCAGGGGAGTGGTCGTGGGTTAGCGGCGCTTCACAACCCGACGCGGGCCTCAACGGGCAGAGGGGCG